>Ga0206818_1049_pt1 | contig 38878 bp, 21 predicted proteins | sample Alteio_BWOrgCont_86_FD_152881 | JGI IMG/M metagenome (GOLD analysis project Ga0206818, IMG submission 152881) | Enriched cells from forest soil in Barre Woods Harvard Forest LTER site, Petersham, Massachusetts, United States -... | ecosystem: Environmental > Terrestrial > Soil > Temperate forest >...
GCTCTGGTGGTTACTTTACTGATCACAAAAGAAGCTCGTTTCATTAGTCCGCAGGTAATGCTGAAAATTTACCGCATGATCTCTAAAGCAGTAATAAGAATTAGTGCTACAGGGAAAGGGTCGCATGGTTATACCTCTATTCAGAAGAAACTAATTGCACCTATATCAGGATTTAATAAGAGATCATTGTCTATCATCCTTTTTATTACTGTAGTGTTTACCGCTCCATCCTATGCGCAGGGTAGCGGCGATACGTTAAGCATTAATTCCCTGAATGATGTAATAGGTGTTGCCATACAACACAATCCTACACAGGCCGTTTATAAAGAGCAGATCAGGCAGGCGGAGTATAATTTCAATGCCTCAAAGGGATTTCTCTATCCAAATGCATCTGCCGCGTTTAGCGGTACAGACAATCTGCATCTGCCGGTAACCGCGGTGCCTGGTGAACTGATAGGGCAGCCGGATAGAACACTGTATGTGCAATTTGGCAGGAAATATGTGTACAGTACAGGGCTGTCTTTATCACAAAGTATATTTGACTGGACATCTGTAATGCAGGCCAAAATTGCCAAAAGCAATATTGCGCTCAATGAGCTACAGCAGGATGCTTATGTGCAAAGCCTCCGGGAGCAAGTAGCACGGCTTTATTTTTCTGCACTGATCGCACAGGCGGCCTTAAAAATCAACCAGTCTGACAGGCTATTGGCAGATACTTTGCAGCAGCTTTCGGCGCAACGCCTGCAAGAGGGCACATCCGATAGGATATCTGCAAACCAGGCAGTCATTAATGCCAGTAATATACAGCAGAACCAGGCACAAAGCCAGCAACTATATGACCAGAGCATAGAAAACCTGAAAACACTGATAGGCGCTAACCCACATAGCGAAATAAACCTCGTTGAAAGTCTGAACCTTACTACTATTACCGATGGCGCTCTGGCAGAAATGGGCATTGATAAGACTTTGGCCGTATATGCGGAGCAAGTGAGCATAGCCACTATACAAAGCCGCGCACAGAAAACTGCCGCCTACCCGGTAATATCGGCTTCTGCATTTCTTGGTGACCAGCAGTTCCAAAATGACTTTGCCTTGTCTTTTGCCAATAATGCCTGGAGTGGCAACCGATATGTAGGGCTTAATATTTCAGTACCCCTGTTTACGGGTCTTAGCAATACCTATAAGTATAAAAGCGCCAGAGTACAGAAAAACATAGCACAGATACAATACGACAATGCCCGCGACCAGAGTGCAATTAATGACCGCCTGCTGCTGAAAAACCATGCTGATTATATGCAGATGATACAGGCGGCACAGATAAGTTTTAAGCTTTATGGCGATAACCTGCTATTGAGCCAGCAAAAATACCGGGAGGGTGTTATATCTATGGATATATACCTCAAAGCATTCCAGGACTACCTGGCCGCTGAAAACACTTATCTCAACGACCTGTCACTATTATTATCTACCAGGGCTACAATATTATCAAGACAATAGATTTCTTAATTAAAACAACCAACGTATGAAAAATTACAGATCAGTTTTTTCGCTTCTTTTACTTATTGCCGTATCATCGTGTAAACATGATGAAATAAAACCGCAACGCCGGGACATTGTGGACGCTGTTTTTGGCAGTGGTCACCTGGAAAACAGCAACCAGTACACCATAATGGCCAATGCTACCGGCTTTATAGATTCTTCTTACGTAGCCGAGGGCGATACGGTAAAGGATGGGCAGGTACTCTTTCGCCTGGCTAATGATGTGCAGCGGACACAAGTTAGCAATGCCATGACCAACCTGGAATTTGCGCAAGCCAATGCGCAGCAGACATCACCACAGATAACACAGATGGAACTGCAGATAGCACAGGCGCAGCAAAAATTGCAGGTGGATTCCACAAACTACCAGCGCTATGCCCGCCTCGTAAAGACACAGGCGGTGGCTATAGCTGATTATGACAATATCAAGCTTACTTACCAGGCATCGCTGGCTAACCTGAACGTGCTGCGGAAAAATCTGGCTGACCTGCGTCATACCCTGAACCTGAACGTGAACAATGCCCGTGCGCAATACGATATACAAAAGGAAAACAATAAATACTACTTCCTTTACAGCAAAGGTCCCGGCGTTGTGATGAATGTAAACAAGAAAACAGGGGATTATGTGCGACTTGGCGATGCTATAGCTATGCTTGGTACTGGCCGCATCATCATTAAGCTCGATATAGCGGAAAATGATATAGGCAGGGTGCAAGTTGGTCAACAGGCGCTTATATCGCTGAATAGCGAACAGGACAAGACCTGGCAGGCCGTCATTACCAAAATATATCCTTCATTTAACAGCACGGACCAGTCGTTTATAGCGGAGGCTACTTTTAAAACACAGCCGGACAAGGTGCTGAACGGTACTCAGTTGCAGGCCAATATCATATTACAGGAAAAGAAAAACGTACTGGTCATACCGTCTTACAGCCTTATCAATGATAACTATGTGATGCTGGCCGGAAGCAAGGAGAAGAAGAAAGTGGGCATAGGCATACGTATGCTGGAATGGACAGAAATAGTAGCCGGCCTCAGTGAAAATGACATTTTAACCTTACCAAAACATTAATAAAGATGGTATCAACTAATTTTAAAATAGCTAAGGTACACCTGACCTCTAACTTCAGGCAAACATTAATTGCCCTGATGGGAGTAATGTTCGGAATATCAATGTATATCTTTATGAACAGCTTTATGTCAGGCGTTAACGATGCCCAGAATACACTGGCATTTACATCGCTGGCGCATGTGCGGATATACAACGATGGCCCGGTAGATAATACCAACCTGGCAAAGAAAGTGTACCCGGCAAATACTGCTGTCAAAGTACGCGATGCCAAAGTGATACAATATACGGAGGGCATTAAAAATACGGCGGCTATATTCTCCCTGGTAAAGAAGCAGCCGGAAGTAATCAGCATTGCGCCACAGGTAAACATCAACTCGTTTTTCCGTAACGGAGGTAATAAGCTGAACGGCACATTGTGTGGTGTGGATGTCGAAAACGAGAATAAAGCTTTTAATATTGGCGACTATATGGTTGCAGGCCAATGGAACAACCTGAAATACCGGCCCGATGGCATTATATTGGGCGCAGACCTTGCCACCAATCTAAGTGTAAACATTGATGATAATATAAACATACTGACATCAGACGGTATCAGTCACAATTACAAGCTTATAGGCACGTTTCGTACCAATGTGAAGAGTGTGGATAAGACAACAGCCTATATAAACATTAATGCAGCCCGGCAATTGTTGTCGGCTAACCAGGAGTATATAACCGACCTCCAGATCAATGTACAGGACTATGAAAAAACAGCGGCCCTGGTGAGCCGTATAGCCCCGGTAATACCCTACAGAGTAGAAAGCTGGCAGACATCTAATCAGCAACTCATGGCAGGATCGAAACTGCGCAATATCATAGCTATGGCTGTATCACTGACCATATTGCTGGTAGCCGGTTTCGGTATTTACAATATTCTGAACATGACCATTAATGAAAAGATCAGGGAAATTGCCATTCTGAAAGCAATGGGCTTTTCGGGCGGCGATATTACCCAGATATTCCTGACCCAGGCTATGGTGATTGGCTTCTCCGGCGGCATTGTCGGCATTATACTCGGATTCATCATTGCCAAAATAGTCAATCATATACCGTTTCAAATAGCAGGTATGAGTACGCTACCGATGGATTATAATGCCGTAGATTATGTAATGGCATTCATTTTCGGACTGATTACCACACTTATAGCAGGCTACCTGCCTGCAAGAAAAGCATCAAAAATTGATCCAGTTGAAATAATAAGAGGATAATATGGAAAACAAGATAGCATTACAGGCAGAGCATATTGCCAAATATTTTTACGAACCCGAAAAATTCCAGGTACTGAAGGACATCAGTTTCGAGGTGAAGAAAGGTGAGTTTCTGACGATGACCGGCAAGTCGGGTTCCGGCAAGTCCACCTTGCTCTATTTACTGTCCACAATGGATACAGGCTATGAGGGCAAGCTGACTATTAATGGAGAAGTGCTGACCGGACGCACACAAAACGAGTTGGCGGCTTTCCGCAACGAACATATAGGTTTTGTATTTCAGTTTCACTACCTGCTTACCGACTTCAGGGTTATAGACAATGTAATGTTGCCCGCATTAAAGCTGAAGAAAAAAAGCCCGCAGGAAATTGAAGAAGATGCTTACCAGAACTTAAAATTACTGGGACTGGAAAAACAAGCGCTTAAAATGGCAAGCAAGCTTTCCGGCGGTCAGCAGCAAAGGGTAGCTATAGCCCGCGCGATGATAAACAATCCATCAGTGATTATGGGCGATGAGCCTACAGGTAACCTCGACTCCAAAAATACCCAGATCGTTTTTGATATGTTTCGCCAGTTGGCGAAAGAACAAGGCCAGACCATAATAGCAGTAACCCATGACGATGATTTTGCAAAGAACAGCGACCGGATCATAGACATGAGCGATGGCAGGATTGTTAAGTAAACGCAGGCAATATGCCCGCAATGTATTCTTGTATATATTTACGATGTGAAAAAGTATTATTTCAGAATAGGTATCCCGGTTTCTTTACTGACAGCTGCCATCGTGATCATGCAGCACGTCTTAGTAAATGAGCTGGACGGTGTATGGCAGTACCTGGAAGTAGCTGCTTACTGCTTTGTCTTTTCTACGCTTTCGTGGTTTGGTAACGTGCTGTTTGTAAACAGTACTTATTTCAGGAAGCCAGGACATGGCAAGTTTGTGTTTTTTTTGATCACTGTGGTGCTTGGAGGGTTATTTGCTTTGTTGTATGATTATTCCATTAATATACTGTCCGGGCATACTGTCCTCATCAGAAGTGTTACAGCTGACAAAAGGATTGTTACCATTTTCCTGAGAGGTGCATTGTTCAACTGGCTCAATGCTTTTCTTGTCTTTCACCTGAAGGAGATGCAGGACAATGAGCAAAATAGGATAGAACTGGAACATCTAAAACAAGCTAACCTGCAGGCAAATATATCCTCATTGAAAGAGCAATTGAGCCCGCATTTTCTGTTCAATACTTTTAATACACTGGTCTCGCTTTCCAGTGAGCAGCGGGTGAAGGACTATGTAAGCGAATTGGCCAATGTGTATCGTTACCTGCTCAGGTACCAGAAAAATGATGTTGCCGCATTGAGCCAGGAGCTTGCCTTTACCGAATCGTACCTCTACATTATAAAAGCAAGGCTGGAAAATGCCATAGAAATAAACATAGATATAGATGAGAGCTTGCTGGTCAGCAAAATACCCCCGCTAACTTTACAACTGCTTATAGAAAATGCTATCAAGCACAATATTACAGCCGTAAGCAAACCATTAAAAATACGTATCTGTTCAGCAGCAAATTACCTTGTGGTAACCAATAATTACCAGCCTAAAAATTCGGTACAAACTTCTTCGGGTATCGGGCTTAATAATATTGCCCAGCGATATTTGTTGCTGTTCAATAAAGAGGTTGTTATAGAAAACGACCATGATCTATTTACTGTAAAGCTACCTTTGATAATATGAATGTACTGATCATAGAAGATGAAGCCAGGTCTGCGAGGGAGTTATGCGGAATTATTACCTCTGCGGACAATTCTGTGCATATTATAGCTACGCTCGAATCTGTAGAGCAAGCACTTGCATGGTTTGCCCATAATCCACCGCCCGATCTTATCTTTTCTGATATTCAGCTTGCCGATGGACTGAGTTTTGAAATCTATGAAAAAATAAAGATCACTTGCCCGATAATCTTCTGTACGGCTTATGACGAATACCTGATGAACGCCTTTGAGACCAATGCCATCAGTTACTTATTGAAGCCGGTTACCAAAGACAAAGTAGAAAAAGCGTTAGATAAATTCAATACCCTACAGGAGGCTTTTATTAAAGAATCATCAGCTATAGCTATCGAAAAAATGCTGAAGCAGGTAAAGCAAACTTATAAGTCAACACTGCTCGTCAGCCACCGGGAAAAGATCATTCCTGTGCAGGTAAAAGACATTGCTTATTTCTGCCTGGACAATACTATAGTGCAGTTGTGCACAATGCAAAATCAGAGATATTTTATGACCACCAGTCTTGATGAGTTAGAGAAAACTATTGATCCCATACTCTTCTACAGGGCTAACCGCCAGTACCTCATCAACCGTAATGCGATCAGTAACGTTGAGCGCTTCTTTTCCCGCAAGCTGGCCGTAAAGCTGCTCATGGATACGCCTGAAGGCATAGTGGTGAGTAAGACAAAGGCGATAGAATTTCTGCAATGGTTGGAAGGAGCGGAAGGATAATGCACAGCTTCATTTGAACATACGAAATGAGTACCGCAGTAGTTTACAGCAATTATTATTATATGATTTAGACATCTAATTAGTGTAATTTTTAGATAAATCCCAGGCGGTAATTGAAAGTATAGTTACTGTAGTTGTAAAATTCCTGTAAATCTTAGGGAAAGTTATTTCCTGACAAGCCCTTAGTAGCAAAGAATTAGTTGGCAGGCGCAAAACAAATAAGGTTAATGAATAAAGAACATCGGTGAATGTGAGTGGTTATAAATAAGATCGAAAGAAGAGTTTTTTTCAACTAATGGTCTTGAATCGCCTTCAAATCCTCCATAAAATAGTTCGAAATTTGACAACGTCTCTCCGCCTTCGCCCGCCGAAGCCATTTTTATCAACCGCCATAGCTTATTCAGCGACGGCGGTAGCGAAGGCGGGCTGCTGAACTAAAGTGCTTCTGCTGACTTTAGTTCTTTGATTGAACTGGCGGGCTTCGGCGGACGAAGCCCGCCTTTTTTATTGTATTTACTCGCCTTTTATTAAAATGCTTTTAAACTCTTCTATTCTTATAACATTGACTTTAGGAAACGAAACTGTTTTTAGAATAGAAAAATCCGTATCATTGGAAATAAGAAATTCAGCTCCAGCGGCAACGTAACAATCCACAAACTTATTGTCGTCCGGGTCGTTGTTTATAAGGTTCCAACGAAAATATACATGCGTAAAGTAAACATTTGGCAGATCTTCGAGCGTAAGAAGAAAATTGAGGCTACAGTTTCAGAATACTTGGATTTCAATATCTCTTCGTACTCTAATAATATTTCACCGGTGATAAATAATTTGAACTGCTCACCGAGTAGTGATTCTATCAGCCAGTGATATACAGATTTAGAAGAAAGGGCTGATACAAGTACATTAGTGTCTATGACTGTTTTTATCATCAGCTATATTGTCTTCGTTTAACCATTTATTCATGGTTTCATTGTTATATCCTTTTTGTTCCCAGATGCGGTCTGCCTCATCAATTGCTTTCGAGGCAAAATATTTTGCGAGGTAACGTTTAATATTCAACAAATCAGTATCCGCAATATTTGCAGCATACAGTTTTAATAATTCCTGCTGAATATTGCTTAATGAAGGCGCTGCTAACATATGTTTATATTGTTTTACAAAGTTAAGCATTTTTTTCAGTGAAATGATTTTAGCCTCATTTTCCTCAAATTTTTAAGATAATCCCCCTCCCTTTTGCCAATTAAAAACAGATTTTTCACATCTGATTTAAGTCTTCAGACTTAAATCCAGTAATAAAACGAAGGTCTGCGACCGGGATGATTTATTCCGGCGGCAAATCACGGAACTGGCCCCATTGGATAATGCAGGTTTCAATTTGGCTTTAGAATATGTTTTGCCGGACGGAGTCCTGCTTTTCTTGTTGGATTTAAGTCTGAAGACTTAAACCAGAAAAGAGAAAAGAAAAGCGGGCTTCGGCGGACGAAGCCCGCTTTTTTATTGCTTTCTTTTGTTTTTAAATTTTTACTATCTTTACACAATGGCGACATTGCAAATTTCAGAAATCCAGTTGTTCAATGCTTTAAAAAGCAGGCTTGGCGAGAACGAAGCCGAGCAATTGGTTACTTTTGTGAAATCGGCTGTAATGCAGGAACTGACGGAACTATCCGCTACAATGGCTACCAGGGATTTTGTTGATGAAAGGATATCACAGGTAGAAGAAAAAATAACTAAGTTAGATGAAAAACTATCTTCAAAAATAACTTCATTAGAAGTGAAAATAGCGCAAGTGGAAGTAAAGATCGCCGAGGCTAAATTTCAATTAATTCTTTGGGCATTTGTTTTTTGGGCAACACAACTCTGCGCCATTTTTGCTTTCCTCAAGTTTTTAAAATAATCTCTCTCATTCTTTCAGGTCTTTTATTTCTTCTCCCCATACCAGGTGTTCCATATCTTTGCGGCTGGTGATGATACTCGCCCGGTATAGCGGTAAAGGTTGCCATTTTTTCCCCTCCGCATTCCATTTTTCAGGCGTTGCACTCCACAGTATTTTTTTATCGTGGCTGACAATAAATACTTTACTGTACGGGGAAACTTTACCATAAGGATTACAAACGGAAGCAAAGATGGAATAGTCAGGTAATTCTATAACATTACCACCTGCCGTTGTTATTTGATGATGCGCTTGTATTTCTTCATTCGTTTGTTCAGTAGGACATTTATATTCCCATACTTTCTTTATGCTATCCTTTTCAGAAACAGGTTGTTGCATCATCACGATAGAAGGGGTGGCGGGCCAGTTGCAATCATTGTTGTTGAAGAGGTATAAGTACCCTTTTCTTGATATTTTACAACTATGCTGTCCACAAAACAAATCCTTCATTTGTTCACCGATCTGCGGTTTAAAAGATTCACCGCAAACATTCATTATTGTTCCTTCAGGATATTTAACTTTCACAACCCTGTTAATCACTTTAAAACTTAAATAGACTGCCTTTTCTTTTTCGTCAAAGAAAAATGAATTGACATTGGTTCCTAAATCATGCGACCCGTCTGGTGCAATATGATACAAAATATCAGACCCATTAAGATAAGATGAAGATTTCCAAGACCACACTACCTTACCTTTTTCGTCATATTCTATTATCGTACCAAATGGCTTACTGTCAAGTATCTTTTTGGCGCCATCAGGTAGCGGCATATTCATTGGTAATAGTTGTAAACTGGAATCGCCCGATAAAGAATACACTATTATAACTTGTGAATATTCATTGCCCAAAACCATATAATGCCCATTAGTAAGCCTTGTAAATTCATGATGGTAATGCTCTGAGCTATCTCCACTTATTATTCCATTGTCTGGTCCCTTCCATAAAACATTGCCATTATAGTCAATATCATATGCCTCATGGCCATCTATAACGAAATTGATGGTACCAAAAGCGGAGATTTTAAGATCACGTAATAAAATATTGCCATCCTCGAACCCGCTTTTTTCTGGTAAAAACCATACAGGATGCCCATCCATATCATACAATGCCCTTGTTGCATCTAAAAACACATAAGCGTCTTTAAATCTTTCTGCATTATGCATAACCCTAAAGCGCATAATATTTGTATCCACATACACACTTGTTTGAGTGCTGAAATGATACAATGCGCTTTTAGTAATGGCTATGTTCTTTGTTACAAAGCGCCAGGTATATTGGCTACCAAAAGCAGGAACTTCGCCTACAATTTTGTTGGTTTTACAGCTAATTGTTTTGACAATATTCTTTTTAAAAGAATCTTCGGTATTATAGTTCCCTAAGGCTATTTCAATCTTGTATGTGCTTGTCTTTTCATTTGCAGGAAAAGAAAATCCTATTAGTCTATAATTAAGATTGCTCCCTTCTTTTGGTAAAATCTGGGAATAGAGTGAAAAAGACAAAAAACAAAGAGACAATAGTAATACAGATGTACGCATGTATAGTAAATTATAAATTATTGCAAAGGTACACAACGACAATCAGAATATTTTGTAGGAATATTTTCATCCCAGTAATAAAACAAAGGTCTGCGACCGGGATGGTTTATTCCGGCGGCAAATCATGGAACCGAACTCCACTGGATAATGAGTTTTCCAATTTGGCTTTAGAATATATTTTGCCGGACGGAGTCCTGCTTTTCATTGTTGGATTTAAGTCTGAAGACTACTTAAACCAGAAATGAAATGAGAAATGAGAAATGGTTTTTAAAATAACTACCCTCATTTTTTCAAGCCTTTTATTTCCCCCCACTGGTTTAAGTAGCCTTCAAGTGTGGGTGTGGTAAAATACAACATAAACACAACCCGCGTCACTGCGAGTACCCACCTTTGGTTTCCCAAAGGTGGGTACTTAGAATGACGCGAGTTGAGCGTGGTTTTTACTGATTAAATACAGATTTTTCCCCGGTTAACTACTTTTTTTACTGTTCTGTCCTTATTTATTTCTCTGCCTTATTTATTTATTTTAAATTTGATAGAAACATATTTTTGCTGATATGTTCCAAATTTAAAAAAGTGTGTAAAAATATTTTTTAGATAATATACCTATTTCTGATTTTTTTTGATATTTTTACAACATATAAATTTGACATGCTGAATAGTGGCGCTATAAATGGCATCATTGTTCGGGTGTTAAATTAAATTGGCAATAACTAAAGTAACTAAATAAAAAATAAAGAGCACTTAAACTTTTTTAAAAACCAACCGTATGAAAAAAATCTATTTTCTACTTATTCTTAGTTGCCTTTCTTTAGGCTCTATCGCGCAAACCACTACTTTCAACACAGCAAGCACATCTGCTTACTCGTACACTGTTCCTTCTGCAGTAACCCAACTTGCCATTGACATGGCGGGCGGACAGGGTGGATACGGAGCTTCGGGAAGTAGTACAGGCGGAAAGGGCGGACGTGTACAGTGTACAGTAAACGTAACTGCCGGAACGGTCTATTACGTTTTTGTTGGAGGAGCCGGTGTTAATTACTCAGGTAGTAGCACAACTACCGGTGGAATAAACGGGGGAGGCACCTCATCTACTAACGGGACATCAATTACCGAAGGCGGTTCTGGTGGCGGCTGTAGTTCTATTAATTCTTCAAGCGCTTCATTTACAACCGGGCGACTCATAGTTGCTGCAGGAGGCGGTGGAGGCGGTGAAGAATGTGGCAACAATGAAGACTATGGCGGCGGCGGCGGCGGTACTACTGGTGGTAATGGATATTATTGTAATGATTATTGTTCATTTTATACTGGTACTGGTGCTACTCAATCTGGAGGAGGCGCAAGTGATTCATATTATGGAGGAGCGGGAACTTCAGGTACTGGTGCAACAGCATCTTATTATTTAGGTGGTGGTGGCGGCGGCGGCTATTACGGCGGCGGCGGCGCTTACTTAGGCGGCGGCGGCGGCGGGTCTTCTTATTATGGAGGAACTGGCGTTATTACTACTACTGCTGTTACAACAACAGGCTACAACTCAGGTCCTGGCTATGTACAAATAACCGCTTTATGCAATCAACCCGGTACTATTACCGGTACTCCTACAGTATGCCCGGGAGCTACAACTTCACTCAGTGACCCAACGGGTACGACAGGTGGTTCCTGGAGCATCAGTAGCAGCGCCGGTAATGCAACAATCTCAAGTACCGGAGTTGTTACCGGTGTAACAACAGGTATTGCCACTGTAACTTATTCTCTTTCTAACGTTTGTTCTCCCGGTAATGCAACCTTTACCGTAACAGTACAACCTGTACCAGCGGCTATTACCGGTACGGGAGCTATCTGCACAGGCACAACGTTAAGTTTAAGTGACGCGTCAGCAGGCGGTACCTGGAGCAGCAGCAATGTAGCAATAGGAAGTATTGGCTCTATATCCGGTGTTGTTACCGGTATTTTATCCGGTACGCCTACCATTACTTACAATCTGCCATCCGGCTGTTCTCCCGTTACTACACAGGTAACCATCAATACCCAACCCGGCGGCATTACCGGCACTACTTCGGGCATTGCTGCAATGTGCCAGGGTGCTACTACCTCTGTAGGCGACCCTAACACCGGCGGCACATGGACAAGCGCCAGTACCGGCGTTGCTACCATTAATCCGGGTACCGGGGTAATAACCGGTGTTTCCGGGGGCACTTCCAATATTACTTATACGCTCGCAGGCGGATGTTATTCTACAGCGCTTGCTTCAGTAAATCCTATATCGGCTATTAGCGGCGTTACCAGTATGTGCAATGGGTTCACTTCCACCCTAAGCGACGCCACAGGCGGCGGCCTATGGACCAGCAGCACTCCTACCGTAGCCACCATCGGCTCCTCTTCAGGCATTCTCAGCGGTGTATCTGTAGGATCAACAACAATTACCTATGCTATGCCAACAGGTTGTAAAGCAACCGCAGGTGCCTCAATAAGTAACACGCCCAATGTTTATTCCGTAACCGGCGGCGGCATTTATTGCTCCGGCACAGGGGGTGTGCATATAGGCGTAAACAATTCTGATATTGGCGTAGGCTACGAATTATACTTAGGCGCTACGGCTGTTGGAGTTCCGGTAGTAGGAACCGGCTCGCCGTTAGACCTCGGCGCAATATCCGGGGCAGGCACTTATACCGTAGTGGCTAACCCCGGTTCCAGTTGCTCTACAAATATGAGTGGTTCCGCAACGGTATCCGTCAATGCTTTACCAACCACCTATACAGTTACCGGCGGCGGCAGCTATTGCAGCGGCACGTCCGGTACTCATGTCGGCCTTTCCGGTTCCACTCCCGGCGTTACTTACCAGTTATATAATGGCATTACCCCGGTAGGTTCGCCGGTGTTAGGCACCAGTTTCACCCTCGACTTCGGCTTACAAACTTCCTCAGGTACTTATACGGTAATAGCAACCAACAGCACTACCGGTTGTTATACAACTATGCCCAATAGCGTTGTTGTCAGCATCGGTAGCCTGCCTACCTCGTTCTCAGTTACCGGTGGCGGCAACTATTGTCTCGGCGGTTCAGGGGTACATATTGGCCTTAGCTCATCTTCCATTGGCATCAACTACCAGTTATCGCTCAGCGGCACACTGGTTGGCTCTGTATTACCCGGCACAGGTACCAGTATAGACTTCGGCTTTATCACAACTGCCGGCTCGTATGCAGTGATTGCCACGAATCCGTCCACCACCTGCACCAACAGCATGTCTGGTATCGCTACTGTGTCCATCAATCCGTTACCAGGCGCCAATACGGTTGGCGGCGGCGGTTCATTTTGCCTCGGCAGTACGGGCGTTAATATTACACTAAGCGGTTCTACCACAGGTATCAATTACCAGTTATATACCGGCACATCGGCAGTAGGAACCCCTCTTGCCGGCACAGGTTCACTGCTCACCTATGGCCCGATCAACACCCCAGGCTCTTACACCGTTCTCGCTACCAATACCACTACCGGTTGCCAGAACAATATGTTCGGCAGCGCGTCACTAACCCTTGCCGCGCTCCCATCTGTATTTACCGTTACCGGCGGCGGCGGGTATTGCGCGGGCGCTTCGGGGATTGCAGTTGGGTTGAGCGGTTCTGTTTCAGGAGCCACTTACTCCTTATATAATGGTATTACGCTTGTTGGCGCTGCCGGTGGCACAGGGTCTTCCGTTAGTTTTGGCCTGCAGACAGCGCCCGGCACTTATACGGCAATAGGCACAAACCCTGCCGGAAGCGGCGGTTGCACCGGCAATATGTCGGGCAGTGTTGTAGTTACTATTAATCCATTGCCAACTGCAAGGAACGTAACCGGCGGCGGCAGCTATTGCGCAGGCAGCACAGGCGTTGCCATCGGCCTCGACAGCGCCTATACCGGTATCAGCTACCGTTTATTTAACGGCTCAACCGCTGTTGGGCCTTATGTATCAGGTACCACAGGTTCAGCCCTTACTTTTGGCCTGGAAACGCTCGCCGGTTCTTATTCCGTTGTTGCCACTAACAATACTACCGGTTGCACAAACAATATGACCGGCAGCGCATCAATTGTTATCAACCCCGTTCCTACGGTTTACGCAGTAACAGGCGGCGGTAATTATTGTACCGGCGGCACAGGGGTTCACATCGGCCTGGCTGCTTCCAATACTGGTATCAAATATACCTTGACAAATGGCAGTTCTACTTTTGCCTCAGTTACCGGCACAGGCTCCTCTATTGATTTCGGTTTGCAAACAGCAGCCGGAACTTATACGGTACTTGATACGAATACAACTACATTATGCAGGAATAATGCTTCCGGCAACGCTGTTATTACCATCAATCCTTTACCAAACGCTTACCCGGTAACTATAGTCGGGGGCGGCGCTATATGCGCAGGCTCCAGCGCGGCGATCACTATGACTCCATCCGACGCAGGCGTTAATTACCAGTTATATAATGGCACAACGCCAATGGGCCTTGCCGTAGCAGGAACAGGTTCATTGATAAATTTCGGCGCACAATCTGCCGGCGGAACTTATAAAGTAGTAGGTACCAACGCTACCAATGGTTGCACCAATAATATGGCAAGCAGCCCTGCTATCACCATTGTTCCTTTACCGGGTATTTTAGCGGTAACCGGCGGCGGCTCCACTTGTGTAGGCGGCGCGGGAGTTGCTGTTGGCCTCAGCAGTTCTGCTACCGGCGTCAATTACCAACTGATGCTTGGCGGTGGTACCGTTGGCGCTGCGGTTCCGGGTACAGGCGCTCCGATCTCGTTCGGTTTACAATCTACTGCCGGCACTTATACAGTGGTTGCGGCGCTTAGCGGCGCTTCTGCCTGCACCAGCAATATGTCTGGTTCGGCAACAGTATCCACGCTTACCTCATCGCTGCCTGGCCTTTATACTATATCCGGCGGCGGTAATTATTGCGCAGGTGGCGCAGGCGTCAGCATCGGCCTTTCCGGTTCAGCAAGCGGCGTTACCTACCAGCTATATAATGGCACTGCCGCTGTTGGGGCGCCATTAAGCGGCTCAACCCTGACGCTTGGTTTTGGTTTACAAACTGCGGCAGGTAATTATACCGTGGTTGCAACTAATACAGCTACCGGTTGCAACCGTACCATGTCCGGCATTGCCCCTGTAGCAATAAACGCTTTGCCAAACCCATACAATGTTACCGGGGGTGGTAGTTATTGCCCCTCGGCGTCAGGTGTATCAATTGGCCTGAATGGTTCCGATGCGGGCGTCAGCTACCAATTATATAATGGCTCTACGCCAGTGGCTGCACCTACGGGCATACTAACCGGCACAGGTACATCACTCAGCTTTGGTTCTTCTTTCACTACCGCAGGCCTTTATACTATTGTTGCCACTAATTCCGCTACCACTTGCTCCGGCACTATGGCAGGCAGCGCTACGGTAGGCGTATATACTTTGCCAAGCGCTTACAATGTTACCGGCGGAGGCAATTACTGCACCGGCGGCACAGGTGTAAATGTTGGCCTGAACAATTCAAATACAGGCGTTTCTTACCAATTATATAATTATGCGGTACCTGTGGGCAGCGCAATGACAGGTACAGGCTCTGCCATTAGTTTTGGCGCGCAAACCGCCGGTGGCCCTTACACGGTAACAGCTACCGGTATCGCCACTACCTGCACTAACAACATGACCGGTTCGGCAACAGTGAATGTAAACGCATTACCTGCGGCACATACCGTTACCGGCGGCGGTAATTATTGCGCAGGCGGCACAGGGGTCGCAGTTGGCCTCAATGGTTCCAACACAAGCGTTGATTACCAGCTATACAACAGCAGCGGAGCAGTTGGCAGCCCTATGCCAGGCACCGGTTCAGCAATCAGTTTTGGTATGCAAACAGCTTCCGGTTCCTATTCCGTAATGGCTACTAATGTGGCTACTACCTGTATGAATGGTATGGCAGACACTGTAATGGTGAACATAAACGCATTGCCAACCCCTTATACATTAACCGGCGGCGGAAATTATTGTGCTGGCGGCGCCGGTGTTGACGTAGCGTTGAGTTCTACCGACCCGGGTATTATGTACCAGTTATTTAACGGTACAACAATGGTTGGCAGCGCAATGCCCGGCTCCGGTTCAGGAATTGATTTCGGCAACCAGGCAGCCGCAGGAACTTATACTGTTATGGGATCAAACCCAGGCACTTCCTGCTCCGGTAATATGGCCGGTTCTGTTGTAGTAAACGTAAATCCGTTACCCACAGTTTATAGTGTAAGCGGCGGTGGTAATTATTGTGCCGGCGGCACAGGGCTTCATATCCTGTTAAGCGGTTCCAATGCCGGGAATACCTACCAGTTATCAAATGGCGGCACGGCAGTAACAACAATACCCGGTACCGGCGGTACACTTGACTTCGGCGCACAGACTGCCGCAGGAAACTATACCGTAATGGCTACGCATATTGCTACCGGCTGCACAAATAATATGTTTGGCAGCGCCAACATCAATGTACTTGCTGCGCCAAACGCTTATGCGGTAACCGGCCTGGGAAGCAGCTATTGCGCAGGCGGCGCAGGCGTTGACATCACAATGGGCGGGTCTGACGCAGGTATCACTTACCAACTCTATAAAGGGACTGCCCTCGCAGGCGGACCGGTAGCCGGTTCAGGTGTTAGTATTGACTTCGGCCTGAATACTGCCGCAGGGTCTTATACGGTTGTCGCCACAAACCCCACCACAGGATGCACGGCTACAATGCCGGGAGTTGCAGCTATATCAATTACCCCGCTTCCTCCTTCATTTGTAGTGACCGGCGGCGGCAGCTATTGCAACGGTGGTACAGGCGTACACATTGGCCTAAGCGGTTCTAATACAAGCGCAGCTTACCAGTTATATGACGCGGCAGGCGCAGTAGGCGCACCGGTAACAGGTACAGGCTTTACGCTTGATTTCGGTTCGCTGACCAATTCAGGCCATTATACAGTTATAGCTACAGGTATTTCCAGCGGTTGTTCCAGCAATATGTCCGGCTCCGCAACAGTTGCAGTAAATGCCCTCCCCTCGCCCTTTACGGTTACAGGCGGTGGTAATTATTGCGCGGGTGGCGCGGGTATCCATGTTGGGTTAAGCGGTTCTGCGCTTGATGTTAACTACCAGTTATACCATAGCGGAACTATTGCAGGCGCACCTGCAACAGGTTCCGGTTTCTCAATTGATTTTGGCGCGGAAACAACGGCTGGCGTTTACCAGGTTGTCGCCACTAATGCTACCACAGGCTGCGCCGATACAATGGCGGGTATGGCTACGGTAGGCGTTAACCCATTGCCAATAGCGTATGCAGTGACCGGCGGCGGCAACTATTGTCCCGGTGGCACAGGCGTTCATGTGGGCCTGGGCAGCAGTGACTTTGGCGTTTCTTACCAATTATATAATAGCTCATTACCAACCACCTCCTCCGCTATTGGCACAGGTACAGGTATTGATTTTGGCTTACAAACTGCCGCAGGGACTTATAGTGTAATAGCGATTGACGGATCAACCGGCTGCACCAACACCATGTCGGGCAGCGTGGCTGTGGTTATAAATACTTTACCCACAGTTTATTCAGTAGCAGGCGGTGGTAATTTTTGCGCGGGTGGCGCAGGCGTGATCGTTAGCCTGACCAATTCAAATACCGGAGTTAACTACACCTTGTATAACTCATCCGCATCAGTGATTACCTTGCCGGGTACAGGCGGCCCGCTTGATTTCGGCCATGAAACTGTTGCAGGCGCTTATACTGTATTAGCTACAGACGCCACTACCGGTTGTTCCGATTACCAGTCCGGCAGCGTTATGGTTACCGTGACTCCGGCAGTTGCCCCGGCAGTAACCATTACTACGGGCGTTGGCGATACCATTTGCGCAGGCAGTTTAATTACTTTCTCTGCTATTGAAACGAACGGCGGCCCAACCCCCTCTTACCAGTGGACAGTAAACGGAGCGGCAGCAGGTACCGGCAGCACTTTCTCCTACTCTCCCGCCGATGGCGATAATATCGGCCTTACCTTTACCAGCAGCGCGGCTTGCGCAACGCCTGCTTTTGTAAACAGTTCGATCATGCTCACAGTGCAGCCTCACGAGGCTCCGGCGGTTGTTGTTACGGCAATGCCCGGAACGGATATTTGCCAGGGTTCTACAGCTACCTTTACCGCTTCTCCTTCTTATGGCGGCTCTGCTCCTGTATATACCTGGAGTGTAAATGCCGGAAGTGTTTTGGGAGTAACAGGCCCGACTTACAGTTACATTCCTGCGAATGGCGATGTAGTAGCTGTTGTAATGGCCAGCAACTACCACTGCCGCCTCTCTGCTACCGCAACAAGCGCCAACGTTAATATGGAAGTTGACCCCGCAGCATTGCCGGTGGTTTCTATCTCCGCTTCTAATGGTAACACTTTAGTACCCGGCGAAACGGATATACTTACTGCTACAATAACAAACGGCGGGCCAACACCAAGCATCCAATGGTATATAAACGGTGTAGCTGTACCAGGCGCCACTACCGCAACACTCAATTACAACAGCTTCAATGACCTGGATTCCGTTACCTGCCAGGTTGTAAGCAGCGGTGGTTGTTCCGGTAAAGATGGGTTTAATTCGATCATTATCCATTTGATCAACAATACGGGCGTGCAGCAAATCGCATCTGCGAACAGCGATATAAAGTTGATACCCAACCCTAACAAGGGCGCGTTCACAATAAAAGGAACCCTCGGTATCCCGATAGCTATCGGGACTGACGAAGAAGTGACCATTGAAATAACCAACATTGTAGGACAGGTTATTTACAACAATGTAATTACTGCTCACAACGGCGAGATCAATGAAACAATACAGCTTAACAACACACTTGCCAACGGCATGTATTTACTGAACCTGCATTCAGCATCAGCAAATAAAGTGTTGCACCTGGTTATTGAACAATAGAATTGATTGCATGAAAAAATCAGGAAATGGCACCGCGAAAACGGTGCCATTTTTTTTACCCGCATTTGTTATACTTGCGTTTGTCATGCTGACGAAGGAAGCATCTTTACTCGCACATACTCACATCTGGTTTAAGTCTTCAGACTTAAATCCCACTCGCGCATCTGGTTTAAGTCTTCAGACTTAAATCCAACAATAAAACGAAGGTCTCCGACCGGCAGCATTTATTCTAATGCCAAATTGAAATACCGTATCTCCGACAGGCAAAACATATTCAGCAGCCAAATTGAAATACCCAACGAAATAAAATTTTATTACCTTGCCATTATGTCCACACGTTACCGTTTTGGAGATAGCGATTATCCGCACTTTATAACCTATTCAGTAGTTAACTGGGTTGATGCACTTAGCCGGCCTGCTTATAAAGAGATAGTCATAAAAAGCCTTGAACATTGTATCCTGAATAAGGGACTGATACTTCATGCCTGGGTTATTATGAACAATCATGTGCATCTTATAGCAAGTGCGCAGCAAGGTTTTAAACTTGAAAATATTATGCGTGACCATAAAAAATTTACTGCCGTAGCATTATTGGAAGCAATTAAAGAAAACAACCGGGAAAGCAGAAGGGACTGGATGTTATGGCTGTTTTCTGCCGCCGGTCAGCAAAACCCTAATAATGTACATAAACAGTTCTGGCAGCAGGACAATCATCCTGTTATATTGGCAACACAAGAAATAGCTTTGCAAAAACTAAACTACATACACAATAACCCGGTAAGGGCAGGCATTGTTTTTGAACCGCAACATTATGTGTATAGCAGCGCTGTTGATTATTTTACTAACCGGAAGGGGTTGTTGACGGTAGTGCCGATATTCTAATGTGCTGCGGGGTATTTCAATTTAGCTCTGGAATATGTTTTGCCGGTCGGAGACCTTCGTTTTATTGTTGGATTTAAGTCTGAAGACTTAAACCAGATGTGTATTCCAATTTAGCTCTGGAATAAATGCTGCCGGTCGGAGACCTTCGTTTTATTGCTGGATTTAAGTTTGAAGACTTAAACCAGATGTGATGTCTTAAACCAGATGTGTATTCCAATTTAGCTCTGGAATAAATGCTGCCGGTCGGAGACCTTCGTTTTATTGCTGGATTTAAGTCTGAAGACTTAAACCAGATGTACAAATGCGGGTAAAATAACCTCAATTCCTGCCACAAAAATCATTTATTACCACCCCGACAAAAAAAACTAAAAAAAAATTTACAAAGAATAACCATTTTACACGTTTTTGTATTATTTTTACGATATATACCGCTAATGCCGCAAACATTAGTGTAACAAATTGCATTATTTATAATTATAATATAATTAGCCCATTATTGAGTAAATTAATTTTCACAGAACTTTTTTTAAAAAACAACCGTATGAAAAAAATCTATTCTCTCCTTATGCTCAGTTGTCTTGCCTGTAGCTCTATCGCTCAAACAACTACTTATTCTTACACCGGAACTGTTGCGACCTATACTGTTCCTCCAACAATTACAAGTATAAGTATCCAGGCAATAGGAGCACAAGGAGGATCTGAGAGTGGTTCTGGTTACGCGGGTGGTCATGGGGCAATAATGAAAGGAAATTTTACCGTTGTGCCTGGACATGTACTCAACATTATGGTTGGGCAACAACCTACAGCCGGTTCCTATTTAGGAGGAGGTGGTGGTGGCTCTTTTGTATGGGATGTTACTGCGAGTAACGCATTGCTTATCGCCGCAGGTGGCGGTGGTGGCGCCGGATATAACTATACTACCGGACCTGGAGTTGATGCAAGTACAACCACTACTGGCGCTAATGGAGCCAGCCCAATAACAGCAGGCGGTGGTTCTGGTGGTAATGGTGCCTCAGCTCCTACTGGCGCAAATGGCGCTTATGGCGCAGGCGGCGCCGGATGGCTATCGAATGGTGCGAGTGGCTATGCAGGTGGTGCTTGTACCCCTGTAGCAGTTGGAGGCTCTACTCCGTTAAGCGGAGGATATGGAGGGTCGTATGGAGGATCTGCAGGTTCTGATGGAAATGGAGGATACGGAGGAGGAGGAGGATCCCAGGGATATTGTTCATGGGCGGGTCCTGGCGGCGGCGGCGGTTATAGTGGCGGAAGCGGTGGCGCATACACTAGTACCGGATATTCTGCTGGCGGTGGTGGTGGTGGCTCTTATAATGGCGGTGCAAGCCAAACAAATACTGCAGGATCTGCCACGGGAAACGGTTCAGTAACAATTACCGTATTATGTGCATCTCCCGGAACCATTACCGGTGCTTTTTCTCTATGCCCAGCTACTACAACCACAATCAGTAACCCAACAGGCGCAACAGGTACATGGTACAGCAGCAATACAGCTGTTGCCACCATTAACCCCACAACCGGCCTGGTAACTGCAATATCAGCAGGTACTACTATAATTACTGATTCCATAACTAATGTTTGCGGCGGAGTATCGCCAACCCAAATAGTAACTGTAAATCCAATACCGGCGGCTATTTCCGGCACTTTCAGCATGTGTACCGGTACAACGCAAACTTTAAGTGACGCCTTATCAGGTGGTACCTGGACCAGTAGCAGCGCTGCTGCAACCATTGGCAGTACCACAGGTATTGTTACAGCTAACTCAGCGGGTACGACAAACATAATTTATTCAGTTTTAGGTTGCACTGCTACCAGCCAGCTAACAGTTAATTTACAACCTGCTGCCATATCCCCGTCATCAGCAGCAATTTGCCCTGGCAATACAGCTTCTTTAACCGATGCTACTACACCCGGCACCTGGAGCAGCAGTAACAATGCTATTGGCAGCGTTTCCACCACAGGCGTTGTAACCGGCGCCAGTGGCGGCACGGCTACTATCAGTTATACATTGGCAGGCGGATGCTTTTCCACTGCATCTGTTGTAGTTAACCCGGTAGCTGCTATTGCAGGCGCAACGAGCATCTGTAATGGTACCACTTCCACTTTAAGCGATGCCGTAACACCCGGCACGTGGTTCAGCAGTAATACTGCTGTAGCTACTGTAGGCACTTCTTCCGGCATACTTACCGGCCTCACAAACGGCACTACAAATCTTACTTATACAGTAACATCCACCGGCTGCAAGGCCACGGCGGTAGCATCCATCGGCGGCTTGCCCAATGTTTATTCCATGACCGGCGGCGGCGCTTATTGTTCCGGCGGCAGTGGTGTACATATCGGCCTCACTTCTTCCGACGCCAGCGTTGGTTACCAGTTATATAATGGCACTACCCCGGTAGGCGTTCCTAAAATAGGCGTCACCACAGGCGCTACGCTTGATTTCGGCCTCATCACAGCGGCAGGCACTTATACTGTTGTTGCAAACCCCGGTTCTACCTGCACCACAAATATGTATGGTTCAGAAACAGTAACCGTCAATGCTTTACCTACTTTGTATGCGATCACCGGCGGCGGCAATTACTGTAGCGGCGGCGCGGGCGTTCATATCGGTTTAGATGGTTCTTCTCCCGGCACTACTTACCAGTTGTTCAATGGCACAACCCCTGTAGGTACTTCTGTTCTCGGCACGGGCTTCGCCATTGACTTCGGTTTAGTGGCCGGTATATCCAGTACCTACAATGTTGTAGCTACCAACAGCACAACCGGCTGTACTAATACTATGACGGGAACCACTGCGGTAGGTACCAACAGCCTGCCAACTGTATTTGCGGTTACCGGCGGCGGCGGATATTGCTTAGGCGGTACAGGAGTTAACGTTGGTTTAAGTTCATCAGCTACCGGCGTTAATTACCAGCTATACAATGGCGGCGTTCCCGTAGGCTCCCCAGTTGCCGGAACAGGTTCTGCCATCAGCTTTGGCTTAACCACTTCAGCAGCGGGCGCAACATCTTATACAGTTATAGCCACTAACCCAACTACAACTTGTGCAGCCGCTATGTCGGGTTCTGCTGTTGTAACGCTCAATCCCTTGCCAACTGTTTACGGCGTTACCGGCGGCGGCGCTTACTGCGCAGGCAGCACTGGCGTTCCGGTTGGTTTAAACGGTTCCGCTACCGGGGTTAATTACCAGTTATATACCGGGTCTTCGCCGGTAGGTACGCCCCTTGCAGGTACCGGCGTTGCGCTTAGTTTTGGTTTAGTAACCACTTTAGGCTCTTATACCATACAGGCTACCAATACTACAACTACCTGCGTTTCCAATATGAGCGGCAGTGCAGCAGTATCTTTAAGCCCCCTCCCTTCTGTATTCACAGTTACAGGCGGCGGCGGTTATTGCGCAAGTGGTACAGGCGTTAATATCGGTTTAAGCGGTTCCACATCAGGCGCTACTTACCAATTATATAATGGGCTTACCCTTATCGGCGCTGCAAGCGGCACCGGGTCTGCAATTAATTTCGGCCTGGAAACCGCAGTTGGTTCTTACACTGTCGTTGGCATAAATACATCCACAACAGGTTGCTCCGGCAATATGTCGGGAAGTGTTTTAGTAACTATTAATCCGCTTCCTGCGGCTAATAATGTTACAGGCGGCGGTAATTATTGCGCTGGCGGCACAGGCGTTTCCATCGGGCTTAATGGCTCTGTTACTGGGGTCAATTACCAGTTATACAATGGCACAGCAATGGTTGGCGCTCCGTTTGCAGGCACCGGCTCGCCATTCAATTTTACAGCTTTAGCAACTGTACCCGGCGCTTATACCATAGTCGCTACCTATGTTGCCACAGGCTGCACCAATAATATGGCCGGCAGCACATCGGTGGGGATCAATCCATTACCAACTCCTTTCGCGCTTACGGGCGGCGGCGGTTATTGCGCGGGTGGTTCCGGCCTTCATGTGGGCCTCGCTTCTTCCAATACCGGCATCAGTTATGTATTAAGTAATTCAGGCACGGCCTTTGCAACGGTACCCGGCGCCGGCGCGCCTATAGATTTCGGCGCCGAGACTATAGCCGGTACTTATACAGTAACCGCTACTAACACCACTACCAATTGCACGAGCAATATGTCTGGCAGCGCGGTAATTACCATAACAACCTTGCCTACTCCATATTCTGTAAATGGCGGCGGCGCTTATTGCACCGGCGGAACGGGTGTTCCCGTAGGGCTTAGCGGTTCCGTTTCCGGGGTTAATTACCAATTATACAATGGCCTTACTACCGTTGGCTTACCAGTAGCAGGATTAACCGGCTCACCCATCAGTTTCGGCTTACAAACAGGCGCAGGGGCTTATACGGTTATCGCTACAAATACTACGACTACCTGCGCAAACAATATGATTGGCAGCGCAAGTGTGAGCATTACCCCATTGCCATCTGTTTACACAGTTACAGGAGGCGGCGTAAATTGTGTGGGCGGCGCAGGTGTGCTTGTAGGCCTCAGTAATTCAGCAACGGGCGTTAATTACCAATTAATGTCGGGCACATCAACAGTTGGCGCACCGGTGCCAGGTACCAATGCAGCCATCAGTTTTGGATTAATAGCCACAGCAGGCGCATATACCGTAGTGGCAACAAGCGCTGCGGCTCCCTGCTCCAGCAATATGTCTGGCAGCGCTACTGTAACTACACTTACCTCTGCCCTGCCCGGCCTTTATTCTGTATCCGGCGGCGGCAATTATTGCGCAGGCGGCACAGGCGTTCATATCCTCCTTTCCGGTTCTGCGGTTGGTTTCAATTACCAGTTATTCAACGGAACAGCGCTGGTAGGCGCACCACGCACCGGCACTTCCGCAGCTCTTGATTTTGGTTTGCAAACAGCGCCGGGCACTTATACCGTTGTTGCCACCAATACGGCTACCGGGTGCAACAGGTTAATGACCGGCTCTGCTACCGTTGTTGTAAATACATTGCCCGGCCCGCATAATGTAACCGGCGGCGGCAGTTACTGCGCATCGGGTACCGGCGTATCTATCGGCCTGAACGGGTCTGATCCCGGCGTGAATTATCAATTGTACGAAGGCGCTACGGCAATAGGCTCACCTATACCAGGCACAGGCATTGCGCTTACCTTCGGGACTTATACTGCAACAGGTATTTATACAATAGTTGGCAGCAACACTACAAACTCATGCGTAAACAATATGCCCGGCAGCGCCACTATCGGCACTTATCCACTGCCGGTGGTTTATAATGCTACCGGCGGCGGCAACTATTGCAGCGGCGGTGCAGGCGTAAATATTACTTTAAACAATTCCAATAGCGGTATCACTTACCAGTTATATAATACTGATTCTATCCCGGTTGGCGCACCGATCGCCGGTTCAGGTACGCCAATTAATTTTGGCCTGCAAACACTGGCTGGCCCTTATACGGTTGTTGCCACTAATACTGTTACAGGCTGTACTAACGATATGACCGGAACCCCGATGGTAGTAATTACATCCTTGCCAAATGCGTATATGGTTACCGGCGGCGGCCCGTATTGCATGGGTGGAACAGGAGCAGCTATCGGCCTCAGCGGATCAGACCCAAGCACTGAGTATCAATTATTCAATGGCCTGGTACTCACAGGTAGCCATGTAGCCGGTACCGGCGCTGCTATTAGCTTTGCACCGCAAACTGTTGCGGGTACTTATACAATACTTGCTACAAATACTGCCACAGGTTGTACCAATGTAATGGCAGACAGCGCGCAGGTTTCCGTAAGTACATTGCCAACGGCTTATACACTTTCCGGCGGGGGCAATTATTGTTCTGGTGGCGCAGGTATAGATATTTCGCTTGATTCATCCGACCCGGGTATTACCTACCAGTTGTATTACGGTACCACACCTATGGGCAGCGCAATGACAGGCACAGGCGCTATGATAGATTTCGGTAACCAGACAGCCGCAGGCACTTACATAATAGTGGCAACCGACAGCGGTTCTTTGTGCAGCAGTAACATGACAGGTTCTGCTACAATAATGATCAATCCCCTTCCTACAGCTTACGTACTCTCCGGTGGTGGTAATTATTGCGCGGGTGGCGTGGGCCTTAATGTTTTATTAAACGGTTCCAATACAGGCAATACCTACCAGTTATACCTTGACAGCGTAGCCGTTGGCATCCCAATACCAGGAACCGGGCTGCCGCTTAACTTCGGCCCGCAAAAACATGCAGGCAGCTACATGGTGATCGCTACTCATCATACCACTGGCTGCATGAATACCATGTCGGGTACTATTACTATAAGTGTAAATCCCTTGCCTGCGAAATATGCAGTGGCAGGCTTCGGCAGTAATTATTGCGCGGGCGGCGCGGGCATTGATATTGCTTTAAGCAAATCAGACCTGGGTATCAACTACCAGTTGTATAATGGTTCCACTTTGATCGGGGCTGTAAAACCTGGCACCGGGACGCCTCTTGATTTTGGCTTCAACACCATTGCCGGTAATTACTCCATTAACGCTATTAACCCGGTTACAGGCTGCGTGGATACCATGACCGGCATCACCTCCATCACTATTGACCCGCTCCCGCTTGTTCATTCTATAACAGGTGGCGGCAGCTATTGCAGCGGCGGCACAGGCGTCAATATCGGCCTTAGCGCTTCTAATCTAAGCGTCGCTTACCAGTTGACAAGCGGTTCTGGGCCGGTAGGTTCCATAGTATATGGCACAGGTTCTTCTATCAGTTTTGGCGCGCAAACTGTCGGCGGCCCTTATACTGTTGTTGCCACAGATACTGCTAATGGCTGTTCCAGCAATATGTCGGGAACAGCTACAGTTGCTGTTAACTTATTGCCAACCCCTTATACTACCACAGGTGGTGGTAACTATTGCGCTTCCGGCACAGGTGTTCCCATCGGGCTTAGTAATTCTTCCGTTGGTGTTTCCTATCATTTATTGAAAGGGACATTAACCATAGGCGGCGCAATGGCAGGCACTGGTTCTTCAATTGAATTCGGCCCGCAAACAGGGGCTGGCAACTACATGATAATTGCCACGAATACCACTACTTCCTGTACTGATACTATGCCAGGTAGCGTTGCGGTAGTCATTGACCCAATACCAACCCCGCACCCGGTAACCGGCGGCGGCAGCTACTGCCCCGGCGGCACAGGCGTTCTTGTTGGCATGAGTACGGCTGATGCAGGCGTTTCCTACCAGTTGTATTATGGTTCCTCACCAGTTGGCGGAGCAATATTAGGTACGGGCACAGGCTTTAATTTTGGCAATGAAACTGCTGCTGGCACCTATACCGTAGTGGCAACAAACAGCGCTACAGGTTGCCCCAACACCATGTCTGGCAGCGCTATGGTAAACATCAGTGCAACACCCGATGTATATACGGTAACAGGTGGCGGCAATTATTGCGCCGGCGGCGCCGGCGTTGGGGTCGGCCTCAGTGGTTCAAACACAGGCATTAACTATACGTTGTACGAAACAACATCTGGAATAACTACCGTAGCAGGCTCCGGCAGCCCGCTTGATCTTGGCTTACATACAGCAGGCATTTATACGGTCTTAGCTACTGATGCGGTTACCGGTTGCACTGCAAATATGACCGGCACTGTTTCCATTTCGGCTACTACGCCTGTTATACCATCTGTAACCATTTCCACCGGCCACGGAGATACGCTATGCTCCGGCGTTATGAACACGTTTACCGCCAATCCAACTAACGGAGGTTCTGCCGCAACTTATCAATGGATGGTAAACGGAACCGTTGTTGGGGCTGCCGGCAGTTCATACACTTATACGCCATCAAACGGCGATCACATATTTGTTACGTTGTCCAGCAGCGCAGTATGCGCTTCCCCGCTTACCGCATCTAATTCCATCGTGCTTACTGTATTGACTACAGAAACACCTTTTGTTACAATTTCCCCGAACCCCGGCACAGATGTTTGCCAGAGTACAACGGTTGAATATATGGCTGTCTCATCCTTCGGCGGAACTACCCCGGCTTATTCCTGGGTGGTAAACGGAGTAGCTGCATTAGCGTCACCGGCGTCAACATTCAGCTACGTACCAAATAATCACGATACTGTTTCCTGCCTGATGGCGAGCAGTTACCAATGCCCGGCCATCTCTTTGGTAAGCAGTAACCAGGTTATTATGCAGGTTGATTCACCACTTGTGCCTGTTGTCACTGTTACCGCTCATCCGGGTACACACATAGCCCCAGGGCAAACAGTAACATTCGACGCAAATGTTGTGAATGGCGGCCCGGCTCCAAGCTATCAATGGTATGTAAACGGGGTAGCAGTTGGCGGCGCTACACTGCCGGAATTTGTTTACGCTAAATTCAACAATAATGATTCTGTTACCTGCCAGGTTACCAGCAGCGGCGGATGTTCAGGTTTAAAAGGTTTCAACTCGGTGACGATCAATGTCAATACAGAAGGCGTTCAGCAAGTGGTTGCAGGTGAAAGCGACATAACCCTGATACCCAATCCGAACAAGGGCGCATTCACCATTAAAGGTACGCTCGGTACAGGCGCTGCGGGAAATGACGAAGTGTCTCTGGAAATAACAAACATGCTGGGACAGGTTATTTACAACAAAACGGTTACCGCTGTAAATGGAACGATCAATGAAAATATACAGCTTGGTAATAACCTTGCGAATGGCATGTATTTACTGAACCTCCGTTCCGGGGCTGTAACTAAAATGCTCCACCTGGTAATTGCGCAATAATACTACAGGTGTGCCACACCTTTTTCCGGTGTGCCACACCTGTCTCGCGTTGAGGCAACACCTTTCAAAAGAGGCTATCCCCACACCGGGATAGCTTCTTTTTATAAAAATCCGGCAGGGGGTTGACTTGCTGGTTTTAACTCCTTATCTTTACCCATTGGGGTTAGCGTAGGTATAACAAATGATTACAGGCACGACATAAATGTGTATTAGATTTAAGGACTTTGCGGTCTTAATTCAGGTACACTACGCTTTTAATTTAGTAGTTTGCGCCTCTGCGCTTTTGCGAGAAACTTTTATTTCCCGGAAAGTATGATCTTATACGTTGATTATGACAAATATTAAAGTAGGTATTGTAGAAGACGAATTAATCGTATCGGTAAGTCTGGCCGAAACGTTGCGCCAGCTTGGATACATACCTTCTGAGCCTGCCGCAAGCTATACCGAAGCGCTGAAAATGATAGAACGCGACTCCCCTGATCTGCTGTTGATAGACATTCAGCTTGCCGGGAAAAAAGATGGTATTGACCTGGCACAAATAGTGAGCGAAGAATATAATACCCCCTTTATTTTCCTTACCGCAAACGCTGATTCCAATACTGTGGAAAGAGCCAAAATTTCACGCCCTCATGCCTATCTCATAAAGCCCTTTAATAAAGAAGACCTGTACTCTTCCATTGAAATATGCCTGTATAATTTTGCAGTCTCGCAGGGAAAAGGGAACCCTTCCGAAAAAGATAATTACATCATCCGCGAAAGCATGTTCATAAAACAGGGGCATTCTTTCCAGAAAGTAAAGATCGAAGATATACTGTACCTCGAAAGTGACAATGTGTATATTTACCTGCATACACAACATAATAAATTTCTCGTCAGAAATTCCATCCGAAATTATATTGATCTTTTAGGGCCAAAACATTTCTTCAGGGTGCATCGCAGTTTTGCCGTTAACATACACCAGATAGAAACCATCAACTCCGATAGCCTGATGATAAATGGCCGCGAGATACCCGTAGCGAAAACATACCGCGATGACTTGCTTAAAATACTGCGGTTAGGTTAAGGGATCTCAAAATAAATTCAAACACAACTCACTTCATTACACGCCGCATAGCAGAGCCTTTTGTGTGCAGGATGCGGTAACGCAATCTCACGAAACACAATTGTTTAATACCTATTCAACATTGATATTATACTATAGCTTCAACCTTTTTAAGTTAACGCTAACAATCCCGAAGGGATTGAACGTTTATAGAAAAAACAATTTTCAAATACCGATGCCGAAGGTATCGTACTATACCGTGTATAGATAGCGCCCTCACCTGGGTATAGTACGATACCTTCGGCATCGGCTATACTTCTTCTACGCTACTATAAACGTTCGATGCTTTCAGCATCGTGATATGCTATAAGTAAAAGGGTAAGTTTAAAGTTTATTTGGGCAAAAGTATTTTTTTAGATGACCGGTATGCCCCATAGGGGCTAACTCTTTGTAGCAAACCAAGAATGAAGGTGATATGCGCTGTAGGCGCTGACCAAACACACGTAAGAAGACAAGCAGTAGTAATGCGGTCAGTACCGCTTCTTCAGAGGTCAGATCGCATTACGTTTTGGGTAAGACGAAACCGTTATGTCAATGACATTGCCCTTTTATCGTATTACCATTGGCAATAGATGCCTCAATCCTTAGAGTTCCTCCTAAGAATTTTCCGGTTCTTAAACAATATCTGATACATCAGGAAACACACCTTTTACAACAACAGCAACTGCGTTCACAACATTCAGATTATTAGCATCCGAATAGAGGATAATTTAGCAATACAAATACAAATAATGTGAAAAAATTGCATCATCCTCATTTTTGGTTACCCCCTGTTTTAGCGAACGATTCGCTCAATTCAGGTACCATTATCGCCGCCGGAGGTATGCCGCGAGCGGCAAGATACGGGTTAACAAATATTGCAGGCCATCTATAAAATATCATCAGAAAAATACTCAGAAAAACACTTAACCTTTTAAACATGACATCTTAATACGCGAACCTCAAAATATGTTTTTATGACAGAGTCCCAATTGTTTCTCATCCTGGTAGTATTCAGAATTGTGGTAACAATAATTTGTATAAACAGGGCAAAGGAGCTGCACAGGAGCCACACTACGTGGGGAATATTCGGCTTTCTTTTTCCCTTGATAGCTGTGATCCTTATTTTTTGCATGAAACAGAAAATAATGTTCCCGTATTCAAAACGCAGGATTAATTGACCACAGGAAACAATAGAATAACCCCGGAAAATATATCGTATCAGCAGTTTCTTTTTTCCTTTACATTTTAGCTAATACCAGGCGCCATGAAGATAATATCATTCAAAGTAATCTCCACAGTTATCGCGCTGGTCATTTCTTCACTTATTGTATATGCCCTTTCTTTTGCCGGCCATTCCACAAAGGGAAATATCGAAAATGCCATGACCTATACCGGCAATATGGTGCAGCAAATAGAACAAAAACTGATAGTAGAAAACAGGAGTGAAAAGCGCGGGGATAAACTAAACTGGTTCAAACCTTATTCCGAAAATAAACGATCATTAACGCAGCCCGGCAAAATACTTCTTGGCGCATTTGATAATCAAATGAAAGAAAGTTTTGAAAGCATTGTCAGCCTTGAAGATTCCATTAAAACCACCTTCCCGCTCATCAGCATCTATACTGCCTGGGGCAGCAAACCTGAAGAAAAATTCCCCGTAGAAGAGATAAAGAATATAATCGGGTTAGGCTCTATACCGGTTATTACATGGGAACCCTGGCTCAATGATTTTAATGAAGAGTTATATCCCGGCGCACATAAGCCGGAAGACCCGGATAAAAACGGCATGAAGAATATTGCGCTCGGCCTTTATGACAGCTATATTATACAATGGGCAACTGCAGCACGGAAAATAAACAAACCCCTATTCCTCAGATTCGGACATGAAATGAATGACGGCTACCGCTATCCCTGGGGGCCGCAAAATAACTCAACGCAGGATTTCATAGCAGCATGGCGGCATGTGCATGATGTGTTTGCGCAACAAGGGGCAAATAACATCATCTGGATATGGAGTCCGCACCCGGCTTACGATTTCAAAGATTTCTATCCCGGCGACGCCTATGTGGATTATGTGGGCGTAGGCGTACTCAATTACGGCGATGCGGCTATCTGGAGCAAATGGTGGTCGTTCGGGGATATATTCGGCAAATATTATCCACAGCTCGCATCTTATAATAAACCAATAATGATAACCGAATTTGGTTCGTTACCTAATGGCGGCAACCGTTCTAAATGGTACGCTGACGCACTCGACAGCTTGCCACAGCATTACCCGTTGGTAAAGTCAATTGTGTTCTTCCACTTTTCGCAGGATAATACCACTACACAGCAAACACTTGACTGGTATTTCAAAAGCGACCATGCAGTTACGGGTACTATTATCAAAGAAGTAAACAAATGGGAGTAATGGAATCTCCTCCCACCATTGGTTGATTATAATATTCTATTTAGGTTTGTGATGCCGAAGGTATCATATGTTTATAGAAAAAGCACAGAGTATGCGTCCGATGCCGAAGGTATCGAACAATATCCCGTTGGAAACTTTTATAAATAGCCGTTGCATCTTTCTTTTTGGTTTTTCATTTTTATTGCTAACTTTGGTTTATGCGTATCAATAAGAAAATACTCCTCGTTACCATACTTTGCGGCATTGCCGTATTAGCCCAGAGCTTCACACAAAAAGATGATGATAAGCCTCAGAACCTGAAAATATTGCCCAAAAATATTTCAGAAAAAGAGTTGCACGATATTATGAGGGGCTACTGCATGTCTCTTGGAGTGCGGTGCAATTTCTGCCATGTTTCTGAGCAGGTAGAAGGGCAGGCAAAACCCAAATTCGATTTCGCATCGGACGACAAGCCGGAAAAAAACATAGCCCGCAACATGATGAAGATGACCCAGGCCATTAATGAAAATTACATCGGTAAAATGATCGGCGGCGACCACGCCCTGGAACAGATAGCCTGTGTTACCTGCCACATGGGAAGAAAAACCCCCATCGTCAGCCTTGATTCTTTAAAGAAACCATAGCGCCTGGTTCGCATTACCGCATTACCCATATTTCCGCATTAGCACATTAGCAAACCTTCTTACATCCGCGCCCGGCGCTATAGGAGCGCCATTCACTAAATGCCGGGCAAGCTCATCTGCAAACCAGGGCGCCAAAGAAACGCCCTTACCACCCATACCATTCAGAATACCAACCACGCTTTGTACCGGGTGCAAACCCACGAAAGGTTTACGTTCCATATTTGCCGGCCTCTGTGCAGCAATATGATCTACGATGGTATATGGCAACTTCAACCAGTAATCAAGCTGTTCCTCTATCCTTTTTCTGAATGCGGGAGTTGGGTTCAGGTCGGTATATTTCCAGTCGTGCGTAGCCCCTATCCACCAAAGATTATCACCCCACGGCGCTATGCTGATACCTTGTTTGAAGATATAGTTGCGCGGCAACCCGGGTATGGAAACAATCAGCGCCTCACCCTTATCCTTCGACCACGGTAGCATCTTGAAATATGGATTGTACTCCCCACCCGCCCCTTCACAGAAAATAATTTTCTTTGCGCGAATGTCTTTATACACAACCTCATCTGCCTTCACTTTACAATCAGCCCAATCAAACCGCCCTTCTCTCAATGCTCCTTTCCCAATCAGATATTTGCGCCAGCCATCGGTCATAGCCCTTATATCCACAAGTAAACAAGGGGCTATCTCCCCGATGCCATAATTGTACCGGAAATAGGCTGACCATTGCTGCTCGTCAGTCACTGTCTGCAAATACTCTTTTTCTTCTGTAAGTTTCTGGTTGAAAATATTTCTTAGCTCCTCGGTAAAGTGAAAGTCAAGGATGTTGCATTGCTGCACAAGGGGCGTATTTAGTTCCTGCTCTATCTCCCGGTAGGTATTCCAGGCAAAGGGCAGCAACTGTTCCGTCATCCACGACCGCACCAACCTTTTCCCGGTCACCGGATTTATTATCCCACCCGCTATTCTGCTTGCCGACCGCTCATTTACCTCATCAATAACCATAACAGTCTTACCGGCCTTCAGTAGGCTCAGGCTCAACAGCGTACCGGCTATACCCTGCCCTATAACTAGGTAATCAACCACCATACTGCAAAGAACGATATTTTATTTTGTGAACGTTCCTTACTTTTGTCTGGATGAAAAATAAAATACCCATAAATATCTCTTGTTTCTTCCTGGTCTTTCTTTTCTTGCTTACTCCTTTACTTTATACCCATGCCGCCACCGTTATCAACAGCCTTACTTTATTCATCGTTGTATTTGGTTTTTATTTTGCAGGCGCGGCAATGCTATTACCGGTAAATAAAGATGGCCTGTTAAGCAATATAAGCCATGCAGCGGTATCCGTTTTTATAGGTGGGCTTATCTATTCCATGCTCGTCTTTTTTTCCGCGAATGCCACAACGCTCCTCATTCTGCTGTTAGTTATCACCATTGTGTTGCTTTTTATTTTTAGAAGCCGCACCCATTGGTCATATAGTCTGGGCGCTGTGTCTATTGTGGCTTTCCTCGTTGCTATACTTGTCATTGTACTGATTTCTTCCAGCGATATTAATCGCCAGTTCACTGCGCTACAGCCCGGCAGCGATTGTTATGGCAATGACGATTATTTTTTTACCTCCATAGTGGCCTCCATACGCCACGGCAGTATTTTCAATGCAGCTTACGAAGTTGGTTCACCGCTTAATTACCAGGTATTGGGCTTTTTTATCCCGGCATTACTCGCCAATGTTTTGGGCATTTCGTCCCACCTGGCTCTTTGGTGCATGTCGGGCCCTTTTTATACATTGGTTACCCTGCTGTTGTGCTATGAAGTATGCTACTACCAGCTCAAAGAAAAGGTTTCCAGGAGTAATTACGGGTTCGCTGCTTTATCCTTACTGATGCCTGTTCTGCTTGCCCCGCTGCACCCGCTTTATCTTGCAAAGGGCAATATTAAAAACTTCATTTTCAATGGCATGGGTTATCTCGTTCCGGCGGGCACTATCACCTACCCCATAAGCATCGCAATGTTTCTATTTTGCCTGCTCCTGTTTTCTGCTATTGACTGGAAAGATAATAGGGTAAGCGCAGCGAAAATTTTCTTTACCATCTGCCTGTCTTTAATAGTTATCGGTAAGGTTCCCTTCTATGCCTGCTTTGTTCTTTTCATAGGTATCATTGTTTTAAAAAGGTTGCTCTTTGATAAAGAAAAAATAACCGCCTATCTCCCATATGTCGGTAGTTCTGTTTTACTGTCTTGCGTTTTGTTTAAAGTATGTATGGGGCAACGCACTGGCGGCGTTACTTTTTTTAGTTACGGTTACCTCGCCGCGCAGTTCGCGGAGTGGTGCCACAAAAGCAGCACAGGCTTCATAAATAATATCCTGATTATTGGCATTATTATCCTTACTTTTCTTTTATGGGCTGGCCTGCGGTTACTGGGTTTACTGGCACTGGCAAGGTCAAAAAACGCTATGCTGCGTGAATTTTCATTTGCCGCAATTATCACACTGACTGGCATTACCCTATTCGTTTCTTTCCTGCACATGCAGATAAAAGACAACTACGGCAACCTGCTCCAGGACAGCACCTTCAATATCCAGCAGTTTATCCGGTCGGCTTTTTATATCCTTACTATTGTGGCGTCAATAGGCATATTGCATTTATTTTACAGCGGCTTGTACAAAGGGGTTTATCTGAGATCCGCTATTATTATCACCACCGCTTGGTGTTGCATTTCTTTTTCCACCACTGTTAATAATGCTATACAAACTTACCGTATCCCTCCATGCGCACAACTGCCCTGGTACACCGACAACTACAACCGGCTAAAAGCAGGGAAATACAACGATGGTTTAATAGCCGTAAACCCCGGTTCGCAGTATGGTATAATGCTTGCCGCTTCCGACTATGGGAAATACTGGACCGCCTTCGACCGCTCTGGTTTCGCAAATTATAATGGAAGCATAAAAAATGAGTACCGGTGGATCGTATTCAGGAGCCTACTCGCCCACCCGCAGGAACAATATCTTGACCTGATGAAAAGCGATGGTGTTAACTATATTATTTCCACGCCCGCAGATACCACAGAACTACTTAAAGCCAGTATAGCCTTTCCGAACCTCCTGCATAAAGTATCAGACGATAAATGGGTGTATGAATTAGAATAAATATATACTGCCATAAGGGGGATTTCGACGAACTATAATGGTAGTTTTTGCCGTTAGTACCGCCCCATCAGGCTGTCAGTACGGCTAAATGTTACAGATTGTGCGATTTGCCCCTCAACGAAACACCCGTCTGACCCCCGCCATGGCGGGGGTACTGACGGGGTTTCTACCTGATTTTTTATTATTATAGTGCATTCGTTTACACACTCCTTTATTAAAATTGAGCAATTACCCAATTAATTTTACTTTTGTCCTCACCAATTTTATGAAAGTAACAGAACATCTCGCTGAAGCTAAAGAAACCATTGTTTCTTTTGAAATTTTGCCGCCAACCAAGGGCAAGAGCATTGAATCTATTTACAGCCACCTCGACCCGCTGATGGAATTTAATCCTTCCTTCATAAATGTTACTTACCACCGCGCGGAACAGGTTTTTAAAAAACGCCCCGATGGTAATTTTGAACGGGTGGAAATACGTAAGCGCCCCGGCACTGTGGGCATATGCGCCGCGCTGATGAACAAGTATAAGGTAGAGGCCATTCCGCACCTTATATGCGGCGGTTTCAGCAAGGAAGAAACAGAGAACGCACTCATAGACCTCGACTTCCTCGGTATCAAAAATGTACTTGCCCTGCGAGGTGACGCCGCAGCCAATGAAAAGTTCTTCAACCCGCACCCGCACGGCCACCGCTATGCCGAAGACCTGGTGAAACAGATAGTGACCCTCAACAATGGCCACTACATGGAAGAAGATATTATTGACGGCGCCAAAACCGATTTCTGCATTGGCGTGGCCGGCTACCCCGAAAAACATTTTGAAGCCCCCAACATGGACACCGATATTTACTACCTGAAACGTAAAATAGACCTCGGCGCACACTATGTAACCACGCAGTTGTTTTACCAGAACGAACACTATTACAACTACATAAAGAAGTGCCGCGAACATGGTATCACAGTACCCATAATGCCCGGCCTGAAACCGCTGACCAATAAAAAACAACTTACCATGATACCTCGCGTATTCAATATTGAAGTGCCGGTGGAGCTGTGCAATGAAATGATGAAAGCCAAGACAGACGCTGATTGCGAGCAGGTAGGCACAGAATGGCTGCTGCACCAGTGCCGCGACCTGTTGAAAAATAACGCTCCGGTACTGCATTTTTATACCCTCGGCAAACCCAATGTTATCTATAATGTGCTGAAACAACTTTTTTAGGAAATGGCCTTATGAAATACCTCCTTATTTTTCTGCTTAGTATGTCCTGTTTTGCGGATTGCGTAGCGCAGGCAGCGCAACACGCTCCTAACCCGAAAGCAAAGCTGCTGGAAGATAGCGCCATCCATATATTCACAAAAGCCGCCGGAGACACGAGTGTAAATAACAAGGTGATCCGTTTACTGGAAATGGCTGTAAAGATTGACAACAACTATTATGAAGGATGGGTAAATTTAATGACCTTCCAATGCAGAATAAACCTGTTTGAAGATGGCTTGAAAACAGTAAAGAAAATGGAGCATATTTTCCCCGACCAGTCTGACGTCCTGTTTAATTGCGGCATACTGGAATATGCCACAAGACGGGATAAAGACGCTATGGCGACCTTCACCAAATTATTGAAAATATTTAACGCAGTTCCCTCCATCAATACCAAGAGCCAGAATTATAAAGCCATGCTCATCAGCAAGGGGGTAACTTTAATACTATTAGACAAACCCACAGAAGGAAAAAATCTCCTTAAAAAACTTTACCAGGAGGAGACGGATGGCTATGTGAAAAGCTATATAGCCTTTTACGTAAACAGCAGCAAGGAGCAGATAATAGCCGATAAAATACCGGGGAAGTAAAATTCAAACCACCCCCGCCGCTGCCTCCGCACATCGTTCCCCATCAATAGCTGCGGAAACTATACCGCCCGCAAAGCCCGCTCCTTCGGCACAGGGATATAGCCCTTTTATTTGCGTATGCTGCAGGGTGTCTTTATCGCGGGGAATACGTACAGGTGAACTGGTGCGGGATTCCGTAGCTACCAGCACAGCCTCATTGGTAAAATAACCCTTCATTTTTTTTCCGAAATCAACAAGCGCTTTCTTTAATGCTGCGCTTACTTCTTTGGGCAAAACTTCACTGATAGAAACACTATTAATACCGGGCAGGTAAGAGCATACGGGTAATGAGCCGGAGACCTTACCATCCACAAAGTCACACATGCGCTGGGCTGGGGCTGCCAACTTGCCGCCGCCCATGCTGTATGCCCGCTGCTCCACCATTTGCTGGTAGTGCATTCCAGCCAATGGCCCGGTGAATTTATACGCTGCAAAATCGCGCTCATCAACAGCTACCACCGTACCTGAATTGGCAAAAGGGTTATTCCGTTTAGAAGGCGACCAGCCATTTACCACAACCTCTCCGAGTGCTGTTGCCGCCGGGGCTATGATTCCACCCGGACACATGCAAAACGAGAACACCCCACGGCCATTTTCCTGCGCCACCATAGAATAACTTGCGGCAGGCAAAAACGAGTCGCGCACATTGCAGTGATATTGCGACTGATCTATAATTAACTGCGGGTGTTCTATACGCACACCGAGGGCAAAGGGCTTGCATTCTATTGCTATACGCTGGCCGTGCAGCATAGTAAAAATATCCCGCGCCGAATGGCCGGTGGCAAGAATTACCGCGTTGCAATCAATTGTATCGCCATCTGCGGTTTTTACGCCTGTTATGGTATCCCTGTCCGTTAAAATGCCGGTTACTTTCTTTTCAAAAAGCACCTCGCCGCCGCAGGCTATTATCTGCTCCCGGATATTGGTAATGATCTGTGGCAGCTTGTTGGTACCTATATGCGGGTGCGCGTCATAAAGTATGCTTGGGTCTGCGCCAAAATGGTGAAACAGTTGCAGTATGTTGGTCACACTGCCGCGCTTTGTGGAGCGGGTATAAAGTTTGCCATCGCTATACGTGCCAGCCCCACCCTCCCCGAAACAGTAATTCGATTCGGGGTTTACAATACCTTCTTTGTTTATTGTCGCCAGGTCTCGTCTGCGGCTGCGCACATCCTTGCCCCGCTCTAAAATAACAGGCTTTACCCCCAGCGTAATCAACTTTAGCGCAGCAAATAACCCCGCAGGTCCAGCGCCCACTATAACCACATTCGGGGCATTAGCAACATTCCTTAATTGCGGATCGAAAACAGGTAAT
>Ga0206818_1050_pt1 | contig 38572 bp, 27 predicted proteins | sample Alteio_BWOrgCont_86_FD_152881 | JGI IMG/M metagenome (GOLD analysis project Ga0206818, IMG submission 152881) | Enriched cells from forest soil in Barre Woods Harvard Forest LTER site, Petersham, Massachusetts, United States -... | ecosystem: Environmental > Terrestrial > Soil > Temperate forest >...
TCCGGTAGGTTTTAAAGAATTTTTCCTGTGTGAATGACACAACATTTTTATTTTCTTTCAGATTCTTCATTCTGTGCAGTAATACGTCTGCACTATCTGCACCTTTTGTAACAGAAATAATTAACTCAATATCGCTTCCTTTAATAGCTTCTTTGGTAATCATAAAAAGTAAAAGATACGTAAAGATAAAAAAATACAACAAAGAAGTTTTATTTCATTGAGCCATTGAGCTATTCAGCCATTGAGCCATTATTAAAGAAGCATTTATTTCCTACCTTGCAAACTATAAAATCGGGGCTATGAATAAATCGGTGATCATTATTATCTGCATGGTGTGGTTGTTGTGTACTTTGTATTTTATTTTGGCCAGATCTTATGACTTTCCTTACAAGTCTTATGCAATGGTTGGGTCGTGGATAGCAAGCGCATTGCTGCTTATTTGTATCATCATTTATGTGAGAAAGCATAAGGACAGTATGCGGTAAAAAAGGAGTGTGCATGCATTTGTACTTTTACTCAATAGCCCCGAACTTTAGTTCGGGGTGTAAATAAAAACCCGTTGGCTTTAGCCGAAATTTACTCGCACAGAGTATTGCCCATGTGGTCTATTTCGGCTAAAGCCAACCCTATTATTTATCATTACCCCGACCTGAAGGCCGGGGCAATTAAAATCAGAATTTGTTTAACAGTGCATTTTGCCATACCCGTAGAAAGGGGAATTGCACATAGCAGTACAATTTTTCAGGAATCAATACATGAAGACCTTTATACTCACCCTTACCGGTATCTTGTGGAGCGCGCAACTGTTGTTTGCACAACGGGAGAATGCAAACCTGCTGGTGCAAAGCCCCGATGGGAGAACAGTAAAGCTGGCCTGGTTCTTCAAAAGCTGGAACAGCGATATTACGGGCTTCGATATAAAACGCAAAGACGGCCTGCAGGACTGGGTGAAGCTGAACAGCCAGCCAATACTGCCAGAGGTTTCGGTGAAAAAAAATCTGTTCATAGTTGACGCAGACGAGAATGAGGAAAAAGAATTGATGGCAAAACTCTATAAACTGCTTGCCGAACACAAGATAACCGAAACGGATAACAGCGCCTACCTGCAACAACTGAACAGCGACCCTAAGGCAGTGCAGGAAATATCGGCCATTGCATCACGCGATTATGATGTGGCATTGATAACCGGCTTTGCTTATGTGGACCACTCGGTAACCAAAAAAACGGATTACCAGTATGGCCTCTTCATACAGGGTACCGATATACTGCTGGACAGCGTGATATGGAACTACGGTCAAATACCCGACCTGAACGCGGTAAAGGAAATAACGTCGAAAGCCGCAATTCCCAGCCGGGGCATAGTGTTGCTGTGGAAGGCGGATATAAATAAAATGAAAGATGGCTATGTGGCGGGGTTCAATATTTACCGCGAGGGTATCCGGCTGAATGCAACGCCAGTAATTGCCGCAGACAGCAAAGACCCTTGTGAATTTATGTGGTACGACGCCTTTGCCAATAGCAGTAATATGGCGCAATACAGCATCAGCGCGGAATCCATTTTCGGTGTAGAGGGCATTATAAAAGCGTACACCTACAACCCCGCAGACCATCCCGGAGAATATAAAAAAGCGGAAGTAACAGAGGTAATGTCGCTGGGCTATTATTTTAAAGACGGCATAAGTGTGCAATGGAAATTCCCACAGGAGTATGAGCGGTTTTTAAAAGGTTTCTACGTGGAGAAAAATAATATGCCGGAAGGCTATAAGCAGGTATCGCCGCTGCTGGCCCCTTTCACCCGCAGCTATACCGACAAGAGCAGTTCTCCCGTTTCGGGGTATATCAGTTTCCGGGTAACGGCAGTTTATGACGACCGCACAACTACGCCGGGAACAGAAAGGCTGTACCATTATTTCCCGATGAGGCCGCCGCCGCCGCCGCAGCATTTAACCGCTAACAATACCCCCGGCGATAAAAAAAATACATTCGCTCTTAGTTGGGACCCGCCGATGAACGGAGATACACTAAGCGATGCTTACAGCGTTTATATGGCAAGCCCGCCGGGCAATGATTTTGAGCAGGCCGGCGCAAATACCAGGGCTAATAATTACACCCATTTGATGCGACGTGGCATTGGCGGGCTTTACCGTTTTTATGTAGCAGCCATTGGTAAAAATAATGCGGTTAGCGACAACAGCGATACGGTAGCAGTGTTTGCGCCAAGTATAGAATTGCCTGCGCCGGTTATCAGCAAAACGATACTGGATAGTGGCAAGGTTATCATCCAATGGCAGTACCCAAATATAGCAGACGTGAGGGGATTCCGGCTGCTTCAAAATAAGCATGTAATTGCCACCGAAAATGACCTGAATAAAAACGCCCGTGAATTTATTACCCCGAAACAGGCTCCCGGCACAACCTGTGATCTCACCATTATTGCCATTGCCGAAAACGGTGTGGAAAGTGAAAATGCGGTAATGGTATCGGTTACCATTCCGTCGGAAGCGCCTAAAAAGTAAAATGCCAGGCGAACCCGGCATTTAAAGCATCTTCAATAGAGTAATCCTTTAGTCAATAACCTTTGCGTCTTCAATCAGCACACTGGCGGTGTTGTTGAGCATTTCTACGAAGCCGCCTGAGATCTCGTAAGTTTCTGTGCTGGTCTTATCTTTCAGCACCTTCATCTTTCCCTTGCCCAGCGCGGCTATCAGCGGCGCGTGGTTTTCTAATAACTCGAACGAGCCTTCGGTACCCGGCAGTTGAATGCCATATACCTTGCCGCTATACACTTTATGTTCCGGTGTTAATATTTCTAATTGCATATAACCCCAAACCCCTAAAGGGGCTTTACCCTTAATCCGTGACCATGTTACGAATTTCGGTTTGTTAATAATATTGTTATTCCTCGCGCTTTACCAAATGAGGGAAGTCCCCCTTCAGGGGCGGAGGGGTTTAATTTTTGGCTGCTTCCATCAGTTTCTTGCCCTTGGCTATGGCATCGTCTATGGTACCTACCAGGTTGAAGGCCGCTTCGGGGTATTCATCTACTTCACCATCCATAATCATGTTGAACCCGCGAATGGTTTCTTCAATAGGAACCAGTACTCCCTTGAGGCCGGTAAACGCTTCGGCAACATGGAACGGCTGCGACAGGAAGCGCTGCACCCTACGGGCGCGGGCAACCGTCAATTTATCTTCTTCGCTCAACTCATCCATACCGAGGATGGCGATGATGTCCTGGAGTTCTTTATAGCGTTGCAATATCAGCTTCACGCGGTTTGCGCAGTTGTAATGCACATCGCCCACAATGATCGGGGTAAGGATACGGGAGGTTGACTCCAGCGGATTAACGGCAGGATAGATACCGAGGTCGGCAATCTTACGGTCGAGTACGGTGGTTGCGTCAAGGTGCGCAAACGTAGTAGCCGGAGCCGGATCGGTAAGGTCATCGGCAGGCACATATACCGCCTGTACCGAAGTAATGGAACCATTCTTGGTAGATGTGATACGCTCCTGCATCAAACCCATTTCGGTAGCGAGCGTTGGCTGGTAACCCACGGCTGACGGCATACGCCCAAGCAGCGCCGATACTTCGGAACCCGCCTGTGTGAAACGGAAGATATTATCAACGAAGAAAAGAATGTCTTTACCTTTTCCTGTACCATCGCCGTCACGGAAATATTCTGCAACGGTAAGGCCGGAAAGCGCCACACGCGCACGGGCGCCAGGCGGCTCATTCATTTGCCCGAATACGAAAGTAGCCTTACTGTCTTTCAGTTCTTCCATATCCACGGCGTTCAGGTCCCAGCCGCCTTCTTCCATGCTGTGCTTGAACTTGTCGCCATACTTCACAATACCGGCTTCTATCATTTCGCGCATCAGGTCATTACCTTCACGGGTACGCTCGCCAACTCCGGCAAATACCGAAAGGCCGGCATAAGCCTTGGCAATATTATTTATCAGTTCCTGTATCAATACTGTTTTACCAACGCCCGCGCCGCCAAACAAACCGATCTTACCACCCTTTGCGTAAGGCTCAATGAGGTCAATAACCTTGATACCGGTATATAATATTTCGGATGAGGTGCTTAGGTTCTCGAACAATGGGGGCTTGTTATGTATCGGGCGGCCATTTGTTTTATCAGGCGCTTTAAGACCGTCAATAGCATCGCCGGTCACATTGAACAGGCGGCCATTAATCTGCTCGCCAATCGGCATAGCTATAGCCTTTCCGGTGTCTCTTACTTCGGTGCCACGCACCAGGCCTTCGGTTCCATCCATTGCCACGGCGCGCACACTGTCTTCGCCCAGGTGCTGCTGCACTTCCAGCACTAATTTATCTCCGTTCTCACGGGTCAGTTCCAGTGCGTTGAATATCTCCGGCAACTTACCGCCGCCACCAAAATATACGTCCACAACCGGCCCGATTATCTGCTTTATTTTACCAACGTTTGGCATAAGTATCAGTTATATATAAATTAAGTCTCTGAAATTTCGTGCAAAGGTAAGGGTTGGGAATTAAATAACAAAAGTATTAGCGTGGAAATTCAGGGAAATAGATTTGAGGGCCGCTGAATGCTATAGCATAACTCCATCCCTTGTCACATTTTTATAAAAAGGAGTTATAACCAGCTTTGTATCCCATGAATTCCTGGTATAGATCATCGGGCTGATATGAATTTCCACTTCCAATTCGATATAGTACAAAGGTGAACTTATTCGTTCCCGGTCATCGAAGGTTATTTTGTCTTTATCCAGCAACACCAAAATATCTATATCCGAATCTTCCCGGTAATCCCCACGGGCATAGGAGCCATACAATATAAGTGTGGCACCTGGATCGGTAGCATGAACCGAGTTTTTTATTTGCTGCAATATCTGGTGTTTGGTTTGCACCATGCAAATTTATTCATTTTATAATAAAAATCACTCTCCATCCTGGTCCGTCTTCAGGTCAACATGCAGTTTATGGAAAAACCTGTGGGCCACGGGAGCCAGTACAAACCCAATATTGGTAATAAACGCCACACCGCTGAACAGGGCGTATGCAGATGAAAATATCTTACCCCAGAAATTCTTTACATCTGCTACCGGCCCCATACCGCTAAGTATCATGGAGGCATTATGCACTGCATCTATCCATTCTATATGGGCTATGTAATGATACCCCAATATACCTATAAGCAGGCATATGGAAAGAATAATAGTGGCTACCGCCAGGTTGCTGAATACCCGCTTATAATACACTTTAGCCGGGGCTAAAGGCTGCTTTTTGTTTTCGTATCTCATGGTGATATACTTGCCAATGACAAAATTTTTGAATTAGCCTAATGAAGATTCACAAATTTAAAGGCTGCTAAAAGCAGCCTTTAAAAATAATTTTAAACAGGGGATTTGATATCCGGTATATCCTCCGGGTTTAATTCAGGGTGTTTCCTTAAATATTTATCTCTCAAATAAACGCCCATTACGTGTGCAATCTTATTCATGTCTAATGCAACAACAAGCGGTTGTCCGTCCTTATCTTTATAGTCTTTTGATTTATAATTGGGGTTGTTGAAAAGATAGTCTTTAATGTGCTTAAAGTTGTTATTTGCTGAAATCTTGGTTATTACAATAGGGGCTATAGTTTGTGTATCCAATGCTGTTTTTACGCCCTGTAAATCCATTTCATTTAAAAGTTCAGTCTCATTATCATCAATGTATTTCGCACCGTCAACCACCCGCAATACTTCCCAACCTAATGGAGTTAACGAGATCGGGCTTTGCGACATAAATAATTGCACATCAAAAGCTGTAACCTTTGACTGAAGATGCGTAACCAATACTTTGAAATTTGTATTTAATGAACTCACTGACCCACTGATAGACGTTAACTGGGGAGCGATTACACTATCTATTTTCCTGCAATCCTCTTCATTTTTTTTAACTCTGCCAGCCCAATGGTGGTATTTATTATTGATGTAGAGAGCAATACTCACAGCAATAATGAGTAGCCCAACTACAGGATAATTATCATTAATAAATTTAAAAATTGCTTCCCACATACCTTACATTTATCTTTCGGGTGCAAGTTACATAATGTCCTACACATAGCATCTGGCTATTGCCATGCTTTATAAAAATATTATAAAAACCGCACCACAACTGAATAAATTTTTTTGTAAATAAACCACATTTATTCAAGATTACATACTGGTAAATAACTCTTTTTTAAATTAAATATGAAGCACATGCCAAGACATTGTCCTTTTTGTTAATGGCATTTAAAATGTTCAAATGGTTCTTTGCAGCTAAGGCATTTGTAGAGCGCCTTGCACGATGTTGGCCCGAACTGGCTCACTAATTCCGTATCCCCAGACCCGCAACGGGGGCAACTTACTTTATCTTCTTCAAACAGCCCCAATGCCTGGAACGCCTTGCGGTTTGGCGGGGCTATGCCGTATGCTTTCAGTTTCACCTTCCCTTCTTCCGTCATCCAGTCGGTAGTCCATGCCGGGCTAAGTTGCGGTTCAATGATAATGTTGCGTATGCCATGGCTCACCAACGCCATACGGATACCAATGGCTATCACATCCATTGCCGGGCAGCCGCTGTAGGTAGGAGTTATCATGACCTTTACGGCAGTATCAGCGCCCTGACCGCTTACGGATACCTGCCGCACTATACCAAGATCCATTATAGTAAGTACAGGCACTTCGGGGTCCACCACATCTTTAAGCCATTCATAAACCTGTTGTTCCGTAAGTGACGATGGCAAAATAAAATCCTCCATATTGCGCAGTTATTTTTCTTTTTTTCAAGATGAAAAAGCTGCGAATAGAACCCTATTTAAAGTTTTTTCAACGCAGAAAAAATGAGAAAGAACAAGTAAGATAGTGAATTTTATTTTGCCATCGTCACTTGATTCACTTTGCACACCCATCACCGTTATTTTTCCGTTTTGAACAAATGGTTATTCACCAGCACACTGCCATCTGCCGCTTTCGATATTATTAACGCATCGGCTGGCCGCAGCAGCATTTCATCCATTGCAAGGTAGGCAGGATTTGGCGTATTTACCAGGTTGCACCTCACCATGCTTATATTGTTGTGTATATAAAAATACTTTGAAGCCCTGAACCACATGCCATAGCTATCCGCACTCTCCCTCGTAAGTGCGTTGGTTGATGTGTCGTGTTTGCCTGCGCTGTTTATCATTTCCAGGTTGATGTAGGCAGACCTGAAATCTTTATTCCCCAAAAGGAACCAGCAGGAAAATTCGTATAGCTCACTGTCTCCATGCGGCCTCACAGGGAATTCAGCAACTAAACTGTCGTCATGCGCTATTACCCCCGCAGACCCTGCGCCAAAAAGATGCAGCGCGGTTTGCCGGGAATCAAAATGGTTCACGTACCAGGGGCTGCCCTTACCGCCTATGCAAGTGTCTTCCTGCTTCATAAACGGCGTTATAGTATTTATGTACGCGACATTCCGTTTATAATGCTCTGCCAGCCGTTCGGGATAACAAGCGTATATGTCGCATTGTGAAAAATGGCCGATATAATCTGAAGCCGTAAGCAGGTATTTCTGGTCGGGATTCAGCGTATCATCCTGGAATTTCATTAACAAAAACGGCTTGGTGCTTTTTATGTCGTGCAGTATGGGCATATCCACATATTCGCCCCCGGCTATCTTCACCTGTTTCTGCGCCTGCGACCACGAGGAGCGCGACATATTTACGTCAATTATCGGTAAATGCAGTTGCAACGCCGCCTTGCTACCCATCGTTAGCAGCCAGCCTGGATCGCCCAGCCAAAGTTTTTCGGTACCCACATGAAAAAACGGCAGCAGCAATATGGCCTGGAAATCATTTTTGTTCAACCTCCGCTCCTGCAACCAGGAAGGCCAGCTCTGCTCGTAAGTGGAGAATATCATGTTGTAATTATACACTGCGCAGTCAGATAGCTTGCGCGAATAGGCGATATACCCGCTTGCTTCATAGCTCCATATACCTATTGACAAAACCAGAACCCCATAGCCCGCAAATAATTTCTTGTTTTTTATCAGGCGCAATGAATACTGGTAAACTACAATCACGGCATAGATAGCAATAACATAATAGGCTATCCAGCTAAACCTGCCGAGCGACCTGAACTGCTTAAAAACAGAAAGATAATTGAGCCATTGTATATGCCAGATGAACGGTACGCCCATACTAAACAACAAGGCAAAAAATGCAGCAAATATCCAAACAGGTGAAAACCCGGAATCCCCGGCATTAATAATAACTCTTTTCTTTTTTATGCTGTTGATGATACCGGAACATACTGAAATCATCAAAATGAAAATCACTGCAATGCCGAGATACATATAGCCCTCGCCGCCATCGCTGATAGCTTTAAAAGACAGCCGCTCTTTTACAAACTGCCATACGGGAGAATATGTGGAAGTGATGATCTGTTTGGGCCGGGTGCAGGTTTCATAAAAGGTATTCAGCGGGCTTACCGGCCTGTCGGTAATAGGGTCTGTGAGCTTCATAACAATGGCTACCACCGCCATTATACCGATAACGCTTGCCGCTATGGGCGATATAAATTTCAGCTTACTAATTAGCGTTGCTTTTGTGAAAATAAAATAAGCGATAGCATAGCAACCTACCCATATCAGCATCATTGCGGCATAATAAGGATGGATGAACGCCATGATGCACCCGGCAATAAACACATACATACAATAGCGCAGGCGATGAAGCTCATGGTATTGTATTGTCCAGTAAAACAACATGGGGATGATACAGGTGTAAGACAATGCGTAATGCCCTTGCAGCCTTAATATCTGCGGGGTGAAAATACAGGTAAGACCGGCAAATAGCAGCGCTGCCAAAGGCCCGGTTTTAAAATGAACTAAAATTTTATAGACATAAAGAATGGACAACACATAACTGAACCCTATCAGCAGCCACAATACAGTAAGGGCATCGCCTGCCGAAACATTTTTGAAACAGGTAAATAATACAGACAATACCGGCTGGCCATCGGTATATACTATATGCTCGCCATACGGATAGTTCATACCATCAAACCAATAACCTTTTCCATACATGCACTGGTACAGGTAGGTAAAGTTATTCTTCGCGCCATCCCTCCCTAATTCGGGAATGATATGCGAGGGGTTGGCAACCATATGAGAAAGGGTGAGTATGGTGACCAATACCGCAAACAGTACAGCTACCAGGAACCATATCTTTCGTTGTAATTGAGTCATTATTATCGAAAAGAATGAATTTGAGTGTTATACATTTTGCTGTTTTGCGTCCTTAATTTTTTGGCTCTTTTTTTAAAAAATAAACACTTTGCGTCTTAGCGCCTTTGCGAGAAACTGAGTCAGCTATTTCCCAAATAGTAATTTTACAAAGTTCACCATTTCGGGGAACAAGATACGGTAATCCATGCGCCGGAAGTGGACATTTTCATTCAGCGCCACCGGGATAGCTTTTACACGGTATTTCTTGCTTTTAAAACAATTGCGGATAAACTCCAGGTCGAACAAATACCGGTCAATAGTTGTTTGCAGGAACAGGGGTACAACACTGCGGTTAAAACCCTTCAGCCCGCATTGCGTATCGGTAATGGGCATAGACAAAAACAGTTGGATAAAGAACCGGAGATAGCGTGAAATGACACGCCGCAGAAAAGGCACATGGGCGTAATACGCCTCATTTTTTACACCTACGCCCACATCAAATTCATCCTCTTTAAGTCCTTTATAAATGGTGAGCATACTCTGCGGACTGTATGGAAAGTCAATATCGGTATAAAGAATTATGCTCCCTGTCGCTATGGCTACGCCTTGTCTTATTGCATATCCCTTACCCCGGTTATTCTCATACTTTACTGTTTTCAAACCCGGAATATTTTGTTCCAGGTAGTGCATAGCCTCCTTAGTTACCGCTGTGCTTATACCATCCATTACTATTACCAGTTCCACAGCCTCCTGCACACTCCCGCAAAAGGATTGATAGTTGCTGCAAACAGTTTGCTCCCAATCTGGCGGCGGATTATAACAAGGTAACACTAAAGAAACGACCATCAGCGGAGAATTATTGATAAATTTAAAGGCATTTTATTGAAGATTGAATTTAATTACCGCAAATCAAAAACATAAATACCTTTAAACCCACCTAAGAATTTTGATGTATAAGGTGTATATAATGGATTATGCAAATCATTTGAATCACTTATTATCAGGTATTTAGCTCCTTTATTTATAAAATGGTCATGAGTGTAAGAATCAACTTGGAATAAAGTAGTATATCCTGGATTTCCGAATGCCTCTAGTGTTATATTCGGGCTAAAGTCCGGTACCGAAATTATTATATCTGAAGGTGTAATTCCTACTTTTCTCAAAAAGGGCGCAGCCTCATAAATATTTATCAGCTTATAATTAAAATCTGCTGTCGCATAGCGCTCCTCTTGCCTGATCCTATTATTATAAATACTTAATCCCGCCATTGATAATAATAAAAACACCATAAAATAACGGACAATCCTATTTAATTTTCCAGCGATTTTATTTGAATAAAATTCAAAAACGGTTATACTAATAAATGTTGCTGGTATTACAAAAATAAGTTGGTAATAATCATGCGCTTCAAATGTCTTATACCAGAGGATACAGTATATAAACGTACCTATTAACAGAAAAAGTGTAAACAGTCTTAAAAATCCATTGCACGACCGCCATTTTATAATGTAAACAATAAATAAAAAGGCCAAAAAGGAAAGAATATATGGATGCTGATAAATACTAAACCAGAATTTACAAATCCGGTCTGTAAAAACAGTTACAATTTTAGTTTTATCCATATCCCAGATAGGAAGAATGCCTATCAGATTTATGATATTCAGATTGTTATGATCATACCAAATAGCATATTCGTACCATGAAATTAAGCATATAGCAATAATTGCTGAACAAATAATGAGCGGAAACAGATCTTTAATTTTTCGTTTGCCAACAAAAACATTTATCAACGAATACGAAAGATATGCTAACCATACCAAGCCGCCGTCCGGCGGCTTTAGCAATGTGGCAAGTGTGAAACACACCGTACTTGCAGCCAGGTATTTCAAAGACTTCAACCCTCCCTCTTCATACCGCAGTATATAATATAGTCCAATAAATGAGAAACAGATCGCAGGAACATTTGGCAAATAGTTGACCCCATAATAGAAATAATAAGGAGTAGTAGCCAAAATGAGTACCGGTACCATCGCTAACAAAGGGTCTTTTATCCAAAACTTTATACAGTTGAATAAATAAATCAGCCCGGTAAGGTAAATGAGAAAGTTGACCCCCCTTAATAACCAATATTGAAACCCAAAAATCAGCGCTAATTTTGCCTGGATATAATAAATAACAGGAAATTCACTTGCTACACGCCCATCTTTCCCGAGTAAATTAAAATTGCGTGGTTCAAAAAAACCTGAGTTCCTCTGGTAATATGTTTTTGCATAGGAAACACAATCGCTTTGCCGCCATTGGTGCAACGATAACGGCGGATATTTTATTACTTCCAATCCGTCAGCAAATACAAAAGCAACCAAAATAACCAGCAATAATAGTACACGCTGATTCATACTTGTCCATCGAAACATATTGTAAAGTTATTAGGAATTGCATACAAAGCAACAACCGAAAAATACAGAAAGTAATTAAAAGTTTTAATGGCTGTGGTCGCTAATATAGTACCCTGCTACTGGAATAACCAGAGTAACAATATCCTATTAAGAGCTAAAAAAGACCAGCAAATACCGGATTTATTTTGATGACTTCCATTAAATAAACCGAGGAAACACCAATCAGGTTACCATTCCATCCCCGGATAAGCCCGCTGCACAAACTGCAACTCCGCAAGTATATACCCCAGGTGTTCGGAATGGATACCATCTTTACCTCCCTGTTGCATCCATACCCCGGCGGGGATATTTATAGTTGCTTCCGCAAACACGGTCCGTACACGTTCCAGCCACAAGGGTTTTATATCCTCCAGGTCCACGCCCACGCCATGTTGCAGCATTACCCTGTCTGTTTCGTTCATGGCGCATAGTTCCCCGGTAAACGGCCAGAGTTCGTTTACCGCCTTTTGCAACCGGGCATGGCTTTCTTCGGTACCATCGCCAAGCCGCACTATCCACTCGCTGCTCCAGCGCAAATGGTAGGTAACCTCTTTCAGTGATTTTTCGGCTATTGCCGCAAGTGTTTCATCGGCGCTCTTTTGTAATGCGGAGAAAAAGAAATAATTAAACGCATCGTAAAAAAAAGAGCGGGCTATGGTGTATGCCCAATCTATATTTGGCTGCTCTGCAAGCAGTACATTCCTGAAGTCCCAGCCATCGCGCAGATAGGCAAGGTCATCTTCATCAATAGCGGCCCCGGCATTTACCAGGTTTTGTAAAGACACCGAAGTGAACACCTTTGTTTTATCGGCATCCGGCAAACTGTTGAACTGCTCTGCCGCATACTGGTACAAACTGCGCGCCCGGCCCAAATGGTCGAGCGCGGTATTGGTGAGCGCTATATCCTGCTCCAGTACCGGCCCGTGGCCGCTCCATTCGCTTATGCGGTGTCCCATTACCAGCGCATCATCCGCCAGCCGCAATGTGTAGTCTAAATTAGTGGAATTGGGATTCATTATGGAATTGGGAATTAGTAATTGGGAATTGGGATTAGTATCCATAATAGTTGTATTCAAAAGATTTTTTGTCAAGTCAATAAATTATTAAACAAATGGCACTTGCTTATACATTACCATCCAATCCAAATTACTAATTCCAAATTCCCAATTCCAATCAAAAAAAACAATTCCAAACATAAAACCCTTACATATACTTTACCTCATCGGGCAAATTGTAAAAAGTAGGATGGCGGTATATTTTATCATAGGCAGGTTCGTAAAGCGACTCCGCCTCGCCGGGGTCAGAGGCATGTATATTCCTGCTTTCCACCACCCATATGCTTACGCCCTCCATGCGGCGGGTATATACATCGCGGGCGTTCTCCATAGCCATCTCCGCATCGGCGGCATGAAGGCTGCCGGCATGTTTATGATCCAGCCCCGCCTTGCTGCGGATAAATACTTCCCACAAGGGCCATTCGCTTTTGTTTGTTTGTTGTTCTGGCATATATTTATACAATAAAATTTATAATTGCCTCATTTAAAAAAATAAATTATTGGGGTATCTGTATTTTATATTTAGAGAGATATTCTTTTTTTATTTTAGGTGGCAGTAAATCCATTATTTTAATTATTGTTTTTCCAGAAGAAGTTGTTGAAGCATTATCCGTTTTTGTTGGTGTGGACTTATCCGTTTTAGATTCTATTAATATCCTTATCCTTTTCAGCTTTTTTATTTCATTATCATAGACATTCTTGTCTTTTGTGTTCATTGCTTTATAAATGTCTGCTTGTGCAAATGCTTTACCATCAATACCTAAAAGAACAATTTTTTTCTGGTTGACTGATAGTTTGAACTTATCAAAGTGTTTTAAAAACTTCTGCTGCTCTTCTGAATAAACAGATTTATTAAACAAGGTAACAGTAAACCATGAAGTATTTGAATAGAGTTTGGGTTTCCGTAATTCTTTTTCCTGCATTGAAGTAAAAATACGTTTCATACCTTCCCCCAGTTCTCTCATCAAATTACTTACTTTCAGCACATAAGCAATTTTAGAATTTCTTGATTCATGCCTGTTCTCTAACTCTTCTAAAATATTGATAGTAATAGTTGACAATAATGCTCCGGGGCTTTTTATCTCCATCCGGTCATCATAAATATATACCTCCACTCCATTGTGGCTAATATAATCACGATGAACAATTGCATTTACTAATGCTTCCCTGCATGCTTCTTCCGGGTAAATATATTGCTGTTCAAATATAGCCCCAGGCCCAAATACTGTTTTATAAGCCAGATACGGCCTTACTCCTTCCCACGACTTATACAACAACTCATAAATATTCCCCTGCACCATTTCATCGCTTATCACATTATACTTATGACCCGATTCCAGTGTTGTACCTGATACCTTCAAAAAACGCACCTTGCTATTCGGACACCATTTTTGAATATCTTTCGTAAAAAGCAATAGTGCAGCACGTCTTATCTTAAATCCGCTAACCGAATATTCTGCTAGGCCTAATTGCTGCAAGTATTTTTCAATGGTAATGCCTTTTAAGAATGAATCAGCAAAAGATTGAACAAGCGAAAAATCCAGGTCGTTAACAGTAGCGCCATCAACATATTGCCGGTCATACGCACGCGAAATAATCTCCTGCTGCTTGAATTGCAGGTGCTTCACAGTAGCAGGAACGGTTCGTTTATCCTGCCTTTCTACCACTCTTCCATCAGGCAACTGGAATATTTCATGCGTTCCTTTCTGTACCTGGAAAAATAAAACTATTTTATCGTCAATAACCAACTTTACAGAATAATCTAACGGTAGAACCTGCCCATCAAAAACATGCGATTTTCCTGCCTTGAGCATTATTGCAATATCTTTTTCACTATGAGGCACCCCAGTAATAGTACCATCATCTTCTACGCCTATTATTAATTCTCCGCCATCCGTATTTGCAAATGCAACAAGCCCTTCCGCTATGTCCCGGCATATTTCCTTCACAGGCCGTGGCTTTTTATTATCCGGCTTGCCTTGATAAGCTGACTTAAATTCACGAAAATCACTCTCCCCTATCTTAATCGCGTTGCTTACCCGTTCATTTAAAAATAATATATCCTCCATAAGAATAATTATGCAGCCTTAGCCGCCGCTTTTCTCTCTTTCCTTTTTTCCGCGTTAGCCATTGCCGCATCGCGCACCCACTGGCCTTCATCCCAGGCTTTTTTGCGGGCCTCCAGGCGCTGGCGGTTGCAGGGCCCGTTGCCCTTCACCACGTTCCAGAATTCTTCCCAGTTAATGACGCCAAAATCAAAGTGGCCCCGCTCCTCGTTCCATACCAGGTCTTTATCCGGCACATCCAGCCCCAGCACCTTTGCCTGCTCCACCGTCACATCCACAAATTTCTGCCGCAATTCATCATTGGTCTGGCGCTTTATGCGCCATCTCACGCTCTGCTCGGTGTGCGGGCTTTCCGCATCTGGCGGGCCAAACATCATCAGCGACGGCCACCACCAGCGGTTAAAAGCATCCTGCGCCATTTTCTTCTGTACCTCCGAGCCGTGCGACAGCGTAAGCATAATTTCAAAACCCTGCCGCTGGTGAAAACTCTCCTCCTTGCATACCCGCACCATAGCCCTTGCATATGGGCCATAAGATGTGCGGCACAGCGGCACCTGGTTCATTATCGCAGCGCCATCCACCAGCCAGCCTATGGCGCCCATATCGGCCCAGGTAAGCGTGGGATAGTTGAATATGGATGAGTATTTCGCCTTGCCGGTATGCAGTTGGTTGTAGAGGTCATCGCGGCTCACGCCAAGCGTTTCGGCGGCACTGTACAGGTACAGGCCGTGGCCTGCCTCATCCTGCACCTTAGCGAGCAACACCGCCTTGCGGCGCAGGCTGGGCGCGCGCGTTATCCAGTTGCCCTCCGGCAGCATACCCACAATCTCGCTGTGCGCGTGCTGCGATATTTGCCGTATCAGCGTCTTGCGGTAATCATCGGGCATCCAGTCTTTCGGCTCTATGGTCAGTTCTCTGTCTATCTTGTCATCAAAATGCTCCTGCAAAGAAGGTATAGTCATTTATGCAAAATTTAATAACTACAAATATACGACAATCCCTCGACGGAAAAAGAGCAAAGCTGGAAGATAGCCGGGATACCGGGTTTTGCAGGAAAATAATACCATTTAGGCCTCAAAATCTGCATTGGATTATACCTTTGCGAACTTTAAAACATAACGTGGGAAACCGCGCCTTTGCGCCTCTGCGAGAGACTTTTCATGCGGTCTTTTCATGTTCAATTGGTATTTTCAGGCAACCGGTAATGTAATGGTAAACTGCGTACCCTTGCCTATGGCGCTTTCCACTTCAATAACGCCTTTGTGTTTTTCAATGATCCCATAGGCTATAGATAAGCCGAGGCCGGTGCCTTTGCCCACGGCTTTTGTGGTAAAGAAGGGTTCAAAAATTTTACGGCGCACTTCTTCAGGCATTCCGTTTCCGGTATCGCGCATTGTTATCTTTACATGCCCGTTCTCCTGCCATGTTTTTATGGTTATTTTGCCCTCACCCTCTATCGCGTCCGATGCGTTGTGCAGCACATTCATAAACACCTGGTTCAGTTGGCCGGGGAAGCACAATATTTCGGGTATTTTACCATATTCCTTGATTACCTCAACACGGTTTTTCATACGGCTGTTCAGTATCACCAGGGTGTTGTCTATACCTTCTTCAAGGTTTGCTTTTTTGCGGTCATTTTCATCAAGCCGCGAGAAACTGCGCAGCCCTTTTACTATTTCGGTTGTCCGCGCGGCGCCGTTCTTTATGCTTGCCAGCAGGTCCTTTATCTCCGGCAATATACCATCGCCGGTAAGCCTTTTTTTCTTTTGCAGTATTTTTTCCCATTCGCCGGGTGGCGATGTGGCAGGGTCGTATTGAAAGTATAGTTCCAGCAGATCGGTAACGTCCGTAAAATTTTCTTTGAGCGCTTCTATACCGGCGGAAATAAAATTTATCGGGTTGTTTATTTCATGGGCTACGCCTGCCGTAAGTACACCCAGCGAAGCCATTTTTTCCGATTCCACAAGTTTACTTTGCGTGGCCTTCAATTGTTCAAACGCATCTATCATCTTGCGGTAAGAATCGGCATTCTGAATTGCTATGATCACATAAGATGCAAGCGTATGGAGTATATCTATGTGGAACGAATTGTAGCTGAATTTTTTAAAACTCTGTACCGTAATTACCCCTATAGCGCCCTCATGGGTCATCAGCGGCAGGTACATCAGCGACTCCGGCGTATCTTCTGCCACAGGCGGCGGGCTGTTCTTAATGTACTTATCGTACTCCACCTGGATGTCATTGATGATAAGTTCTTTCTGGTTTTTAAAACACCATATAGCGGAACTGTTCTCATTATCTTCCGAAGAATAAAAGTCTGGTATTTTATCTCCTTTTTCAATAGTGCCGCGAAATTCCAACCTCCTTTCAGCAGCGTTATAGATACCTATGCCGAAAATGGCAGCGTCCATCAGGTTGTTCACATTATCATACACTGTTCCGATTATCTTTTCCAACGAAAGCGTGGAGGTGATCTGCTGGCCTATTTCGCTCAACAGTTTTACATTATGATAGGTGTTTTGCAGTTCTTTGCGCTGTTGCAGCATTTGATCATTCAATTGCTGCAATTGCGCCATCCGCTCTTTCACCTTATCATCCTGGTCAATAATGTTTTGCCCGATTTCCATTTGTTTCTTTTTTGCGGTTGGAATATTTTTTCAGGTACTGCTTTTTTTCCTTTAATAATCTGCTTAAAGAAACACCTTTTGCGATCTTAAAAACGCTACATAGAAAACTGCGCCTCTGCGCCTTTGCGAGAGATCCCTTCAACACCTGCCATTACATTGGCCTGTACATTTGCTCCACACCGTTCTCCGCAAATTCATTCAACTGCCTTTCCGCAAAATACATGTTCATCTCGCCCTTCCCTTTCACTTCTATTTTGCCGCGATGCGCGCATTCAAAACTATCCTTTATCAACTCGTATGTGGTCTCCGAAATATTTATCTTACCGCCCTCGCTGTTACTTTCCATGCGGGCTGCGGTATTTACCGTATCGCCCCAAATATCATACGCGAATTTCTTTTTCCCGACCACGCCAGCTATCACCGGCCCGGTATGGATACCTATACGCGCATTCAAAAAGTGATTCCCTTTGTTGGCTTCCTTTAGCCCCGATAAAAAACTTTGCATTTCTATTGCCGCCAACACCGCATTATGTGCGCCCATGCTATCCGGCACAGGGATACCGCCTACGCACATATAGGCGTCTCCGATTGTCTTTATTTTTTCAAGGCCGTACTTCTCCGTTATGTCATCAAATGCCTGGAAGCAGTAGTCCAGTTCATCCACCACTTGTTCCGGCACAAGGTTTTCGGAAATTTTAGTGAAGTCAACAAAATCGCTGAATAAAACCGTCACGTTTTCAAACCGGCACGCCTTGGCTTTGCCTGTTGTCTTCAATTCTTCTGCGATCTCGAAAGGCAGTATATTCAGCAGCAGGCTATCGGCTTTTTCTTTTTCCGATTCTATCAGTGTTTTCTGGCTCTCTATTTCTTCTTTCTGCAATTGTATCTGCAACGTCCGTTCTATAACCTTCTTTTCCAGTTGCTCATTGGCTTCTTTTAGCTCCAGAAGCAACATCTTGTTTTTATTACGGAACTCCAAAGCCTCAATAGCCTTGTCTATGGTCACTTTCAGGTCGTTCTTGTCCCAGGGTTTGGTAACGTATTTATACACGCTCCCCGAATTTATAGCCTCAATAATCGCTTCCACATCGCTGAAACCCGTCAGCACCATCCTTATACTATACGGTTCATCGGGCAAGGATTTTATCAGGTCTATGCCCGTCATCTCCGGCATACGCTGGTCGGTGATGATGAGCGATATTTTTTCGTCTCTCAAAATATCAAGCGCCTCATGTGCCGACAGCGCTGTGATGACGTCGTAATACCTTCTGAAAGCCGATTTGAATACCACCAGGTTATCCGCTTCATCGTCTATGTACAAAACCTTGTACCTGGGGGAAATTTCTTGCTCCATTTTATATGGTTATTCGGTTAGTATTTTGTAACGTAATGCGGTCTGACAGCTGAAGAAACGGTACTGACCGCATTACTACCATTTTTTATTAAATCAGGTTTTAGCGGTCTTAATTTTATACACTACTCCTGTAATCATTTACAGTTTGCGTCTCTGCGCCTTTGCGAGAAACCAATCAGAATATCCCCGTGCGCGTGTTTGCCGCCACGTCCATATCCGGCTGAGGGGTATAGCGCAGGTACGGCTTCACTATGCGCAGGCCCTTAGGGAATTTCTTCTCCGCGTCTTCCGTGCTTATGCTCGGCACCACTATCACATCTTCGCCGCGCCGCCAGTCAGCGGGAGTGGCCACGCTGTAGTTGGCGGTCAGTTGCAGCGAGTCCACCACGCGCAGCACCTCCACAAAGTTCCTGCCGGTGGAGGCAGGGTAAGTAATAGACAGTTTCAGCTTTTTATCCGGCCCTATTATGAACAGCGACCGCACCGTAGCCGTAGCCGATGCGTTGGGGTGTATCATATCGTACAGCATAGACACATTGCGGCTTTCATCCGCTATTATCGGGAAGTCAACAACAGTGCGCTGTGTTTCATTAATATCATTCACCCACCCTTTGTGCGCCTCCAGCGGGTCCACGCTCACGGCAAGCACCTTTACGTTCCTGCGCTCAAACTCCTTTCTAAGCTGCGCAGTGCGCCCCAACTCTGTGGTGCAGACAGGCGTATAGTCGGCAGGGTGAGAAAATAATATACCCCAGCTATCGCCCAGGTATTCGTAAAAATTGATCTGCCCGGCAGTAGTCATTGCATCGAAATCGGGAACCGTATCCCCCAAATGTAGCGCCATAATCTTTCGTTTTTTATGATGAATAGTAGGGCAATATAGGCGTTTTCCCGCAAAAGCGGAAATGTGAAAATGTGGAAGTGCGATAATGTGGAAATGCGCAGCGAGAGGAGATATGTGTGTCGGCAATTCCCCTTTGGAGCTGGCCGCGTTCTATATCAATAAGCCTATTATTGTTCAAATAGTTTCCTGATACAAATTGATAAACTATTCAAATCTCTTGCTGATAATTTTCCCATTTTGCGTTTTACAAGTTTGGTTTCGAGTGTAGTTAATTTATGTACGCGGATTATTGTCGGCTTTAATAATCCGGCTTCCTGCCAATCTTCAACTGTTACATCATTTGCCGACAGGCGGGGCTGGCTTGTAGCGCGGACAACAATAAAATCCGAATCGTTTGTATCCTTTATCACTATTGCAGGGCGCAACTTCACACCAACTAAATCGGTATAGGGATATTCAATCAGAACGACTGTTCCATATTCATACATAAACAAGCTATTGTAAATTATCATAAACAGCATCTTCATCTGAATAGCCGGAAAAAAACTGTTTTGTGGTAAGCCGCTTCCACGCTTCATCTTCCGAAGCATCAGTAATTAACACAATTACCCGTACCTCCTGGTCCGATTTAAGCTGGCCCTGGCAGGATATGGGAATATCAATTGTATCTGATGAATGAAGTTTGGTTTGAAATTCTATTGCTTTCATATTCCTGAACCCGAATGTTTATATAAAATTACAGAAAAAAACTAAGAAACAATCATAGGCAATATAGGCGTTTTTGGGGAAAGGAGGAAATGGAGTTAATGTGGAAATGTGGAAATGCGATAATGTGGAAATATGGGGCGGGAGGGGCTATTAATGTGAAAATGCGATAATGCGGAAATGTGGAAATGCAGGCGGTAGTGATATTAATGTGAAAATAATTGCTTTTTTATAAATGGGGATTTTGTACATTGGGCGGGATGGGGAATAAAAAAAGCGACTTGCGCCGCTTTAAATGTTTTCACAACGGAATAATCCTTATTGTGATTTGCTTTCATTATTGACTGCAATAATACTAAAAGAAATGATAATAATAGCAATAAATTAAAAACCACACACTTTTTTTATAGTGTGTGGTGAAATAATAAAGCAAATCACAACCTACACTACACGAATTAACTAATTATAAATTTAGAGGTTGGATTAATAAAAAAGAAGACAAGCAGTACAGCCAAGGTTGGATTTTGGACACCCCTCCTAATCAAGTAGCGCTCTTGATTTATCTTCATTTTTACAAAAATAAGAAAAATAATCGAATACCTGTAGTGTAGTGAAATATTTTTATTAAATTTGCTAAAACGGAAAAATTATGAATAAAATTCTTGGACTGGACTTGGGTACCAATTCAATCGGATGGGCTTTAATAGATAACAATAAAATTCTTGCTGCCGGTTCTCGCATTGTACCTATGGGTGCCGAAGTTAAAAACTTTGAAGCAGGTAAGGCTCAAACTAAAAATGCAGATAGACGAACCGCTCGAGGAATTAGAAAATTAAACAAGCGATATAAACAAAGAAGGAACAAACTTATTTATGTTCTCAAAGAATTGGAGATGTTACCTGAACAGTTTCTACTTTCTAATGAATTTGGCAACCCAAATCTTTTACAAAAAATATCTATTCTTCCAATTACAAAAGAAACTGACCAATTAACTGCTTTACAATTATTTGAATTAAGGGCAAAGGCACTACACGAAAAAATAGAGCTAAAAGATTTAGGACGAATTTTTTATCAGTTTAATCAATTACGTGGATATTCAGGGGGTGGCGAAGATGAGATTGATGATAAACAAGATAATATGCAAAACGAACCTGATGAAGAACAAAAAATAAAAAATAGAGAAACAGTAATTGAGATAGTTAAAATCACCTCAGCGCTTACAGAAATAGAGTATAAAAAGCAAATTGATGAAAAAACCCGAAAAGAAAAAAAGAAATATGCAATAAATATTTTGAGATCAAATGGTGAAGAATTAGAAGGAGAAACTTTCTTAGACAAATTAATAGAAGGAGATGAAGAAGAGTTACAAATAGAAATCCGAAGAAATAAAAAGGGTGACATAACTTCTGTAAACATAAAACTTCCTGTGAAAACTTCTTGGAGAAAGGACATGGAAGATTTTGATAAAAACTTGGAAGAAAGTAACCTCTTTCCTGGGGAATTTTTATACAATGAATTAAAAAACAACAAATGGTATAAGGTTAGAAAGAAGGTTATTCTTCGTTATCGTTTACAAGACGAATTTGATGCTATTTGGAAAGAGCAGTCCAAACATCATGCAATTTTAAATAGCAATAACAATGAAATCGTTAAAAAAATCGCCACATTCCTTTTCCCGGGAACAAACACCGAATTTAATCAGGAAAAATACAGAAATGAGGCAATGCAAGGTGGTTTATATCATATCATCCGCAATCAAATTATTTACTATCAAAGAGATTTAAAAGACCAATCTCATTTGATAGGGAAATGCCAATTTGAAAAAGAAGAAAAAGTAGTTCCCAAATCTCACCCAATATATCAGGAGTTTAAAGTTTGGGAACAAATAAACAAACTTAGCATTAACACCAAAAAAGAAATTGAAAAGAGAGGTAAAATTGTACCCGTCTATGAAGACAAATTAACCACCGCAGATTTTAAAGCAGAACTATTTGATGAATTGCAAGACAAAAAAGAAATTGGATTTAGTAGCGTTTATAAAAAATTAGCACTTCGTGATAAAATTGATTTTCTGAATGGACTGAATTATAAATTAAAACTAAAGGGCAATGAGACAAAGTTGTTTCTTAAAAAGAACTTAGGTCAAGAATTATATAACCAATTACAATTAAATAAACCTGAAATCCTTATGGAGTTGTGGCAAATTCTTTATTCCGGCAAGGGCAATGAATATGATATAAACAGTGATAGAAACAAAGCAATATTATCATTTCTAAAAAAGCAATTGCCCGCAACTGATTTGGATTTTTCTAAAAAAGCAATTGAAATATCAAAAATAAAATTTAAACGTGCTTATGGCTCATTATCTGTAAAAGCTATTGAAAAAATATTACCGCTAATGCGAGCAGGGAAACACTATTTATTTGAAAATATTGTCGCTGAAATAAAAGAAAAATTAGACCTGTTACATGATGGGAAACTATACTCTGCACATGAGCTCGCTGCTCAAGAGCATGTAGAATGGTTCCCTGAATTAATCGCAGAAGGAGGTATGATGTATCCATATGCTACAACAATAGTTTATGGACAACATACAACTAAAGAGTTGAAAGATGATGACGTCTTAAAAGATTACCGTTTTATACAGCCCATAGAACCTGGGACTTTAAGAAACCCAATTGCTGAACAGATGGTAAATGAAACCCTTCAGGTAGTAAAGGCAATATGGATGCAACATGGAAAGCCAGAGGAAATAAGAATAGAGCTTGCTCGTGAATTAAAAAATAATGCGGATGAAAGAAGTAAGATGTCATCTGCAATTGAAAAAAACAGAAAAGTAAATGAAAAAATTAAAGAACGTCTGATTGAATTAAAACAAGAAACGTCATTAGGTAATATTGAACGTTATAAACTTTGGAGTTCACAGGAAAGCGAAAAAGGAATAGCAATCCTCAGCGATCCAAGTAAAGATGAAATAGCAAAAATGCGTTTATGGGAAGAACAAGGATTAGTTTCACCTTATACCGGAAAGCCTATTCCACTATCTCAGCTATTCGACAAGGGTCTGTATGACATTGACCATATTATTCCAAAATCACGATTTTTTGATGATTCATTAGCAAACAAGGTAGTTTGTGAACGAATTATAAATGATGATAAAGGAAATCGTACCTCATGGGAATATTTTGAAATTGGCTCTACAGATTATACAATCCTTACCCAAGAACAATTTATTGGCCATGTAAACCACTATTTTCATGGAAGGAAAAGAAAAAATCTACTCGCTCGCCAAATACCAAAAGATTTTTTGGAAAGACAAAAAAAGGATACACAATACATTTCCATAAAAGTAAAAGAAGAGTTAGCAAAAATTGTAGGCACTTCTAACGTAAAGACAACCACAGGTGGAGTTACAGACTATCTAAAGCTACATTGGGGCCTTACTGAAAAATTTAAGGAGCTTACGAAATCAAGATATGAAACAGCAAAACCGCTTATAACTATAATTGAATATAACCGATATAAAAAAAAGTATGACGACAATAAAAAAAATGCCCAAAATGATAACATTCCATTTAATGAAGAATTAGCATCGCGCGATGAGTTCATAAAAGAGTTCACCAAAAATTACATTACAGAAGAAAATAACAGGCTTAAAATAAAAGGTTGGTCTAAACGTATAGACCAACGACACCATGCTTTAGATGCTATTGTAATTGCATGCACAGAACAAAGCCACATACAGCGATTGAATAATTTGAACAAAGTGTTACAAGATTGGATAAAAGAACACAAAGATGCTTACTTAAATGACTTCAATGGTACTGATGAAGAAATGATGGAATCTTTCTTGAATTTGGATAAAAAGAAACGCGAAAAAGCATTAGAGGAAATCGGAAAAAGCTTTCGCAAGTTTGAAGCACCATGGAAAGGTTTTGTAGATGACGTTGAAAAACAATTGGAGAAAATTATTGTATCAATTAAACCCAAGCAAAAACTCCTTATTCAAAAAGTACAAAAAGGGCAAGATAAAGGTCGGAAAGATTATCTAAAAGTTAGAGGGGAAATACATGAATCAACAATTTATGGAATAAGCAATGGGAAAGAATCATACAGAGTTGAATTAAAGAAATTTGCCGGAACTAAATTTGCTACTGAAAAAGCTATTGAAAAAATTGTCGATGAGCTATTAAAAGAAGAAATTAAAAACCATTTTGCCAAATACAAAAAAGATAAGAAAGAAGCTTTCTCTGCCGAAGGAATTAAAGATTTTAATACCAATCGTGAAATTCCTGTAATCAAAGTAAAAATATATTACAAAAACAATGACATAAAAATAAAATTGGGTAAACTTGGACAAGAGAAATCTAATACCAAAGAACTTATTGATTTAATAATTGATGAAAACGAAAAAGCTGAAATTACTAAACATCTGGAAAGGTACGAAAATGACAAATCTATAGCTTTTTCAAAAGATGGCATTATTGATTTTAATACAGGAAGAGAGAAGCCAATAAAATCATTAAAACTAAAAAATACAGAATCCGAAAGTGATGAAGAAGATAATATCACACTTCAAAGATTAGACAGAAAATTAGCCTATAATGAACAACTATTTGTAAAAACAGGAGATAACTATGCTTTTGCAATTTTAGAAAAAGAAGGCAAAAGATTATTTGACATCATTTCATTTTTTGATGCCACTAATTTAGCAAAAGATTCATTTAAGCATGGGGAAACAAATATTGATAAAGTTATTTCAGACTATTTTTCAGAACAAAATAAAGGGACGAAAATCATGTTTATGCTAAAACAAAATGATTTGGTCTATATGCCTTCAAAAGATGAAGAAATAATTATAGACACGACAAGTCCTCTTTTTGATAAATTTTGGAATGATACTGTTGAAAGAAGTAAAAAAGTTTATGCAGTTGTAAAGTATAGTAAAAAACAAATTTACTTTATAAAACACGATGTCGCGGATGTTATAGAAAAAGGTGTAGAATTTGGCAGCCAGAATTGCTATGAAAAAATAAATGGGATGTCAATTAAAGAATATTGCATCAAATTAAACGTTGACCGCCTCGGCAATATAAAACCCGCATAAAACAAAAAATGGTTAATCAGTCTGGCGCGAGTCTGTAGTAGGGAGTGTAAAATGAACTGTGTCAGTTAGTAATTTTATTACATTTGTAATGTTAGGAGAAACGGAGATTGGCTCTGCTGAGGAGCAACCAACCAAGGGATATCCTAACCCGATAGAATAGGCCAATTCCAATTGATTTTGGGTTGGCTTCAGTCTGGCGCGAGTCTGTAGTATAGCTGCGAGCGCGGCTGACTCGTGTCTAAGCAATTGATCCAGTTTGCAACTGGCACATACCATCAGTCTGGCGCGAGTCTGTAGTATAGCTGCGAGCGCGGCTGACTCGTGTCTAAGCAATTGATCCAGTTTGCAACTGGCATATACCATCAGTCTGGCTCAATCTGGCGCGAGTCTATAGTATATCAATCTGGCGCGAGTCTATAGTATAGCTGCGAGCGCGGCTGACTCGTGTCTAAGCAATTGATCCAGTTTGCAACTGGCATATATCAGTCTGGCGCGAGTCTGTAGTATAGCTGCGAGCGCGGCTGACTCGTGTCTAAGCAATTGATCCAGTTTGCAACTGGCTCAGTCTGGCGCGAGTCTGTAGTATAGCTGCGAGCGCGGCTGACTCGTGTCTAAGCAATTGATCCAGTTTGCAACTGGCACATACCACCTATCCACAATTTAATCCCCAATGCGCCAATAGATAAAACGTCTTGACCCGTATTAATAACCACCCTACCTTTGTGCCAGATTACACCTGTTACTCCCGTTATCCACGCGATAAGGTTAGCACCTACAGTGCAAAATGTGTTTTTGTTTTATCAGGCTACAAAGAGTTAGACACCTATGAGGCAGACCATATTTAAAAAGAGATTATTGCTCACATGAGCAACAATTATCCACATTTTTCGCATAGTTGGTTGATTACCAATACCAATGTGAGCAATAAAAATTTTCTTGCTCACTTTCAATAAAACACATTCCGTGAAATCATTTAATCCGTATAATCCGTGATTCAGATAAAAAACAGGATACAAAATGCGTAGCAATGCGATATGATGAGATAAGGAGGAAAATTGCAATAATGAAGCCAGTAAAGCCTTTTAGCCATTCAATATCCCATCGCCGCCTATAATTTTTTCACCGGAAAATGTGATATTGCTCTTATGCCGCTATCTCAATACCCGTTCTCAGTATCTCTTCCACAAAGGGGTCTCTTTCGGGAGTAAAATCTTTAGTATTGTAGGTGCGGGGCTGTATATTGCAAAAAGATTTTTGAATAAGTGTTTTGCCAAAAAGCTCAATATCATAAAAACCAAACCCCCTGAAATTGTCGGCTACCATAGCCACGTCAATATCGCTCCATTTATGCTGCTCGTTACGGGAGTAAGAACCATACAGCACTATGCGCCGTAGCTGGAGGCCAGACTTCTTTATTTCCTTTGCAAACCGCTGTACCTTTGCTATTGCAGATTTTTGAGTAAGCATATTCTTGTTTTGTCAATGTATTTTGTACATTTATATACTGTTTGCAAAAGTAATCAAAATAAGAATTACCAATGATAAAGCGCACCCTCTACTTCGGCAACCCCGCATACCTCAGCACCACCAACGAGCAACTGGTAGTGGAGTTTCCTGCGCCAAAAGAGGGGTCAACTCCCTCTCCTTCGGGGAGGGCCGGGGAGGGGTCAACTCCCTCTCCACCGGAGAGGGCCGGGGTGAGGTCCGTACCCATAGAGGACATTGGCATACTCATACTCGACAATCAACAGATAACCATAACACAGGCGCTTATAGCCAAGCTGCTTGCCAACAACGCCGCCCTGATAACCTGCGACAATAGCCACCACCCCACCGGCCTGCTGCTGAACCTGGATGGCCATACGCTGCAAAGCCGCCATTTCCAGGCGCAGGTGGACGCCTCGGAACCACTTAAAAAACAGCTATGGCAGCAAACCATTGTAGCCAAGATACAGAACCAGGCGGCAGTATTAGGAATGCAAAACCCATCGGGTGATTTATTTAAAGCGCCGGATAAATCGCTGCTCAACTTTTCAAAAGATGTAAAAAGCGGCGACAGCGATAATACCGAGGCCAAAGCAGCCGGGTATTATTGGAAACGCCTGTTCCCGCCATTCCTCAATTTCACCCGTGAACGGGAAGGCTTTCCGCCAAATAACCTGCTCAACTATGGCTATGCCATACTAAGGGCTATAATAGCCCGCAACCTTGTGGGCGCGGGCTTGCTACCTACCCTGGGAATACACCACCACAACCAATATAACGCCTACTGCCTTGCCGATGACATAATGGAACCTTACCGCCCATACGTGGATAAAATGGTCTGCGAAATGGCAGCACACGCACAGGTGTGCCACACTTCAGAAGTGTGGCACACCTCCCTCGCGCTGGAGTTGACGCCCGACATGAAAAAACAACTGCTTGCCATACCCGTGATGGACGTAATGATAGACGGGCAACGCAGCCCGTTAATGATTGCCGCAGAGCGCACTACCGCAAGCCTGGCAAGATGCTATGAAGGCAAAGCAAGAAAAATATTGTACCCGGAAATGAGTCTAAAGTCGTAAGTCTAAAGTCGTAAGTCCGGGAGTGCAGATAAACTTTAGATAATCGAACTTGCATTCTTTATTTTATACTTACGACTTACGACTTACGACTTACAACTTACGACTTACAACTTACAACTTACTGACTTACGACTTACGACTTACGACTTACGACTTACAACTTACAACTTACTGACTTACAACTTACTGACTTACAACTTACGACTTACGACTTACGACTTACGACTTACAACTACGACTTACAACTTACGACTTACGACTTACGACTTACAACTTACGACTTACAACTTACGACTTACGATTTACTGACTTACGACTTACGACTTACAACTCACGACTTACTGACTTACGACTTACGACTAAAACAATGTTCGACCGCTTAAATGCATACCGTATTATGTGGGTACTTGTATTTTTCGACCTGCCCACTGAAACAAAGCAAGACCGTAAGAATGCCGGCAAATTCCGAAAGGATATGCTGGCCGATGGTTTCCAGATGTTTCAGTTCAGTATTTATATGCGCCATTGCAGCAGCAGGGAGAATGCACAGGTGCATATAGACAGAACAAAAACAAAGCTGCCCGAAAAAGGGCATGTAGGCATTATGTGCATTACCGATAAGCAGTTTGGTATGATGGAGATTTTCAGAGGCCACGAAATAATACCCACAGCCCCCCCACCCCAGCAACTGGAACTTTTCTAAAAAATGATCCACTCTTGTTTTCTGCAAACAGAACCTTTCATAAAATTCATTCCAATCATTCAAAATCATAGTTCCCACGATGAAAAAACGCTAAAAAAACAGGAATAAAAAAACGAACCGGAATTCGTTTTTTTATTCCTGCAAATAACCTGAAACCCTTACTGGTAGCCACATGTAGCTGATCGTGGTATTTAAGAGCTACAAGTTACGAAATAATGAAAGCAAATCACAACGACAAAAAAGCATTAACCGAACTGGAGCTGGTATTTAAGAGCTACAAGTTACGAAATAATGAAAGCAAATCACAACTATATAACGTGGTGCCTTCTATTAGTACACGGTATTTAAGAGCTACAAGTTACGAAATAATGAAAGCAAATCACAACACAGCGATTATTTATATACATATTGTAAAGGTATTTAAGAGCTACAAGTTACGAAATAATGAAAGCAAATCACAACAGCAAAATCTGGTTGGCTGAAAATAAGCGGGTATTTAAGAGCTACAAGTTACGAAATAATGAAAGCAAATCACAACTGTCGGAGAAAGCGGGTGCGGCACAAACAGGGTATTTAAGAGCTACAAGTTACGAAATAATGAAAGCAAATCACAACTCCATTTCTTGTTCGGTAAAATATTTGCTGGGGTATTTAAGAGCTACAAGTTACGAAATAATGAAAGCAAATCACAACTTTGCCGTCTCCGCCATAAAATGAACGCCGGTATTTAAGAGCTACAAGTTACGAAATAATGAAAGCAAATCACAACTCTAATCAAAATTTCAACAAAATATTATTATAATTTATAATACAATTACCCGTTCCTATTGCGCAAAGATGAAGCGTAGCGTTAGTCCGGCCCGTGTGGTGGTGGTGGGGTAAGAACTGGATACATAGGGTATGGATTGCTGCCGGTCGAAGAAGAAGTGGAGGGTGAGGCCCTTGGTCACCGAGTAGTCAACCGTCGGCGATATGCGCAGCACCCTTTGCCCTGCCGATACCACGCTTATATTATCGGCAAAGAAGGTGTTGGTGGTAATACCATCGCGCAGGCCCAGGTCCATTTTGAAGATCAGTTCATTCTTCAGCTTCTGTACCCCAAACATTTTGAATGGCAGCATAATACCTTTTTTACGATACCCGAAGCCTATTACATATTCGGTGCTGGCATTCTCGGCTATCTGGTAGTCTATCAGGCTCAGGCTCGTCATCTTCGATACCCTGATCTCAAATTTGGCGGTAATGTGGTTTTTCAAGGTCGCGTCGAACCCTATCAACGGGTTCAGCGCCTGCGACAGGGTCACATTAGGCACCTGGTAAAACGGCACATAGTTATGCGAAATAGAATCTATGAACGACGGGAAGCCCAGGCCATACAGGTCGTTGAACAGCAGGTTGGAGCTAAACCCGTTGATAGACATTGTGCCTGTATAGCCGCTGTTCACCACGAAGTTGCTAAAAATAGTGTTGAAGAACGGCAGCTTGCCAAGGCCATTATAAGTAAATTTCCAGTTGGGTGTAGGTATAAAATACTTAAACGGATTTTCCTGTATGCTTGTTGTATTGTAATCAATCATGGGTATGGTAGCCGCGCTCTTGCCGGTGTAGGCTGCAATAAAGGACGGCACCAGCACATCCTGCGAAAACTGCCCGTATCCCTTCATGTACAAAGGGTTGGCAGGGTCGGGCAGGCCGTTGGTATAAGGATTGCTCTCACCCAAGCGGTGCGAAATTATCGGCCCGTCGGCCAGGAACTGGTTATATACCGAGGTTACCCCTGTACCCGAAAACATGCTGTGCAACGACAGGTAAGAGATATTGAACGAACCCGACTGGTATGGATTGAACGCATGAAAATCGGGCGGCACCGGCGATCCGTTGGGGTTGCCCGAAGTATCGGCATACAGCTCGCTCTTCGACATGCTGAATGTCTCGGTAAGCGAGAGGTCTATTCTCAGGTCTTTGACCGGAGAAATGGCCATACCCCCGCTCAGGTTGCGGGAGTAAGTCTGCTGGAACTGTGCGTTAAACAGGGAATCCCTGGTAAGCCTGCCTGCGGCAGCCTCGCTTGCCAACCATGCGGCTGTAGGCTGGTAGCCATACACAAAATTGTACCCCGGCGCCAGGGAATAATTGTTCACGCCCATAAACCGGGTGCTGTCCATGTAGCCGGGCAATATGGTGCCTGCCGTCTGGGTATAGTTCAGGGTCACGCGGTTTACCATGGTCAGTACGTGACCGGCTATCTTTTCAGCAGTATTCAGTTCGGGTAGCTTGCTGCGCCTCAGCTTGCGGGCAGCTTTGCGGGCAGCTTTCTTCTTTGCTTTTTCCGCCCTTGCCTTAGCCCTGTCTTGCGCCTCCAGCACATCTACCAGTGAGTCAAGCTGCTCATCGGTCATGTTGGCCGTATTGATATTCTGCAGCAACGGGTTGCCACCGGCGCCACCACCAGTGCCTCCTGTTCCACCTGTACCGCCACCAGTACCACCTCCGGTTCCACCACCAGTGCCACTTCCACCGGGACCACCAGGGCCTGATCCACCCGGACCTCCGGGACCTGAGCCGCCCGGAGTTTTGCCTCCACTACCCCTTCCAGTACCACTGCCCGAACCGGCCCCGGCACCGCTCCCTGCGCCACTGCCCGAACCAGTATTCCCGGCCACCTTGCTGCTATCGAGCGGCCCGCCTGTATTACTTCCTCCACCACCAGGGCCGCCGCCGGGGCCTCCATTGCCATTGTTATTATTGTTGCCGTTTCCACCGCCACTTCCATTGCCACCGCCGCCGCCACCACTTCCATTGCCATTTGATCCCGGCAATGGCGGGCTGTTTGGTTTACGAAGGTCTTTCAGGTTTTTATCGCCAGCGCCGCCGCCTTGCTGGACAGCGCTTGTATTTCCTTTGGCGCCACCCTTTCCCGGCGCAGGTTTTGCATTCAGCGCACGGAGCCATCTGAATTTATCGTAGAACGTTTTCATATTCAGCTCGCCGGCCAGGGTTTTGGTTTGTGTATTGCCTATGGTATTACCCAGGTCGTATGCTACGGGTGCTGCTCCTGTCCAGGAATAATTGGCAGCATATCCAAGCCTTAAACTGATCCAGTCTGTAAGCGGTAATTTTGCGAAGGGGACATTATAGGTGCTGTTGAATGTCTGCATATAAGAAGTGGTTTGCCCAAAACGCGCCAGATTATTTAATACGGTATCCCTCTTCGCCTTTGTGTCAATGAGGCCATAAGGCTCATCAATACGGGATATATTAGTGGCTGTATAATCAATGGATAATGATTTCATCAACTCCCAGCGTACCGTATATACCCTGTTCCAGTTGAAGGTCTGGTAAAAAGTAGGGGGTATCTGGTAGCCGCTGCCATCATTGTATATGTTACGTACAACGGTTTCTTCATCAACTTTCAGCAGGTCGTTTCGCATAGTGAAAGTTGACGGCAAAGGGGTAAAATTGAAATCCTTAATTAAAGAAAACCATTTCGATCTCGATTTGATCAGTTTCTTAAATGGCTCTATAGGCTTCACTTTGATGCTGTACGCATACCCTATTCCATACTTCTGGGTCTTCAGGTTATCCATTGATAAGGTAGGGTTGTGCTGTAGCTGGTCGTTGTAAGAATAGCTGAAGTCGAAGTTTTTTATACTCCAGGGCATACGCTTCTTTTTACTTGTGGTTGCGGTATTGCCCATGATCTTTACATTATTAAAATTGAAGCTCTTAATAGAGGTAAAGGTCTGGGTTGCGTTCCTGATAGAATCGCGGGCTGCCTCGTTTTTCGCCATTGCCAGTTCATAGTTTACCAATATATCCTCGTCGTTAGGGTCATACTTGGGGCTGCTTACGCTTTCTGTATATCCCGCAAAAAACGGGAGCGTTACCCCCCAGCTACGCGGGAACAATTTACCGAGGCTCAGGTTTGTGGACGTGTTGAACTGGTAGAAAAGATCCTGCTGGCGTTGCTCTATAGTCTGGTCTATATTGCCATAACCGGGCGTGTGCATACTGCCCGACAGATTCAGATTTCCAAGATCGGCCAATTGCACCGTCACCTTGCCTGCTGCGGCATACCCGGAATGGTCATTAATTCCCGCCATCCTTAATTCATCAAACCATACGTCCGAGCATTTTGGCAGTCCGTCATCTCCCGGCGTCAGGTTTGTTTTCTTGGGGTTCAGCACACCGAGCATAATGTTCTTTGCGCCGCCTATATTAGGGTTGCCCACCACTATTATTGTATTGCCTTTTGCATCGGTCGAGGTAAAGGGCAAAGTTGTTGCCACCCCCTGGGCGTCACGGTTCTTCTTGGCAGTTACCAGGTCCTGCAATACAATATCCATTTCATTTGAGGCAGGCCATACGAGCGTTGGGTCTGTAACTCCGTTTGGCGTTACGGCAAGGGGCATCCTGTATTCGTAATAGTTATCGGTAAAATCGCTCCCGATACGTATAAACGCGTCCACATCCGCATTTCTTATTGCCGGGGCGCCAATCACATTTTCTGCGTGAATAAACATGCGCAGGTAGGTAAACTGCCGCATATCCACATCCACTTCTTTATATACCCCCCTGGCATCGCCATCCTGCAATGCGCAGGATTCCAGCGATAACGACTGTTCATTCTGCTGTATGTTCTGGCCATTGGCAACAGAAGTAAGCTGGCGGTTTACGCCGGGTGGTATCTGGTAATTTACGGGTAGGCGCGAACCGTCTGTTTCTATGCTTACGGAAGTAACTGTAAAATCGGTGGTGGTAGCGTTTTGCTGGGGAAGGTTTTCACCGGGCGTGGCCAATGAATAATTATACGTGCGCCATTGGTTACGGCCAAGTTCCAATGTAGCAAAACGCAGGATAGCGCTATCTGACCAGCCGCTTAAAAACATACGCATGAATTGTATGGACCTGAAATCGGAAATACCGCCGACTACATGGTCATAGTTCTGTATCGGTATTTTGAACTCATACCATTTTTCCCTTTTTGTACTGCCATCCGGCATGGTTACAATGGTATCCTCAATACTCACTATATTCTGGTAGCCTACCAGCATATTCGGCCTCAGGTCTATACGGTATTGATAATAATTTTCCGCTTCTTCAAGCGTATTATCCAGGTTTATATCCTCCGATTCCGGTATAGTGGTTTCCGCCGTGGAATAGGCAGCGTTGGGATCCGTTATAGGAGAATTGCCCTGCGGGTTATTATATTTTTTATACCGGCCAAGCACGCTCAACCCTATATTATTATTTGCTGAGTCGTAATCAGAGCCACGGTAGTAATGGTAGTTGTCATTTGATGGGTCATTGTATGCAGTTTGGTAAACTGCGCTATTGACCCCGAACCGCTGCCGTAAGCCGGTCAGAAACGCTGCAAATTTTGTCCGTTCATCAAGCTGGCCGGGTACAGTGGCTACATCGGGCAACCCGTCATACCCTACATCCTGCAAGGTACGCGCGGACGGATCGTTGTCGAACGCGCGTGTTATCTGCTGCTCAAATACGGGTACATAGCCCCATACAGTCGTATCCAGCTTCGTACCATCGAATGGAGAAGGTATCCCATTTTCAAAGAACATCCTGGAGTCCTTCACTATATCCTCTGATATATCCCCGAGGTCAAAGTAAAGAGAGCCGCCCGGAGAATTTGGATTATTAATAAACGGGTCCATCATCCAAAACTGGATATACTCTACGTTGGAGGCTTCAAAATCGGTATTGGTTATGGGCCTGGTAATACCGCCCCACCTGTTTGCGGGGTTCTGGAGGGTGCCATCTGTGTTAACATTCACCGCGTCAAAGTTATAGGGGCCTCTCTGCCGTGGGTAGTAACCCAGGTCGAATGTGCTTAACGCGCTTTGCAGCGCGGCGGTTTGCAGGTTAGGGAAAACGTCCTGTTGCTGCACCATCCTTATATAATCCCAGTTTACCTTGTCCTGGGCTACATAAGAGGGCATACTGCTGCCGGGATCCACGAGCGTAGGCTCAATAGTGTACCATGCGAGCAACGCCCTGTTGATACCACTCGCCAACTGGTCGTCCTGTGTTGACTCCGGGAACAGGGTCTGATTGGTACTATTGACCGCGCCAAACGGGACAGAAGACAATGACCATGCCTGCGCCGGAAATTTCAGGTCGTAACTGCTGCTGGTTCCTTCAAAGTTATCAATATACACAGAGCCTTCGGGGTCTAAGGCGTCAATCTGTTTCGGGTGGCCGGGCAATATCCCGGCAACTTCCACATGGCCATTGAGAAAAGAAGGAGCTGTGGTGGCATAGATCGGCAGCTTATCAAGGGCACGCGTAAGCGCGGGTAATTCCGTCTGGTAATTTGCGTCGAGGCCAAATACGGTGTTTTTTATGGGGTCATCGCCATATGATACCTGCTGGGTAAAGGGCCGCTCATTGAGCCGCATGATCGTTCCGCCGAGGGTAAGGTTTTTATTCACGTAATAATCAAGGCGGGCAGCCATGAAATTCTGTTGCTGGAAACCGAATGTGGCATTATCCTCATACTGGATATTGATGGGCACCCCCGAATTTAAAATACCCTGGTTCAGTATTTTCAATCTTCCTAATCCATAGTCAACAGTATAATCCTGGTTTTCCACCAGCCTCGTGCCACCAGCGCTTACCGTTACCGAACCGGGTGGTATATTGAAACCTCCCAGGAATATATCGGACGATGACGATGATTTATAACTACCCCTGAATATATAGCGGTCTGTTTGCTGGTTCTCCTGCGCCACCGTTTTTGTGGAGTCGTACAATACCTGGTAAATGTATTTCCGGTATAGCTGCGGATCAGGGGTTGTGCTGCCCGGATCTGTGACCGCCGGCGCTAAAGTTCTTCCGAACGGTTGCAACTCGGGGAATATCAGTTTACCCTGCTGGGAATTTATGGTGATCCCCTCCACATAATCAAATACCCCATCAGGATGCGCTTCTCCCTGTGCATCCAAGCGGTCCAGGTTCAGCAAAGTAAGGAAGGGGACTTCTTTCTGCGGGCCTTCGGGCATGTACCTTAGTTCCCCGCCACCGGGCTCCTGGTAAAGTATATTTAAGATAAAGTTGCTTTTCGATACCCCTAACCCGCCAAGAGCATATACGTTTTTCATCATCAGGTTCCATATAGGGAAACCGGGGCGGGGAGCAGTGCCTTTTAACAACTTCAGGAAGATCTCTTTTGTGTTTGTAGTATCGGGCGGCAGGTCTTCGGCAAACTCACCTACCTGGTACACCTGCCCTTTATAGGTATAACGGTAAGCAACACCCAGCACATCATTAGGGTTTATCTGCGTGTTGAGCATGATGTAGCCAAGCTGGGGGTTAAATGTATATTCCGAGGGGGCAAGCTGGCGGGCAGTGGTTGATTCATAATCCTGGCCGGGAGACAAGCCCAATCCCGCCAACGCATTGATAGCAGAGCTTTGCTGGCGGCCATTGGGGTTTTGGACCAATTCGGTGTATAAATAGTTTGCGCGGTTATCGGGCAATCCATTACGGATGACGCCCGGCGGCCCTGTTAATCCCTGCAGGTATGGTTTGGCCTCACCCAGGTCCTGGAAGCACAATATATTGCGTACACCGGTTACGGTTCCGGTGCGGTTTGTTACCCATACTTCTATTTTGCTGATATTTATCAGTGAGTTGATGATCGGGAAGTCCTTGAGCGCATTGTCGTAGTTGTTGAAGAAATATTGCGACAGCAGGAAGTCCTTATTTTCTTCATAATTGTCAACTTTGATGTTTATTTGCTGCGACTGCGCGCCACCTTGCACGGTAAGGCTCTTACGTTGCGATTTTTGCTGGGCAAGAACGGCAGTAACCCACAGCTTGCCAAACTGCAATTGTGTTTTTATCCCGAAGAGCGATTGTACGCCGCTGATGAGGTTGCTCTTTAAAGGGAAACTGATATTGCCGGCCTCTATTTTTTTCAGCATTTCGTCTTCCTTGCCGCTGTAATCGAGCTTCTGTACATTCTGGTAGTCGAAGGTAGCCTTTGTGTTGTTGCTGATATTAAACTTGAGCTTGTCACCTACCTGCGCCAGCAGGTTGATGTTCATCTGCATATCAAAATCAAAAACGCCGTACTTCTGTGCGCGCTGGGTTAATACCGGGTTTTTTATATCCTGCCAGTTGCCGCCGAAGGTTACATCCACATTACCCTGCGGTTTTACAGAGATGGTGTTATTGCCAAATATGCGGTCGAACAGGCCATCCTTGTACATCTGCGGCAGTTCGGGTGTTTTGTTGAACAGCATTGCCGCGTCGAGCCTGCGTTGCCAGTAACCGTCTTCGTCCATTTTTGCCTGGTATTTCTCATATTCATCAAGCGTCATGTAGGTAGGGTCGCGGAGAAACTGGCTGCCTAATTTGTCGTTAAAATTATATATATTGGAATTGGGATCGAAGTCAACAGTCTCATGCTCATTTTTGGGATCTTTGAGGTCTATGCTCCCCGGGCGGTTATAGTCCGTCACGGGATCCCCTGTTTTGTCATAGATAGGGAATCTTAAATTGTGCATGGAATCCGCTTTGGCAAGACTGTCTTTTACAGCAGCAGTGGTATCGTCGGGATTAGGGTCGAAATCAATAAAAAAAGGGTGGTACCCGCGGGCAGCTGCATTGGCAATAGCAGCCGCCAGCGCTATAAAAAACAAAAACTTATATCCAAAATTACCCCTGCCCTTCAAGTTTTATTTTTTAGCGATTTTATAAAGCGCGAAGCGCTTGTTTGATCAGATCCTCAACAGTTAACGAAGACGCATTATTTATTTTTTTAACAGCGCTTTCGGCAACGGCCCGGCTGATACCCAGATTCACTAATGCTATTAACGCATCTTCCTGCGTTGTATTGTGTATTACAGGCGATAATGAGGATGTATTTTTCTGCTTTAAAATCTTCCCTTTTAATTCTAATATGATACGCTGGGCGGTTTTGGCGCCTATTCCTTTCACCCGCTCCAGCGTGCGGTTGTCTTCGCCCGCTACAGCGCGTTCCAGTTCATCGGTGGTGAGGGATGATAATATGATGCGTGCTGTAACCGCTCCCACCCCGTTAATGTTGAGCAGTTGCCGGAATGTGGCGCGCTCTTCTTCATCGGCAAAGCCATACAAAACCCATGCGTCTTCGCGCACCTGCAGGTGGATATATAACCTGCATTTATCCAGGTCTTGTATTTTGGCATAGGTCTGCAGGGTTATGTTCAGTTCATACCCTACCCCATGCACATTTATATACAACAAAGACGCTGATTTATAAACCAGGTCGCCTTCCAGAAATGCAAACATCGTCAGTGATTATTTTTTTATTCGCGATACCGCCCGAAAGTACAAAACTTATGGGAGTTGCGGGGGAGTTTAGTGTTTTTTGTCCGGCATGACTATCGGCGAGTGATTGCAGAAGGGCCGGAGACACGAGGAGGGGAATAAAAAAACCCGGAAGCATACCCATTTCTGGACAGCGGACAACCGGGAATACCGTCACAAAGATAATGATTTTCTGAAAAAATGAGTGTTTTCAGGCAGTTAACGTAACGTATGCACACCTGTAACTACTTTTTCTTATCTTTGTAACATGAACAGTTTGTCTCACCATACAAGTATTGTAAAGGTTGGTAATTCCAAAGGGATACGTATTCCTAAAGTCTATCTTGAATCATTAGGCAAGGAAGTAGTGCTGGAAAAAACAATATAAGAAATGGGATATAGTATTGGTAAACCTTGACCCAGTAAAAGGTAAGGAAATAAACAAAACGCGTCCTTGTCTCGTCATTTCTCCCAATGTAATGAATAAACACTTGCATACACTGATTGTGGCTCCATTAACTTCATCTGAAAAAAATTATCCCTCACGATTAAGAACCAATTTTAAAGGCCGACCC
>Ga0206818_1051_pt1 | contig 38299 bp, 27 predicted proteins | sample Alteio_BWOrgCont_86_FD_152881 | JGI IMG/M metagenome (GOLD analysis project Ga0206818, IMG submission 152881) | Enriched cells from forest soil in Barre Woods Harvard Forest LTER site, Petersham, Massachusetts, United States -... | ecosystem: Environmental > Terrestrial > Soil > Temperate forest >...
CGATCCCGCTGTTTGCGTATAGTTCCCAACTATCGGGTTATTGCTGCTGCTAAGTGTGCTTGTATTAACGCTTGCTATGCTACCTACATTATCACCGCTTACAATGTTACCGAACGTCACTGCTCCAGGATTCAGAGCTGATCCGTAGGTCGATTGGCTTGGTGCTATCGCTGTACCAGTCAATACCAATGGGTTGATCGTGTAATTAGCACTCCCTGAGGTAAACCCGCTAAAGCTGTAGTTGCCAGCATCCGACCCGCTAAGCGATCCCGCTGTTTGCGTATAGTTCCCAACTATCGGGTTATTGCTGCTGCTAAGTGTGCTCGTATTAACGCTCGCTGTGCTGCCTACATTATCACCACTTACAATGTTACCGAACGTCACTGCTCCAGGATTCAGAGCTGATCCGTAGGTCGATTGGCTGGACGCAATCGCTGCTCCACTCAGTGCCAATTGGTTGATCGTTAAAGTACCCGTGTTGTAGGTAATACTGTAGTTGCTCGGATTAAATGTCCCGCCTACAGGATTGCTCGGCGTGATGCTCCAGCTTCCGGCATCATAATTGCTTGAACTGCTAAGGTTGGCATTAGTTGAAAGCGTGACCGATCCTATAGTTTCACCATTCTGCAGACCTGAGCTACCAAAGGCGCTCGTTCCTAAACTTGAATTACCATAAGTCAAGGTCTGGTTATTGGCTGTAATAGTCAACGGCGCCTTGGCGACCGCCACATTTACATTGGTAGTGACATCCGTGTAACTCGTTGTATCTGTCGGCGTAAATGTTACGGAAGCGCTATAGGTACCTGCGTTGGGCGTTGTTGTAAGTGTCGTAAATGCAAAAGCACCTGAAACGGAGGCAGAACCTCCTGAAAGTATGGATGCGGAAAGCTCCTGGCCGTAGGTAATTCCGCCGGCTGTTGGCAATGTTACCACACTGGGCGTAGTGCGTGTATCGGTCGTAACGCTAAGAGTTCCATTTGTTGCAGCGAAATAAGTGTTATTTTGATAGGTTGCCGCAGAACTGGTGGATCCCCAAGTGCCGCTGATTCGTCCGAGGCCACCAAGCGTCAAGCTATTTACAGTAATATTTAAACCTGTTGATATGCTTGCTGTAACAGTTCCTGAAATAGTTAGATTACCGCTGATTGCAGTAGTGCCTGCCTGTAAAACATCTGTTCCGCTTCCGTTTAATGTAAGGTTGTAATAGTTGTTGGAGTGTATCGTTTGAGAGGCACCGGTATAATTTACGGTATTACCTACGGCTGTCGCTGTAAGATTTGTTATACCAGAGGTCCCTCCAATATTAAGTATTCCTGTAGCTGAATTGATCAATCCGCTCAATGAACCCGCTCCTGATAAAGCTGTTGAAACTGTCAATGTCCCGTTGTTGGTTAAAGTAACGCTGTTGACCGTCATATTGGGAATCGAAAATACACCATTCAGTGCTTGTGAATTAGTATTGAAAGTCTGCAGCCCAGTTCCCGCTATAAAGGAAGTAACAGTACCGTTATTGGTAATCCCGCCTCTGAAAAAAACGGTAGAATTACCTGAATCGTTCCAAACGCCGCCAGAAGCTATGGTAACCAGGCCGATAAAAGTTTTAGTAGATCCAGTTGCAGATATGACCAAATTGCCGTTAAGAGTGGTCGTACCCGTAATGGTTGTTAATATAGCTGGAATAGTAAAAGTAGTTCCGCTCCCAATAACAAGGTTACCGCCAATTGTCCCCCCGATCCAGGTCGCAGTCGCCGATCCGTTTAAGGTCAAATTTCCAGTAACTGAACTACCGGTTAGGGTCTTTGCATTGGAACCGGAAAGAGTAAGATTAGAATAGATTGTCCCCTTTACAGTTTGAGCGGCACCGTTATAATTCACGGTATTGCCAGCGGCTGTTGCTGTAAGGGTTGTAATGCCGGAGGTCCCTCCAATATTAAGGGTCCCTGTAGCCGCATTGATCAAGGTGCCTGTCCCACTCAAAGCTGATGAGACTGTCAATGTCCCATTATTAGTAAGGGTATCACCGCTATTTACTGTAAGATTATTAAATGTATTGGTCCCTGAAATCGACTGTGCCGTACCATTGAAGGTCACAGTGCCTGCTCCCGGAGTGAATGAGCCGCTGTCACTCCAGGTTCCATTTAGAGAAATACCCAGTCCTGCTGAATCATTAAGTGAGCCTTGGGCGCCTATTGTAAGATTGCCGCTTGTACCCTGGCCGGCATTAGCTACAACGGCCAAAGATCCACCGGTCGCCAAGGTAAGAGTTGACGTATTGCCTGTACTTAGAAATAGGTCACCTACCGTAATGGCAGTGTTGATTGTAACTGTTACACCAGTTGTATTGATGGTGACATCATACTGTGAACCATTGGGCACCACACCGCCTGTCCAGTCCGCAGCTGTGTTCCAATTGGCGCTTGAGCTTGAGTTCCATGATACGTCTGTCGCATCCAGAGGATTAGATATATAACCGCCATCCAAGGATATTATCGTTGCATTACGAAGATCAAGTGTTGAAGGGGTCCAGAGCGTTACTGTGCCGTTTGGAGAGGACAATGTCCCATCAATAACAATATTATTTTGAGCTGTTAGGGTAAGATTATTTGCCGCTAGATTGACACCATTACCAACATTGATAGAACCGGAACTTGCATCGAGGATAAGATTTGCATCGGAATTATAAATAAATGAGCCGAAACCAGCCGGAGGGCCGGTTATCATGACATTTGATCCTACTGATTGCGAACCTGCCAAATCAATATCCCCTGAGGTCCTGGTAAAATCAATATTAGAGGCATCAATGGCAATAGGCAAACCTGCAGCGCCTAGATTGTTGACTGTGATATTGACCTGGTTGGCCTTAATGACTGGAGAAGAGCTTGAATTTTGAAACGGGATAGTCGTATTGACATTATCCGCTGTTATGTCAACGGTTTGGCCTGCGATAATCAAACCATCCTGCTGGAGACTTAAAACTTGAAAGAAAATATTTCCTGAATCAGGAAGGTTTGGATCATAGGTGGTGATTTGGCCTGCATTGATAACTTTAGAATCAGGGACATTGATATTGATCTGGTTGGCCTGGATCGTTTCTGTTCCTGTATTAATGACAGGTGCGCCGGAAGCGGTGATTTCCACATCCCCATTATTACCATTCAAAGAAGTGGCTTGGATGATCCCGCTATTGTTGACAGCGTAATCAAAGACATTGTTAAGGACCTTCGCGGTCAAAATGATCTTGCCGCCATTGGCCTGGATGGTACCGCTATTTTCAATAGCGCTATTGATTTGCTGGCCATTTTGGTCAAAAACAGCAGCTTTCACTGCCTTATCAACAACTACCGAAATCTGATTCTTGCTATCAAGGCCCACGGTCATCTTATTGCCGGCAGCTAATGCAACAGAGCCAAGATCAGCTAAAATTATCCCCTGATTATTTACGGCTTGGGATAACAACGCAATATAACCACCCGGTGAAGCTGCAAGCTGGCCTTGATTGATGATGTAGGAACCCTTAGCATGCTTGTGCTTAAAGAAAGTATAATTACCGCTTAAAAAATCACTATTGCGAATGTCCAAGGTTGAAGCAATCAAAGCCGGCGCATTGACTTTTGCCCCCGCACCAAACAAAATCCCATTGGGGTTGACTAAAAATACCTGGCCATTGGAAGAAAGTGAACCTAAAATATTCGAAGGATTACCGCTAATATCCCTGCCTAAGAAAGCAGAACCAGCGCTGGGTTGGTTAATGATCGTAGACTCGTTGGCTGCAATACTAAAGCCGCCGGGAAAATTAGCAATTGTGTTATTAGAAGTAGATGTTATTGTTTCCGTATTACCATTCGAAGAGGCAGTTGCGTTTCCCGCAACTACAGTCATACCAGCAGGATTAGCGTAAGCACTTACGGTAAAGCCCAAGGTAAGGAAGCTTGTGAAGAAAAAGGATTTAAAACGAAAATTCATTTAATTTTTCTTTGGCGCAAAATTTATTTAATCAGTTGGAGTTAAAATTTTTCCTACAGGATTTTGAAAGTTTAGCATGTATTTAATTGTTGTCAAGAAAAAATTTTCTTGGGCCTTAAAAAGTTACGGATACCTCGATCCATTGATGGACGCCTTTTTTATCGGAAGGCATCGCAGCCAAAGGCCAAGCTATTTCATAACTGGCTGAAAGCCCCTCGGGGAGATCAAATTTTATCCCGGTACCGGCGGAACTGATCGTCCTGTTTTTACTGTCCCCCGGCTGCAATGAATTTAAATGGACATTGGACCAGTCATAAAATCCAATTAACCTCGTCGCATTATAAACACTGCTCTTTGAACCCGGGACATCCCAGTATCTCGGTATAAAATAAAACGGCACCCCCAAATCCCAATTCATGGTGTAGCCCTGATCGCCGACATATTCCGCGGGAGAATAGCCCCTATTGTTGTCCGGGCCGCCCACTTGAAATTGTTCGGTCGACGTAAGTTTGCTGGGGGAAAACTGGAGATTATTCCTCCACAATAAAGAAGTATCAAAGGGGAGCTTCTGTAATCTCATCATATTCAAGTCATCCATAAAGAATTTTCCATCCGCCCCTGCCCTGGATGTCGGGACATCACTGTCATCTATGTTCGCCCTGGTCCCGCCCATGATATCAGGGATGCCGAAATTAAGGCCATCGGTGATGATCGTGCGGCCGTAGTCATCGTCCATCTGAAAATCAAACCCTGTTTTGGCAATGCGCAATTTGTCCTGACTCGAAACATTTCCGCCAAGATAATTGAAAACATTCTTATAATCAAACCCAAAATTAAAATGCGATGTGATGTTATAGGTTTTAATCAATTTCTGGCTACCATAAAAACTGTATATATCACTTTCACCGCTTGACCCTACAGCTGCAAATGCCCCACCCAAAACCTCTTTTGAATGGCTGATTGAAGCCCCCAAATCCAGGCCATGGGTCACAGGATAAAGATAGCTGGTGGTATAAGCATAATAAACATTATTATCCCCGCGCTCATAGTTGAAATTTAAAATATCATCATGGCCCAAAAGATTATTGTCCGTAAAAGTAGAGTCGTAGATATTGCGCCCTAAAAAGCTGGAGAGATAATTGTTATAACCCAATTGGACATGTACCGGCAAAGAATCCTTTTCTTCCAGCATGATATCCGTTGAACCGGGCTGGTTGCCCGGAGCCAAGACCGCTTTAACACTGCGGTCCGGATGATCATTGATGTTTTCCAGGTCCTTTTTTAAGTCATTATAATTAAAAGGCTGGCCTGATTTTATGGTCAGGTAACTTTTGATCAGGTTAGAGGAATAATAACGGTTGCCTTTTAACTGGATGGTCCCGACCGTTGACTCCAAAACCTTGATTTCAAGGACGCCGTTTTCAATCTTCTGCGGGGGGATATATGCGCGGGAAATGACATAGCCGTTCTTCCTATATAGGTCAGTGATGAGATCAGCAACTTTCTGCATTTCATTAAAGGTAAGGCTTTTATTTTCGTAAAGGGATGTGATGGCCCTGATTTGATAATCCGGAAAAAGGGTCACTCCTGTGACTTCAATGCTTTTGACAAGGACCCTCTTGGCTGTTGGGCCCTCAGGGCCTACTACGGGGGCGTTTTCCTGGTTTTTTTCATTTGTTTTTTGCTTCTCAACCTGGTTCGTCAAATTTTCCTGCTCTTGTTGCAATTCACGGGCGCGCTCAATTGCACCCATTTGTTGGGATGCAGGGACAGCGGCAAAAACCAAGGGAGAAAGGCAAAACAGGGAAATCAAAAATAAAATAGGCAGACGATTATGTTTCAAGGCAGGCCTCCGGGTTATTTTTAAAATTGAGGAAATTATTTTATCAATGAAACGGTAAAGGTCAAGTTTTTATTTTTAACCTGATATTCTATGGATACCAGACCCTGATACCCCCCCTGTTCATAGATCTCCTGGATCGCCTGAAGGATAATGTCTATATCCCCTTGGGAGATATGCTTATTACGGTAAGGTTTGAATAGTTTAGTGAATTGATTTTTATCTCCGAGAACAAAGCCCTCGATCGTAATTTTACGGATCAGGGTGCTTTGAGGCTGGGAAGCCTCTTGAGCGGCGGCATTTTGAAACGGTACGGGCAGGGATATAAAAAGCAATAAGATCAAAATTAAATAACGCATAAAATCATTCCTTATCTGGTTTCGCAACCGTCATCTCTTTGGACATGTCCCCGCCCAAAGAGCAAAATAATTCGACCTTAATGACATCGCCTTCTTGGGCAGTCACAGGCACATCATCAGTAAATTCATAATTATCATTTTGTTTGAAATAATTCAAGGTTGTAACCTGCTGGCCATTCACATAAACATTCATCAAACGCACATAACTCTTTTCCAGATTAAAGGAAGGATGCACTGCCTCAACATGTAAAGACCCTTTGTCTAAATCATAAGACAAAGTGATGCTGGTTGGCGGTGTGGCAAAACAAGGAGAGGCAAGCAGCAGTGTCATTGCGAGCGAAGCAATTGGGCCTTTTGACACGGGTAGTTTCATAAATGGTAAATCCCCCCTGCAAGTATAAAATCTATGATCCTGTCCCCCCAAAATAAACTCACCAGGGCCCCCATGATCAAAAAAGGGCCATAGGCAATGGTGCTGTCCTTGGTGCGTATTTTTTCAATAATGCCATAAACCGCTCCAAAAAACGGGGCCAGGAAAAAAGTCAGCAGGGCCATCTTCCAGCCCATAAAAGCCCCCACCATGCCCATCAATTTGACATCTCCCCCGCCCATGGTTTCTTTTTTAAAAACCGCATCCCCAATGACACCCATTAGATAAATGGACCCGCCCCCCACCAAAAGCCCCAACAGAGAATATCCAACCCCTAAAAACGGTGAATGGACATTGTGCAGCTGCGGGACAAACAAACTAAAAACCACCCCGGCAATCATGCCGCCGATGGAGACCTCATCAGGGATGATGCGGTGCTCAAAATCGACAAAAGTCGCCACAATAAAACCGCTGACCATGACCAAATAAGGCCATAAAATGGTTTGGAGCCCAAAATGCCGGTAAAAAAGAAAGAATGCCACCCCTGTCAGCAATTCAACGATCCAATAACGGAATGAAATCTTGGCTTTGCAGGCACGGCAGCAGCCGCCTAAAAGCAGCCAGCTGATCAAAGGGATATTGTCATACCATTGAATGGGCGTCCGGCAAGCCACACAATGGCTTCCCGGAAAAACAATGGATTTCTCCAAAGGAAGACGCACAATGCAAACATTAAGGAAGCTTCCGGTCATGGCACCTGCCATAAAAATAAAAACACCTACCAAAGAATTAGGATCCATGACTGGCCTTTTCCAATGAATTTCTCATTATTTTCTTGATCCTTTCGTCTAGTTCCACGTCTGACCAATGCCAAAAAGCCAAAACACCCTGGAAAAACAGCATCCCCAGGCCATTGGCTGTAGCGGCTTTCTTAAGACGGGCCTGTTCCAATAATTTTGTTTCCGCCGGATTGTAAATGACATCATAGACCAGCATGTCTTTGTGCAAAGATGCCGGATCGATCAACAGAGGATCAGCGGCATTCATCCCTATATTGGTCGTATTGATCAAAAGGTCTGCCAGCTCAATGTTCAAATCTTCAGGCTCATCAACAACAGTGACCATTTTTGTATTGATCTTTTTACCGATTTCTTCAACCAGGGTTTCAGCATTACTTCTGGTCCGGTTGTAAAGGGTAATGCGCTCAGGCCCTTGAGGCAGCAGGCATAAGACACTGATAATTGCCCGGGCCGTGCCTCCGGCGCCTAAAACAGCAACGCGTTTGTCCTTTATATCAAAATTAAGCTCTGTCAAATGGCTTAAAAAACCAGGCCCATCGGTATTAAACCCGCGGATCTTACGCTGATGGTCGATCACAAGGGTATTGACCGCGCCGATTTTTTCCGCCAAAGGATCAATGCTGTCAAGATACGGCAAAACATCTTCCTTATAAGGCACCGTGACATTAAGGCCAAAAATGGGATTATTTTCCTCTTTTAAGTCTTCCATAAAAAGCTTAAGCTCTTCCTGGTCAACCAAAGGAAATAATTTATACACCGCATTAACTTCCAAAGCCTTAAACGCGGCGTTTTGCATCACAGGCGAAAGGCTGTGCGCAACAGGGTTTCCTATGATCCCATATATGGCCGGCGGTTCGTAGATCATTTCTTTTGGGCCACGAATTTGTTGATTGCATTGATATAGGCTTTGGCAGAAGCTTCGATGATGTCCGTGCTGGCACCACGGCCTATAACGGTCTCTCCTTCAATGGCGACCTTGATCGTCACCTCCCCCAAAGCATCCTTGCCCTGGGTCACGGCCTTAATGCTGTAATCCAATAAATTGGCTTTCAACTGGGTCACGGATTCGATGGCTTTATAGCAAGCATCCACCGGCCCATCCCCTGTAGACTTTTTGGTCTGCTTTTTGCCCTTATGATCAATGGTCACCACCACCTCCGGGGCAATATTCGTCCCGCTGGTGGAAATCAAATCAACCAAGGCATAAGCCATATGGGCCATGTGCCCCTGGTCTTCGACAATAGCCACCAAATCCTCATCATAAATTTCTTTCTTTTTATCCGCCAGGTCTTTAAAACGGGCAAAAGCACGGTCTAAATCGACCTCAGGCAATTCAATGCCCAAACCTTTCAAACGGTCCTTAAAAGCATGGCGCCCGGAATGTTTGCCCAACACCAATCCTTCATGGGAAGGCACACCCACATCTTCAGGATTCATGATCTCATAGGTACGCCGCTCCTTTAAGATGCCGTCCTGATGGATGCCTGATTCATGACGAAAAGCATTGGCACCGATAATGGCCTTGTTCGGAGGCACAATAAACCCAGTGGCCTTGGAAACCATGCGGGAAATGCGGTAAAACTCTTTGGTCTTGATATTGGTGGACAAGCCGTAAAAATCCGAACGGGTCTTGATCGCCATGACAATTTCTTCCATGGAAGCGTTACCTGCCCGCTCACCGATGCCATTGATGGTACATTCAACCTGGCGCGCGCCGTTTTGCACCCCGCCCAAAGAATTGGCAACAGCCAGGCCCAGGTCATCATGGCAATGGGTGGAAATGACCGCCTTCCCTATATTAGGGACATTCTTGGCAATTCCCGCAATCACCGCCCCATATTCCTGCGGGGTGCTGTAGCCGACCGTATCCGGGATATTTACGGTCGTGGCCCCGGCCTTGATGACTGCTTCCAGGATGCGGTACAAAAATTCCTTTTCCGTACGCGAAGCATCTTCCGGTGAAAATTCAATATTATCCATCCGTTTACGGGCGTATTTGACGGATTCAACCGCCATGGCCACGATTTCATCCTGGCTTTTCTTTAATTTATGCTGCAGATGGATTTTGGATGTGGCCAGAAAAATATGGATCCGCTTCTGTTTGGCAGGTTTGACCGCTTCAATGACCGCGTCAATGTCCTTGGTAACGGAACGGGCCAAACCGCAGACAAAGGAATTCTTGATATGTTTGGCAACATTGTAAACTGAGTCAAAGTCCCCCTTGGAAGACACCGGAAACCCTGCCTCAATGATGTCCACCCCTAAACGCTCCAAAGAAAAGGCGATTTCCAATTTCTCCGCAGGGCTCATGGTCGCCCCCGGCGCCTGCTCCCCGTCACGCAAGGTTGTATCGAAAATTAAGACTTTATTGTTTTTCATATAATTTTCCTATCAAACATTAAGGCCCCGCCGTCGGCGGGGCCTTAGATTATATACTACCGATGCACTTAAGGAACCAACGGTTTTACTTTTTCATCCAGCTCATCATGGCCCGAAGTCGGGTCCCCACCTTTTCAACCGGATGATTCTCGCCTGCTTTACGCATCTTTAGGAAATTCTTGCGGCCGTTTTTGTTTTCAGCCATCCATTCCCTGGCGAATTTGCCTGTTTGGACTTCCTTTAAAATCTTCTGCATCTCACGGCGGGTGCGCTCCGTCACAATACGTGCCCCGCGTGTCATGTCGCCGTATTCAGCCGTATCAGAGACACGCTTGCGCATGCCCGTGATCCCGTCTTCATAGATCAAGTCCACGATCAATTTTAATTCGTGCAGGCATTCAAAATAAGCAATTTCCGGCTGATAACCGGCCTTGGTCAATGTTTCAAAGCCTGCTTTGATCAATTCACTGGCACCGCCGCACAAAACAGCCTGCTCACCGAATAAATCGGTTTCAGTTTCTTCTTTAAAGGTGGTCTGGATAATGCCCGCGCGGGAACCGCCAATGCCTTTGGCATAGCTGAGTGCAATTTTCAAGGCCTTGCCCGTGGCATTTTGGTGGATGGCAACCAGGCACGGCACGCCGCGGCCTTCTTCATATTGACGGCGCACCAGGGCACCGGGGCCTTTGGGGGCAATCATAAAAACATCGACATTTTTAGGCGGCACAATGAATTTAAAATGGATATTAAACCCGTGCGAAAATGCCAAGGCCTTGCCCTTGGTCAAATACGGCTCAATGGAATTTTTATAAATATCCGCCTGCAAATGGTCCTGGGTCAGAATAATGATCACATCCGCTTTTTGCGTGGCTTCTTCAACGGACATGGGCTTAAAGCCGTCCTTGATGGCCTTGTCATAATTAGGCCCGCCGGGACGCTGGGCAATGATGACCTTCAGGCCGCTGTCACGTAAATTCAATGCCTGGCCGCGTCCTTGAATGCCGTAACCCACCACGGCGATAGTTTTGTCTTTGATGTCATTGATATTGCAATCTTTATCGTAGTAAATCTTAGCCATTATTAATCGTCCCCTTCTCCGTCTAAATGTGCTTGTGTATGGCGTAAACCAATAGTTGCATGCACAGGTTTAATGATTGAAGTTACAAAATCTTTCGTATCGTTCACATTAAGCTGTTTGAAAAGGAATTCAAAGTTCTTTTCAATTTCAGCGGCAATGCCTTCTTTAACACTCAAAGGCATGTTCATGATGTCTTTCTTAAATTGGCCCAAAGCGCGTTTGCGGGCCTTGTAAATGTATTGCTCATCAGTGTCTGTGGATTTGCGCTCGCTGATGCAATTGACCTTGGTCCATTCGACCATCTTGCCGTACAGATCCTTCGGGAACAATTTACTGTCCAGCGTCTTGTTCTGGAAGTTGGTGGCCAAATGGATTTCAATGGTGTTGACTTCCGGGAATTTATTGAATTGATCGTCCGTCAAGGTTGAAGCGCCATGCTGGACAGCGCCGCCCATGCCATACTTGGTTTGGGCTGCCGCGGAAAGGTCTTTCAATGTCTTAAAATCCACATTGGCCTTGGCAATGGTCCCATCAGGCAATACCGTCCCCCCGTGCGACGTGCCGGTTTGGACGGAAATCTTGCTTAAACCATGAAACCCTTGCGGCAAGGATTTGGTATAGCCATCGGTAAAAGCAACTAATTCTTCGACAGTGCTGTTCTTATGGCCGACTTCACCGATTTCACCGCCGATGGAGATTTCAATGCCCTTAGGCTGGATCTTGCGGATAAAGGCAGACATGTCCGCGCAGACTTCAAAATTATCGCGCTGCTGCTCAGTCAATGTCGGGCGGTCTAATTTGACGGTTGTGGACGAATCCACGTCAATATTATAGAAACCGGCAGCCACACAATCCGCCACCATGTCTTTAAGGCCGGAAACTTCCTTGTTCTTATCTTTAAAATATTCTGAAGCTTTGATCTGGCAATGGTCGCCTTGCACAAACACAGGGCCGCTGTAGCCTTCCTTGATGGCAGCGCCTAAGATGACACCCACATATTCAATCGGCGGCTGGCCGGTATAACCCATTTCAGATTTGGCAATCTCAAAAATAAAAGCACCGGCATTCAGGCGTTTGGCGACACGGAAAATAGCACGGGCCAAATAATACGTCAAAGAACGCAGGTTCATGGCCGGGACGGTAAAATGCTTGCCCTGCCCCTTGCCGCGGGCCATATACACATCATGGATAGAGGCTAAAAATGCGCCTTTGGCATTGGCCTGGGCCTGGATTTCACGGGCCAGGACCTCTTTTTCCTTGATATCATCGGTTAAAACCAATTTTTGCACTGTTGCATCAACATCAAAAGCGGTATTGACTGACATTTCTCTTCTCCTGTGTCATTGCGAGCCCCGAAGGGGCGAAGCAATCTTTTTACGTTAAAATCTTCAACAACTGATAACGCCGATCCATGTCCTCATGGATCCGGCGGCTGGCATCTTTAAGGTCAACGACATTGATTTTATCCTGCAAAACACCGACCGCTTTCCCATAAACACCATTGAGCAAAAGATCAACTGCGGCCGCACCCAGGCGTGTGGATAAAATCCTGTCCTGCCCGCTCGGTGTGCCGCCGCGCTGCACATGGCCTAAAACCACATAGCGGGTCTCCAGACCAACCGCTTTAGTGATGTTTTCCGCGATTGTCTGGGCCTTGCCTGCCCCTTCAGCCACAATAATGATCCAGCTGACCTTGCCCTTTTTATTACCTTCACGGGCCTCGTCATGCATGGCTTCATAGTCAAAAGGGCGTTCGGGAATTATAACATCTTCTGCCCCGGCTGCAAGTGCCACTTCCATGGCGATATATCCGGATTTATTCCCCATAACTTCGACAACAAAAATACGCTCCATGCTCTGGGCCGTATCACGGATCTTATCAATGGACTCAAGCGCCGTATTGATGGCGGTCGAGCAGCCGATGGTCTGGTCTGTGCCGTTTAAATCATTATCAATGGTGCCGGGCAAACCAATGGTGGGGACCCCATGCAATTCGTACAAACGGCTGGCCCCTCTATATGAACCATCACCTCCGACGACAACCAGGGCATCGATTTGATTGCGATGCAAAACTTCTGCCGCCTTTTTCTTGCCTTCATCCGTTGAAAAATCTTTGGAACGGGCGGTTTTTAAAATGGTCCCGCCCCTGTTGATAATATTCGAAACTGACCTATGGTTCATGGGCACAATATCATCTTCCAAAAGCCCCTGATAACCGCGCATGATGCCTGCAATTTCAAGGCCGAAATGCAAGCCATACCGCGCTACCGAACGGATAGCCGCGTTCATGCCTGGACCATCCCCGCCGGACGTCAATATGCCGATTTTCTTGATTTTATTAGACATGAAAATTTCTCCTTAAGAATTGGGATATTATATCATCAGACAAGGCAAGAAGGGGAAAAATCTATTTAAAAAGATTAGCAAAATCCGGTATGCTGTTGGCGGGTTTAATGGAAAGTATCACAGGCTCCAGACCTTCGATGAGATTAAGCCGTGCCATGTCCTGCTGGGCAAAGGGCAATGGAACGCCATTGCTGTCACGCTTGATGGTCATGGTAAGATTAGCGGAATTTAAATCGATACCACCGGGCGCCATTGCTTTATCCTCCTGTGTTATAGCAGGAACTGTTCCAACCTCTGGACTTTTAGATCTCAGCTGTACTTCCTTCTCTTTAACTTTTTTCAAAGACTCTCTTGGACCTGGTGGCTGCTGTGCCATAGATGGCCCCGCTAATCCTATACTTAGAGCAAGGGGTGCCGCAATTCCTCTTGGGGCCATACTGCGCACCGTTTGAGCAGAATCAAAAAATGGATTCTTTTTAGAGAGAAGTTTTAATTCAGCCACGATTTTTTCAGCTACGCTTGGCCCCTTCCCCAACCAGGAATTCTCCTGTTGATGGAATATTAGCCCTAAACCCTTTAAGTACGCAGTCAAATCTTCATCGTTCCATAAAGACCCCTTTTGCTCGCCCGGCTTCACTATTTTATTCTCATCCGGAATCTTATTTAAATATTGCCATATGACCACTAAAGCTTCGTGCAATCTTTCCGGAGCACGCTGACTAAAATAATCGTACGCGGTTAATGGCTTTTCAATAATCATCTTTCTAAGTTTATTTTCCAAATCTTTAATATTATCATCCGATGGCGCTGTCTTATTAACTTTTAAATCAACCTTTACTGCCCGGACCTTTGTGCCACCCGCATTTAACACAATAGAGATTTTTGTATAAGCACTGATTAGGGGAGCCTTTCCTGTATTTGATTTAGGGAATTGCATATCATTTAAAAAATTATCCAACGCTTCTATCTGATCTTTCTCTACCGGGGACTTAAATGTCACTTCTAGCCAGGTTCCTTGCCGAATTGTTGTAGAATATTGAAATGGACTTTTCTCAAACAATCCTTCCACTTTAACCCTTGCGTTGGCATATTCCGATTCCGTCATAGCCGCGTCACTAGGCATATCAGTTTCCGGATCATATTCTTTAATCATCTCGATATCAATAAGACCAATGTCCATTAATTGGAAAATTTCATTTGGATGACCCCGATATGTATCTATGAAATCGAATCTAATCTGACCTCCGGTAGGGATAATGGCTTTCAAATTGGGCACTTCAAAATAACCTCTACTTGTTCTATCATCTTCTTCAAGGGGCACATTGGGCAATGTTAACAACGCCTCTGCTCGCGCCTCAAACCCCTGTTTGATGTATACCCGATAAGATTTTCCAACTTGCATTATCCTTCTTAACATAGCTACATGTTCTAAATCTTCACTGGAAACTTCCCCCATAAAAGCAAATCCTTTTGGGCCGAGCACTTTCATAATCTTTTGGAGATATTCAAATTCATCAGACGTTAAACCAAACGGTTCTGACAACAAATCTTCCTTTGAAAGCGTTTCTAAATCACCGATGGTATTAACACCCTGCATCATCAACTTCCCAATGATGCGTCCAAATTTTATTAAAAAGTCAAATCTTTCATCGTTTCCGAGGTAATTACGCCTATTGCTTTCATTTAATTCATTGTAAAATGCCTTTAAAGATGTTTTTTTAGAAACAGGACCAACCGCACTTTCAGCGGGTCTGATAAAAATACTTTCTTTATGTAAATAGGTCAAGAAAAGAGCTTGTTGATCCAAGACAGCTATACCCACAGCCCGTCTCGAAGATTTTAATGGGCCCTCAAGCCAATAATGCAACAAAAGATATTGCCCGCTCCTTTGTCGGAAGTCATCGTCACTCTTCGGCCATAAAAGCTTCCTTAAAAATAAATTCGGTTGCGCTGGTACTGGTATTTCACTTGCCTGCCTCCAGCCCCATATAACATTATCTAAAGGAGTCAATAACAGCTTCTGTTGTTCTCTTGAAAAAATGGGCCGAAAATTTACTTTCATCGCCGCGTCACTTGATGTCCATGCTTTTTGAGCAGCACCGATGACATTTGTGACTACTGTAGCCATATCGAGCTTGGAAAGTGACTGGCCTGCAAGTTGGGCCGGATTAGATGTTATATGAACTGCTTGTACGTACATGGCTGAATCAAAACCTCTGGTTCCACCTGAAAAATACTTTCTTGGCATCTTTTCATTTGTGTATTTGTCCACATCTTCTTTAATGAAATTAAACACGCCCTTTTTGTAGGCCTTTAGGTATTGCTGGTAAATAGCTTCATTGGTCCTTGGGTCCTGGTCAACACCTTTGACCATGGATTTATTGGCGTATATCTTGCTTAATAAGGATTCTTTGAGGGCACGTTTGTACCAGGCAGCTAAAAGCATGCCGCTGTATACCTGGCGCAGAGGTGCGAAATTAGCATCTTCATTGACCTCGCGCTGCAGCTCGGGAAGCACGATTTCTTTGACGATTTTAGATGCGATGGTGTGCGTTTTATTGGCCGGATCGCTCTGGATACCGGAATGCTTTTGCAAAGACAGATAATCTTCTTCCAGCATTACCCGTAAATGGTTCTTTAAAACATAAGCCGTGTTCCCCTTCTCATAGATAAGCGCGTTATCAGGCAGGATCCACACCTTATTAAAAGTATTTACCGGTATGTTGGTTGTGCCATATTGCTTTTGGGCTTGGGCGTAGACCTTGTCCCAAAATTTTTTGCCCAAATTGTCCTCCGGATAAATCAAAGAAGCGGTGATTTGCTTTAAAAGATAATCTTGAGCCAAGAGATCGCGGCCCATTTCTGTCTTGCCAAAATCATCCTTGATAATGCGGTCTTTTTCATAAGGCGAAAGATTTACCCATTGATCATCATCAGGAATAGCCAATGATGCCAAAAAATATTTGGTCAATTTGGCGTATTCTTCTTTCTTTTGGGATTCGCTGAGCGGTTTGTCGCCTTTATAAATGATAAAGTCGAATTTAAGGGCGTTTTCCGGATGGATCACTATTCCCTTTAAATAGGCGGGCGTGAGTTCAGGGCTTAAAGACACCATAACGCCGGGTTTGGGCATAAATGGCATGGGATCCACTTGAGCCAAAGCCGGGGATTTTACAGAAGTACAGATAAAAGCCGCTAAAATGGCTATAGAAATAGCTTTATGTATTCTTTTTAACATGAATCTGGCGCCTTTTCCTATTATTTAAGGAAAGTATGCCATATAATTGGAAAAAAACAAGGAGAACAGATCAATAACGGTAATGGTCAGGTTTAAAGGGCCCTTGAGGTTTAATGCCCAGGTATTTTGCCTGCTCAGCGGTCAGGACATCCAATTTTGCGCCGACCTTGGCCAAATGCAGGCTGGCTACTTTTTCGTCCAGCTGTTTAGGCAGCGTATAGACCTTATTTTCATATTTATGCCCGTTTTGCCAGAGTTCTATCTGGGCCAGGACTTGATTGGTAAAAGAATTGCTCATGACAAAGGACGGATGGCCCATGGCGCAGCCCAAATTAACAAGCCTTCCTTCCGCCAAAAGGATAATCTTCTTGCCATCAGGAAAAACATATTGGTCGACTTGCGGCTTGATCTGGATCTTTTTGATGTCTTTGCGTTTGTTCAAATAGGCAATATCAATTTCAGAATCAAAATGCCCGATATTGCAGACAATGGCCCCACTTTTCATCACATCCAAATGCTTGCCCGTGATAACACCCACACAGCCTGTGGCAGTGACGAAAATATCACCGATTTTAGCAGCTTCGCTCATAGGCATCACCTGATAGCCCTCCATCGACGCCTGCAAAGCACAGATAGGGTCAATTTCAGTGACGATGATGCGCCCACCCAAGCCTTTGAAAGACTGCACACAACCTTTGCCCACATCACCATAACCGGCAACAACGCAGACCTTGCCTGCGATCATGCGGTCGGTCGCACGCTTGATACCGTCGATCAATGATTCACGGCAGCCGTATAAATTATCAAACTTGGACTTGGTGACAGAATCATTAACATTAATGGCCGGCATCTTCAAAGTGCCTTTATTCATCATCTCATACAGGCGATGGACACCTGTTGTCGTTTCTTCGGAAAGGCCGCGGATGCTTTTTAAATATTGCGGATACTTATCATGGACCATGATGGTCAAATCCCCGCCATCATCCAAAATCATGTTAGGCCCCTGACCATCAGGCCAATGAATGGTCTGTTCCACACACCAGTCATATTCTTCAAGGCTCTCGCCCTTCCAGGCAAACACCGGGATACCGGCAGCGGCAATCGCCGCAGCGGCATGGTCCTGGGTCGAGAAAATATTGCAGGATGACCAACGCACCTGTGCGCCTAATTTGATCAGGGTCTCGATCAAAACCGCGGTTTCAATGGTCATGTGGATACAGCCGGCAATGCGAGCACCTTTAAGCGGCAATTTGCCTTCATATTCTTTACGCAGGGCCATGAGCCCCGGCATTTCGGTCTGGGCAATTTCAATTTCTTTGCGTCCCCAAGAAGCCAACGACATGTCCTTGACTTTGTAGTCACTGACATTTTTAATTCTGGATTTAGGTGTCGATTTATTCATAAGTTTGGTCATGATTTACGCGTCCTTCTTTAAGGCCGCGGCCTTGTCGGTTTTTTCCCAGGAAAATCCGGGGCGGCCAAAGTGGCCATAAGCAGCCGTTTTACGATAAATAGGTTTGCGTAAATCAAGCGTTTCAATAATGCCTTTAGGAGACAGGTCAAAATGCTTGCGCACCAACGCTGTTAAATGCTGTTCGGAGATCTTGCCCGTGCCATAAGTGTCCACCATGATAGACACCGGCTGAGGATAACCGATCGCATAACCTAACTGCAAAAGGCATTTATTGGCCAAGCCCGCAGCCACAATATTTTTAGCCACATAACGGGCCATATAAGCAGCGGAACGGTCGACCTTGGTGGGGTCCTTACCCGAGAAAGCCCCGCCACCGTGAGGCACGGCACCGCCATAGGTATCAACGATGATCTTGCGCCCTGTCACACCGGTATCTGACTGCGGACCGCCCACGACGAATTTACCAGTTTCATTCACATAAAATTTAGTGTTCTTGTCCATCATCTTGCCGATAATGGGATGGGCAATGACCTTGATCATTTCCTGGCGGGCTTTGTCAGTGATCTTTTTGCCGGTTTTATCCAGGATCTCTTCGGTATGCTGGCATGCCAGAACCACAGCATCGACACGGATCGGCGTATCATCTTCGTATTCAATGGTGACCTGAGACTTGCAGTCAGGCCCCAAATATTTAAGAATGCCCTTTTCACGGACTTCAGTGACGCGCCGCACTAAACCGTGCGCCAATTGAATGGCCAGCGGCATCAGTTCCGGCGTTTCATTGACCGCATAACCAAACATAATACCCTGGTCACCGGCACCGCCCTTGTCAACACCCTGGGAAATATCCGGGGACTGCTTGTTGATCCCGTTTAATATAGAACAGGTATTGGCATCAAAACCGTATTTAGGATGATTATAACCGATGTCCAAAAGGACATCGCGCACCAGTTTGTGCACATCAACATAGGTTGTGGTTGTAATTTCACCTCCGACAATGACCAAACCTGCCGTACAAAAAGTCTCACAAGCCACACGGCCGCGGGGATCATCTTTCAAAACAGCATCTAAAACGCCGTCTGAAATATTATCGCAAACTTTGTCCGGATGCCCTGCACCCACGGATTCAGAGGTAAAAAGATAACGTCCTTTCACAAAAACCACCTTTCATTTATGTTTTAAAATGGGCTCTGGCGTCTTCTAGGGATTCAATGCTCCCGATATCATACCATTTCCCGCTAAAATTAAAACCGTAAACATTTTTCTTTTCAGACAGCCACTTGATATAAGACCCCGCCGCATCCAGGGTATTGGATTCCTTGCGAAACTCCTCTATATAACCCAAAGTTTCCTTAGGAAAGTAATACAAACACATCGCGATCTTAGAACTCGCCGGATGTTCGGGTTTTTCCTGGAAAGAAATGACCTTGCCTTCTTTGTCGAGCGCGCAAACACCGAATTTAACAGCTGCCTTAATGTCCCCGATATCATAGAGCCCAATGGTCACCGCAGGCTCCTTGGAGACGGCCCATGACATAAAAACCTCCAAACCCTGATCAAATAAATTGTCCCCGCCGATGATCAGCCAATCATCCGCGACCCTTTCTTTGCTCCAAACATAGTTCAAGTCCCCGACCGACCCAAGACGCTCTTCATTGGTATTGGTACCGTCATTGACAACACGGATCTCGGTACCTGTGTGGGACTTGGCCCATTGGAGAAAATTCTCATAGAACTTGTTGTTGGTCACAACGACGATTTCAGTCAAACCGACAACGGGCCTTAACTTTTCCACCGCATAATCGATCAATGGTTTATCAGCAACTGTCAACAATGGTTTGGGGGTGTTTTTGGCAATAGCTGCTAATCGTGTGCCATACCCTCCGGCTAAAATTAGGGCTTTCATCTGGGACCTCTCAACTTGGTAAATATTTTTGTAATTGGGAGCCGACGAATTCTTCGACTTCCTGGCCTGTGGCCAATTGCATGGCTTCATACGCAACACGCTGCGCATCCTGCAATTTGACGGAAACAACCATCCGTTTGACCATCAATATACTGGCGGCCGACATGCTGAATTCATCTAACCCCATGCCTAACAGCAAAAAAGCAAGCAGCGGATCAGAGGCCATTTCCCCGCAAAGGCCTACGTGTATCCCTTCATTATGCCCGGCATCGATCGTTTTTTGTATCATTTTCAATACCGCCGGATGTGCCGGTTCATATAAATGCGCGGTTTTCTCATTAACACGGTCAACAGCCAGCGTATACTGGATCAAATCATTGGTGCCGATCGAAAAAAAATGGGTTTCACGGGCCAAGGCCTCAGCCGTCATCACCGCCGCAGGCACTTCAATCATAATACCTACCTTAATGTTTTCGTCAAAAGGAATTTTTTCATCCCGCAATGCGGCCTTGACCTGGGTCAAAATGGCATTGGCCTGGCGCAATTCCCCGAGGCCGGAGATCATAGGGTACATCATCTGTACACACCCGTGCACGGAAGCGCGTAAAATGGCCCTCAACTGTGTCTTAAAAATATCCGGACGCTCCAGGCAAAAACGGATGGCACGGCACCCTAAAAACGGGGTCATGTCCCGGGGGATCTGCACGCTGGAAATAAATTTATCTCCCCCTAAATCGAGCGTTCTTATAGTCACTCCGAAAGGTGCCACGGCCCGGGCCACCTGGCTGTAGGCCTCATACTGCTCTTCTTCCGACGGCAAATCCAGGCGGTTCATATATAAAAATTCGGTACGGTACAGCCCTATCCCCTCAGCCCCGTATTTACGGACAGAGGAGATTTCAGAAGATAATTCCAAATTCGCGAGTATGGCGACCTTTTTGCCGTCGATCGTCTGTGCCGGTAAACTCTTTAGATCGTCCAACTTTTCCAGGGAGGCCGTGATCTTATGCTGTTCCTTAATGTATAATTCTTTGGTTTCCGCAGAAGGGTTAATGATGACCAGGCCCTTTTGGCCGTCGATGATCACAGAATCCTGATTGTTGATCCTGAGCGTGGCGTCTTTTAAACCAACGACTGCGGGGACGCCCAGGGACTTGGCAATAATGGCTGTATGGGACGTCCTTCCCCCGATATCAGTCAAAAAGCCTTTGATCTTTTTATTATACATGCTCACCGCATCCGAAGGAGACAGGTCATGGGCCACGATGATCAGGTCATCCTGCAGGCTGTCCAGATCGTGCAGCTTGCTTTCATCCATCAAATGCTTCAGGACCCGTTTGCTGATATCGCTGACATCCGAGGCGCGTTCACGTAAATACTCATCAGGCATTTGGGCAAAAGCTTCGACAAATTTCTTGATGACTGTAAAAAAAACATATTCCGCGGAAGATTTGGCCTCACGGATGCCGGCAGTGACCTGGTTGATCAGGGTCATGTCCTGCAGGACCAGTAAATGCGCATCAAAGATCTGCGCATGGGCCAACCCCATATCTTGGGTGATCTTGTCCTTCAGGAGATGGATTTCTCGGCGGGCATTATTAATAGCTTCTTCAAAACGGGCGATCTCTGAATCTATTTCAGACAGGGAAATGGAACGCTTGGGGACGATGAATTCGCCTTTGTCCAAAATAAATGAAGGGCCATAAGCAATGCCGGGTGCCGCAGGGATCCCTTTTAAGACGATCTCACTCATGAAACAAGCTCTTCTTCCTGTTTGTTAAAAAACTTTTCAAATTCCGCCATGGCTTCCGCGGCCCGGGCGCCTTCAATGGTTATTTTTAAAACAGTCCCCGCGACCGCCCCCAACATCAAAATCCCCATGATCGATTTACCATTGACCGCCTCATCACCCTTGGCCAAGGTCACCGTCACATCATATTTTTCAACCAACCCGACAAACAGGGCCGCCGGGCGCGCGTGCATGCCCTTTTTATTGGCAACAGTCAGTTCTTTTTCGATTTTATCCATACCGGCTATCTTTTTATCACCCTTTGCGTCTCTATTAACCTTATTAAGGCCTGGGTCAGTTTCTTCGAATCATGGCGGACGTAATCAGCAACGCTCAAAAGGTCCGTCGAGATTACCTTGATCCCCATTCCTTTAATGCGATCGACGTCAGCCGCCACAGGATAAGAATTTTCCTGATGGTAACGGTTCAACGCTTCTTCATTGCTGACAACGGCATCATTGATGATACAGGCGTCCACGATTTTAGAGTCCGTATGCTCCAGCAGCACGCGCAGATGGTCTGACGCGGTAAAACCATCCGTTTCACCTGGCTGGGTCATCACATTACAAACATAAATTTTATACGCTGCAGCCGTGGCAATGGCCTCAGTCATGCCGTTAATGATCAAATTCGGCAAAATACTGGTATACAAACTGCCCGGCCCCATGACGATGATGTCTGCCTGGGCGATGGCTGTCAGGGCATCATCCGTCGGCATGGCGTCCTTGGGCACCACTGACAGGCGTTTGATCGTGGCATTGGACTGGGGGATTTGGGCCTCACCCTGGGTCTGGCTTCCGTCCATATACTCTGCCACCAAATGCACATTATGCACCGTGGAAGGGATCACCTTCCCGCGGATCGCCAGGACCTTGCTTGATTCTTCAACCGCTTTTTTAAAATCCCCTTGGGTTATCTGCACCATCGCCGTCAAAAACAAATTCCCGAAACTATGCCCTTTAAGGCCGTCCCCTTCAGCAAAACGGTATTGGAAAAGCTCCCCCATCAATGCCGGAGCATCGGCCAGGGCCACCAGGCAATTACGGATGTCGCCGGGGGCCACGATATTAAATTCCTCGCGCAAACGCCCGGAAGACCCCCCGCTGTCAGCCACCGTCACAATGGCCGTCAAATTGGCCGTGTATTCCTTAAGACCCAGCAATAAATGCGACAGGCCCTGCCCCCCGCCGATGGCCACGACCTTGGGGCCCCGTTCCAGGAAACGGCGCTGATAAAGGATATCAACAATGTCGCGCTCGCGCTGGGGCAGAAAAAGAGTGATCAGGGAAATGATCATCTTGCCCATCCCCAGCACAATAAACAATACGCCGCAAAGGATGATGACAATGCCGAAACCGCTGACAAAAGGATAGGGATAAACGGCAAAAACAGCACCGATGCCGACGATTAAAATACCAAACAAGGAGGCAAACACCCAGCGTTTGACTTTAATGCCCGGATAGAGCCATTTGGAAAAGTTTGGTGACATGGCTTACGATTAACCGATGCGTGAATCTTCCTGCGAAAGAAGGTCCATGACATCTTTAGCTGTTTTGGTATTCTTGAGGCTGTCGCGGAAAAATTTGTCCTTCAACAGGCGTGACACACGCGCAAGGGCCTTTAAATGAGGGCCGGCTGAATCAGAAGGCGCAATCAGGAGGAAAAAAATATAAGCTGGTTCACCGTCGAGAGAATCAAAATTTACGCCTTTTTTACTGATGGCTAAAGCTGAGATCAAATCCCCCACCGTATCGGATTTGGTATGCGGGATCGCGATCCCCTGGCCTATGGCGGTCGAGCCCAGGGCTTCCCGCGCCATCAAGCCGTCTATTATTTTATTTTTATGCTTCTTTTCAATGATCCCGCCGTCAACCAGCATCGTTACCATTTCTGAAATGACATCCATCTTCGTTTCAGATTTTAGATCAACATTAACCGCTTCCTTGCGTAAAAAGTCGCTGATTTTCATTAAACTCCTCCGAAGATATATTTGGAGCGGCGGACCGGGCTTGAACCGGTGACATCCACCTTGGCAAGGTGGCATTCTACCAACTGAATTACCGCCGCAATATTCCCTGTTTCTCGCTCAGCGCAAGCTTATTTCCCAATAATTAGTGGGCGGGAGAGGATTTGAACCTCCACGGGTTTCCCCACATGCTCCTAAGGCATGCGCGTCTGCCATTCCGCCACCCGCCCATCTTCCTAAAAGATTTAAGGCGGTTACTTCAAAAAATGGTGACCGACCCGCGACTCGAACGCGGTACCCCTACATTAAAAGTGTAGTGCTCTACCAGGGTGAGCTAGTCGGTCTCAAACTTCTCGCAACTCTTTGCTTTTTCGCTCCAGCAGAGCATCTATCTCTTTAATGAAACGGTCCGTCATCTTCTGCACTTCTTCTTCGCCCTTAAATTTATCGTCCTCGCTGACGTGACCCTCACTTTGCATCTTTTTAATTTTTTCGTTGGCATCGCGGCGGATGGAACGTAGGGTCACACGCCCGCGCTCAGCCATGTCTTTGCAGACTTTAATGAACTCTTCCCGGCGTTCCGTAGACAACGGCGGAAAAACCAGACGTATCGTCTTGCCGTCATTAGACGGCGTGATCCCTAATTTGGAATTCATGATAGCGGCTTCAATGTCTTTAATAGCAGTGGCATCCCAAGGCTGGACCAATATTTGGCGGGGATCAGGCGACGAAACCGCGGCCAATTGCTTGATAGGGGTGGAAGTTTCATAATAATTGATATGCATGTCCTCAATCAACGCGGGCTGCGCACGTCCGGTACGGACCTCTGAAAACTCACGCAAGGTGGTTTCCATGGTCTTCTTCATCTTGCCTTCTGTCTCTCTTAAGATCTCTTTGGCTGTCATAACTCACCCCTTAGCGAACGATGGTACCAATTTCCTCGCCGTAAATAGCTTTCTTTATATTACCCTTCTGTAAAAGATTAAAGACAATGATCGGCAGGCTGTTGTCCATGCACATGCTGATGGCGGTGGCATCCATCACTTTTAAATCTTTCTTTAAAACATCAATGAATTTCAAACTCTTAAATTTCTTGGCGTCTTTGTTTTTAACCGGGTCCGCCGAATAAACACCATCGACCTTGGTCGCCTTCATGATCACATCACACCCGATCTCAGTGGCGCGTAAAGCCGCAGCAGTATCCGTCGTAAAATAGGGATTGCCTGTGCCCGCCACAAAAATGATCACGCGGCGTTTCTCCAAATGCCTTATGGCCCGCCTTAAAATATAAGGTTCGGCAATGGCATGCATCTGGATGGCCGTCATGACCCGCGTCTGTATGCCGACCTGCTCCAGGGCATTTTGCAGGGCCAAACCGTTCATGACGGTCGCCAGCATGCCCATATAATCAGCGACCGAACGGTCCAGACCAAAACGCTTGCTTTCCACCTGCCCCCGGAAAATATTACCGCCGCCGACAACCAGCGCCATTTCAACGCCGGCCTCGTGTATTTCTTTTATTTCACTGGCGAGTGACGCGCACATTTCAGCGTCAATGCCGTGCTCATGGCGCCCCAGCAAGGCCTCACCGCTTAGTTTCAGCAATACTCTTTTGTAAACAGGAGCTTTATTCAAAAAAACCTTCCTTATGGTTTACTCCCCTACTTTGTAACGGACAAAACGGCCTACGACAATATTTTCACCGATCTTGGCTACCAGTTCATTTAACAGATCCTGGATACTTTTGCCCGGATCTTTAACATACGCCTGGGCTAAAAGACAGTTGGCCTTGATAAAGGCTTCTTTGTCTGCTTCACGGGCGAGCACATCCGCCGGAACATCTTCTTTTTTGGTATATTTTGGATTGACAGCTGCAATGTGAAGCGCCAAATTTTTTGCAAATTGGCCAAAATCCTCATTGCGGGCCACAAAATCAGTTTCGCAATTGACTTCCACCACAACGCCGATTTTGTTGCCGTTATGGATATACGCTTCAACACGGCCTTCCTTGGCCACCCGGTCGCTCTTTTTGGCAGCCATTTCAAGCCCGCGTTTGCGTAACAATTCTTTGGCCTTGCTAAAATCACCCTTAGCTTCATCCAAAGCTTTCTTACAATCAATGACGCCGCAGGAAGTCTCTTCCCTCAGGCGCTTAATATCATCTGCTGTAGTTGCCATCATAATTTCTCCTCAATCTTCCTTATATGTCATTCCCACCCTCACTGAAGCCCGGGCGGAAATCTAATTTAAACAGTGACTTCCTGAGCTTGCGCTACTTGCTGCACTTTCTTACCTGCCAGGAATTCCTGACGGCCTTCCAACACGCTGTCCACCATCAAGCCGGTGATAAATTTAATGGATTTGACCGCGTCATCATTGCCTGGAATTGGATATTGGATCAGGTCAGGATCGGAATTAGTGTCTATAAGACCAAAGACCGGGATCCCCAAGCGATTGGCCTCAGCCACGGCGATCTCTTCTTTTTTAGTATCCACGATAAAAATAGCCTGGGGAGGGACTCCCATGTCGCGGATACCGCCCAAATCACGGATCAAACGGTCTTTTTCCTTCATTAACAGGGAAGCTTCTTTTTTAGTCAAACGGTCCACCGTGCCGTTGGTTTCCATTTTTTCGATATCAACCAATTTGCGTACGGATTTCTTGACGGTTTCCAGGTTGGTCAAAAGGCCGCCCATCCAGCGGTTCATGACATAATACATTTCACAGCGCAGGGCTTCTTCCTGGATGACCTGCTGGGCCTGTTTCTTGGTGCCTACCAAAAGGATTTTTCCACCCTTGGCCGCGATCTCACGGATGGCGTCACGGGCGGCATTAAGCCGGTCCACTGTTTTTTCAAGGTCAATAATGTAAATGCCGCCGCGTTCCCCGAATATAAATCTTTTCATCTTGGGGTTCCAGCGACGGCTTTGATGACCGAAATGCACACCTGCTTCGAGTAACTTCTTGATCAATTCTGTTGCCATGTTCTTTGTTTCCTCTCTTCTGTGTCCCGCCGGCGGATCGTGTTCACAATCAGGTCAAGGCGGAACTTTTAGTTTCAACCAACCTTTGATTTGAGCCTCATGCCCTCAAAGGCGGCCGTTTTAAGTTAAATCGGTCATTTACTATAACAAAGACTTATGTTTTTGCAATAGAAAAGTAGTACTAAAAGGGACAGTATAAACTGTCTCTTTTTTAACCACCCGAAGTACGAAACTGGGTTTCGTATAACCTGCGGTATAAGGGGCAAGAAAAGAGCAGATCATCATGCTTGCCTATCCCCACCATTTTCCCATGTTCCAGCACCACAATTTTATCAGCTTTCATAATGGTGGACAAACGATGGGCAATGGCAATGACCGTGCGGCCCTGCATCAGCTTGTCTAACGCTTCCTGCACATATTTTTCAGACTCGGAATCCAGCTGGGAGGTTGCTTCATCCAATATCAAAATCGGAGGGTTTTTTAAGATGGCCCGTGCGATGGTCAGGCGCTGCTTCTCTCCGCCTGAAAGCCTGAAACCGCGGTCGCCGATCATCGTGTCATACCCTTTAGGCATTTTTTCAACAAATTTATCGGCAAAAGCCATTTGGGCGGCCTGACGGATCTGGTCCTCGGTCGCCTCAAAAGTGCCGTAGGCAATATTATTCCTGACCGTATCATTAAAGAGGATCGCCTCCTGGGTCACAATGCCCACCTGGCCGCGCAAAGATTTAAAAGAAGCATCCTTGACATCCGTCCCATCGAATAAAATGCGGCCCTGGGCAACATCATAAAATCGGGGGATCAAATTAACAAGGGTCGATTTACCGGAGCCTGTAGGCCCAACCATGGCCACCAACTCCCCTTTATTAATGGTCAAATTAATGTCCTGCAACACATTGCCGGAATCCGCGTCATAATGGAAATTGACCCCTTCTATTGAAATTTTGTCTTTAAATGTCTCCAGTGTCTGGGCGTCTGTTTTCTCGACGACGGTTGGTTTGGTGTCCAACACTTCATAAATGCGGACATTGGCAACCAGGGCCTGCTGAATGATCGTCAGCACATTGGCCATGCGTTTAATCGGACGTATGACCTGGGTAATTGAAATCATGGAAAGCATAAACACGCCGAAAGACAGGTGGCCTTCCAAGACCTGTTTTCCTAAAATCAAAAGTATCGCCATGCCGCAAAGGGCCCCCATCATCTCCGTAATAGGCCCCATGAGGTTCATATTAAGGAAGGTCTTCATGCGCAATTTATAATAATGAAAATTATGCTGCCAAAAACGTTTGATCTCGTATTTTTCCGTGCCAAAAGCTTTAAGGATGCGCACACCTGATATCGTTTCCATCAGGTGCGAATTGATATCAGCCATTTTTTCCTGCGTATTTTTGGCGATCTTGCGTAATTTCTTGTTGATTAAGGCCATGGGCCAGCCAATTAAAGGAAACAGCCAAAGCACGAACAAGGTGCCTTTGGTGTTGACCATAAAAGAGATGCCCATAAAAACCAAGATCAAAAACGGCTGTTTAAAAAGATCAGTCACGGCATAGGAGATGGCGTTTTCGATGGTGCCGACGTCATTGGTAATGCGGGAAACCAGCTCACCGGCGCGCTTGCGGCTGAAATAATCCAACGACAAGGTATGGATGCGCTCAAAAAGACGGGAGCGCACATCGCGCATGACTCCCTGGGCTATGTCATTCATTAAATAATCCGAGAAGAACGACACCACTTGTTTGATGCTGAAAAGTATCATGAAAGTCAACGGAGTCATCCAGAACAAGGTGTGGGCATCCATGCTATTGAGCTTATCTACCAGGTGGGCGATAAAAGCAGGCACTTTATTGGGGATGACGATCGGCTTATTTTCAAAAATACGGTCAACGACAGGCAGGATAAAGGTCAGCTGCACGCCCTCGAACAGTGAAGAGAGGATAATAAATACGATGGCCAGGCTGAAACGCCCTTCGTGGCCCTTGAGAAAGCCCAATAATTTTAAATAATTTTTCATAAGAAGACGTAATTTAGCATGGTGTTTGACATTTGTCGAGGGCTTTGTTATTCTAGCCGAAGCTGTTAGGTTTAAACGGGGCCATGAAAATATGAAAAAAATAAATATCGCTTTGATCGGCTGCGGGTTTTTGGGCCAGCGTCATTTAAAGACCCTTCATGCCCTGAAAAACAAGGCCAATATCATCGCCATTTGCGACCACCACCTGGAACATGCCAAAACCCTTGGCCGCCAATACCATGTGCCGATTGTCCAGGATTACCGCGACATCGGCCCCATTGATGCGGTCAGCGTATGCACGCCCACCATCACCCATGCTGAAATTGCCTCCTATTTCCTTAATAAGGGTGTCCATACCTTTGTCGAAAAGCCGGTCACCTACAGCTTGGCTGAAGCTGATGAGCTAATTAAATTAGCCCAGCAAAAAAACCTCAAACTGCAGGTCGGGCATGTGGAACGCTTCAACAGTGCTTTTACAACTATCGAACCCATAGCCCAAAACCCTTTGTTCATTGAATGCCACCGGCTTAATTTATTCCCCAACCGTTCTCTGGATATTGGGGTGGTCATGGACCTGATGATCCATGACATCGACATTATCTTGGGCCTGGTCAAATCCCCCATCAAAGATATCCAGGCTGTGGGGATCAATGTCCTGACCGATAAAGAAGATATCGCCAATGCCCGTCTGACCTTTGCCAATGGCTGTGTCTGCAATGTCACAGCCAGCCGCATATCTCCTGAGGTGACCCGCAAGATCCGGATATTCACCAAGAACGCTTATATCTCGCTGGACTATGCCAAGCAGGAAGCAAATATGTACAGCAAGGACGAGCGCGGCATCCATAAACGTCATATCCCCATTGAAAAAGAAGAACCGCTCAAAAAAGAACTCGAACATTTTCTCGACTGTGTCCGCGAAGGCCAAAGGCCTAAAGTCTCCGGCGTTGAAGGCCGCGAAGCCCTGAAAGTGGCTTTGGAAATCACCCAAAAAATATGGGAACACCGTCAAAGCATCTTATAAATATTCCCTGTTTCTTGGCCGTCGAACACTTATGTCATTGCGAGGAACGAAGTGACGAAGCAATCTTTAAACAACCACATAATGATCGTCGCTGGCGAGGCTTCCGGTGACATGCGTGCCGCGGGCCTGGCCCGTGCCTTAAAAGAACTCAATCCCGGCCTAAGGCTCACCGGCATCGGCGGCGAACACATGCGCCAGGCAGGGGTCGAATGTTTTGAGGATATCACCGAGCTTGCCGTGATCGGCATTGCCGAAGTCCTCAAAAATTTAGGCCGCATCAAAAAAGTGTTTGACCAGACTTTAAACCAAATCGACACCACCCACCCTGATTGCGTCGTCCTGGTTGATTACCCCGGATTTAATTTACGTTTGGCCGGGGAAATCAAAAAAAGAAACATCTGTCATTCCCGCGAAAGCGGGAATCCAATAAAAATCATTTACTACATCTCCCCGCAAGTCTGGGCCTGGCGGGAGAAAAGGGTCCTGAAGATCAAACAATTAGTCGACCGCATGATCGTTTTGTTCCCTTTTGAACAGGCCATTTACAGCAAATACGGGATGAAGGTTGATTACGCGGGGCATCCTCTCGTTGATGAGATCATCGTTGGCCATGACCAGACAGAGGTCCTCAAAAGCCTTGGGCTTTCTGCCAGCAAAACCACCATCGGGCTGATGCCCGGCTCGCGCGCCAAAGAAGTCGAACGCCATCTGCCCTGCATGCTTGAGGCGGCCCGGATACTTTATAAACAAAACAAAGAACGCCAATTCATTTTGCTCAAGGCATCTTCCGTCCCTTTAGAGCTCGTTTCCCGTGTCATTGCGAGAAGCGCAGTTCAGCGCAGCAAAGCGACGAAGCAATCTTTTATCATACCCCTAAAAATTTATGACGGCCCCATCTATGACGGGATCAATGCCATGGATGCTGTCATGGTGGCTTCCGGCACCGCCACCCTTGAGGCTGCCCTGCTTAAAAAGCCGATGGTCATCATTTATAAAACTTCATGGATAACCTATTATATCGCCAAATCCGTCATCAAAATCCCTTACATCGGTTTAGTCAATATCGTGGCTGGAAAAAAAGTTGCGGAAGAATTGATCCAAAACAATGCTAATGCAGCCAATATTGCCAATGCGCTGGAAGCCACCTTACATAATCCCCAAATCATCAATGAATTAGCCGCCGTTAAAACCACCCTGGGCGAGTCCGGCGCCAGCCTGCGCGCCGCGCAGGTGGTTTTGGAAGAAATTAAATAGCCTCTTTAGTATTCAAACCCAAAAAAGCCCTGATGTCCCTCACCGGCTGGATATTAATGATCACCGGAGTAAGTCCGGGGGAATTTTGCAACTGCTCAAGCTGTGCAGGGTTGATATGGAATTTAATGCCTTGACCATTGCTTTGGACTGAAAAGGCTTTGTCAGAGGTTAAGTCGATACCTCCGGTTTTATTGGATGCTAGTCGGGTTCTGTTACCTATCTTATCAAATCTTGCATTAACAGTTTCTTGATATAATCTTAACCTATACAAAACAACACCCAAGTTTGGATATAAACCGTCCGTTAATGGTCTAAATATTGGACCACGCCCTCTTGCTAAATACATATCGTTAGGCCTAAACCTTCCATCCGCGGTCAAAAAATAATTCCCATCGTTTTCATGAAGCAGCTGCCTATTATCTGTTTTTAAAGCAGCCATTAAGTTTAACAAAGAATCGATATGTTTTTGTGTAATTTTAAAAGGAGGTTTTCGTTTTTTTATTATAGAATCTAAATCTATTCCATTTATTTTTTCCATTGCTAAACCAACCCGCTCTTCACCTTCAATATTTATCCTTACCCTGCCCCAATATTCAGGCCCACCATATGGTTCTAATTCAATAAGCTTGCTTTCTTCATCATTCAAAATTCCTGGAACGTATCTCTTGTTTCTTGATTTTGGTATTTTAACCACGATACGTTGACCATCGGAAGTCACAGCAACATAAATGTCATTAACGCCCCCAGTTCCCTTATTTAAATTCCTTCCTATTTTCCTTACCGATTGTCCTTCATATTTTCTTTTCATCGGGACAGGGACCATCTCCGCATCAATTTTTTTGAGCATGCCTAGACCATTTGCCGGCCTTGCTTGCTTACTATCAGTAAGCATGGCCAGATCTTGTGGAGCAAATAAAATCCGCGCTTTTTTCATCGCCCCATTGACCTGATCCATTTTATTTTGAAGATATCCTATTCTTACCCTTTCAATTATTACTTTTTCCGGCGTTGAAAGATCAATTCTAATGATGCAAGTATATTTCTTATTTGGGGCTTTCCAAATCCTGGGATTTTGGACCTTCTTTAGCCAATATAAAACCTTGTTCGATAAAGCACGTTTTCTTATTTCAGGGGCTTGAGCCCCAATATTCCTTAAGAAATTTTGAAATATACGGGGAATACCCCCTTTGTTGTCAACAAAAAGCGGGGATTCCATTTCAATAGACTTTATACCTTTAAATTGTGCGTCCCAATTTTCGGGTTTTAAAATCTCATGTAAAACATTGACTGCATCTAAAACTATCATAACAGGCGCCACATTTTGGTGGGCAGCAAGCTCGTCGAGTCTTTTTTCATAATGGACCCCTAGCCTGTCCTTCCCTTCCATAAAAACGATCGTATACCTGCCCGATATCGAAAGATCATAAAAATACTTTAAAGCCGGCCTCATTATTTTCGACGCTATCCCGGCTGAAATTGATAGGCTTAACGGAAGGTTGTATTTTAAATCTATACCTGCCATATTTATCAACACCATGGGGGCCCCAATGGCAATTGCGCCTGCAACAATACTTGCAATCGACCTGCTCAATTCTGATTTAGACAAAACATTTGCCACGCGGGCATTCATCGCCGCATCACTCCTTAAATCTCTGATCACCACACCAGCCCTGGCATTTTTAAACTTTTCTTGGTCTTTAACGACCAGCGATGTTCCGATATACAGTCCCACAAAATTTGATTTTATCTGGTCAAACTCAGCCGGTGTTATTTGCAGTATCTCATACCCGCCGATATTCACATGACGAATTGCTTCATCTTTGCTGTCCGGCAAATAAACTTGATAATGCGTATTACCTGTTTTATCAGCCGACACCCCAAACCATACATTCGGCTCTTTTTTTTCTCCGGGCTTTAGATCAGGGCCAAAACCGAAATCTCTCATTAAAATATAATGCAAATAGAGGTCCCCCACATTCGCATCCAAATGAGGGGTCCAGCGGCCTTTAAATGCATGTTCCATCTGATAAAAGAATAAATTCAACAGGACCGGCAATAGCCCATGATGGCGCAGTGATGGATTTATGAAAACCCCTCTTAAACCGCTGATTATTCCGTCTCTTTCCCCTTCACTATAGGCCATTAATTCAGGTAAATGATTTCTATGGTCAGGCCCAACATCATAATTATAAAGGTTAATACCAACACGATCGGAATGGAGGGGGATTTCCCTGTTAACAAACCGCATAAAATCTATTTCTACGAACCCGTCTTCCAAAGAAACGGAATGCTGTATAAAGCTTCCCGATAGACCGCCACCTGCAATGGAAGCGAAATCAACCGTAATTTGTTTTAAATCATCCCCATTGGACTGGACCTGATGATCAGACATCGCATAATCGATCCGCACATTCATTAAAGCTTCTCCGCCTGAAAAATACTTTCTCGGAATAATTTGCTGCGTCATCGGGTCGGTTTCTTCTTTGATGTAGTTATAAGCGCCTTTTTTGAAGGCTTGGAGATACCTCTGGTAAATGGCTTGGGCGTTAAGCTTTAAGGGATCGGCGCTAAGGTCAATGCCTTTGATCTTGTTCCTGTTTTCATAAACTTGGGCCAAAATACTGTCTTTGATTTTCTTTTTGTACCAGGTGGCCAGGATTAAGCTGTTGTAGACTTGCCTGAGTTGGGCGAAGTTTCGGCCATAGTTGATTTCTTGGGTCAGCTCAGGGATGACTATCTCGCGGACGATTTGGGAGCCTAGGGCATTAACCGTGTCAAAAGGCTTGGGCCGTACTTGCTCCATCATCGTACGGTTTGTGTCATTGCGAGGAGCCGAAGGCGGCGAAGCAATCTCTTTAAAAGATTGCTTCGCTTCGCTCGCGATGACACTATGAGACAATGCTAAATAATCCTGCTCCAGCATGACTTTCAATTTAGCCTCAATCACATAGGCTGTTCCTGCTTTGGTGTTTTCATAAACCACGGCTTTTTCAGGGACTATCCACACCTTGTTAAAAGTATTGACCGGAATATTTGTTGTTCCGAATTTCTTGGCAGCTTCTTCGTAAATGCGTTTCCAGAATTTTTTGCCTGTTTCCCCTTCAGGATAAATTAAACTGGCAGTGATTTGCTTGAGCATGTAATCTTCGGCTAATAGGTCGCGGCCCATTTCAGTGAGGCCAAAGCTTTGCGGGATGATGCGGTTTTTTTCGTAAGGGCTTAGGTTGACCCAGAGGTCTTTTTCAGGGATGGTTAAGCTGGCCAGGAAGTATTTGATTAATTGGGTAGACTCATTTCGTAGAGACGCAAAACTTTGCCTCTCTACATCTCCTTTATCCAAAATAAAATCGAATCGGAATGGATTATCGGGATGGACTTTGATGCCTTTAAGGACCGGCGGATTAAACTCAGGGCTCAGATGGACCATGACGCCGGGCACAGGTAAATGAAACTCTTGGGCTCGGGCCAAAGGCAGAGGCCCCAACATATTGGCCAGGAAGCTAATTAGAATACAAATATGAAAAAATGGGACATTTTTTTTCATACTTAAGTATGTAATATATTTAAATCAAAAACAAGGGCTGGGGCTTACTTTAAGCGTTTTTCAAGGTGGGCGATCAAATCCCGGGTTTGGGACAAATCTGCGCGCATCTTGTTGGAGTCAGCGCTGGCACCGGCAAAACATACCATATCGCTTTGTTCAAGGAGGGTTTTAACTTGACTGATCAGTGTCTCCTCTGCTTTTGCTGTTTTTAAATGCTTTACAATTGCTTCAATGCTTAAAGCAGCAGAAGACTGATGCCATTTATTGGCCAGATAATCACGCAAAACTTTGGATAAAAGCGCGTAAAAATCTTTGCTCTTTCCCGTTGGAATATACTCCTCTGCCGCAACCAGGCCGTGCCTGGCTTCTTTAACTGCTTTGAGCCTACGGGCAAAGGCAGGGTCGTTTTCAAGGCGGTCCTGAAAACGGCGCCACAAGAAATAAGAACCTCCCGCAACAAAAACAAATCCCAAGCTTATCCAGAACCAAATGGATCCGCAAAGTTTTTTCAACAATTGATGGGCCTTATGGAGGATTTTGCCAAAAGAAAATTGGTTCGCAGGCAGCATTGCCGGTGCCCGGCTAATATCAGAAAACCCGACAGCCTTAAACTCCTGATCGGGGCTGGGTGCCGTGACCTGGATGGCAAAAGGCCCCTGGGTGATGGTCTTATAGGCGTTAAGGGAAGTATCGAAATAGGAAAAATGCAAAGCAGGCACTTCTCTGGTCCCCGCGGAAGTCGGAATAATGACTTGCTCAGCTGTTTTTTCATCCCCTGTATCCTTGATTTGAGGCTCATAAATCTTAAAACCGGCATCCTGAAACACAGGCATCTTTAAATTCTTAAAATTACCATCGCCGCTAATGGCCATCTTAAGGGTCAATGGATCACCGGCCTTGACCTGTAAAGGGGCGACACTGGCTTTAAAATCAAACTGGCCGATGGCACCTGAAAAATCCTGCGGACGATTGGCGTCAGGCAGCGGGGAAACATGCAATATGATCGGTTGCGCCGTCACGGTCACAGGACGGGTGGCATAGGTATCAAAAATATTATTGAATACGTCTGCCCCAAAAAGGGTATTTTCCTGGCTAAAAGGGTTGTTCTGCCCTGTTTTATAAAGGATATTGCCTTGGATTTGTATCGGACCAACAGGCAAATTCCCTAAATGACCGGGATAAATATTGGTCTTAAACTCAACCGTATCATATCGGACCCCGTTAACGATCCCCGAATCCTGCTCCGGCTTTTGATAATCATCGACGACCAATCCTGTTTTATCAAACTGCGGGTATTGGATGTCGCGGATGGGGACACCATTGACTAAAAGTTTGATGCTTAAAGGGACGCGCTCATTCAGGTACACATTAGTTTTAGCAACAGAAGCCGAGATCAGGACCTTATCTTTGATGCTTTCAGTGCTGGGCGCTTGGTCCTGGTCTCCTGAATCACTGTTGGCAGTTTGTGCCTGCGTTGAATCCTGAAAAACCTCGATATCAATAGGCTTGGTCGTATACGTCTGCCCGGCAACGGTCGCCGTGATAGACGGGATTTGAAAATGGCCGACCTTGTTGGGAAATAAATTATAAACAAAAGACCGCTCGCTATGATAATCCCCGTTAACAATGGACACGCTGGTTGACGGCCCCAAATATTTGGCAGTAAAGCCATCGACCGTCGGCAAACTAATAGGATCCAGATCCTGATTGACCCCTGTGAATGTCAGCGTCAACTGCACGACCTGGTCTAACGACACCCGGGGAGAATCAACGGTCGCTTCAAAGGTCACCGCATCAGCCCATGAAATGCTGCTCGTGATTATCAGCATAACAAAAGATAAAATTAATTTTCTCATAATTGCCTCTACATAACAACCGTCATTCCCAGACCTACTATACGTGTCATTGCCAGACCTACTTTACGTTTCATTGCCAGACCTACTATACGTGTCATTGCCAGACCTACTTTACGTGTCATTCCCAGACCTACTATACGTGTCATTGCCAGACCTACTTTACGTGTCATTGCCAGACCTACTTTACGTGTCATTGCCAGACCTACTTTACGTGTCATTGCGAGGAGCGAAGCGACGAAGCAATCTTTTAACAAAATTACGGTCTTTTTCATCTTACCAATCCTTTAACACCGGCCTATCATCTATTTTTCTAGGCATATAACTCAACAATTTTTTAGGTTCTTCGTTTTCCTGATACTCTTCCAGAAGATCTTCGGCCTGCTTGCGGTCAAGTTCTTTTTGGTTCTCCTCGGCCTGGGCCTGGGCATTCTTTTGTTTTTGCCCTTGTGATCCGGCAGGCTGTTGCTTCTCCTGCCGCTTCTGTTGATTTTGCTGGCCCTGTTGGTCCTGCGGGCTCTGTTGCTTCTGTCGGCCTTGTTGGCCCTGCTGATCCTGCTTGTTTTGCTTACTTTGTTGACTCTGCTGATCCTGCTGTTGATTTTGCTGACCCTGTTGGCCTTGCTGATTCTGCTGATTCTGTTGGCTCTGCTGCTGTTGTTTCTGGTTTTGCTGCTGCTGTTGATTTTGCTGCTGTTGCTGTTGTTGTTTTACCTGTTTTAACCGCTCAATTTCTTTTTTGACAAAATCCTGATTATATAAAGCATCCTGGTCTTTGGGGTCAGCCGCTATGGTTTGTCCATAATGCCCTAACGCCTCTTGCAGGGATTTGATAGCTTCATCAACATTGGTATTTGCTTTCTGCATGCCTGATTTATAAAGAACATTACCTAAATTATACTCTGCCTTGGGTTTAATGTTAATATTTTTATCCCCGGCAGCCTGGCTCAAATACCCCAAAGCCTTTGCATAATCCCCCTTCTTATACAAAGCTGTGCCTAGATCGTAATCAACGACCGGGGACTTCTGGTCCTGGCTTAAAGCTTCCTGATAAAGATCAAGGGAATCATCGAATTTACCTTGCTTGTATAAATCATTACCCTTATTGACCTCACCGGCAACCGAGGCGAAGGCTAAAGAGGGCATTAAAAAGAGTGTCATTGCGAGGAACAAAATTTTTATTATGTCATTGCCAGACCTACCATACCTGTCATTGCCAGGCCTACTATACGTGTCATTGCCAGGCCTACTATACGTGTCATTGCCAGGCCTACTATACGTGTCATTGCGAGGAGCCGAAGGCGACGAAGCAATCTTTTTAAAGAAATTATTTCGCTTCGCTCGCAATGACACGCCAAGCGTTTCAACCAATAAAAACACAAACGCCAGCGTCAACGGCCACTGGAAACGTTCATCGTAAAGCTTGGCAATTTTTGCCTCGGCATCATGTTTTTTCAATTTCGATAACTGCCTGTCATATAAATAATCCAGGCCAAACCGGTCCGCCCCGCTGCGGACGTACGCGCCGTGCGTGATGTATGCTATTTGCTGCAGTAAATTCTCATTCAAGTGTGATTTGACCACGTTACCGTCAGCATCTTTCAGGAATCCGGTTGTGCCGTCAGCATTGGCCACCTGGATCAAATCCCCTTCCCTGGTGCCGACCCCGACAGTAAAAATCCGTACCCCTTTTTCAGCGGCACGCCGGGCCGCCTGCAGGGCATCGCCTTCCTCATCTTCCCCATCCGTCACCAAAATGACCGCTTTATCGGAATCCGTCATCCCCTGGTAAGCCTTGACACTCTCATCAATGGCTTGGGACATGTTCGTGCCGCCGCGGGGGATGGAATCCGTGCTTAGATCATCCAGGCTCAATAAAAACCCGTTATAGTCGTATGTTAACGGGCACATCACCATCGCGTCCCCGGCAAAAGCGATCAGGCCAATGTGGTCTGAACCGTTTAATTTCATGACCAAATCCCTGATCGCAAGCTTGCTGCGCTCTAAACGCGAAGGCAGGACATCACGGGTCAACATGCTTTTTGATACGTCGACAACAACCATAATGTCCAAGCCATGGCGCTTGACCGGCCGGACAATAAACCCCCATTGCGGCCGGCTGATGGCCGCAACCATAAGCACAAAAGCCGCCATCACCAAAACAGCTTTCAATCTGTA
>Ga0206818_1052_pt1 | contig 37531 bp, 31 predicted proteins | sample Alteio_BWOrgCont_86_FD_152881 | JGI IMG/M metagenome (GOLD analysis project Ga0206818, IMG submission 152881) | Enriched cells from forest soil in Barre Woods Harvard Forest LTER site, Petersham, Massachusetts, United States -... | ecosystem: Environmental > Terrestrial > Soil > Temperate forest >...
GCGCGGAGTGACGGCAGGTTCTTGTCGCTCGTGTCAACGCGCACGCGCATTGGGATGCGCTGCACGACCTTCACCCAGTTGCCGCTGGTGTTCTGCGCCGGCAGGAGAGAAAACTCCTGAGCCGCCGCGGGACTGATGCTTTCGACCGTGCCATGCCAGCCGCCGTCCGGATAGGAATCCACCGTAACCGTCGCTAGCTGCCCCGATCGGACGTAGGTCAGTTCCGTCTCCTTAGGGTTTGCATCAACCCAGACATGATCCGTGGCGACGAGGTAGAAGGCAGTCATCGAGGCCTGGAGATACTTGCCGGGCGCAATTGAAGGTACGTTGGTCACGATGCCGGCGAAGGACGCCTTAACGACGGTGTGAGCAAACTGGCGCGCCGCCTCGTCGCGCTGCGCCAGGGCATCGCGATACCGTGGATGCTGTTCAACCGGCGTGTTGGGATCGCCGTTGAGGTTGGCGGCGATTGCGGCGAGCTGCTGATTGAGAGAGGCGAGTTTCTGCTGTGCGCTCTGGAGATTTCGGCGCGCCGTATCGAAGCTCGCTTGAGAGGCGACGTGCGCATCCAACAGATCTTGCGCGCGGTGGAGTTGGGTTACGTAATAATCGATGTCATACTGCGCTTGTTTGATCTGCGCTTGCATATCTTGATAGTTCGCCTTAAGCGCGTTCAGGTCGTTTCGAACTGTACCGACCTGCGCCTCGGCGCGCTCCAGCGCGAGCCGAAACGGAAAATCGTCAAGGCGATAAAGAATCTGTCCTACCTGGACGTGCTGGTTCTCCGTAACGTCGACATCCTTGACGATTCCGGAGACATCGGTTGATACGCCGACCTTGTCGGCCTCGACGTAGGCATCATCCGTCGAAACGATTTGGCCGCCGGTGACATATTCATACAATCCGATGGCAAGGACGACCGGCAACAGCAGAAATAGCAGCAGACGCGTAGGTCGAGGGCGCGCAGGCGGTGGCCTTGTTGTTGCCTCGCGTTGCCTCGCTTGCCCGGTATCCACGCTGCGTTCCGACGCCGGCGCTCCATCTGCTTCGCCCTTCGCCCGATCTACTTCCACGCGTCGCAGCACCGCAGCTCTGTCGGCCGGCATACCATCTCCTTCACGAACTTAACCAGCGTGCCCCAGGCTATTGACAAAAGTTAGAAATGAAAATTGACTATCTATTGCATAGGGTATTGAGGAGAATTCAGGAATGCCCCGCAGTGACTACAATGAGCTGGCCGCGTTCGTTGCCATCGCCGACAACCTCAGCTTCCGAGCCGCAGCTACACGTCTCGGCGTTACGCCGTCGGCGCTGAGTCACACAATGCGCCAATTGGAGGAGCGCATTGGCACGCGTTTGTTGAACCGCACGACGCGCAGCTTATCGCCGACAGATGCGGGCCTTCGTCTTCTAGAGCGCCTGCGGCCCGCGATGGAGCAGATCGCCGGTGCGCTCGACGAGCTGGACGAGAAACAACAACGGCCGTTCGGTCGTCTACGAATCTTCGCAGAACAGATAGCGGCGGCTGGAGTCATAGTCCCAATCTGGCACAGTTATTTGTCGACCTATCCGGACGTCCATCTTGAGGTTAGGGTCAGTGAGACGCCGATCGATATTGTGGCCGCGGGCTTTGATGCCGGAATCGGTCCCAAGCAATGGCCGGCAGCAGATATGATCGCGGTCCGGGTCACCGGGCCGATGAAAGTCGCTGTGGTTGGAGCGCCAACGTATTTTGCGAAGCGGGCTCCGCCGCGCACACCGAGTGATTTGCTCCAACACCGCTGCGTGGAATATATCCGCGGTATGGATGGGACCTTGCACAAGTGGCTGTTCAAACGGAAGGATAAATCGCAATCGATCGCGGTGAATGGAAGGTTGACGGTCGATAACCCCGACCTCGCCGTTCGGGCAGCGGTCGACGGACTCGGGATCGCTTATACGCTGGAACCGTTGGCCGAGCCGTTTGTGCGCACGGGGCAGCTCGTGCGGGTTCTGCAGGATTGGTCTCCTGCTTACGAGGGCATGTTCCTCTACTACCCTGGGCGCCGCCAAGTTCCAGCCGCGCTCCGCGCCTTCATCGATATGATCCGCGCCCGTGGCCACGCAGCGCCAGGCTCTACGTCACGCAGGAATCCTTTCGTGGACAAGCAATGATCACTTTTCACAAACAAAGGCAGCCCCGCCGCAGGGATTCATAAAACACTATTTTGAAATCGCATACTAAGGTCTATCGGCATTCATCTGAGAGCAAGCATGGCAGCGGCACATCGTAAGAAAACTCGTCATCTGCAAGGAGAAACCCATGCCTGAACTTTCGCACATCGATCCGCGGAGCGCCGCGCTGCTGGTGATGGATTATCAGGTCGATGCTCTCACCAAGTTCATGACGGCTGCGCGGTCCGCCGACAAGATGGATCATGTTTTAGGGTAATCCCGTGGCTTGCGACACAGAAGCGGTAACCGTTACCTTCCCAAGTCGATAGGCGCGCAGTTTGTCCGACCTGACATCACACAGTCTTGAATACGGGCCATCGCTCGCAGCTTGACTATGAGAAAATATCCACCACCGACTAGCAGTGCGACGATCACAAGTGCAATGACGCCGGTGGAGCGCCGGCGCTTGTCGTCCTCATAGTCGTTACGATCCGATTCGCCCTGGGGGAAAGAACCATGCATGGCTGTCCAACGATTTCTGAGAATTTTTCCTATGTTCTTCTGTCAACGTGGAACTGGATCGGAACCATGCATTCCCGCCGTTCGGCATTGCCTTTCCAGCGACAGTCGAACTGGGGCAGGCAATTCGTCTATCCAATCGATGTTCAATTAGCTTTGGTCACCGCTTCGACGTAGTTCAGTCCGTCGTGATATTGATGGACAGACAAGTTGACCACGTCGCCAACCTTGAAATTATCCAGGCTGAGATCAACAGGAATTATGTAGTATTGGCCGTTCGCCAATACGATTTCATGTCCGGTTTTATCTATGCTGCGGATTTTGCCAGTCACGTCATATAGGGCCCAGGCAGCTGAGTGGGCCAGGAACATTGCCGCGACAAATGCCGAAACTGCGATCTTCTTCATGATTTCCTCCTAGCCCAGATTGATTTAATGCCCGGTCGGCTTTCTCAATCAGCTTTCACTGATTTACAATGTGCCATGAGCCGTCCGATTGTTGGCACGCGGTGCCGTAGGCCCGTTGCGGTCGGCCGTTCACTGTTATCTGCTGTTGAAACTCGCGACATACCCGACCATTGGCAGTATGTCCCTCGCGGATTGGCGTCACACTTCCAGATGCACTGTTATCGTTCCATGTAATGGCCTCATTAAGAGGACCAGTCGTCGCGCCAACCATCGCGTTCTCCTGCGAACGCACTTCGTCCTCGTTGAGGTAGGCATAGTCGGCCAGTTCCCACCCCTCCAGGTCCAAATAGGGCCACGCAAGGTAGTCGTCATAGAAGAAGCCGAATCCCAGGAATGCTGGACCGTAGGGTCGGAAGCCGCAACATCCATAGAAGCCTCGTCCGTAAAAACCACCGCCATAGTACCCACGACCATAATAGCCGCGGCCATAGTTGCCACGACCGCCGGAGAATGCATGACCGGACCTGCCACTTGCATGGCCGCCACCGTGTCCGCCGCCATAGGCTAGGGACTGATCCAGTGGCACCATTGCCAGGAACAAAACAGAAGTGACGTACAACAGACCACGCAAATAGCTGAGACAGAGAATTTGCGATTTCATGGCGCACTGTAATTCCACAAGCGCGGTTTTCAAACTTGACGCGGCGAGTACTTCTTATGCGTATTCCTCATCTGCACGTGCTGTGCGACATATCAAACAGCTATACGGCTGCATTTGTTGTCCATGTTTGCCATTGCTGCCGGAGACGCCTGTTAAAGCCCAAATATCTATTCGGGCTCCAGACTGGATTCCAAAGGTTGAGACCTACTAGCCAGAATGCGAGATAGGAAGCTTAGCCAACCGCCAGGGGTTTCTGAGGGCATAGTCGTGATCGATGGCCTCAGGCTGTTGCGGTCTTGGCTTATGATGTGGAGTTCTTGCTGCGCGGTAGTCTGGGACGTATCCGAGTGAGAGATGGCGGAAACGGTACTATCGATCCCGGAGAATGGCGCAGAATGTAATTCAGACATCGGCTGGCACTCCTAATCTATCCGAAGTCCCCCGTATTTCGCTGACCTCCAATTCTTAGCGCCGAGCAACTTTGCGCTACATGTTATGAACATCTCATAGATAGATTAGGCTTACATGAAAGGAACATTAACTACGAAGCGAAAAATAAGGGGCTTTTTAGCGACTCAGAGGGAACATTTTCAGCCAAGAAAGAATAACCTGTGAGCCGCATCGCGAATGCCGTCAGCCCGGCAGCGTGGATTTTATTAAAATGGAGCCGACCGTCCGCCGCCCACATACGGGCGACCCCCGGGTGAATCTCCTTCTGGCCACACAGCTTTCTTGAATGCCTCCCACAACCCGCGTCGTTCAAACAGATCAATTATGTAGCCGCGCCGGACCGTAGAATCGTACTTGATCTTCCATACGAACTCCATGTCGCGGATTTCATCAATCTCTAAAGATAGACTATGTTGCTCACCGAACTTGTAAGCTTCCTTGAGCGGCAGTTTTTTTCCGCCATTCGCAGCTGCTTCTTTGGAGGCCATACCTTTTCTCCGTTCCTTAAAGTCCGTTGCCCGCGTCACTTAGGGACGACCTTGCCTGTTATTGCATCCCGCAGAAGGGAAGTTGAGATGGCAGCCCGTGCGGCGTCATAGCCGGTGGGCCGTTTGTCGGCGTCCCAGTACTCAATATACACCCGGCAAACCGAAACGGGGTTGCCGGGTGTGGGGGAGAGAGCGCGTTCCCAGAGATGAAGTGACTTAGACCTGAGTCATGCCGCCGTCGACGAGCAGCTCGACGCCGGTGATGTAGCTTGCGTCGTCGGATGCCAAGAAGGTGACGGCAGCAGCAATTTCCTCCTCCTTTCCGACGCGGCCGAGCGGGATTTGACCGGCCATGTAGTCCGTGAAGCCCTTGATATTGTCCTTACCGAGGAGACCGTCGTAGGCCGGCGTAACCACAACGCCTGGACTGACGGCGTTGACGCGAATACCGCGTGTCTTGAGATCGCTTGTCCAGGTGCGAGCGAATGATCGGACAGCGGCCTTTGTCGCGCTGTATACGCTGAAATTCTCCATGCCTTTGATCGAGGCGCTCGATGCCATCAGAATGATGGAGCCACCGTCCTTGATAAGCGGCAGGGCCTTTTGAACCGTGAATAGTGTGCCTTTCACATTGGTGCCAAACTCGCTATCAAACTGCTGCTCAGTAATCTCGCCGAGCCTCGCGAAACCACCACCACCGGCATTGGCGAATAGGATGTCCAAGCGGCCTTTCTCTCTCTTGATCTGCGCATAGAGCCGATCGAGATCTTCGAGCTTCGCAATGTCTCCTTGGACACCGATTGTTCCGGCGCCGATCTCGCGGACAGCCTTATCGAGTTCGGCCTGGCGGCGGCCGGTCACGTAGACCGTGGCGCCTTCCTGGGCAAATCGCTTCGCCGTAGCCAATCCGATGCCGCTCGTTCCGCCGGTTACGAGTGCGACTTTGTCTTTCAGTTTGTTGCTCATGACTTGGCTCCTTTGGGTTATGGCGAGCCACCTCGCCCGTGCCCACAGATGTACGGATAGAACGATGATGCGGATAGTTGGATATTATGGTACTCATCGTTCTGTATAAGGAACGCTGTCATGCAGGACCTGAACGACATTTTCTATTTCAGCCAAGTGGTTAGCCACGGCGGCTTCGCCGCGGCGGGGCGCGCCATGCATGTTCCGAAATCAAAACTCAGCCGACGCGTAGCACAACTTGAAGCTCGTATGGGCGCCAGGCTGATCGAACGTTCGTCGCGGCGCTTTCGCGTGACCGAAATCGGCAGGGCATTTTATGAACAGTGCCAGACTGCGTTGAATGCGGCTGAGCGTGCCGAGGCCATCGTCGTCTCAAGTCTCACCGAGCCTCGGGGCGTGGTTCGATTTTCGTGTCCTACCGGCCTCGTCGAAATTGTCTCGCGGGCCTTGCCGGACTTCCTCCAGCTCTATCCGCGCGGACGCGTGCAAATTGTCGCGGTAGATCGGCCTGTCGATCTCATCAAGGAACGTATCGACGTGGCTTTGCGCGTGCGGCTTAAACTTGATACCGACGCGTCCTTAACGATGCGTACGGTCGCGTATAGTCGCCGAGTACTCTTGGCTAGCCCGATACTGGCTAACGATTTACGGACTCAAGACATAACGGCCTTGGCATCGCTGCCGAGTCTCAGCACGTCGGATGAAGATAGGGAGATAACTTGGTCGCTGGAAGGCCCGAACGGTCAGAAACATTCTCATACGCACCTCCCACGATTCGGCTGTGGCGATTTCATTGCCGTGCGCGACGCCGCTATAGCCGGACTGGGGGTCGCGCTCTTACCGGATCATGTCTGCGCAGCTGCGTTACGTTCCGGTGCATTGGTACGCATATTTCCCGACTGGCATGGTGAGCAAGGCATCGTTCATCTTGTTTTTACGGCGAGGACGGGGCTGCCGCCGCTGGTGCGAGCTTGGATAGATCATTTGGCCAAGCACTTTCGTGATCCCACATTAATTCCGCGCGAAGACATTAAACTGTGACTAACTTGCCATCCCAATATCTGCCGCTCTTAATTGTTTAGCGACGGCGTTTGTCACACAGTTGCGCTGAGAGGTTTTCATGAAGAAGCTCATCGTTCTTGCGTTGCTCGCTGTGGCCACGTCCGCAAATGCCGCCGATCGCGCCACCGTCGAACGTGGCCAGAAGAACTTCAGAGAATTCGGTTGCTGGAAGTGTCACGGCACCGTCGGGCAGGGCAGCGGGTCGGGGCTGAAGCTCGCCCCTGACGTGCTGCCAACGGATGCCATCATTACTTTCCTGCGTACCACAACCGGACCGATGCCGCGCTATGGCGAGCAGGTGATCTCCGATGAACAGATCAAGGATATCCACGCTTATCTGGAGGCGCAGCCGAGGCCGCAATCGCCAGACAATATACCGGCACTGCGGAACCTCCGATCGGCTAAGTGAGGCCGGTTTCGCAATACTTCTTCAGCAGCGCTGGCGAGCGCAATTGCCGGAACATATGCCTTGTGATCCAAAAACAACCGAATAGCCCAATCAAGGTTCTCGACAGCAACATCAACATTCGAGAGTTCAAATTCCCCCACGAGCGTTTTTCTGATTGCTCAGGATATTTAGCCTAAAGAAAGCCCCCTGGAGACCTCAGTCTCCAGGGGGCACAGTCGTGAGTGATCCTAGAAGCTATAGGTTCCTCTGATTCCGAAGGCGCGCTTCGGCGGTAGGATCACGCGCAATGCGTTGACATCCGCAGGATTGTAGCTCGTGGCGTCGGTGCCGGCTGCGCCGTTTTCGAAGTTCTGCTGATTGGTCAGGTTGGTGACGAAAGCCTCGATCGTCTTGTTCTGGTCCTTGATGCCGACGTGCAGATCGACGGTATTGGTGGGCGGAATCCAGGCCAAGTTGACAAAGTCGATGTAGTATCGGCCGCGATGCTTCCAATCGAGCCGGGTGTACCAATCCCAATCGCCCATCAGATGATCTGTGTAGGTGGGTGTGATGGCGAAAGTGGAACCGACCGGTGCATTTGGGAACTCCTTGCCGATGGTGCAGGTGCCGCCGTTGTCCGGCGCGCAAGCCGAGGTGAGGCGACCGCCGGTCGGGAAGTAAAAGTAGGACCGGATATCTGACTTCACATAGTTGTAGTTTCCGGTAATCGTTAGGTTCTTGGTCACGGCCGCAGCGGCAGTGATCTCGATTCCGTACAGATTGACCAGCCCGACGTTCTGGGTGACGGTGACCATCTGCGTGGCGCCCGATGTCGTCACGACCGACAAGCTATTGGACACCTGGCCATTTTCCCACTTGTCGTAATAGCCGTCGATGGTGGTACGCACCTTGCCGTCGAGCCACGTGGACTTGAGGCCGCCCTCCCAGTTGACTATCTTCTCCTGCTGGTAGGTGAGCGTCGCTCCAAGAGCGGATAGCTGTGCGACGAGGGCCGCGGTCTGGCCGACGATGCTCGAGTTGAAGCCGCCCGGCTTATAGCCTTCAGAGAAGAGGGCATAGAACATCTGATCCGGCGTGAACTTGTAGTCGACGTCGATACGCGGCGAGAAGCTTTTGAACACGTTCTCCAGCGTCGGCTGCGCACCGCCGCCCACGGCGCCATATACGAATTTGGTGGTGGATGAGATCCTATCCCACTGCTCCCGCGCTTCGGCGCTGAGCGTTAGCTGTGAAGTCACGTCATAGTAGAGGCCGCCGAACACCGCCGGCGTGGAGGTCACGCCGCGCGCCAAGTTGCCGGCGACGCCCATGCCGCTGATCCCGGGCGCCGTGACGCCGACTGGCTCAAGGCCGTAATTGTCGCCGCCGGGAGTGACGGTCTCATAATAATTGGCGCCTATGGTGCCGCGGATTTTCCAACTCGGCGGCGTGGTCAGACGGAATTCCTGGCTGCCGTCATATTGGATACTCTCGTTTAGTAGGTGAAAGCCGAAATAGGGGAAACCCAAATAGTTGGGAACTGCAACGCTCGCTATGGGTGACCCGGCAGGTATGGTAGCGCCGGTCGGTCCGACGCCTCCCTGTCCCACAAGGCCGGAAATTGCATAGGGGTTAGGCACACCCTGATCGTCGCGATAGTCAGGCGACAAGATATCCTCACTCTGCGTTTTGTGGATCGCCGTGTTCGAGGAGAAAGTCCAGCCGGTATCGGACGTGTAAGTGGCCTGCAGGTGCCCCGAGAGGGTCAGGGCTTTCACGCCCGTATGGGTTAGCCAGTTCGGATTGAAAAGGGTGGGTTCCAGATGATAGGCGTTGTTGACCAGTACGTTGTAAATCTGCGGCGTAATCGTGTTGTCCGCTGAGATGATGTGCGACAAGCCCGCGACATCCATGCCCGGAAGCGCCGAGGCTTGCGGTAGCGCGCCGCACCAATAGGACCCGAAGGAGCCGCCCTGGTTGCAGAACAACTGCCGAGATTGGTATTGCGGGACATTGGTCGCAATCGGACTGCTGCCATAGCCCGAGAGCTGGATGGTCGGTGTATATCCATCGTTGTCGAGCGAATATTCCAAGAAGGACTTGATTTTGAGCTTATCACTCGGGTTTGCGACGATGACTGCCGACACTGTGTCTTTTTGGACCGAACCCATCATGTTGTTGGGGTCGGATCCGTTCGCCCACTCGCCGCCCTGATAGTAATGGCTGCCGGTAATGCGGATGCCAAGCTTGTCGGCAACGAGCGGCCCTTCCAGAACGATCGCGTCATTGGTCGAGTTGAAACTGGACACTTCAGCGCTGATACGGCCCTTGAAAGTGTCGGCCGGATCCTTGGTGACGTAGTTAATGGCGCCGCTGAAGGTCGAGCGACCGAAGTAAGCACTCTGCGGACCCACCAGTACCTCGACGCGCTCCATGCTGTTGAGGTCGGGGTTGGCCGCGCCGGCATACGGTGCGCCATCGATGAAAGTGAGGCCGGCGTCGGCGGAGTCGCCGCGGAAGAAGAGGCTTCGTATCGCCTGGGAGCTGACGTTGTATTCGATCCAGAGGCCCGGCGTAAAAGGTTGGATGTCGCGCGCGTCCTTGATGTCGGCTGCCTGGAGATCGTTCGCGGTCACCGCCGCGATCGACAGCGGCACCTGCATCAAGTTTTCTTCGACCTTACGCGCGGTGACGATGACCTCTTCGAGCCCCCCCACTTGTGCTGTTTGCTGCGCGGAAGCGGGCCTTGCCGGCAGCGCTTCGATGACCGTCAGGCCGGCAAGAAACGAGGTGGCGTACAGAAAATCCCTTCGCATTGATATCCCCCTGTTATTGATATCCCTCTACTAACTTCTAAAGTGCGCGGTAATTTTGGAACGTTATCCAAACACAGAAACTATATCAGCGGACATTCCTCTGATGAAGCGCGCCTTATAGTCAAATTGTAGCCACCGGAATCGCTGGGGCAATCTTGGTCGCGCCGCAAGACCATCCACACGGCGCGCCACAAAAAGCTACGCGCGCTGCTTAAGGCGGAACGCAAAGCCGCGGGACTTACGCAAACAAACGTGGCCGATTGTCTCGGCAAACCGCCGTCCTACGTCGCAAAGTATGAAGGCGGGGACCGTCGCCCCGACGTTCTCGAATATCTCCACGTTACTACTACTATAGGCTTCGATCCGTGTACCCCCTGTACCGAAAAACCCTCTGGCTACGTCGAGGACATCTCATTCCCGAGCGAGCGTCCAGTTCATGAAGTCTAAATCAGGGGATCGAGTCACAATCGGGCGAATATGAGATGTATTACAGCGTCCAAGCAGACTTCGATTGGGTTTCAAACACTTAGAGGCCGGCGCGTTAGACTTTTTGATGGGAGATTGACCCACCAAAACCCAAGTAAAAACACCACTCTCTAATCTAGAGTCTAACGTCCTGCAGTATCATGCTGCGGGCGTTTCTCTTAGGCGAATCTCGATTGCGTTGGCGGTCGATGGTAGCTTGCCTGGATGTCGGTGGTATCACAGTGACGCCTCACCTTAGTGGATCACACCCTGAATATTATCGGACGGCGCGTAAACGGAAGGAACCCTCATGGCTTTAAAGAGATCCAGATCGAACGTGGGCAGACGCGGCTTCCTGACGGGCGCCGCCGTCGCTGGCGCCGCAACGGTGTTGCCGGAAGCAGCTGTATCCGCCGAACCTGCAACGCGGCAGCCCGCCGTTCAGCCGCCGTCCGCGAAGCAACGTAAAGCCGAGACCGAAGCACCCGACGCCTTGTCACGCTCGAGCGCTCCGAACAGCGGTGCGGACTTCATGGTCGACGTCATAAAGTCCCTGAAGATCGAGTACATCTTCTCAAACACCGCCTCAAGCTTCCGCGGCCTCCAGGAGTCGGTGGTCAACTATGGCATGAACCGCGATCCTGAATTCATTACCTGCATGCACGAGGAATCCTCGGTTGCCATGGCTCATGGCTATGCCAAGGCGACGGGCAGGCCGGTAGCTGTGTTTTGTCACGGCACCGTCGGTTTGCAGCATGCTTCCATGGCACTGTACAACGCCTGGTGTGACCGTGTTCCGGTGATTGCCGTAATTGGTAATACGGGTAACGCGACCATGCGCGAGTCCTTCGTCGATTGGCTGCACTCGGCGCAAGATCCGGCAGCCATGGTGCGCGATTATACCAAGTGGGACGACCAGCCCCAATCGCTGCAGCACTTCGCCGAATCCATGGTGCGTGCATACAAGCTGGCAACCACGCCGCCCATGGAGCCGGTGGTCATAGTCGCCAACTCCGAGCTGCAGGAAATGGAGCTTCACGATCGCTCCAAATTGACCATCCCTATGTATTCTCCCGCTGTTCCACCCCAGGGCGATGCAGGCGCCGTGCGTGAAGCCGCGCGCATGCTGGCCAATGCGGAGCGGCCGGTGATCATCGCAGACCGCTTGGCCCGTACGGCGGAGGGCATGCGCCTGCTCGTGGAATTGGCGGAAATTCTGAGCGCGCCAGTGATTGATCAGGGCGGTCGTCAGAACTTTCCAACGTCTCACTATCTATGTCAGAGCACCGCCGGCCGCCAACTCGTCGCTCAGGCTGATGTGATTCTGGGTTTGGAGGTGGGCGATTTCTGGGGCGTGGTCAACGAATATACCGACAAAGCGGAAGGAATCAGCCGCCCCCGCATCAAGAAGGAAACCAGGCTCATCAGCGTCGGCGTTGGCGACCTTTACCTCAAATCCAATTACCAGGACTTCCAACGATTCACCCCGGTCGATCTGTCCATCGCGGGCGACGGCGAAGCGACCCTGCCTGCACTGATCGAAGAGGTGAAAACGGCCTTGCCGCCGAACAGCAAGACGACGCTTGTGACGCGCGCGGACAATTTCCGCAAAGCGCATGCGGCAAATTACGAGCGCTCCCGCCTTGCCGCCAGTTACGGCTGGGACGCCAGTCCGGTCAGCACGGCGCGTTTGTGCGCTGAGTTGTGGCAGCAGATCAAGGGCGAAGACTGGGCGCTACTGTCATGGCCGATATTCATTAACAACTGGCCGCATCGACTGTGGCATATCGATCGTCACTATCAATACATTGGCAACGATGGCGGCGGCGGCGTCGGCTATGGCATGCCCGCGGCCGTAGGTGCAGCGCTCGCCAATCGGGCCATGGGACGGTTCTCGGTCAATATCCAACGTGACGGCGACTTGATGTATGCCAACGGCGTCTTATGGACAGCAGCCCATCACCGCATTCCTCTGCTGACGGTCATGCACAACAACCGCGCCTACCATGCAGAAACCATGAACGTTCAGGTGATGGCCAATCGTTGGAATCGCGGCGTCGATCGCGCCAAGATCGGTACCACAATTCAGGATCCGAACATCGACTACGCCATGCTGGCCCGGTCCATGGGCGTGTGGGCCGAAGGACCGATCACCGATCCCAAGGATCTTGCGCCGGCTATCCGCCGCGCGATCGCCGTGGTCAAACGCGGCGAACCGGCATTGGTCGACGTTGTCACACAGCCGAGGTAGAACATCATGCGCTGGATCAGAATCACAGCTGTTTTGATCGTGGTCGCCGCGGCAAGCGCCACAGCCGCAACGACGAAGTCCTCGGCGGCGCGAGGCCGCGAGCTCTTCGTGAAGGTTGGTTGCTTCGAGTGTCACGGCTATCAGGGCCAAGGCGGCGGCGGCCCAAAGCTAGCGCCGGAGCCCATTTCCTATGACGCCATGGTGACATTTGTGCGCAATAGCTCGCGCGCGATGCCGCCGTACAGCGAGAAAATCCTATCCGACGCCGACTTCGCCGATATTTATGCTTATCTGCAATCCGTTCCGGCGTCGCCGGCACCGAACAATATCCCGGCGTTGAGAGATCTTAAGGACAGCAATTAACGCCACTCGTCCTGGTCAATCTCAAAGCCTAGAAGCTATAGCCGGCTTTAAGCCCGAACGCGCGCTTGTTCGGTAGCAGGAGACGTACCGCTATCACCGTCCCAGCACCCGTACAGCATGAGGCATCAACACCATTTGATGCATCCAGCAACTGCAAATTATTCGTGAGATTCTTCACGTAGAATTCTAGGGTCTTGCTCTGGTCTTTGATGCCAACATGGAGATCGACGATATCGCTGGGCGCGATCCAAGCCACATTCGTGGCATCAATGTAATACCGACCGCGATGCTTCCAATCCAGCCGCCCGAACCAATCCCAATCGCCGCTCAGGCTATCGGTGTAGGTGGGAGATAAAGTCCAAGTCCAGTCTGGAGCGTTCGGGAATTTATTGCCGTCCACATTGTTATTGGCGTAAGCCGCCGAGATGCGCGCTGCCCAGGGCACATAGAGGTAATTTACGAATTTCGAGGTTTGATAATCCAATGTTGCATTCACAGTGAGCTGTCGGGTAACCGCGAACGCCGCCTGGGATTCAACGCCGTATAAGTTGGTCTGGCCGATATTTGTCGTGAGTGTCGTCAAGATGACACCACCGTTGGGCGCATTGTAAGACAACGTGTTCGGCACTTGCCCATTTTTCCAGATGTCATAATAGCCGTCGACGCGTGTCTGGATGCGGCCTTCGAGCCATGTGGATTTTACACCGAGTTCGAAGTTATCGAGCTTTTCTTGCTGATATTCGATCCCGGCGCCGGTTGCGGCGAGCTGAGCCAAAACCGCTCCCGACTGGCCAAGGAGCTGGCTGTTGAATCCGCCCGGCCGATAGCCTCTCGACCAAAGAGCATAGATCAGCGAATTGTCCGCGTATTTGTAGTCAAGCGTGACACGCGGCGAGAAACTTTTGAAAGTAGATTTCAGTTCGGCGCCTGCAGCAGGATACTTTTCCTCGGCCTCAATAATATCCCACTGATAGCGCGCTTCCGCGCCCAGCGTGAGGCTGTGCACGATGTCGTAGTAAAGTCCGGCGAAGACAGCCGGTGTGGATGTGTAACCCCGGCTTTGCGAGTTCAGGAAGGTCACAGCAGCCGGTTCAAATCCCTCGTTGGTCGAACCGGGAGTCCGCGTATAAAGCCAGTTCACACCTGCCGTGCCGCGCAGCCGCGCGTCTTGTGGGCTTGTCACGCGGAGTTCTTCGCTCGAATCATAGAGCAGACTCTGCTGCAGAAGATGATACCCAATGTAGGGCAGTACGTTGGGCACCACGCCGTATAGCGGATTTGGAACGCTTTGGTCGTCGCGGTAGTCGGGAGAATCGATCGACTGATATTTGGTTTCATGCAACGCAATGATCGAAGAGACGGCCCATCCGGACGGCATTGTGTAGTCGATATTGACGTGACCAATTTCAGTCTGCTGGTGCGTGCCGTAGCTTTCCTTGAAGTTCAAGTTGAATAACGTCGGCCAGTGCAAAGGATTGTTGAAGAAGATATTTTGCATGGCTGGGGTAAGCACGTCGTTCGCCGATAGGGTACTTGGGACAAGTTGATTCGCCTTCGGCAAGGCGCCGCAGTAGTAGGGTCCAAATGTGCCACCAAGGTTGCAGGTCAACCCGCGTATGACCCCCGGATTTGGGTCGTTGCCGTCGATTTGGAATGAGGCGGGCGCGCCGGAGTTTTCATCCTCGAAGTCGAGCAAAACTCTGACTTTGAGATTATCCGTCGGCGTCGCAATCGCGGTCAGCGCAACAGAGTCCTGCGCATTAGCCCCGAAGGTTTCATTCGGATTGGACGCATTGGCCCATTGCCCACTAGTTGCGTAGTGACGAGCGAAGACACGAACAGCGAGCTTACCTGCTACAATGGGGCCTTCCAGACTGGCAGAGTCATCGGTGGTGCCGAAACTGCCGTACTCACCGTTAATCTGACCCTTGAAAGTGTCGCCTGGTTCTTTGCTGATGAAATTAACGGCGCCTTCAAAAGTAGATCGTCCGAAGTAGGCGCTTTGTGGCCCGATCAGAACTTCGACGCGTTCGACGTTGCCAATATTGGGGTTTCCGGTGCCAGGATAAGGCGCGCCATCAATGAAAACCTGTCCCGTGGAGACCGAGAGACCGCGGAAGGTTAACTGCCGGCCGAGGGTATTTCCGCTAAGTCCGTACTCCGCCCACAGGCCTGGCGTGAATAGCGCCAAGGTGTTTAGGTCTTTGATGTCCGCAGCCTGAATATCCTTTGCCGTGACCGCCGCAATGGCCATCGGCACCGTCATTAGGTTTTCTTCTACTTTGCGCGCTGTAACAATGATTTCTTCGAGAGCGGGGGACTGTTGTCCGCCTCCAGCGGTTTGCGCGAAGGCAATATCGGCGGTCCACAACACGCTGACCGCAACGGCCGAAACCGTCCAGCTCAAGTACAGCTTGCTCATAGCTCCCCCTTTTTTTCACTCAGAACGAACTAGTCGATCGGCACGGCTCCTAATCAACGCTCTTGCATAATTCTGTCATGGCGGTGGCACAGTGACAACTGCCCGCATCGATCGATCAGCGCAAGATTATCATGTGGTGAAGGCTATTCGCACAAAGAGAGCGCTCATCCTCATTTAGTCGTTTGAGCTTTCTTCATTCGCATCGTCGCCGCTTATTCGTGGCCGCCGAGCCGCTATCAGCTACCAATTCTTAATCAGCGGGTCCCAGATTCGAGTTCTGGTGCGCCACAATATAAAACAATGGATTAGCCCAAAAGCCGCTGCCAATGTCCACCCTGTGATAACGCCAGGGGTAACACAATTTTGGCCATGCACAGGCGCTCACAATGCGGCCCGAAAGACGCGAAACACGCAGCTTTTCTTAGAAGTCCGTGCTGCTCAAGATCATCACGTCGCGGCCGGGAACGATGCATTTCTCAGTTATGCCTGGGCCCTCCTAGAGATTGGTTCGCTACTGCAAGTCGACCGCGCACCCGAATTCATTCATCGACGAACAGGAGTGCCGCCCGCCTGTGGGGGATAAGCGGGCGGCTTGGCGGGACGCACAAGAGGGCACTCCAGCGCCCCGTCACTGGCCCGCACATACTACACCTAACGGCGTCTCCCGTCCGTTTAGTCCCAACAATACAGCCGCCATCGCGGGACCGCTTTCCGTGGCCAACCCGGCGGCGGCAAGTGAGCTTGTGAGGGCATTGCGGCGCATCATCATGTTTCCGTTTCCGCTGCTGGCTCGGTCCCCTACACCACCCTCCTCCTTCATCAACAGCAGTTTCAGCAAACGCGCATCGGTTATGTGCAGGCTCTAGCGAGCCGTTATGTCGATACCGCGACCTTGTTCCAAGCGCTCGGTGGCGGGTGGACAGAGGAAAAAGCCTCAAAGGCGGTAGCGAATAATTAGGGGTGGGGAAGTGTCCGTACAGGGGAACACTATGCCATGGCCAATGCATCACAAAGGGCTCTTGTAGAGCACCCCTTCGGTTTTGTTAGCTCGAAAGAGATGGGCGGCTACTGTCAAAAGCGCAATCTCTGTTAGCCGGAGACACCCGACCTCGGGGTCCAATTTGCTTCAAGCGAACAGAAAGGCATACTCATGGACGCAATACTCTAACCGATAGACTTCGGCGATTCCAATGAAGCTGAACATTCTGAAAATTGTTTTTGTGCAGATCACGTTATGTGTATTTTGCCTTTGCGCGACGAACGATTCTCACGCGGCAACACTTCGGATTGGCACGCTAACATTGCCACCGGCTCTTGGTAATCCCTACACTGCGGTCGGATATCCCTCAACGCTCGCACTGAGCGCTATCTTTGACGGACTGACCCGCTTTAGTCCTGACGGAAAACTCAGCCCGGCGTTAGCAACATCGTGGGAACTTGTGGCCCCCACCGTTTGGCGTTTTCACCTAAGGGGTGGTGTACAATTTCACAATACATCACCGTTCAACGCCGCCGCGGCAGCAGCATCTATTAGGTTTCTCGCAAATCCTGCGACTACAATGTTGGTCGCTAAGGAATTTCGGGACGTTGCCGAAGTGCGCGTCGTGGACAATCTGACTCTCGATATCGTCTCGCAAGCACCAGATCCCCTCCTCCCACAAAAGCTCACCGTCGCAGCGATCGTCGAGCCAACTTCATGGGCTATGCTTGGACCAGAGGAATTTGCTCGAAAGCCAATAGGTACCGGATCATACCATTTGGAAGAATGGGGAAAGGGTGCCGCTCATGCTGTCCTCACAGCTGCGAAGGCATCTTGGCGACAGCCGTATGTCGATAGAATTGAAATAGTACCTTCGAGCGAGCCCTTGGTAAGAGTTCAGGCCCTCACTTCAGGGCAGCTCGATATCATAGTTGGGTTGGATCCTGAGGACGTCTCTTCGCTCAAGGAGCAAGGTTATCGCGTTTATAGCGCGGACCTTCCATCGGTCTATGCAATCGCCTTTCGGAGTGTTCGTCCGGACTCTTCCCCAATCAAGAATGTGCTCGTTCGTGAGGCTCTAAACCTCGCGATTGATAGGCAAGCGATCGTCAAGACATTGTTCAACGGACTCGCCAAGCCCGCAAGTCAAGGAGCGACGGAAGGTGTAGTCGGATTTAGTCCCGAATTGCAGCCTATACCATACGATCCAGATCGCGCTAAAGCGTTGCTCATTCAAGCTGGATACAAAAATGGTTTTCGCTTGGTTATTGACCTATCGCCTGACTCTGCCGAACAGGCCATGTATGAGCTAATAGCCGAGAACCTGAAATCGATTGGAGTATCCCTTGAAATTCGGACTATTCCATTTGCAACGTGGCTTTCCCGGTACAACTCCGGGGATTGGAACTCAGAGGTTGATGGATTCAACCACATTTGGAATACCGCCTTATTTAACGATTCCCAACGACCGTTTGAATACTTTTCATGCTTGAAAACACCGCCGTTCTTCTGCGATCCGAAAACGACCGAGGAAATAAAGTTTGCGGCTCATGAGATGGACAGCGCAAAGCGTGAGCGCCAGCTGCAGAAATTGCAAGCCGAGTATCGTGACCTAGCGCCTTCTGTTCTTCTCATCAGTCGTCCAATACTTTATGCGACGATAAAGACTGTCAGCGGCTTCGAAGCACGCGTGACTGATGGCAACATTTTGCTTGAGAACTTACGTTTGTCGTCGCAGTGACGCCACTGAATTGGCGATAGGGCATTTTTACGTAAATGAGCCTCTGATTTATCGAGCTAGCATGCAGCGACGTCGACGTTCATGACTGACGCAGCGGTAGAAGGTGTAACGCGACATTTCGTGACTGTTGGTCAGCGGCAAGTACATTACCGCCGAGCGGGAAACGGTCCCCCACTTGTCGTACTCCATCGCCTTCCGCGCTCCGGGCGAGACCTTATGCCTTTAATTCAACTCGCTATGCGCAATTTTACGGTAGTTGCGCCCGATCTCGCTGGCTACGGCAATTCCTGGCCACTGCCAATCTCTACACCCACAATTGCCGACTACGCAGTAGATATCTGCGCATTTCTGGACGCCGTGGGAATCGCTAGGATCCTTCTTTATGGAGAGCGGGAAGGCGCCGCGGTGGCACTTGAAATAGCCCGGCATGCACCCTCGCGTGTTGCAGCTTTCGCAGCATCTGAATTGGAAATCTGGACTCCTCAGGACGGTGACGACGGAACTGATGCCCTCAAGCCGTTTGTTCCTGCATGGGACGGCAGCCATTTGACATGGCTCTGGGCATATTTACGCGAGGAAAATGTTTTTCAGCCGTGGTGGCGTAAACGGTTGAGTGCTCGGGTTGCCGACGACATGCCAACGCCTCCTGAACTACATGCCCGTGTGGTTCAATTTCTTAGTGGCGGATCGCATGGCCGGGGCTATGAGCTGGGCCTATATGCGAACCTACTCTTTGATCCACGGCCAGCGGTAGCAGCGCTGAATGTCCCTGCCCTTTTCGTTTGCGCGCGAAATTTTGGTCGCGACCAGGGACTTAAGCTTCTAGAGCCTTTATCTTCAACTTCTCATACTTGCGTAGAAGGCTCGCCGACCGCTTGTTTTAGAAGTGCTCTTTCATTTCTGGCAAGCCATTGCGCAGCCCTTATCACACCGCCAGCGCCGCCTCGCGTAAAACCTATTGCGGACACATTATGGAGTGACTTTGTCGCAGTACCGGGGGGCCAGCTCCATTTTCAATGCAATTCTGATGCGAACACTATCCCGATCCTAGTTCAACATGATGCCGCGAGCTCTGTCGGCACAGTCGGACCAATAAGCCGGTCGATCATCGGTCGGCGAACGGTAATGGCCTTTGATCTTCCAGGTTCAGGTGAGTCGGACGATACGCTAGGTGATGGCATACTAGAGGTGGGTGCCTATGCCGATGTTCTTGCGGCCGGCTTGAAGAATCTCGACCTACGGCGCATCGACTTTTATGGAATGTGGGGTGGCGGATTTGTGGGCCTGGAATTAGCAATTCGCCAACCAACTCTTATACGTCGGCTAGTTATGAGCAACGTTTTCCAACATGATGGCGACTTGCAACACCGTCTGCTCGCAGAATATACGCCTGAAATTGTCCCTATTTGGCACGGCGGTCATCTAATGCAGTGCTGGCATCAGATGCGCGATCAGGGCCTTTACTTTCCATGGTTCGACGCCAAGAGCCGCTCGATCGTTCAACGGGAGCCATTTTTGGCAACCGATATGATACATGAAAGAACGTGTTCGCTTCTAAAGGCAGGAAATATGTATCGGACCGCCTATCAGTCGCATTTCCGCTATCGAACTTATGATCGCTTACATCATACGAGCGTGCCCACTGTTCTGGCCATACGGGCGGGCGATCCAAATAACCCACGCATTGAGGCCGCGGCGCAATCAGCCCCTCACATAATTCTCCGCCATCTAAGGCCGGAGTTTCATCAATGGGGTGAAAGCTTTCTGGATCTCCTTGAGTCTGCTGATCGCGGACCAACATAAAGTTCGGGCGCTCGGTTGATTCACTTAGGCGCACTAATCTTCAATAAGTTCCACGAGTTCTCCCGCGACGCCAACGGTCGTTGCCATCCGACGACCGTTGTAGACGGAGCCTTTAGCTGGAGCTGGTGGAGCAAAGTAACGTGTTTTGAAATTATCGAGATTTGTCACAGCGAAACTGGTCATTGAGACGCCGGGCGGCAATTGCCCAAACCGACATGGTCTCGGTCCTATCCCCGCTGGATATCCGTCAATCTGTATAAAGTGTCCCGACTCTCTGATAGGTCGAAAGAGTATGGGGAACTGGTGCTCTTTTGGAAGCCCCTGAGCGTCCTGAATGAAATTCACAGCTAAGCCGCCGGATACTGTCCCCCGTTCGATTCGAAAATTGGTAGCGTACCAGTCGACTATTGATTCGGCGCTAGGTCCAGCCACGACCACGACGAATGGCCCACCGACGGCGGTGCCGGCACGCGGTAAAAACGCCTTGTTCTCAGGTGCAGTGTCGCATGTGAGGTAGAGAATTTCGTTGGCGATGCCGCGTACTTGCATCGCACAGATGGTGGGATAACGAAGTAAAGTCTCCGGCTTGCCGATTATGATGAAGGGACTATCGGAGAGGTCTCGGTTCAATTTGAACGGATCCTCCACCAAAACTTCTATGGCATTCCATCCCCAGGTCGTGAGAGGTCGATAATTCGAAACCGCATCGATTTCAACGGCACGGATGTAAACCGGAAGCTTATTTGCGGGCTGCATCAGCACGTAGCGTCGCCCCGCCATCATCGCGGCACCCCAGGACGTCGCGATCTCCGCGCTTATCTCTCCTTTTTCCACCGTCCCGTACCCGAACCATTTCTCGTAAACAGCGGCAATCTGATCGACATTAGGGGCGCTGAAAGTCGCCATCTCGATACGATTGAGCAACGGAGCGTCGGTCATAGGTAGATCTTCATCCCGTACCGCGCCTGTCCGTGCCGCAGTCGCATTCGAATTCAAACGTTTTGATTAGCCGAATTGGTACTAACTTTCGTCTATCACGCGGGCAGCCGATAGACGCGCTTTGCTGTTGCGGAAAACAGATCATTCTTTTCGGGGCCGGAATAACCCATCGTGATTCTTTTAAAGGCATTCCATATCGCTCCGTATGTACTGATGGACCTATCTGGCGGAAAGTTACTCTCAAACATACAGCGATTCACTCCGAAGGCCCCAATGCAGGTCTCAACCAATGGCCTCCATCTTGAGGCCAGCTCCGACGACGCGACGTATTGTTTCTGTGGCACAAGCTGTCGGCTGAGATCCATTCCCAGTCCACCGAGTTTGACCACCACATTATGGCGCCGGGAAAGCTCTCGAATGCCTCTTTTCCATTCATTTAGGACCTCCACCTGCTTATTGGCAAAAGGCCCAATGCTGAGCGGTGTGCCGAGATGGTTGAGGACGATGAGCGTATTTGGAAACGCTCCGGCAATGTCCGCAACATCTGCAAGTTGCGTATGAAAGCACCAAATATCCGAGCTGAGATCATGGCGAGCAAGACAGCCGAAACCCTCGCGGAATTTGGCATCTCGCATGATATCTTTAAACGAAGGATCCAATGAATGTCCAAAGATTGGCAGTTCGATCCATGCGGTTGGTACGCGAATTCCGCGGAGCCTGCCGTTTCCTGCGCCGACTTGAGCCTCCAGCACTCTGTTTACATTGTCTCCTAGGCGAAGATCGGCCGTAGCAATGATACCAGCGGCGATACGAGATGGGCCATAAATACCACTCGCACTCATTGCCGCGATTCCATTGGCAAACTCTGTCTGGCCAACGGGACGTAATTCCGCCGGACCATCCGTGCGGTACATCGTGCCGCACTCTACAAAAACCGTTTGAGTAATTCTGTGACCGCTTGCAGCGATATCAGCGAGGATTTCCGACAAAAGATAACGTCCTCTCCCGTTATCAGCATCCTTGAAATCCCACAGATGATGGTGAGCATCTACTATAGGCAGTTCCCGCTCGATCGCTTCTTCATCCGCTGAAATTTCAGAGGTGCGATCACTCGGGAGGGACGTAGAGGCATTGGTGCCTTGTACGACCGCACCCACTCCAGCCATGGCGCCAGCGGCGATAAAATTCCGGCGGTTCATTATTGTATCCGCCAAGCGTGAATTGGCTGTGCTAGTCGTCCTTTCTGGCACGTAAACTACCTGTGACTATTGTCCTAAACCCTTGGCGCCCACACCTGTTTCTCGCCATCCACCTTTCGCTTTTAGATCGCTTGCGCTGCACTTTTCCGGCACGCATTCACTCTTGGTGATTATGTCCGCGCCAGAAAAGGCTGAATTGCAGCGGCCAGCTGATCTGGCTTGACCTGCCAAGCGTCACTATCCAACTCTTCGCAATCAACAATCGTCGACTTGCGAATCAGCTTTGCGGCAGCTCTCGTTGGAAGAGCAAGTGTATCACTTATGACGGGACACAAAACCGGCTGCCGAAGATTTCCAAGTGCGCTGTCAGCGTCATAGCGGAATACCGCATCCAATGCATACCAAGACTTAAACCCTGTTCCCATTCGCTCAACGAAGGCGTTTAGCTGCCGTTCTTGGGGCAGGCCGTTTACCTTGTGCTCCAACACCAATTCGCGCCAACTCTGAGCGAAGTACTCCGGATTGGAGAACAGGGGCGGCGGATGCCCGTATTGAACAAGTTTTCCCGCACGCTCAGAGGCAGGATAATAAGGGATTCCCGCCATAACGAGCCTATTCGCGAACGCTGGTCGCTGCCGTCCGATCGCTGCTGCAATAAAAGTACCTGTATGGCACCCAAGCACATCGATCGGTCCCTTAATATCAATAGAATTGAGGGCTTCTATGATCGCCGCACCGTATTCTTCTATTGTAGGAACTGCCGACGGACAGTCGGAGTCACCGTAGCCAGGCGTATCCGGGCAAATTACTAATCTGTCGAGTGCCATCACCGCTTGAAATTCTCGAAAACTGTCCCCTGATGCCGGACTTTCGTGCAAGCAGATGAGCGGGTGTGCGACACGACCGTCGGCCTTTGGCGCCGCCATGTAAAAGTGGATCTGCCCGAAACGGCAGTTACCGTAAACTCGCCAAGTCTTTACTTCTTCTTCTTTTCCTCGAGCCGACGTCTCCGGCGCATATTTGGCAACTGCCGCGACAGCAGCTACTCCAGCCAACAATTCTCGGCGCGAGCTTCCGGTTATACTACTGGGCATCGTGAATCCCGTTCTTGACCGTCTGCGCATACCTGCGCAGATCCAATTTGCCAGCATCGATCATAGGTACGGATGATCGCAACGAATGGCAGAGTTTTGAGAAATGGCAAAGTGGCTTTTGCCTAGTCTGGCTCCGAATGGGCCGTTCTCCATACACAGCATGTGCAAGAGCCCCACTTCGAATTCTTGGCCTATCTCTGTCATTGAGACCTCGTCGCTACAAGGAAAAACCGCCTTGGATATAATAGCCAAATCTGTTGGATATCACGCAGATTAGCATCAAACGCCGCGCCCCGAGAGAAGGAAGTGGCGCAGTCTCAACAAAGGGGATTTGTAGTAAAAAATACTCATTTGGTTGGCGCCGGCGGCAACCTGAGTGGAACATCTTTTAGGTTACGAAGGTTCAAGGTGGTTCGGTTTCGCATTGTCTCCATATTTTCGTCGACGCCGGATTTCATGGCTCATAGGCCACTTCGGTGGACGACGACTGAGCGTGTCTCAGTAAACACGGAATCTACGCTCACCGAATTGGTCCAAGACCTTCATATCAAAACAACTGAGCCCAGTGAACTAACTCAGTCACCGGGGCCAAAGAACAATTCATCAGGATGCTTGGGGGTCACTGCATCGGGATCTGACCAAGCTTCTTATGCCACCCTCGCTATGACGAAATAGCTGCCATCAATCCACCTAAGGATTCGGTTTTGTGATCACGCGTATAAGAAGGGGAAGACGATGAAACAGGTGAAACGGACAACGCTGGCAACGGCGGGGCGTGCCGCCCTCTATGCGTCGATAACTGTCTTGAGTACAGCGGGAGCGGTGCAAGCAGATGATGGTACTAACACAGCCCCGATGACCCAACAGCTTGCCCAATCACAGCAGGGCGCTGAAACGGGGCTAGAGGAAATCACGGTTACGGCTCAGCGTAGATCCGAGAATTTGCAATCCGTCCCGATCGCAGTGACGGCGATAACGGGTGCCGACCTGGCGAACCGTCAAGTCACTCGTACCGTCGATCTTCTCCAATATATTCCGAACATGCAGGGCAACAACAATTCTGGGCTGGGGACGGCTAACGCATATTATCTTCGAGGCATTGGGACGTCAGAATCTCTGCCAACATTTGACCCACCGGTGGGCACGTACATAGACGAATTTTATAATGCACGACAAAACCAAAATAATTTCGGGTTCTTTGACGTCGATCGAATCGAAGTTTTGCGTGGACCCCAAGGTACTTTGTACGGTCGCAATACGACGGGAGGGTCGATTAATATCTATATGAAAAAACCTGCCGACACATACGGTGGGTACGCCGAGATCGGTTATGGAAAGTACGACGAGGTAATGGGGCGCACGTCCGTAGATGTCCCGATCGTAGCTGACAAGCTACTTACAAAGTGGTCGGCGTTTTATGTGCATGACGACGGCTATGTGCATGACGTTACCACTGGCGAGAATCTAAATTATCAGCACGACTATGGATTGCGAGGTGCCCTCGAGGCTCGTTTCTCGGATACGGCCACATGGGATTTTTCGGCCGATTACGTCAATGAGAACTACGCCAACCTTATCAATTTTCCAGGACAAAACGGTGGACGGGTGGACTATACGCCACTTTCATCGAAGCATGGTTTGGGATTAGGTCTCGTCGACCCAAAACTGGCCAACATTCCTCTTGGCAATGACTCAAGACAGTTGGAACTGATCTCAAATCTCAGCATTGAGCTTAACACCGACACTTCCCTGAACGTCATTACTGGCTACCATCATTATCATCAGGATTTTATGATCGATACGTCGGACGGTATAAATTCCGCCGCTCCGAATGTTGTGAACGGCATCTTGATGAATGTAGTCCCGGCGGCATCTTCGCCGCTGGTGACCGACACAGTGAGTGACGAGCTTACGCAGGAAATTAAGTTCAACGGCAAAGCGGCCGGGAATTTGATCGATTATGTCGGCGGCTTTTATTTTTTCTTTGAAAAATCGGAATCAGATTTCGCCACCGATACGATTACACCTGCTGGCGTTGCGACCGTGCAGGCGGATCGTAATGTAAACAATCGTACAGATGCCTATGCGGGATACGCTCAGGCCGACTTTCACGTAACTGATAAATTTAAGGCCACGGCCGGGATACGATATACGGCTGAGTTTAAATCTATCGATTTTATTCCCAATCCAAACCCCCTCCCGTATCTGAGCCCACCGTTTTCAACAATAAATATTCTTCAAGATGGTGTGCCTGACACGCAGCAGGCAAAGATCTGGACGCCGCGATTCGTGTTAAACTATCAGTGGAACGACGACTTGTTGTTCTACACTAGCGCCACAAAGGGCTTTAAGTCGGGTGGCTGGAATGCCCGCTCGGTAGCACCACAACAAACGACTGCGTTTGGGCCCGAAGTCGATTGGACTTATGAAGCGGGCGTCAAATCCGATTGGCTCGACAATCATCTCCGAGTTAATTTAAATGGATTCTATAGCCACGATGCGAATTTCCAAGGAGCATCAGTAGTAGTCGATCCCGTTACAAATCTGGGCGTGTTTCTTACGCAGAACTTCGCCACGTTTAAGGACTACGGAGTGGAAGGTGAGGTCACAGCGCTTCTGACAAAAGATCTGAACGTCTATTGGCTATTTGGGACGCAACACTCGTCCTATGGCGATTTGAGTTCAGCCACCGTTGCGCAACTCGCGCTTTGCCAAGCAACACTGGGTACGACGCATAGTCAGTGCGGAGTAGGAATTGTTACAGCATCCGGTGGTATCGGCGTGCCCATCAGAACACCGCCTCTCACCTCGACGCTGGGATTTACATATAATATCCCCTTAGCCGGTTCACTTGAACTCAGTCCAAATGCGGCTTGGGCATACATGAAGGCAAACTGGGTTGCGAGTGCAAATCTACCCGGGAGTCTCCAACCAACTCACAACATACTTAATGCCGGGCTCACGCTCCGTGACACAGCACGTCATTGGTCGCTGGCAGCCGAATGCACAAACTGCGCTAACATTCGATATGTAGCCACTTTCGCCAGTCTCCAATACTTGAGTGAGCCTGGCCGTTGGATGGTACGTGCGCGATACGACTTCTAGATGTTAGTCTAGTTCGGTAACCATTGCCTCAAGAGCAAATTCGACAATGATCAAAGCGGCACCGATGCCTTATGTTGAGAGTTGGCGTCTTTATGCAAAGTGCCGCTTCGGTCAGATTCATATCACTGCTGCGGAGCCAACTTCGAACCAGCCTAAAACCCATAGTGAAGAAAAGCCGCCACTGGTTTGCTTTCATACTAGTCCTCTATCGGGCACCGAATTTAAAGAGTTCCAACATATTATGGCTGAAGACCGGCTTGTTCTTTGTCCGGACACGCCAGGATTTGGTCGCTCAGATCCACCTCCACATGTACCGGTAATAGGAGACTATTCTGGTGCAATGGCAGATATGCTGGAAGATCTTGGCTATGGCGCAAAGGGCCGCGGCGCCGTCGATGTGTTGGGTTGCAGAACCGGATCTCTCGTTGCAATCGACTTAGCAGCCACGCGACCAGATCTCGTACGGAAGGTTACGCTAACTTGTGTGGCACTATTAGATGATGCACAACGTATTGATATTCGTGCGCAGTTCGGCGCCAAGGAACCTATTTTTTCAGATCCGCAGTATATGGCCAGGAGTTATCGTCATTATGTTCTCGATGGCCCTATAGAAGTCAGCGAAGAACGACGATACGAAATATTTATCGAGCGCTTGCGCGCTGGCAGCCGTTCCTGGTGGGGACCTGAAGCCGTCGTGGCTTACGACGCCGCAACACGGCTCAAAACATTACCGCACCCTACGCTCCTTCTCGTTGTTAAGTGCTTGCTTGCGGAGAATACGCGGCGGGCTGCTAAGCTCGTTACCAAACCGACCGTGGTAGATATTGAAAATCAAATGACCAAGATCGATGGTGATACCGGTACAGAGCCGTGGTCAGTCCAATCGCCGCTGCTCGCAAGCAAAGTGCGCAGCTTTCTAGATGCTCACTAGCTGGCTTTTAGGTTGAGATTCCCTTCCGTTGAAGAATTTCGAACAATTCAGGATCCACAGCGGCCTCCAGCGCTCTACGAACCTGAATCATCGCGGCTAAGGGAGCCTCAACATAGTGAAACAGTCGCCAGCCTTCCGGTTTCCGCCGCAGCAGTGCGCTCACGCGAACTGTTCCCCCAATTGGTTTCGGATATAGCCGAATATTGCGCAAATATACGTTCCAGCTGAGCTGATAGAAGGCAATAGCCACGCCGGGAGCAGCTTCCTTCGTTTCGAGGTTTCCGTACTTTATAAGTCGCTCGGAGGAACTTCGATCTACTGCCCAGTATCGCTCCAGAGCTGGCCATCCATATAAGACATCGGCTTCCTCTGCGACGTAAATGGGATTCTCTTCCTCGCTATCCCAAAGAGCTCGTAGCCTCGCCACATCATAGGCGTTCCAGTGAGCAATATAATCGTCCAGAAACGCCCGAATCTCAGTAGTGAGAGACATATGATGCCTTTACTAAGCCGTCTCGCGGCGACCGATATCGGGAAAGCATATTTGGAAAATATTAAATGCGTTATGGCCGCTTGGGTGAATTCAACCCCCGTTCCACGGCTGGTCGCGTTAACATGGCGGTACGCCAGCGCTCAATCGCGGGCCACTGTGCCAGGTCGCCGATGGTCGGCAAACGGAGAGCACTGTTGATCCACGGCAATATGGCGATGTCGGCGATTGAATAGTTTGACCCCGCTACATGCACGTTGTCGCTAAGTTGATTGTTGAGGACGTTCAAAATCCTCTTCGACTCCTTAGTGTACCGATCAATGCTGTAGATATTTTTTTCACCCGTTGAAAACAATGTAAAATGTCCCGTTTGACCAAACATTGGTCCGACATTCGCCACCTGGAACATCACCCATTGCATTACGGTAGTTGCATTGCGTAGATCGGCTGGCAAGAGCTGGCTATTCGTTTTGCGGGCGAGATAGAAAAGAATAGCGCCCGACTCAAAAACAGTTATAGGCGACCCGCCCGGACCTTCGGGATCTACGATAACAGGTATTTTATTATTGGGGTTTAGAGCGAGAAATTCGGGCTTGAACTGCTCTGCCTTTGTCAGATCGACGAGATGAATCTTATAAGGCAAGGCCACCTCTTCAAGCATTATTGAGATCTTATATCCATTCGGTGTGGCGTGGGTGTAGAGATCAATTGTGTTGTCATGCATCGACTCAATTCCCCCGCTGAATTGCAAGCATCATGATTTGCTGCTCCATAATTTGGCCCATCTGCAATAAGTCAAATATTGGTGGCAATTTTGGCGAACGTCCAGAGTGAAGGAGTGCAGCTGTGTTTGGGCAAACGAAATCGGTCACGAATATCACAAGAGCTATTTGTAGCTGGCCACAATGAGCGATTCATCGCAGCTGCATTTTGCCTCTTTATTTAGCAAGGATTTGTTGCCGAGCTATCAGCGGTGATAGTCCGCAATGGCATTCTTGAAGCACTGCACCAGCGCCGAAGCGGCTGGACGTAGCGGCGATCGGCGGCGAAATGAGAAATAGCTCGGCAGCGGCGTCGAAAGGTTGGGCATCAGCACTCCAGTTAAGACGGCTGCGGCAATTTCATGGTCAACTGACTCTTTTGCGACCAACGCAATAAAGTCCGTTTGCATGACGACTGCCTTAACAAGTAGGAGTGAATCGGTACGCAAGATGTACTCTGGCATTAGAAGATCATTGCGATGGAACGTATCCCTGATTGTATCTTGGAATACCTGATGGTTTTCAGGAAGAACCCACGGAAATTCTCGAACTTTGCTAAGTTTAACTGTTTTCTGATTTGCAAGCGGGTGTCCGATGCGCATCAACAGAAAGTTTGCATTGAATAGAAGGGCGTTGCCAATTGGCTCATGATGCAGATCTGGATAATTATCGAGATTGGTCTTAGGTGTGGTCACCACAAAATCGAGATCCCCGGCAATCAGCGCGTCGTAAAGACCCTGCGAATGATTGATAGTGGCAGATATGCCGATACGAGGGTGAGTTTTGGAAAACTTCACGATCGCAGTTGGTAAAATGCCGGAAGCCACCATGGTTCCAATACCAATTCTAATTGCACCATGGACACCACCGCGGAGTGCATCAATTTCCGCTTTGGCTGCCTCTAATTCACCACAAATCAGCAGCGCTCGTTGCTCCAGGGCCTTACCTATTTCAGTAGTCTCAGCACCAAATTGTCCTCGTTCAAGTAGCTTAACCTTCAAAGCCTTTTCTAGTTGAACGATGCTATGGCTCAACGCTTGTTGGGTGATGTTTAGCTTTTCTGCCGCTCGGCCAAAATTGCGCCACTTGGCGACGGCCAGAAAGTGCCTCAATTGTCTAACTTCCACCGCGGGCGCCTTTCTTCAAAGGGAAGGTATAACGCACAGGTCTTCAGCAACTCTTCTTCACAAGGATGGCTTGTCGTTGCCTCTATCGATTTTGTTAGCGTAGGGTGGGCCTAACATTAACATTCGCACGCACGCTCGTTAAGTCTTAGTGGGGGCTAACATAGCGCAGTTTATGTAAGTCGCTGAGGAAGCATCGGCTCTCTCATGTGATTGAGTTTGATTGTGCGAATGTGAACCGGCCGCTCTGATATATCGATTTTGCCTTTTGCCCCCTCGTTTTCATTACCAGTCCCCTTGATGGAGTCATAGATGACCGGGGCTCCGCTGCTCAATCGGATCAAGATAGCAACTTTCAGCGCTCCCGATGTCGACCAGGTCTCTGCTGTTTACGAGAAATGGTTCGGATACGGGACGGTGGAGACAGGAGAGATTAGCCCGGAGATCGCAACCTCTTGGGGTTCCGCGATGATGGCGGGGCGACGCTATGTGCTAATGCAACCCGCGAATAAATTGCCGGTCTATATCCGTGCCGTTGAAATCGATGCGGTTCCGAATTATCGGCCTCTCACGACCTGGGGATGGAATGCCATAGAGGTTTTGGTGGAGGATCCGTTCAAGTTGAACCGAGACCTTTCCGATAGTCCCTTCATCATAATCGGAAAGCCGAAGACCTTGCCTCGTTTTCCGACCATTTGTGCAATGCAGGTGCGCGGCATCGCCAACGAAGTTCTCTACCTCACGTGCGATACCGCCCCAGAGGACAAAGCGTTTCTACCCCGCGCCGGCACCACGGTCGGCAGGCCGTTCGTCATGGTCGTGGCTGGACCGAGCGCTGAATCAATAATCGACTGGTACGCTACGCATTTTGGAATCGATAATGGAAGCCCAGTAAGCGCCACTGCTGTAGAGCTTTTGCAACAAGCCCAAGCTCTACCAGATGTACATAAATTTCCTGTACAACTTAAGGCAATAAAGGAGAAAGGCTATTTCATTGAAATAGATGGCTTTCCAAACGGCACCGGACCGAAACCTCAGTACTCTGGGCAATTGCCACCAGGTATCTCAATGACAAGCTTCGCGGTTGATAGCCTGGACAAACTTACAAGTCGTCTCTTTGCAGAACCAATCTCTGTCAAATGCAAAGGGTATGATGGTCGCCGCAGCGCAACTACGGTAGGGGCCGCAGGGGAACTGGTTGAACTCATTGAAGGCTAACTCGACTCCAGTTTATGGGTAGAATGCGTGACCATAAAAACGGATGAACGCATAGGCCACGATGCATGACCCGACCCCATGTCGAATTTATTCAGTCTCAAGCATTGTCTTGGACCCCCTCGACCTGGACTGGTTGGTATGAAGGGACACAGCTGAAGATTCTCAGTGAGGATGCAAACACTGGCGCGATCAGTGCTTTGATCAAATATCCTGCGGGTTGGTCCATTACGGAACAGTTCTTCATCGACGCAGACGAAGAACTTTTTGTTCTTACTGGAAAAGTCAGAGTCGGAAGCGAAAGGTACGATGAATACTCTTATGCACATCTGCCTTCCGGCTTTTTACGCACCGGCGCACATTGCGAGGCAGAGTCCATTATTCTCACCTTCCTCTCGAAAGCACCACGATCAGAGCTTGCCGACATTAGTTCCTGCGATATGTCTCGTCTCATAAGAAAAATCGATGCTCTGTCGGCTCCATTGTCCACGGACTTTGCGAAGCTTGGGGTTCGGAATGCACCTGATGCCGCACTGCGCGTGCAAACAGCGTCATTTTTATTGCTCAGAGAGGATCCCTACACGCGTGAACAAACTTGGATACTCGCAGCGCGGGGATTGAGGCATGGCAATAGGGAGGAGATTCATCCTGTAGTGGAGGAAATGTATTTGCTTGGCGGCGACCTTATTGGGCCAAATGGGACCATGCTGCCAGGAGCGTATTTCTGGCGACCCGCAGGAATAAAACATGGGCCATTCGGCTCGAAGGCAGGCAGCCTCATCTTTCACAGAGCGATCGGCGGCCCGTTGAGCACGACATATGTCGAAGGCGCCGATCATTTTCAATGGGATCCGGAATATCGACCCGTATTGCCGCCGTATCTTGCGCGATACCGGACATCCTCGATACCAAATACTTCCGCCTATTGAGCCGATCCGTTGACGCTTAAACGCACAATTATGAATAGCCTGATATCGGTTGTCCTGGCTGTCGTTTTTTGGATCCCCAATGCGGCCTCTGCCACCGACACTGTCCGCGTCGCCATCAGGGCGCTTCCGGCTTCTTTAGGCAACCCGCTGACCTCCGTGGGTCAACCCGCCAGCGAGACGTGGGGCGCAATTTTCGATGCGCTGACATTCATCGACAGTACGGGCGTCCTTCAACCGGCTTTGGCAACATCCTGGGAGCCGACCTCCGCGACACAGTGGGTCTTTCACCTTCGGCGAAATGTCCGATTTCAGAATGGAGAGATGTTTGATGCAAACGCCGTAATACACACGGTGCAAATCCTGCAATCCACACTCGGCCACACCTATTTCGTAAGTTCTGAGGTGGCTGGAATCACGGCGATCCGCGCTGTCGATCCTTACACGCTTGAGATCGCGACAGCTCAGCCAGACGCAATTTTGCCTAAACGCCTCAACATCGTGATGATCGTCGCGCCGCGCGCATGGGACACGCTGGGCCCAAACGGTTTCTCGCAACGCCCTATCGGCACCGGTCCATTCCAACTGCAGGATTGGAGTGAAGGTCAAACCAGAGCGCGACTTACGGCGTATGAACAGTCTTGGCGCGCGCCACGGCTGAAGGCGCTGGAGCTTTGGGTCATATCGGATTCGGTAGCAAGGCTACAATCTTTGCTTGCTGGAAATGTCGACATCGCAATGGGACTTGGCCCGGACGACTTATCCCAGCTGCCAAAAGATCTATTCGACAGTTATGTCGTACAAACTGCGGCAGTCTTCGCAATAGCTCTTCGTAATGTTGGAAATCCAGCGTCGCCGCTCCAAGATGCTCGCGTCCGTAGAGCACTTAACTATGCCGTCAATGTGCAGCAAATTGCAGATGTCATTTTTGGTGGAACCATAAAACCTGCAAGCCAAGGCGCTCAACCGAATACGTGGGGCTATAATCCCGATCTAACGCCATATGGTTACGATCCAGCCCATGCACGACAACTTCTTGCAGAGGCGGGTTATCCCCGTGGATTCTCATTAAATATCGATGTCCTAACGGGCTTCGCGGCCGGAGACGATACGCTTTATCAGAAGGTTGCGGAGGATTTGGCCAAGGTCGGCGTAAGGGTCACGCTAAGGGCCATTCCTTACTCAAGGTGGCTCCAGAAATATACCAGCGGTGCGTGGGGCGACACCGATGGATTTTCCGCCCGATGGGACAGTGGCGCTTATTATGACTCTATCAGAGCGATAACGGCAGCTTCGTGTGCGAAGGTAAATCCCTTTTTCTGCGTACCGAGCATCATGAGCGAGATTGATAACTCCGGACGGATCTTCGATCAGGGGGCGCGCAAACAGCACTTGCAAGCCATCATGGCGCAGCTCAAGGAAATAGCGCCGGCGATCTGGCTGGTTCCCTCCATCGCCTATGTTGGCATGACGACGAAGGTCAAAGACTTCCATGCGAGAGAACAGAGCATTTCCTATGACTTATTGTCTCTTCAGTAGAGTCTTTAGGATCAAAGATCCTAGTTTGAAATCGCCTCGATTGGCGCGGGACCCTCGTCGATTTGTGCCCTAAATTGCTCGATCTCGGCTGTGTGTAGGAGCTTCAATCTGGAGTACGTCGACTAGTTTGCGTTTTTGGTAGAGCAAACAAACATAGAGGGACAATTTGTTTCCCCTTGCGACAAAGCCAACTGGGCAGGCACTGAGGATATTCTTTTTCTACTTAGGTTCGGCTGGACCCAAACGCTAATAGCGGTGCTTATGATTACTTCGGCAGGTTGCTCGAAATCCTCCGCCCGGCACGCCAAAGTTCGTAACCGCGACAATCCTGAATGCTCTCTGCGACCGCAACGGCCTCTCTGATTGCCCGCTCATCGCCATCCCGCTCGAAGTCTTCGACCTTCAAAACCCGATCATCGCGGGCGTAAACAATGCAAACGTAATTGGGCATGGTCTACTTCTCGCCACGGTCATACGTATTAATGTACCACTATCGGATCGGACGCCGCGCTCTCGCGCATCGACGTCGAGATCAGAGGCTTGAGCTCGGGGGCAAGAGCTGCCAGGAGCTGAACGGCCAGTGCGCTCGTGAAGTGATAGTGCGCGGCTTCGGAACCGGGCACATAAGCGGTAAGCGTGCCGAAGAAGCGATTGCCTAGAAAAAACACAAACGTTGCCGTGCGATCCACTACCCGAGAGTCGATTAGCCTTTGCCCGGATGAAAAGGTATCAAATCGATTGTCTCCCGTACCGGTCTTACCGCCGACCGCAAGGGGACTTCCATTGGCGCCCAAATACACATTCCGTAGCCGCGTCCCGGTTCCCCGACCTACCACACCCATTAGGGCTGGCCGCAAGATGGCCGCAATCTCGGGGCGGAGCACCTGCTTTGGCGCTTCGGGCTCTAACGCCAGGTCGGTTTCGTAAGGCGTACCGGATGCGAATCTCAGATGCTCAATGTCGGCTGAGGGTAGTTCCACGCCGTCATTGAGGATTATACCCATGAGATGCGCGAGCGCACTTGGCCGATCACCGGAGCTGCCGAGGGCAGTTGCATAAGATGGCACGAGTTGAGCAAAGGGATATCCCTGCCGGCGCCAATCCTCAAGGATACGGCCGAAGGCATCTTCTTCCTGCAGGATGCGGATGCGCACATCCTGTTTGTGTGAACTATGTGTCTTGAACAACCAGCCGTAGACCTGTTGGCGCTCGTTGGTGCTCGCATTCAGGACCGTGGCGCGCGTGGCATCGGGATGAGTGTCTAGATAGTCGACGAGCCACAGTTCCAGCGGGTGGATACCTGCAAGATATCCGCGATCAGCAAGCGAAAACCGATCGATCGCGTACATCGCATAGAGCTTCTTGATCTCCGCATCGTCGGGTACGTGTTTCGGTAATCGCATCTTGATGAATTGGCCAAATTCCGTGGCGGATGCCGCCGGACGAACGGAACGAAAGACCACCGCAAGCTGGCGGAGGCTCGGCCTTGTCCGGCTAGAGAGTAGAGCTAACCTATCGTCGGGCGTATGCCCGTGATAATCGTCGTAAAATCGGTTGAGATATGTACGGCCTTCTTGATCAGCAAAGCGCCGCAAATAAGTTAACCGCACCGACTCTGATCCATCGGAGTCGACCGCCGTTCCATCCAAATCGCCCTGCGCGATGTAATAACGAGAAATGTCTCGCAAGAGGCGCACGAAGACGAGATTGATCGAGCGCTCGAATGCGTCCTCGACTGTTGGCACGTCATGGCCTTCCGACTTCTCGAAGTTATGGAAGACATGCATCCCACCGCCCGTGAAAAATGCCTCCGCCGGACTGGAGGAGTACTGACGCTGCATGGCAGCCTCCAACATAGGTCGGAGTGATCGATCTGAGGTATCCGCGAGATATTTTATCGCCCAACTTGTCAGAGGATCGTTCGCTTTGGCTTCTGCAATCATCAAATCGCGCGGGGACACGAGAGCAAAACGATCGTGCAACGCTGCCACAACGTCGAGATAGGTGATGAGGGTACGCAGTTTGGCCGTCGATCCGAGGATGAGCTTTGCGCCAGAGTTGATATCGAAGGGCTCATCAAGACTGTCGGCATGAATCCGCATCCAATTACGGTCGGCGCCCCGCTCGTAAAGAACAAAACTATACGCAACCTTGGAAGGGTCCTCCGTGCCGAGCATGTTTTTGCCCACGAGGCCAAGCGCCTTGACTTGCTCGGGCTTTCCAAGCCGCGAGAGGACATCGCTTATGCGTGTCTGTACGGAACCCTCAAGCGTGGTTTCTGCAGTTAGATCGAGACGATCGAGATTATAAAAATTTGTCGTATGGAGGAGGGTTAGAAGTCGCGTGCGTATTGCATCGGCGGCTTTGCGCCCAACAAAGGAAGTCGATGGCGGTGCGGGTGCCTCCTTGCTAAAACGCAGGTGGGTATCGAGTGCGATGCGACCCAATTGTGGATCAATAATTTTTGCCTCAACCAAAGCGCGCAGATAGCGATCCGTCAGCACGCTGAGTGCTCCGCGATCTATCGCAAGATAATAAGATGGACGGCGCTCGGCAATCAGAAGGCTCAGCACCTGCTTGTAAATCTCAGCCTTGCGGGCGAGCGACACGTGGTCGGTTGACTCATTTACCAGAACGCGATTGGCTTCCGTAAATTTGGTGCCATACCACGCTCTAAGTCCGTCGCTAATGCCGGTAACCTCGCCGAAGTTCGGCCGCGAGCTCAGCGGCGTCTCATTGAGATAATTTGCAACAATTCGCTGGCGCGCTTCCGTCGTATCACCGCCGTCCAGATAGGCGCGCTCGCTGGCGCTGGTCATTTGACGAAGTTTGTCGGCGAAGCCTTTCGTGGCGCCGCCAGGTGAATGGCGGAACTTCTCGATCTGGGTTGCGAGCGTGCTGCCACCGCCTCGCCGAAGCTGCGGATCGAACCACCCACCCACTTGGCCGGCGCTGGCCACCAGGAAGCGCTCCCAGTCGATTGCGGGATTGCGTTGCTTGTGATCGGCATCGAGTAGGTGATGCTCCTCGATGAATAGGAGCGTGTTGACCACGAGCGGAGGAATAGACTTGAAATCACTATAGATCGATTCAGGATATCCAGCGGAGTAGAGAATACCGCCGTTCGAATCGAGCAGGTTGAGACCGGCGCGCGCTTTTTCGTGATAAATCTCATAGCCCCCGCCCGCGACGAACCGATCGAGCTGAGGCGAAATCTTGGCCTGGCGTTCAATGGCAAAATGATGTGCGGTCAATGCGTCGATGAACGACGGGATCTCCGAATAGCCCACGCGCTCATCATAGGGCCCGTATTGCGGAAAGCGAATCTGGGGGCTTGGTCCGGATTCAACAGTGAAGGTCATATCTCTCGCAGCCCGCGAGAAGATAAGAGACTGCAGATACGACGTGCGCACCTCGAAAATGGCGCCCCAGCTAAGCAGGGCTAAACAGACAAGACTCAATAGCCAGAGTGTTAGCCGGTTATACCGGGATCTGCGCCAAGTTCTGCTCACCATGTCTGCAGGTAGTGAGGCCAATTTCGCGTCGGTGGGCATAAGCAAGTAGAGCGTCTGAATGTGGCGCTAAGATGTTGACGAGAATGTAAACGGGAAGACCCTCATCTATTGCGTTAGGTGTTGAAATGAACGGAGGATTGGACCTAGCCATCTTGGCCTAATCGCTGCAGTTGTTATTCAACGAAGCGAGCCATGGGCACTGTACTTCGGTGAAACGCTTCTCGCCCGTAGTCTTGAATTGGTAAGGTCGCGGTGCTGACATATTTTTGCCTCTCACCTGGGACTTCGGTTTTACTGCCCCAATTTCCCTGATTTCGCGCCGCCCGTCACGTTGCAGCATGCGTCGCGATCAAACTATCCCCGGCCTAATCGTCCAACGCCTTCAATGTCCGCCCATGCCGGCGCCGAAGGGCGGGCGAGAAAACCAAATGATCCCCATGACCCCGATCAGGATTATGCCCGTCAGCAGGAACACATCGTTAGCTGACAATATGTAAGACTGTGCTGACAGCATACGATCCACCATGCCGTAAATCTGGTTCGTGTCCATGCCTGTATCTTTGAGGCTGTTAATAGCATCACCGAGACGCGTGCCTGATTGGGGCAGCTCCTCCACCAACCGGCTGCGGTGCAGATCGGAGCGATGATCCCAATAGGTAACGGCGATCGATGTGGCGAAGCTGCCCATCATCATGCGCGCGAAGTTTTGCACGCTTGAGGCGCTCGCCATCTTCGATGCTGGAATGCCGCCGGTATTG
>Ga0206818_1053_pt1 | contig 36951 bp, 39 predicted proteins | sample Alteio_BWOrgCont_86_FD_152881 | JGI IMG/M metagenome (GOLD analysis project Ga0206818, IMG submission 152881) | Enriched cells from forest soil in Barre Woods Harvard Forest LTER site, Petersham, Massachusetts, United States -... | ecosystem: Environmental > Terrestrial > Soil > Temperate forest >...
TTAGCAAAGCCCCAAGCGGTGCAAAGGCCGAATTCCGCCTATTTTTTATTGGGGTTTAATGAACAGCTTTTAGGCCATAGCGACCAGGCGCTGGCTGCCTATAAGAAGGTTGATCAGCGCCGTGAAGAAGGGAAGTTCTATCTTAGTGCCCTTAAAAATATGGCGATCATTTACCTAAACCAAAATGACACAGCCCAAGCCAGGGCCTATTTTGACCGCTTGATCAGCCAGTCACCTCCTATGGGGGGCCGCGCAGACCAGAATGACCTGCAGTTAAAGACCTATATTTGGGTTTGCAATGAATATTTGAAGGGCCAGGAATATGATGATGTTTTGCGTATTGCGACCCAGGCTGAAAAAACATTTCCCTCCGCCGCAACTTTTGGAAATTGAGTATTTCAAGGCCGAAGCGCTGCGGGGGATGGGGCGTTGTGATGATGCGGTCAAGAGCTATTATCTCGTCACATCATCGGCTGTTAAGAATGCGTATACCGGAAGCGCGCATATCGGCGATGGTTTATGTCTGGAAAAGGACAGGAAATTTGATCAGGCCAAGCAGGAGTTCCAAAAATCCCTGGATGAAAATCCGGATGATTATACGATCACAGCGCACGCCTCCTTTGAGATGGCCAATATTGATGCTTCCCAAGGGGATTTTGATGACGCGCTTAAATTTTATCTTTTGATAGCCACCATTTATGATGACCCCTATTATTGTTCTGAAAGTTTGCTGCGCGCGGCCCAAATTTCCGAGCAATTGCAGCGCAAGGCAGATGCCTTAAAAATGTATTCAGAGATCCTGGATAAGTATAAAAACAGCACAGCGGCCGTTTATGCCAAGGCAAGGGTCGGTGTTTTAAAATGAACGACAAGGTCAAAAGACGGATACTGATAGCCCTTTTGGTTTCCCTGTTTGTCCATATCGGATTTTTGGTATGGAGTTATTTTGTCAAAATCCTTCCGGCCATGCCTTTTCCCGAAACCCCTGAAGCTGTTTTTCATGTCAAGATCGACAGGCAGGAATTGATAGGCCAGGAAAAGTTGAAATTTGACGTACAGTCTTCCCGTAAATCCCCGAGTCCGGACAATCCTTTTTCCGAAGAGGTGACAACCAAGCCTTCGATAGAATCCGAAGAGCTGATCAAGAATAATATCGAGTCATCCATCCAGAAAAATAAAATATCGCTCATTCCTTCCTCGATCCAGGAAAACCAGGTGCTTAAAAAATCGGACATCAATGATGTGGTGATGACTAAGAAAGTCCGGCGTTCCATCAGGGAAAACCTGGTGGAATTAGGGGAAGTGCCTACAGAACCCTTTTCTTCCGGGTCTCCGGTGCTCATTTCCGGTGAGGATATTTCAAGGCATTTTCTTGATAAAAGCGCCATCCCTGCCAACACTTCCTTGGCAGCGCCCCTGCGCTCCGCCAATACACAGAATGAATTCCAGGTGATGCAAAGGACTTCTTCGGGCCTCGAGCACCAATCCAAGTCAATGGACCTGGGCACGGCGTTGACCTATCAGCTTTTTAAATACCGGGACCCTGTTTCAGGCCGGAAATATTTTAAGCTCGTGGTGAAGGTAAGGGATGCGACGGTCAATTTCCCGGTCATCCCTAAAGAGATCATTTTCCTGGTGGATGCTTCGGGCAGTATCGGGATGGAGCGTTTGGCCCAGGTGGAAGAAGGCATCATTTATAGCTTAAAGCACCTAAACCCCGATGACCGTTTTAACATCCTTGTTTTTAAGGATAAAAATGTCCCTTTTAGCCCGGCTTCTGTTAAGCCCAGCGCTGAAAATATTAAAAAGGCCGTTGATTTTCTTAACAACCAGAAATCGTGGTCAACCACCGATATTTATGATGCCCTGCGTACAAGCATTAATTTGCCCAATCCTTTTGTCCCGTCCTACAGGGTGTTTATCAGTGACGGGTTTCCGACCACCGGCATCATTAATGCCCGGCGGGTGATCAATGAAATTTCAAGCATCAATGATAATAAGGTGAGTATCTTTACATTCGGCGGGGGAGCGTCAGTTGACCCGTATATGCTGGATTTCATCGCTTTTAAAAACCGCGGCTGGTCAACGGTGGTGGGCCGGGAATATTTTATGGGCCGTGAATTTGACAGATTTTATGACGAGATCAAAGACCCGCTTCTTTTAAATGTGCGGTATTATGTCAGTGGCCTAAATGATAAAGAAATCTTTCCCCAAACCATGCCAGATTTCTTTAAGGGCTCCCAATTTGTCATTTATGGCAAATACACGGATGAGGACAAATTTGCCCTTCAAATCAGGGGGGACATGGTGCAGGATAAAAAAGAATTTATTGTGAGCGCCTCGCTTAAGTATGCCCTTGCGGGCGATAAGCAGATCGCCCGGGACTGGGCGTTCCATAAAGTTTACTATTTGATCAGTGAATTAAAGTACAATGAAAATAACAGGCCCCTGCTTGAAGCCATTGGTGATTTATGCGCCCAATTTCACATTATCACGCCCTATTCCATCAGCATCCCCAGAAAGCCCCAGCCTAAACTGCCAATCAAAAAGCCTGCGGAGGCTAATGATTAGACATCTTTTTACTTCATGGCCGATTCTTATTTTGTTGATTGTTTCTTCCAATGCCCATGCGGATGACAGCGATATCATTCAGGCGGACCGCCAGGCAGTGGCGGAGGCGAATGCGACCGGTGACTCTTCAAAGATCATCGCTGCCAAGGAGCAGTTGAGTGATGATCTTTTAATGGAAGAAAACCAAAGGCGCCAGGATTTGGAAGGGATCGTTATACCGCTGGTCCCTGACGGCCAGGGGCATTTTCTTGCGGATGTGCTTATCAATGGTACTGTTCACGCATCCCTTGTGGTCGATACGGGATCGCCGGTGGTGATGCTGACTTCCCCGTTTGTCCGGAAATTAGGCCTTGATCTAAGCCAGTCCAATCAGGGGTATGTAGAGGTGCTTAATGGCAAGTATAAAGCAGCCGCGATTTCACTGGATAGTGTGAAGTTGGGCGATGCGAAAGCCCTGGGTGTTGATGCCACTGTTTTGCTTGAAAACAGCAAGGCAGGGATGAGTGACGGCTTGTTGGGCATGTCATTTTTGAGCAAATTCCATTTTACCCTGGACCAAACAGGCCAAAAGCTTATTTTAAGAAAAGCTGATTCTTCAATTTAGATGGAACTTTTGGGTGATTATTGTTGTCTAAACGGATAGAGAGGCCGAATATAGGCATTGACCTTTAATGCTAAAGGTATTAAAATTAAGGCAGGTTAATAATATGTCCCGCCTGGGCTGATGGCCCAAGCGGCGGGATCCTGTAAGGAGAGGGATTTATGAGGGTCATATTAAAGATAGTTTTTGTATTCTTTGCTTTTAGCTTATTAATCATTCGCCCAACGACTTCCTATGCGTATTGGCATGATCGTGGGCATGTGTGGATTGGCGTAGGTTGGCCCGGTCCTTATTATTACGGCGGCTATCCCTATGGTTATCCTTACTATGGTGATCCTTATTATTATCCGGGATATGCGGTTGTTGCTTCTTCAAGCTATCAACCGGTTGTTGTCAATGGGACCACTTATTATGTCAATAATGGCGTGTATTATATTTATACGCAATACGGATATCAGGCTGTGGCAACGCCTGCCGGAGCATCTGCGCCTGTAGTAGTACAGTCAGCTGCGGCCACTGCAGCACCTGCGGATACCGGCAGTGATGATGCCGTTACGGTCAATATTCCCAATAATAAGGGAGGATATACGGCCGTCATTCTTAAAAAATCCGGGAATGGGTACGTAGGGCCTCAAGGCGAATTTTATTCCGAGTTCCCGAAAGTGTCCCAACTGCAGACAATGTATGGAAAATAGGGGATTTGTTATGCAAAAGAAAATATTGTGGTTAGGTTTAATTGTTTTGGTTTTAGCCGGGTGTGCTACAAGCACCAGGTATGTCAGTTACGCTGCCCAGCGCTTTCCCCCTAAAGATCCGTATTATAATGTTAGTGTTTATTCTGCGGCACAACCGCTTAGCACCGCCAATCCTTATTATGTGATCGGGCAGGTTTCCATTGAAGGCTTTGCCAGCAATGGGGTCACTCCGGCGACTTTAACGGCCCAAGCCCAAAAAATCGCCAGGCAAAGAGGGGCGGACGCCATTATCAATGCCAGCACAACAGCCTTCCGTTACTACGGGGGGGATGCTTTGCTGAGATTCAAAGGCGAATTGATTGTCTTTGCTTCTGCCGCAACAAAGTAAATATCCTGCAGAACCCTTGTAAGTCCATCTGTCTTGCTCTATAATTTAATAGTAAAATCAATACAATAAAAATGGATTCCCGCTTTCCCGGGAATGACATTGGCATAATTAAGGGAGAACCGTGGAAAATAAAAAGATCAATCTCTCATTCTATTTGGTAACTATCGCTTTTTTAGTGCTGATCATTGTTTTGCTTAAAGATTTCAAGCGCCTAAGGGCCAATGATTTTAAAGAATATGCGGCCACGGTCATGAATATCATAAACCGTGATAATTTTAAGATCAGGATCCTTTCCAATCAATTGGCGGTGGAAGAAAGAGAAAATGCGGACCTGAAAAATACTTTAACAGAAACAAGAAATGCCCTGGATAATTTAAGTAAAAAATTAGTAAGCCCTACCCATGCCCCCTGATCCCAAAAAAGAAGCGGATTGGTTTGTTTCCACCAAGGAAATGACCAAGGAAGCTTTAAAATTGTCCTTCCAGATGAACCGGCAATACACGCTTTCCAAGGACCAATACACCGCCACCATGCATGATAATTTTATGGCCCTGTCCCTGGCTGTCCGTGACCGTATCGTTGAGCGGTGGATCAAGACCCAGCAGGGTTACCATAAAAAGAATGTCCGGCGGGTTTATTATCTGTCCATGGAATTCCTGATAGGGCGCCTGATGGGCAATAATATGTATAATTTGGGCATTGAGAAGCAGGCGACCGATGCCCTGGATGAGCTGGGATTGGATATGGAACTCGTCCGTGAGCAGGAGGTTGATGCCGGTTTAGGCAATGGCGGCCTGGGGCGGCTGGCTGCCTGTTTCCTGGACTCTATGGCAAGCTTAGGCGTGCCGGCCCATGGTTATGGGATCCGTTATGACTATGGGATATTCAACCAAAAGATCAAGGATGGTTTTCAGATAGAACTTCCGGATGAATGGCTGCGTTATGGAAATCCGTGGGAATTCGCGCGGCCCGAGAATACCGTTAATGTCCGTTTTTATGGAAAGATGCAAACGGAACACGATCATAAAGGCAAGGTTAAGCACAAGTGGGTCAATACTCAGGATGTGATGGCCGTACCCTATGATTTTCCTGTTGCCGGATACAAGAATGATGTTGTCAATACCCTGCGGCTTTGGTCGGCACGGGGGACCGAAGAGTTTGATTTTGATTATTTTAAATCCGGTGATTACGCGCAGGCTGTTTATAAGAAAATCCTCTCGGAGAATATTTCCAAGGTTTTGTACCCTGCCGATGATATCAGCCAGGGCAAGGAATTGCGCTTGAAGCAGGAATATTTTTTCACCGCGGCTTCCATGTCCGACATCATCAGGCGTTTCAAATCAGAGAATTCGAATCTCCATGATCTTCCTCAAAAAATTGCCATTCAATTGAATGATACGCACCCGACCCTGGCGATCGTTGAGCTCATGCGGCTTTTGCTTGATGAGTATGATTTTGAGTGGCAGGCGGCCTGGGAGGTGACGGCCAAGGTCTTTGCTTATACAAACCACACCCTGATGCCGGAAGCTCTGGAATGCTGGGGCGTTGATCTGTTCGAGAAGCTTTTGCCCCGCCACATGCAGATCATTTATGATATTAATGCATTTTTCTTAAAAGGTGTCAGCGCCCGTTACCCCGGGGACATTGACCGCCTGCGGCGCATGTCGATCATTGAAGAAGGCTATCCGAAAAAGGTCCGCATGGCTTACCTGGCCATTGTAGGCAGTTCTTTTGTCAATGGGGTCTCGAAGCTGCATTCCGATCTGCTGCAGGAAAAATTATTCAAAGATTTTTATGATCTTTATCCGGAAAAATTCAATAATAAAACCAACGGGATCACCCAGCGGCGCTGGCTGCTGAAGGCCAATCCGCGGTTATCGTCCCTGCTGATGGAAAAAGTGGGCGACGGCTGGGTCATGGATTTGGACAAATTGGAAAAGCTCAACACTTTTAAGAGTGGCAAGGCCTTTCAAGAGCGGTGGGCGGATATCAAGAAAAAAAACAAGGAATCCCTGGTGCGGTATATCGCCTCCAGCATGAAAATCGACCTTGACCCTGAGTCCATTTTTGACGTGCAGATCAAGCGTATCCATGAATATAAGCGCCAAATCCTTTTTGCTTTTTATATTATTTCGCAATACCTGCGCCTGAAGCATGACCCTAAAGAATTTATTTATCCGCGCACCTTCATGATCGGCGGTAAAGCAGCCCCGTCTTATCACATGGCTAAATTAACGATTAAATTCATCAATAACATTGCGGATATTATTAACCGCGATAAAGGTGTGAATAACAAGATCAAGCTGATATTTTTGGAGAATTACCGGGTGTCCCTGGCGGAGAAGATCTTTCCGGCCAGTGATTTATCCGAGCAGATCTCAACGGCAGGGACCGAGGCTTCGGGCACGGGCAATATGAAATTCATGATGAATGGGGCCTTGACCATCGGCACCCTGGATGGCGCTAATATTGAAATGGCCCAAAAGGTGGGGGATGAGAACATATTTATTTTCGGCCTCAAGGCCCATGAGGTGGAAGCGCTCAGGCACAAGGGTTATCATCCTCAAAACACCATTGAGAAAAACCCCATGCTTAAAGAAATCTTTAAGCTTATCCACAGCGGTTTTTTCAGCCCCCATGATGTTAAGCTTTTTGCCCCTATTGTCCAGTCGCTGACGCACCATGACCACTACCTGGTTTGCGCTGATTTTGAGTCCTATTGCCAAAAACAGGACGAGGTTTCAAGGCTGTATCTGAATAAGGAAGAATGGACCAAGAAATCGATCACCAACGTGGCCCAAAGCGGCTATTTTTCCTCAGACCGCACCATCCGTGAGTACGCCAAAGACGTTTGGAATGTCCCTACCGGCAATTAATATCTTGACATCGGGAATTTTAGGAGTACTATAAATAGAAATAATTTCTGTTTATCCTATGAATGCTGATTATCTTAAAAAATTAAAACAGGACCATTTTAAAATCACCCCCAAGCGCCGGGCGATCCTGGACCTTTTTGACAGGGAGGACAAATGCCTGACGCCGGAGACCATTTGGGAGCATTTAAAAAAGACTTTCAAGCAGTCAGGGCTGCCCGGCATCTATCGCAATTTGGAGCTTTTTGTAAAACAGGGGATCCTGATTAGGATTGACCGCGAAGGGCGTAAGCGCTATTATGCTTTATGCCACGATCACAGCGGCCACCATCACCATCATATTGTCTGTGTTGAGTGCGGCAGGGTGGATGATTTTCCTGTTTGTCACTTCCCTGATATTAAGAGCACCAAGGGGTATAAAATCTTGAGCCATTCGATGCAAATAAACGGTATTTGTAAATCTTGTCAGTAGTGCTAAAAGATTGCTTCGTCGGGCTAAAGCCCTCCTCGCAATGACACTAGGAAACGACGAGCAAGAAAGTACGGCTCAAGCCTTTTGACACTAGGAAACGACGAGCAAGAAAGTACGGCAAGCCTTTTGATACAGGAGAAGTTATGGTCACCTATATACAAAATATCCTCTTAAGGGGAACGTTATTGGAAGTTTTGATAGCTGTGGCTTTTGCTGGGGCTGTTGCTTCATTAAGCTCCTGCACCATTGCGCGTCTTCCTGTTTTATTGGGGCTTGTTTCTTCGTCTTCAAGTTCAAAACACCGCGGGTTTTTGCTTTCCATCGCCTTTTCCTGCGGCCTCATTATTTCGTATACTTTTATTGGGATGCTTTTTGGGGCGATTGCGAACATAGCTTCCAAGCTTGTCGCCATCAGCCAATACCTTTATCTTGTACTGGGCTTTTTAATGATTTTAGGCGGTTTGTTTTTTGCCGGATTGATCTCTTTGGGCGGGGGGATCAATACGCATTGTGAGAATGCGGTCAAGGGCGTTAAAACCCTGCCCTCGGCATTTATATTTGGCATGCTTTTTGCGTTTTTGGAAATGCCGGCCTGTCCCTGCTGCGGGGCGGTTTTACTGCTTATTGCGAGTTTAATCGCCATTAAAGGCTCCTTGCTGTATTCAGGCGTGGTCTTTTTCAGCTTTGCTTTGGGCCAAAGCCTTCCTATTTTAGTGATCGGATTTTCGTCCGGCATATTAAAGAACTTGATCCCTAAGACACAAAACCTGGAGGGCATCATCAGTTTTTGCGTCGGGAATATTTTAATTGTTTCGGGGATTTTTCTTGTAACACTTGCTTAATTAGGTTCGTGTTAAAAGATTGCTTCGTCGGGCTAAAGCCCTCCTCGCAATGACACAGACCATACGCCAAACGAAGCAATTGGGCCTTTTGACACTAGGGTTCGACGACCAAGAAACAGGGAATATTGACACAATTAAAAGAATTTTTATAATGGCACAACACCCACATACTCATTCACATGCTGAAGGCTGTTGTGATCATGATCACGGGCATAGTCATGACCAGAATTCTTGGCCTCCGGCGAGGCGTTGGCTTTTGTCGATTTTGATCGTGGGTGTTTTGTTGGTATTATTGCGGCCTTTTATCGTGGGACAGATGATTGTCCGGGTGACGTCTTATTCCGCCAGTTCTTCCTATAATGACGCGGTCCGCATATGTAAAAAAATTATCGCCATTGATGGCGGCAATAAACAGGCATGGACATCGTTAGGCTATGCCTATATGGATATGTCGCAGGTTGACATGGCTATCCCGGCATTTGAGAAAGTCCTTTCGATAGATCCTGAAGATAAGGGAGCTGCTTCTTATGAATTGGGGCAAGCCTATTATGCGAAGGGTGAATATGTCAGGGCGATCGCGTGCTTCGAACGCGTTAGAAGTGCCGGGCCCCGGGCTTCAGCTTTATTGGAAGCAGATGTCCTTAAATACCGTCATGGTACGCTGGGATTCCGTAATTTAAACAGCATGCAGGACCTGCTTGGGCTTTTGCTTGATTCTTATAAAAAGACCGGAAATACCGTTCAAGCCGCAGCGGTCCAAAAGGAATATGATTTTTATAAGAATAAACATAGCAGGATATTGTTTTAAAGGGATGATATAAATTTTTTTAAATTGTAAATAGAAAGTATTTCTATCTGAATATTGGACAAGGGAGGGGTTTTATGAGGAGGCTTACAATTTTATTGGGTTTAGTTTTAATGTGTCTAGGGATAGCGCCGGTTCACGCGGATACGGCCAACGCGACTATACAAGTAGTTGCCGCGGAGAATTTTTGGGGCAGCCTGGTGTCCCAACTGGGCGGAAGCCGTGTCAGTGTGGTAAGTATCGTTTCTGACCCCAATGCCGATCCGCATGAATATGAAAGCAATGCCGACACCGCAAAAGCTTTTACAACCGCCAATTATGTTATTTTAAATGGTGCCGGCTATGACAGTTGGGCGGATAAATTACTCAGTGCCGGCACGAATACAAATCGAAAAGTTTTAAACGTTGCTGATCTTTTGGGGAAAAAGGATGGGGATAACCCTCATTTTTGGTACAATCCGGATTATGTCAACCGGGTCATCGCCAGGATGGAAGGGGATTTAATTTCTATTGATCCGTCTGATACGGAATATTATAAAGAGCAATATGCGGCGCTTCAAAAAACACTTGCCCCTTACCAAAACCGCATTGCATCAATCAAAAATCAATTCGGCGGGACACCCATCGCCTGCACAGAAAGCATTTGTGTTTATCCGGCGGCTAGCCTGGGGCTCAATCTTGTTTCGCCTGCAGAATTCATGGATGCGGTCGATGAAGGCAATGATCCTCCGGTGCAAAGTGTCGTTAAATTTGAAGGGCTGATTAAAGACAAGAAAATGCAGGTCCTCGTGTATAATGAGCAGACGGTAACGCCGATCACTGAGACCATCAAGAAAATGGCTGGCGGTGCCGGCATTCCCGTTGTCGGGATCACCGAAACCATCCAGCCGCCGGATGCGTCTTTTCAGGACTGGATGAATGGCGAATTGATGGCTTTAGAAAACGCTTTGAATGCCAAGGCCCTAGGGCAATAAAAAAAGATTGCTTCGTCGCCCTGCGGGCTCCTCGCAATGACACGGTACAAAATGGAAAAACAGAATATTATTACTGTAAAGAATTTATCGGCAGGCTATTCTTCCAGGCAATCACAAACAATTGTCTTTGAGAACGCCAATTTCTCTATTGCCAAGGGCGAGTTTGTCGGCGTATTGGGGCCTAATGGCGCCGGGAAAACAACCTTGTTTAAAGTGCTTCTGGGGATCTTAAAGCCGGTCAGCGGAGAAGTAACTGTTTTAGGCGAAAAATGCCAGTCAAGCAGCTGTGACACTAATTGCAAAATCGGTTATGTTCCCCAGCGCCACACCTTTAGTTTGGATTCAATGATTGAAGCTTTAGAAATTGTGCGCCTGGGCATCAACGGAAGAAAAATGGGTTTTAGCCTGCCTGCCACCGCCAGAAGAGAAAAAGAGGAAGCTCTTGAAATGCTTAAAATCGTCGGGGCCCAGGATCTGGCGCATCGACCGCTGAGCGCTTTATCCGGCGGAGAACTGCAAAGGATTTTTCTGGCGCAGGCCCTTGTCGGCAATCCGGACATTTTATTTCTGGACGAACCCCTGGCAAGCCTGGACATCCGCCGTGAAAATGAATTTGTAAAACTTATCAAAAAAACCGCCTCAGCCCGGAACATCACTGTTTTATTGATCGCCCACAATATAAACCCTCTTTTGCCTGTCTTAAGCAAGGTCATCTACGTGGCCAATCATCGGGTGCTGGTGGGGAATGCCAACGAAGTTTTCACTTCGGCATTTTTAACAAAGCTTTATAACTCTCCTGTGGAAGTGCTGCGCGATTCCTACGGACGGATCGCCATTATAGGGGCCCAAGAGGGCGGTCACGACCACAACCATGGATAAATCTTATGTTTAGTTTTAATATTTTCAGCGACCTTAACACCATGTTCCGGTATGATTTTATGCTGCACGCCTTTGAGGCCGGGACAATTGTCGCTGTTATTGCGGGCATGATCGGATATTTTATTGTTTTAAGGCGCTCTTCTTTTGCGGCACACGCCTTATCTCACGTGGGCTTTACCGGAGCTGCCGGAGCGGTTTTGATAGGGATTAATCCCATATTCGGATTATTTTTATTCACGATGGGCGGGGGATTGTTTATTGGTATTTTGGGGCGCAAGGCTGAAAGCCGCGATGTCCAGATCGGGACTGTTTTGGCATTTATGCTGGGCCTGGGGGTTTTATTCATCAGTCTTTATAAAGGATACGCCACAGAAGCGTATTCACTGCTTTTCGGGGAAATTTTAGGGATAAGCAGCAGCAACGTTTTGATCACATTGATCGCCGGCATTATTGTTGCCGTCGTATTGGCTTGTTTTTACCGGCCGCTTTTATTTGTTTCGCTGGACGAAGATGTGGCAGAAGCCAAAGGGCTTTCAGCCTTTTGGATGGGCATTTTATTCATGGTTTTAATTGCCGCCGCAACCTCTATTGCGGTCCAGGTTGTCGGAGTGCTGCTTATTTTTTCTTTGATGGTGACACCGGCTGCCATCGCCGAAAGGCTGGCTTCCAAGCCGTCGCAGGGCATATTTATTTCCGTACTGGTTGCGGTGCTGGCAACGTGGCTGGGGTTATTCATTTCTTTTTATCTGCCTTGTCCCGTCAGTTTCTTTATTACAGCTATCGTATTTTTAATTTATATTTTGGTAAGATTAGTGCCTTATGTCAGGAATTTTTCTTTCCAAAAGTGACATGAGGACATAAGTTACGGAACGTAGTGACGTAACTTATAAGTCCGAATGTCATTGCGAGAAGCGCAGTTCAGCGCAGCCGTAGGCGACGAAGCAACCTTTTTAGTATGATAAAAGATTGCTTCGTCACTCACTACGTTCGTTCCTCGCAATGACACATTTTTTTAACATGTAAATAGAAATAATTTCTATTTATAATAAAGGAGGCGGTATGAGGGTATGGTTGTTGGTTGGGTTTTTATGTTGCTTGCAGCATAGGAAATTATATCTGTATTTACGCAGGCAAGGAATCTTCGCTTTTCTAATAATTCTTTTGATATGTGGCGAAGATTGTTTCTCTATTAGCAGTTACGCGGACAACGCAACATCATCAACCCAGCTTAGTGAAGTGGATGTTATCGGGCAATTGGACCAGGAGCGTAACAGCATCCAGCCCAGCCTTGGGGCTACAGATTATAATATTACCAGTGACGGGATCGACGATGAAAGCCGGGGGGACAATACCTCATTTGATCAGGTGATATTAAGAGCTCCGGGGGTTGCCGAAGATCAATGGGAACAAATGCATGTCCGCGGCGAACATGCCAATTTGCAATACAGGATCAATGATGTCCTGCTTCCTGAAGGGTTGACCGGTTTTGGCGCAGAGCTTGATCCGCGTTTTGTGGCTAATGTTTCCCTGATCGATGGGACCCTGCCTGCCCAATACGGTTTTCATACGGCAGGTATTGTGGATATCACAACCAAAAGCGGTGCCTTTGAGAACGGTGGCGACATTTCCATGTACGGCGGGAGTAATAGCGAGGTAAACCCCAGCATGACCTATGGAGGATCTGCCCCGGGGAACATCAATTATTTTGTCACTTCCAGTTATTTGGAAGACAATCTGGGTATTGATAATAACACGGGCGGTACATCCGCCATCCATGACCAGACCCAGGAGGCCAAGATGTTTGCCTATGTCTCTAAAATCATTGATGATGAAAGCCGTATCAGTGTCATGCTTGGCGCTTCCCACAGTGATTTTCAAATCCCTAATGCTCCCGGTGGTGCTTTATTTAATGACGGGGCCGGAAACCCTTTACCTTTGCCTTATATTCCTTCCCAGGATGTGAATGACCGCCAGATAGAGCAGAATTTTTATGGCGTTGTGGCGTATCAAAAGTCCGAAGACAAACTTAATTATCAGCTTTCGGCCTTTACCCGTTTCAGTGAGGTCAATTACCTGCCTGATCCTATTGGCGATCTGGAATATAATGGGGTAGCATCGACCATTAATGACAGTATTTTTACCAACGGCCTGGAGTTCGACAGCAGTTACGAGTTAAATGACCGGCATACTCTCCGTGCAGGGTCAATATTTACGATCAGTGACGCCATTAACGAGTCTAACTCTGATGTGTTTCCTGAAGACCCAGGCACCGGTGCTGTCGATGGCCCTGAAGAATCAATTAATGCCAATAATCAAAAGCAGGGAGAGACCTATGGCCTTTATTTGCAGGATGAGTGGAAGGTCACGGACCCTTTGACCATCAATTACGGTGTCCGTTTTGACCAATCTTACCAATATCTCAATGAGTATCAGTTGAGCCCGCGCATTAATGCTGTTTATGAAGTTGATCCGGCCACCAAGGTGCACGTAGGATATGCCCGTTATTTTACCCCGCCGCCGCTTGAGGAGCAGCAAAACTTTAATCCTGCCATTTTTAACAATACCACCAATGCGACCGCGATCACCACGAATTCACCTGACCTGGCAGAGCGTGCCAATTATTATGATGCAGGCATCACCCATGATTTTTCGCCTAAATTCCAGGCCGGTTTGGACGGTTATTTTAAAACCGCGATAGACCAATTGGATGATGGGCAGTTTAATGCGGCACCTATAGTGACCCCGTTTAATTATAAATATGGCCAGGTCAGCGGTGTTGAATTGACGATGAATTACAAAAATGGGGGATTTACCAGCTACGCCAATGCTGCCTGGAGCCATGCACTTGGGTCACAGTGGATTTCCGACCAGTTCCAATTTTCCCAGGCTGATTTAAATTATGTGGCCAATCACTGGATATATTTGGACCATGACCAGGCCCTTACCGTTTCTTCCGGAGTGGCGTATGAATTTCATGGGACCAAGGTTTATGCTGATCTGCTTTTCGGCAGCGGGTTGCGCCAAAGCAGCGATCCTGGTCAACCTGACAATATTCCAAATGGCAAACGTGTAGGGTCTTATAATCCCGTTAATTTGGGTATTGAGCATACCTTTAAACTCAACAGTAAACATGACATCAAGGTCCGTTTTGATATTGTCAACGTCGCGGATGAGGTCTATGAGTTACGGAGTGGTTCCGGGGTAGGTGTTTTTGCCCCTTCATACGGTCCGCGCCGGGGATTTTATGGCGGGGTCACGTACGATTTTTAACCATGAGCCCTCTATTAATAAATGAAGACCGAACAATCTGGTTGGCCTTAATCGGGTCATTTTTGATCCATGGTATTTTATTTTCTTTTTCCGGAACAACTTTTATTAAACATGCCCAATTTAGCGTGCAGCCGTCTGCGCAAATGGTGGAAGTAAGTATTGAAGAGATAAAACAGCCTGCGGGGACATCTTCTGATGCTGTTGTGTCATTGCAAGGAGGTTTATCGGTCTTACGTTCACCAACGAAACGATCTTTTAAAAAGATTGCTTCGTCGCCTTCGGCTCCTCGCAATGACACAAACCGTGCGATGTCGAAGGGCGTACGGCTCAAGCCTTTTGACACTGGCGTAAGGGTAAAAGCCAATCCTGACTATTTTCAAAACCCCGCTCCCGGATATCCTGAATTGGCCAGGCAAATGCGGCAAGAGGGCATTGTCATGCTGTCAGTTGACGTGGATAAGGAAGGTGACCCTGTGAGTGTCGAAATTATCCAAAGTTCCGGTTTTCGTATGCTTGATCAGGCAGCGTTAAAGGCTGTCAGGCATTGGAAATTCCAGCCGGGAAGTTTAGGCGGTGTTCCTGTGGATTCCACCGTCACCGTCCCTATCAGGTTTAAATTAGAAAAATGACTCGGGGGCTCGCAATGACACGGAAAGAGTGCTATAATAATTTTTATGAAATTTCCCCGTTTAAAATCTTTGCGTTGGGTATTTATATGCGCCTGCATCATGCTCGCCGCCAATCCGGCCTGGACCCAGGCCTTGCCGAAACTCGGGGCAGCACCCCTAAAATTCGTCAGGAATAATATTGATTATCAGGTGGTTTCTTTTGATGATTTATATTTCAATTACCAGCCTCCGGTGGATGTTGAACATCCTGATGGAAACATCACTAAAGCCGCTAAAACACCCATGGCGATCCCCAAACAGATACAGGACCTGAATGGCAAAAAAGTGGCTATTAGGGGTTTTGTTATTCCCTTGGCCAATAGCGAAGGCCAAAACACAAAAGAATTTTTATTTGCCGATGAGCTGGTGTCCTGCCTGTTTTGCGCCATGTTAGGCTATGATCAATGGATGGTGGGGGATACCGTGGATCCTAAAGGGTTTAATATCAGTGACGATCAGTTTGAAGAACCGATCACCATTTACGGCACTCTGGAGGTTGGCCCGGAATTTGAAGATGGTGAGTTTACGGGCATTTACCGCTTTAAAGCAGATGGATGGGAGCCGGAAAAAAAGAAATTTCTAGGGATTTTTTAGCTAACAGGCTAAACAGCCATTGGGATGAATTTTTTCCGCCAAAATGCTAATTGCTACTTACTGATTCCTGGATAAGTTAGGAGCAAAAACACGCATTTTGGCTACAAAAATTATCCCAACGTCTGTTTAGACGCCAATAATGAAAAAATTAATATTTCCTGTTTCTTGCTCGGCATGCCTTAGTTTTATTCTTTGGGTACTGCCTTTAGGGTTTTTTATCAATCCCTCTCAGGAGAAGCTTGCCTGTGACGGCCAGCGGGCCTTGTGTATGTGCCGTGCGCTGGTCCCCAAGTCATCTGAAAAGGCCATGGAGGCGGGGATAAATTTGAAAGCAGGCGCATCAGCCAATAAAGAAAATTCTTCCGGTGGTGCTGGTAATTATTTTATTTCTGCCAGGCCCGCCATTGCTTTAAATTTATTGTTTGCTTCCCAATTTGAAAACCAGTTCTTGTCCTACAGAAACCCTTCCCTCGCAGCGTTGGAATACGTTCCTAAAGTTTAACTCCAATTAAAAGATTGCTTCGTCGCCCTTCGGGCTCCTCGCAATGACACTAGCGTTTGACGTCGAAGCAATTGGGCCTTTTGACACAACTTTACGAAGTCGAAGCAATTTTTTTAACAAGATTGCTTCGTCGCCCTTCGGGCTCCTCGCAATGACACGAACCTTAAGGTGTCGAAGCAATAGGGCCTTTTGACACGGACTAAACACATTTATTAAGGGGGATTTCATGCGGAAAATATTTTTCATATTATTATTTTTAATATTCGGCTTCTTTAATCTCATGCAAAGCAATTCCTGGGCCTGTGCCTGCGGATGCGGGGTTTTTGACGTAGGCACTGCCTCAATGTTCCCTTCAGGCCAGGGGGGAACATTTTGGGAAGAATACGATTTTATGGACCAGACCCATAATTGGAGCGGGACCTCTAAAGCGTCTAATGATGATAATAGCGACAAGCAGATCCGCACCAGTTTTATCAATACGGGTTTCCAGTATATGTTCAACCGTGACTGGGGTATTTCCGTGGAATTGCCCTATGACCACCGTTATTTCAAAACTGATAATGGGGCCCCCGGCGCGCCGGATATCCAATCTTTTGAACACAGCGCTGTCGGCGATATGCGTGTCAAAGGCATCTATACCGGTTTATCACCGGACATGTCCACCGGCCTGGAATTTGGTTTTAAGTTGCCGACCGGAGACTGGACCTATCCGAATTTTGACCGGGACACTGAAATCGGTTCCGGCAGCACAGATGCCCTGATTGGCGCGTATCATCGCGGTCCTATCATGTCGAGCAACTTTGATTATTTTGTCCAGGACTTGCTGGACCAGCCTTTTTTGACCCAGGGCGGGTATCGTCCCGGCACTGAGGATGATGCTGCGCTGGGCGCCTACTACAATGGTTGGTCATTGGGCGGTGTAAAGGTCACGCCGGTGGCAGAAGTTGAGAATTCGTACCGCTCCCGTGACAGAGGCTGGGCTGCCAACCCCAGCGACAGCGGCTATGAACGCATTTTGCTGACTCCCGGAATTGAGCTGGATTATAAAAGGGTTATGGTGTATTTTGATGTAGGTTTTCCGGTTTATGTATTTACGGAAGGCGACCAGCTGGTTGCCTCAGCGCTTTATAAAGTAACCGTTAGTTATATGTTTTAAAAAATGATCAAAGTCCTATTTTACTTATTATTGCTTTGGGGTTGTGAAAGTGCATGGGCAGACACAGCTGCTGTGCAGGATAAAGGCAAAGAGCTTTATCTTTCTTACGGTTGTGCGCTGTGCCATGGCTGGACCGGACACGGGGACGGGATAAACGCGCAGAAATTTGACCCGCCGCCGACCAATTTTCATGACCCCAAAGCATACCTTCACGGCTTAGACAGGGACAGCATCAGGCGGTCCATCCAATACGGGATCAAAGAAGACAACAGCATCATGCCGGCATTTGAAGACATCCCGCCGGATGAATTAGATAAAATAATCACGTATCTGCAGTCTTTGCAGAAAAAATAGCCCCGCCGGGCTGATAGCCCAAGCGGCGGGGTCCAGCAAGGAGAGGTTCATGAAAATCAGAAATCTATTATGTTTCGCTGTTTTTACCGTCATGTTTTTGGGGGGAGCGTACGCTTATGCTGATGATTTAAGCAAGGGCATTTTGGTCAGTGATGCCTGGGTGCAGGCCATGCCGCCTTCGCAAACAACCACAGCAGCGTATATGACCATTACGAATAATTCTACAAGGGAAGCTGTTTTGGTATCAGCTTCAAGTGATATTGCGGGTGCCGTTGAGATCCACCAGATGGGTGAGATGAACGGGATGATGGACATGGCCATGGTTTCCAATATACATATTCCCGCTTGGGCCAAGGTGACATTGCAGCCGGGTGGTTTCCATATTATGCTGATCAATCTTAAAAAATCGGTCAATAAAGGTGATATAATTCCCATCACGCTCCACTTTCAGGATGGAAGCGCTGTCATCGTGAGTGCTCAAGCCAAATTGCAGCAGGCAGAAGAGCCTTCAGGCATGCCGGGAATGAAGATGTAAGGAGAGGTGTTAGTATGGGCTTATTGATGCTTTCACGTATCCAATTTGCCGTGACCATTATGTTCCATTTCATTTACCCGCCGATGTCCATCGGCCTGGGGCTTATCATTGTGATCATGGAAAGCATGTATATGATCACCAGGAAACCCCTGTATCACAAAATGACTAAATTTTGGGTCAAGATGTTCGGCCTTAATTTTGCCATCGGGGTCGCTACGGGCCTTGTGATGGAATTCGAATTCGGCACCAACTGGTCAACGTATTCCCGTTATGTGGGGGACGTGTTCGGTTCTGCCCTGGCCGCTGAAGGGGTTTTTGCTTTCTTTTTAGAGTCAGGGTTTTTAGCGATCCTTTTATTCGGCTGGGACAAGGTCAGCCCCCGGATGCATTGGTTATCTGCATTGTTGGTCTGCCTTGGCGCCCATTTCTCTGCGATTTGGATCATTGTCGCAGGTTCCTGGATGCAGACACCGGCAGGCTTTCATATTGTAGGGCAAGGCCTGACAGCCCGCGCGGAGATCACCGATTTCTGGGCGATGGTATTTAATCCGTCTTCCATGGAACGTTTGGCGCATGTGCTGGTCGCCTCGTGGCTCACAGGGGCATTTTTTGTATTGAGCGTCAGCGCCTATTACCTTTTAAATAAACGCCATCTGGAATTTGCCAAGGCCTCCATGCGTGTGGGCCTGACAGTGGCCTTGATCGCCGCTGCAGGGCAAATGATCACAGGCCGTATCGGCGCAGAAACTGTTGCCCGCTATCAGCCGACAAAATTGGCCGTGATGGAAGGGCATTTTGCCGCTAATGCGCCGGCGGACATGTATCTATTTGGGTATGTGGACGAGAAGGGCAGGCAAGTGCGCTACGGCCTTAGAATACCCGGGCTGGTCAGTTATCTCATGCATGGAGACCCAAACGCGCCGGTGGTTGGGATCAATTCATTTAAGAAAGAAGATCTGCCGCCGATAAATATTGTTTTTCAAACCTACCATTTCATGATCGCTATCGGCGTGTTCCTGCTCTTATTATCAATAACCTGCCTTGTTTATTTTTTGCGGGGAAAATTGTTTGAGACCAGGTGGCTTTTGAGGATTTTGGTCCCCGCAGTCCTGTTGCCGCAAATAGCCAACCAGTGCGGATGGATGACCGCGGAGATCGGCCGTCAGCCTTGGATCGTTTACGGATTGCTGCGGACCAGCCAGGGATTATCCAAGGCCATCCAGGCCAATGCTGTCCTGGCTTCCCTGATCATGTTTACCTTCATTTATCTTTTATTATTTGTTTTGTATATTTATTTATTCGACAGCAAGATCAGGCAGGGTCCGGTCGACGCTAATTATGACACTCATGGGCATCGCGCGGATTAAAAGTAATTTTATTATGGATTCCCGCTTTCGCGGGAATGACATAAGAAATTTGATAATATTACTTTATCAAGGAGATATATGGATCTTCATTTAATCTGGTTTATTTTAGTGGGGATTTTGTTGGCGGGCTACGCGATACTCGACGGGTTTGACCTGGGTGTGGGGGCCCTGCATTTATTTGCCAGGGGAGACAATGAACGCAGGCTGATGATTAATTCCATAGGGCCTGTGTGGGACGGCAATGAGGTTTGGCTTGTGACCGGAGGCGGGGCCATATTCGCCGCGTTCCCGGACGTGTATGCGACCCTGGCTTCAGGGTTTTATTTAGCTGTTTATCTGCTGATCTTTTCCTTGATCTTTCGGGCCGTGGCCATCGAATTCCGTTCCAAGCAGCCTTTTGCGTGGTGGCGACAGTCCTGGGACGTGGCTTTTTCCGTGGCCAGTATTTTGTGCGCATTTTTGCTGGGGGTCGTTATCGGTAACCTGATCTGGGGGATCCCTTTGGGCGCTGACAAAGAATTTCATGGGACTTTTTTGGGTTTATTAAACCCCTATGCCTTATTGTGCGGGGCCACTGTCCTTTCTGTCTGCATGATGCATGGGTCTATTTATGTGGTCATGAAGACCGAGGGGGAATTTCATGACAAGGTCCGTTATTGGGTCCAGAACTGCATCATTTTCTTTGTGATCTGCTATGTGATCTTGACCATGGCCACCATGCTTTATGCGCCGCACATGGTCGACCGTTTAAAATTGTATCCCATTCTTTTTTTGATACCGGTCATCAAACTGTTGGCCATCGCGAATATTCCCAGGAGCATTTCCAAGGGGTGGGATTCTTTTGCATTTTTTTCTTCCTGCACCGCAATCGTTTTATTCATGCTCCTTTTTGGTTTGGGTATTTTTCCTAACATGGCCCTGTCCAATCCTGGTCCGCAGTTTAGCCTGACAATCTACAATGCCTCTTCATCCCCCAAGACCCTGGGGACAATGTTGATTATCGCCTTGATAGGCATGCCTATTGTGATAGCATATACCATCAGCATCTACTGGATTTTCCGGGGCAAGGTCAAACTGGATGAACATAGCTATTAGGACATGCCGTGGCCGTGGCAATTTTTTAAGAGATTGCTTCGCTTCGCTCGCAACGACACTACTCGTTATGACCTGGGCAGGGTGTGGAAAGCAGGGGAGCGGTCCGGCAGCGTCTGCCGGTTTGGATGGCGCGCTTAATCCTCAAGCTGATTTTACCCTCCATGACCAGGACGGGCGGATCTTTCATTTAAAAGACCACCGGGGGCAGATCGTCCTGTTATTTTTTGGATACACCACTTGCCCTGATGTTTGTCCCACGACACTTTCAAAATTGGCCCGCGTGTATGCGCTTTTGGGGTCGGGGATGCGGCAAAAACTTTTGACGCTGTTTGTCACAATCGATCCGCAGAGGGACACGCCGCAGAAACTCAAGGAATACCTGCGGTATTTTAATATTAACGCCGTAGGCCTGACAGGGACCAGGCAGGAAATAGATGCCGTGGTGGACAGCTACAAGGCCACCTATGAGAAGGTGGTAACTAATTCATCGGCGCTGGGATATATGTTTGACCATACCGACTATCTTTATTTGATAGATGCCCAAGGCAAAACGTCCCATCTTTTTCATCCGGAAGATACGCCCCAAGACATGGCCCAAATTATTAAAGGACTTTGATCATGGCTAAAATAAAATTAGATCTGCACGATATCTTTAACCGGGGGTCTTCCATTGATGCGGAACTCAACCGTGTGATCCGGGAAGCGGTGGATAAGGGCATTACGTTGGTGGAAATTATTCCGGGCAAGGGAAGCGGGCAATTGAAAAAACACGTTTTAAGGTTCCTGGAACAAAAGCATATCAAGGCGCTTTATCACCGCATTGAAAAAGATGACAAGAATTTCGGCAGGGTTTTTGTTCATTTCAGGTGAGTAAGTCTTTAATAGTGATTTTCCTTGCCCTTTTGGTATTGTCGGGCTAAAATATTCAAATTATATGCTTGAAAATCGTCGTCATTTCCGTTTAAAAGAATTTATGGACGTTACCTGGAAGCTTGCAGATCAAGATGTTTCAGGTGAGGGGACGGTTGTGAATATTTCTGCCTCCGGCTTCCTATTGCAGACGGACAGGGTGTTCAGGCCGACGGATAATTGTGTCCTGTCCATTGAATCAGGGGCAGAGACTTTGCCGTTTGCCCCTAAAAAAGGCAGGCTCATGTGGTTTCGGCGTATTAACACCCCCCACGAACGTTTTCAATGCGGCGTACAGTTTTTGAAAGACCAGACGGACAATGATTTTCAGCAATGGCTTGAAAAGAAGGTGGCCCGGATCAGTGAGGCGGCAGACGCAAAAATTTTAGATAATTTGGCTTTTTAATTTCAGGAGGTATGGAAGTGGCAGAGACAGTATTAAACCAACAGGAACCAAAGCTTGGGGAAGGCGTGGACGCCCAACGCCAAAATAATCATTTGATGAAGATAATAGGAATAGTGCTTTCTTTGGTCATGATCGCCCTGACTGTTTATGTGCTTAATTTACAGCATCAAAATTTTAACATCCTTTCTAAATCAACGGACATAGCGTTGAATGCAGGGCAACGCGCGACGGTCAATTATATGACCTATGTCGGTAAATATAAGGAAACCAAAATTGAACTGGATGAAACTACCCGGAAACTGATAGTGGTCAACAACCAGTTAAACCAGGTGACCGCGGATTTGGCATCAACTAAGGGCATGCTTGTGCAAACCCAGGGAATGCTGTCCCAGGCCCAGGATGAAAATGCAAAGTTAAAGCAGGAATTGCTGGGTTTGGATAATTTGCAAAATACAGAGAGCGTCCAGAACATGGGCGAGTTACAGGCCAAGATCGCGGCTTTAAGGGAAAGGGATTCCCAGGTCAGTGTCCAGCTGTCGGAATTAAAGAGCCAGCTGCGCGTTTATCAGGCTGATTTTTCCGATCCTCAGGAAGGCCGCTCTTTAATTATTTTGTTCCAAAACAAGATCAGAATGGTCAAAAACCGTATGCATTATTTAAAGCAGCAGGCCTATTTTGCCAGGGTCGCGGCCCAAAAAGAGAAAGACCGCCTGGCTGCCTTAAACGGCAACAGCGGTTTCATGTTGCGTAATGGCCAGTTGCAAAATCCTAATGGCACCAATAAATCATTTGCCATTGATGTCAAAATTGTCCAATAGTATAAATTTTGTGCCATTGCGAGAAGCGTAGCGACGAAGAAATCTTTTGACATGTTAAAAGATCGCTTCGCGCAGTTTACCCCCGAATGTTTTAATCGGGGGCTCGCAATGACACTGGGGCGTATGTATAATACGTCCCTTTTTTAATGGAGGGATTATGCTGTTAGAAGATAAAATCAGCCAGGATTATGTCCAGGCGATGAAAGCCAGGGACCCTTTTACTTCATCGGTGTTAAGTTTTTTGCGCGCGCAAATCAAGAATGTCAAGGTCGATAAACGCCTGGAGATTGTCCCCGATGAGGATGTTATCAGCGTCATCAAAAAGCAGGTCAAGCAGCGCCAGGATTCGATCACCCAATTTAAATCAGGCGGACGTACTGATTTGGCTGAAAAAGAGGAGAAGGAGCTGGTCATTTTGAAGAATTACCTTCCCCCTGAAATGTCGGCGGAGAAATTGAAAAGCATTGTTGAGGAAGTGGTTTTAGCCAGCGGGGCCACATCCATCAAGGACATGGGCCGTGTCATGAAGGATGTTTTGTCCCGCGTCGCAGGCCAGGCGGATAATCAAATGGTCGGCGCTCTTGTTAAGGAACGTTTGTCCGGAATTTAAGGGGTAATTGTTTAGGTGTCATTGCCGGCCCGAAGGGCGAAGTAATCTTTTAAAAGATTGCTTCGTCGCTTCGCTGCGCTACGCTTCTCGCAATGACACGATGCTAATAAGGGTATATGCGGATAATAAAAGATATTTGTTGGGCGCTGCTTTTTGCGTTGGTCATTGGAGGGGTCGGCTTTACTTTTTGGGTCAGGGACCGTTATGTCGTTCCTATCCTGATGTACCATCATGTGGGGGTCCCTTCAGGTAAATGGCGGCTTAATACCGTCAGTGAACAATCATTTGATTATCAAATGAATTTTATGAAGCGCCATGGTTTCCAGGTCATCAGCTTTGATGATCTGATCACAGGCATGAAACAGGGCCAGGAATTCGCCCGTAATACCGTTGTCATCCAATTTGATGACGGGTATGAAGATAACTATAAATATGCTTTCCCTATACTTAAAAAATACGGATTTCCGGCGATAGTATTTTTAATATCGGACAAGGTCGGCACTCCTAATTTCCTGACATGGGACCAGGTCAAAGAAATGGAAAAGTATGGTTTTATGGCCGGGGCCCATACGCGGCACCATGCGTATTTGCCCAGATTGACTTTGGCACAGGCCCAGGATGAAATAGCGGGCAGTAAAAAAGTGATCGAAGACCATTTAGGGCACCCCATTGATTATTTTTGTTATCCTTCAGGAGGATTTACCGAAGACGTTAAAAGTCTTGTCAAAGAAGCCGGCTATAAGGCGGCTGTGTCCACCAATAGGGGGAAGGACAAATTTAATGTGGACCTCTACGAACTTAAACGCATCCATATGAATAATACGGATGACCGGTATTCCGGATTGATTTTATGGTTTAAATTATCGGGTTACTATAATTTATTCCGCCATGCTAAAGAAGGCGGAGGGTTACATCATAAAAGGTTTTTGAATGAATAAGCCGTATTATTTAGATGACAATGGCGCCTTTGTCATTGAAGATTATCAGCATGCCAAATTATTTGCCGATTTTTTTCCAGGCGTGTCAGGCCTTTACGGCGTTCCGATGTGGGCTTTTTATGTCAACCGGGGGCAGGCGATCAGTTCCTTCGGTATCGAATCCAAGGACAAGGCCATCCTGGAATTTTATCCGGCCAATAAAGCCTACCGTTTATCTTCCATCCGCGGTTTCAGGACATTTTTAAAGATCAGCGACGGCAAAAAACAGAAATTTTATGAGCCTTTTGCCAACAGCCTTGCCTCTGCCTATAAAGTGCACCAGCGCATGCTGGTCACCTCCCACGATCTGACCATTGAAGAGACCAATACGACCCTGGGGCTCAAGGTCATTGTCAATTATTTTACCATGCCCCAAGAGCCTTTTGCCGGGCTGGTGCGCCGTGTGACCGTTGAGAATACAGGCCGCAAAAAGCTTGATATCCAATGTGTTGACGGCCTGCCTGTCATTAACCCTTACGGGCTTAAAGACTGGCTCAGCAAAAATATGAGCCGCACGGTGGAAGCCTGGGTCAAGGTGCTTAATGTAAAAAATAAGGCGCCTTTTTACCAGTTAAAAGTCGAGGTGGCGGACACTCCGCAGGTGACCCCTATCACCGAGGGTAATTTTTATTTTGCTTTTGATGCGGATTCCTGCAAACTCCTTGACGTGATCGTTGAGGCCTCATGTGTTTTTGGCCATGCCAGTGATTTTTTGGTGCCGGAGAATTTTCTGGCACAAAAAAACTTTTTGGTGCAGGCCCGCCAGGAGACTGCCAACCGCACGCCGTCAGCCATGAGCGCCTGCCGTTTTATCCTGGCAGGAGGCAGGAAACGCTCATTTACGGCCATGGCAGGTTTTGCCCATGACCTGGCGGAATTAAAGAAGGTGGTTAAGAAATCTACGGCCCGCGGGTTTATTGAAAGAAAGGCCCAGGCCAACCGCCGCATCATTGATGAGATCAAGGATTACGGATTTACCCGCAGCGCATCCAATGAATTTAACCAGTATTGCGGCCAGACCTTTCTTGATAATATTTTACGCGGGGGGCTGCCGGTATCGCTGCAGACCGCTGAAGGCCCTGTATCATTTAATGTGTATAGCCGTAAACACGGGGATTTGGAACGCGACTATAATTTTTTCATGTTGGCGCCGACCTATCTTTCCCAGGGAAACGGCAATTACCGTGACGTCAACCAGAACAGGCGTAATGACGCCTGGTTTAACAGCGACGTCAAAGACAGCGGCCTTGTTAATTTCCTGAATTTGATCCAGGCCGACGGGTATAATCCTTTGATCATCAAAGGGACGGCTTTTGTCATTAAGGACGAGGGGGCCATTGCCGGTATATTTAAGGAGTTCGGCATTACCGAGGGGGCAGAGACGATTGAAGCTGTCCTTAAAAAAGGGTTTATGCCGGGCGACCTGTTGAAGCTTGTTGCCCGCGAAATTCCGATCAAGGGGCAGGCCGATGATTTTCTGACAAGGGTCCTGGGTGTATGCGCCAAGTATGAATCTGCTGAACCCGGCGAAGGTTTTTGGAGCGACCATTGGACCTATAACCTTGATCTGATTGAGAGTTATTTAAGCCTGTATCCTGAAAAGCTCAAAGAAATCCTTTTAGAAAAGAAAGTGTTTAGTTTCTTTTTAAATGATCTTTATGTGCTCCCCCGCGAGGCGCGTTATGTGCTGACCCCGGCCGGTGTCCGCCAATACCATTCGCTGGCGGAAGATGATAAAGAGGTGCAGGCCAAGGCCAAAGGGTATAAATTGCGCGGCAAAGAAGGGCACGGCGATGTTTACACGACGGGCTTATTGGTCAAATTGCTTTGCCTATTAGCTAATAAAGCCGCGAGCCTTGATCCCAGCGGTATCGGGATTGAAATGGAAGCCAACAAGCCTAATTGGTATGATGCCCTCAATGGCCTGCCCGGCCTGCTTGGTTCTTCGATCTCTGAGACTTTTGAAGTCAAACGCTTTGCTGTCTTTGTCAAAGAGGCATTGGAGCAATTAAAACCAGGCGATCACGCTTCGGCCATGGCTTTTGAAGAGCTGACGGATTTCATCCAGGGGCTTGAGCATGTTTTGTCAACGGAACATGACCCGTTGAAATACTGGCAGAAATCCAATGACCTCAAAGAGCATTACCGCCACACTATCCGTTACGGCATCAAGGGCGGGGAGAAGCCTTTGGCGTTTGCGGACATTAAGAGATTTTTGAACAGTATTATTAAAAAATGCGATGAGGGTATCCTAAAAGCCAAATATGGTAATGGCCTTTTTGCCACTTATTTTTATCACGAAGTGACAGAGCATGATCTTTTGGACAAATCACATCACGGCCCGCACCACGTGCGCGCCAAGGCGTTTAAACGCCATGACCTGCCTTTGTTTTTAGAGGGCTTTGTCCATGCGCTGAGGACTGCAGGCAGTCCCCCGCAAGCAGAGGCCCTTTATAAAGCGGTCAGGTCCAGCGCCTTATTCGATCGAAAGCTGGGGATGTACAGGGTCAATGCAGACCTGTCCAAAGAATCCGATGAGATCGGCCGTACCCGTATTTTTCCGCCGGGATGGCTGGAAAACGGCTCGGTTTGGCTGCACATGGAATATAAATATTTCCTGGAACTGCTGCGCTGCGGCTTGGTCAAAGAATTTTTTAAAGAGGTCCGTGCCGCCCTGGTCCCGTTTCTGGACCCGGTGCAATATGGCCGCAGCATTTTGCAAAATTCCTCTTTTATTGTTTCATCAGCGCACGAGGACGAGAATTTGCACGGCCAGGGTTTTGTGGCCCGTTTATCCGGCAGTACGGCTGAGCTGTTACATATATGGCTGGTGATGAACATGGGGACCAGGCCTTTTGCCATGGATGGACAGGGGGCGTTGACATTGACCTTTGCCCCTTTATTGCCCTCGTGGCTATTTACCCGTCAAGCAGAAGGGCATTTCCCGGCACGTACCTATAGTTTTAAATTATTTTCAAAAATATTGGTTACCTACCATAATCCTAAGCTAAAAGATACTTTTGGGCCCCAGGGCGTTAAATCCCAAAAAATCGTGCTGAGCTATCCTGACCGCAAGAGCATTGAGATTGAAGGGGCTGTATTGACCCAAGATTGCGCCCTAGACGTCCGAGAGGGCAGGGTAAAGAGCATTGAGGTGTATTTTAATTAAGATAGAAACGCTTCTATCATCGAAGTTTTTTTATGTCTTCCACACACGCTAAAAAATGCCTCTTTTAAGGCATCACCCATGAGAGCATATTAAGAATATTCCCGGCTTGACAATCGTCGTCGTGTAGAGTATCTTTAAATCGTAGAGAAGAAAGGAAGATGTCTATGACTTATACAAACCGTATTGAATTGAATCCCAAGATAATGTTAGGTAAGCCTGTTATTCGCGGCACACGGGTAACAGTAGAGCTTATATTGAAGAAGTTAAGTGAAGGGGCTGATGAAGATGACATTCTTGACGCTTATCCACGGATTACCCGTGAGGATATCCATGCGGCCATTCGATACGCGGCGGATACTTTATCACATGAAGAGACTATTATTTTAACTAAGGCCAAATAAAATTTAAAAATGAAATTTTTGGCGGATGAAAGTTGTGATTTTATTGTGGTTCGTGCGTTGCGTGAAGAGGGGTACGATGTCCTGGCTGTTTGTGAAATGGCCCCTGCAATGGCTGATATTGATGTTATGCAATTGGCCAGCAAGGCAAAAAGAGTTCTCATAACGGAAGATAAAGATTTTGGGCAAATTTTTTATTCGTTTCAGGAAAAAGATCGTTCAGTTATTTTGATACGTTATCCGAATAACATCCGTAAAAAACTTGCGCTAGACATGGTTAGTTTGATTAAGTTACACGGCAAGAAAATTGACGGATGTTTTGTTGTTGCGCAACCGGGAAGAATGAGATTTTCGAAATCCCGTAATTAACCAATGACAGCATCCCCAAACCCGCCAATGATAATCTTCCTGCGGTTGCATTAAAGTCAGGGTGATAAAGCATGATTGTCAGGCCGAATACCATTTTATTCTCCTCCTTTAAGGTCGGGATGTACGTATATTCCAAGCACAACGAGTAATATTCCTCCAGATCCAACCATAACCACCTTTCTTGAGCACTGTCAAAGACAGGCTTTACCAAGGGGGGAATGGTGCTTTGTCAATAACAACCCGCTTGTCAACCCTCAATCTTTTTGATAGTATAGCCCCTCACATAATTTATATTAACGTTGCCGATTATTCCTACTATGTTTAAACGTCACTTAAAACTTGGGCTTATTAAAGGCGGGCAATTAGGGAAAATGCTGCTGCAGGAAGCGCCCAGCTTTGATGTGCAGAGTTTTGTCATGGATGAGGATCCCGCTTGCCCTTGCCGCCACCTTTGCCACGATTTTACCCAGGGCGATGCCATGAATTTCGATGATGTTTATGCCTTTGGTAAGAAAGTCGATATATTGACTTTTGAGTATGAGCATATTCACGTGGAAGCCCTTAAAAAATTAAAAGCTGAAGGCTTGGCCATTTATCCTGATCCGGATATCATTGAATTGGTGCAGGACAAAGGCCGCCAAAAAGAGTTTTACCGCCGCTATGGCATTCCCACCGCGGATTTTCAAATCGTGCCCAACCGCCTGGCGCTTAAAGCCTGCACTGAATTCTTTCCGGCGGTGCAGAAAACCTGCAAGGCCGGCTATGACGGCAAGGGTATTTTTAAATTGAAAGATGAGGCGGACATCACGGATGCTTTTAATGTGCCCAGCGTGCTTGAAAAGCATATTGATTTTGATAAAGAAATTTCCATTGTCCTGGCGCGCAACATTGAGGGAGAAGTGGCGGTTTACAGGGCCGTGGAAATGGTTTTTCATCCTGAAAAAAATCTGGTTGAGTTTTTGCGCTGCCCGGCTGATATCGCCCCGGAAGTTGAAAAAAAAGCAACAGCTATTGCGCTACGTATCCTTCATCAGTTAAACTTAGTAGGTGTCCTGGCCGTGGAAATGTTCGTTACCAAAGAAGGCGAAGTGCTGGTCAATGAAATAGCCCCGCGGGTGCATAACAGCGGCCACCATACGATTGAAGGGGCCCTGACCTCGCAGTTTGAACAGCACCTGCGCGCTGTCATGGGCCTGCCTTTGGGGCTGACGGAGATGACCTTGCCGTCGGTGATGGTCAATCTTTTGGGTGATGAAAATTACGAAGGTAAGGCGGTTTACCAGGGGGTTGAGAGCGCTTTAAGCTTAGGCGGCGTGTATATTCATTTATACGGCAAGACCAAGACCAAACCTTTTCGCAAAATGGGCCATGCCACCATCGTTGATCAGGATATCAACAAGGCCTATGAGAAGGCCAAGCGGGTTAAAAAGTTGATCAAAATAGTGAGTTAGTGTGAAAAGATTGCTTCGTCGCTTCGCTGCGCTACGCTCCTCGCAATGACACAAGCGTTTGACGACCAAGAAAGTATTCACTAAAGCCTTTTGACACAAACTATGCGCCAAACGAAGCAATTGGGCCTTTTGACACGGAGAGAGTAATATGGTCAAACCATTAGTCGGTATCATCATGGGCAGCCAGTCGGATTTGAATATCATGGGCCTTGCCGCTGATATTTTGGATGAATTTGCCATCGCCTATGAAGTCACGGTCGTCTCCGCGCACCGCACACCCAAGCGCATGTATGAGTATGCTGCCAAGGCCCAAGCGCGTGGCTTAAAGGTCATTATCGCCGGCGCCGGAGGGGCTGCCCATCTGCCGGGCATGGTTGCTTCCATCACGACACTGCCGGTCATCGGCGTGCCTGTTAAATCATCCAATTCTTTAGACGGGCTGGATTCATTATTATCCATCGTACAGATGCCCGACGGCATACCGGTCGCGACCGTGGCGGTCAACGGGGCCAGGAATGCCGGCATCCTGGCGGCTGAGATCATCGCGACTTTTGATAAAAAGATTGCGGCAAAATTGAAAACACATAAAGAAAATTTAAAGAAAAAAGTGGAAGCTTCTGTAAAAACGATTGCCAAGCGTGGGCATCGTTCATTGCGGGGATTGAACTAGTATCATTGCGAGAAGCGAAGCGCAGCCGAAGGCGACGCGGCAATCTTGTTAAAAAGATTGCTTCGTCGGGCTAAAGCCCTCCTCGCAATGACACGTATAGTAGGTCTCGCAAGGACACAAACTATGTGCCAAACGAAGCAATTGGGCCTTTTGACACTGCCAAGAAATATATATGTTTAAACAAGAACTTATTCCCTTAGCGCCTTCACAAAATCAACTGCGGCAGGACATCCGTTTTTTAAGCAGGCTCCTGGCGGAGATCATCCGTGAGCAGGAGGGGGAAGATCTTTTGCTGAAAATTGAAGAGATCCGCACCCTGGCCTCCGAAATCCGTGAAAAACATAATCCTTTGATGATCGAGTCGCAGAAGAAACTGATCCGTTCCCTGTCGCCGGATGAAGCTTACAATATCACGCGCGCCTTCACGATCTATTTCCAGCTGGTCAATATCGCCGAAGAGGTCCAGCGTGTCCGCCGCCTGCGGGATTATGAACGCTCCCCGGAAGTTTTTCAGGAGATGTCGCTTAGAAAGCTGTTCAAGGACCTGATGGACGAAGATTATACGCCTAAAGAGATCCTGGCCTTCTTAAGCCAGTGTGATATCGGCCCTGTCCTGACGGCACACCCGACCGAAGCCAAACGCCGCACGGTATTGGACCATTTGTTTTATATCTCCGGCCAATTGACCCAGTTAAACCGCCAGGACCTTACACTTGCCGAAGAAGACTCCCTGACCAAACATATCAAGGAAACCCTGGAGGTCCTTTGGCAGACCTCCGAAGTGCGTAACCGTAAGGTGGAAGTGCTCGATGAGGTCGACCAGACCCTGTATTATTTTGAACGCACCATCATCAGTTTATTGGCCAATATCCACGAAAAGATCCACCGGGAATTCGCAAGTCTGGGGGTCGATGAGCAGGATAATATTGACCCGTTTATCCATTTTGGCTCATGGGTGGGGGCGGACCGCGACGGAAACCCTAATGTAACGCCGGCCATCACCATGACAACAGCCAAAAAACAGAGAAAATTGATTGTTAATTTTTATCTCAACAGCATAGAGAATTTTATCCGCAAGTTCAGCCAGTCGACGGAATATATCCAGGTGAGCCGTAAATTCCTTGATTCCCTGGAGCTTGACAAAAAAGCCATGCCCCAGCAGGCCCAGGAGCTGGAGCGTTATGAAAGCACCGAAATTTACCGTAAGAAATTTTCCTTTATCCATTACAAGCTGGAATGTGTGCTTACGGATAAAAAAGGCAAGTATAAAAACGCCGATGAATTTATCGCAGACCTTTTGATCATCCAGGAAAGCTTAAAGAAAAACCAGGGTACCACTGCCTCTGACGGGGACTTAAGGCGGCTTATCGTGCAGGCCAAGGCTTTCCGTTTTTTCCTGGCCCGCCTGGATTTCAGGGACCACGCCAAGAAAGTGCACGCGACGATCCGTGAGCTTTTGGGCCCTGACGCGTTGGAGACCCAGGTTTTGTTGAATAAAATTGCCGTGACCAACCCTAAAAAAGGGTCTGTCAGCTCACCCGATGCCAAGGATATTTTGGCGCAATTCAAGACCTTCCGTCAGCTCAAGGAACAGTTTGACCCGGACATTGTGGATGCCTACATCCTCAGCATGACGCAATCACCGGTGGATATGCTGGCTTTATTGTATTTGGCCAAGAATGAAGGGCTGGTCCATGTGGCGCATAAAAAGGTCAAAAAGGCAGCTATCGGGATCGTGCCTTTGTTTGAAACCATCGGCGCTTTGCAAAACTGCCATGAAATGATGGATGAGCTTTTTGCCATACCTTTATACCGTTCTTATATCAAAGCACGCGGGGACGTGCAGGAAATCATGCTGGGCTATTCGGACAGCAGCAAGGACGGCGGGTATCTGGCAGCCAACTGGCATTTATACCTGGCCCAGCAGAATTTATGTGAGACAGCGGAAAAATATGGCGTCAAGATCAAATTTTTTCACGGCAAGGGCGGCACCATTGACCGCGGGGGCGGGGAATCGCACCGGGCCATTTTAGGCCAGCCGTTTTCAGCGGTGGGGGGGCGCATCAAATTGACCGAGCAGGGCGAGGTTGTTTCCCAAAAATATGCCACTGCGATGGTGGCCAAGCGCAACATGGAACAGCTGATCACGGCGGTGGCATGGACGAATTTGGTGACCAACCGTGAAATCAAAAAGAACTCGAAATTGGCGGGATGGGAAAAATTATTGGCCCAATTATCGCAGGATTCATACGTTTTTTACCGTCAATTGGTTTTTGAGACGCCGGGTTTCCTGGATTTTTATAATCAGGCAACGCCGATCAATATCCTTAAGATTACTAAGATCGGATCAAGGCCGGCGGCCCGCAGCCTCACTCAGGGTGTTGATCAGTTGCGTGCCATTCCCTGGGTTTTCAGCTGGGTGCAATCCCGTTATATCATCTCTGCCTGGTACGGTGTGGGGCATGCTTTTAAAAAATACATGGATGAAAATCCCGAAGGCCTGGAAAATTTGAGGCAGATGTACAAGCAATGGCCGTTTTTCACCTCCATTATCCATAATCTGGAGGCTTCCCTGGCCAAGGCAGACCTTTACATCGCGGAACTATATGCGGGGATCGTTACCGACGAAAATTTGCGCAAAAGGATCCATGAACCCATCGAGCGTGAACAGCATTTGGCCGTTGAAAGCGTGCTTTTGATCTCGGGCCAGAAAGAATTGCTGGATTACCATAAGGTCCTGCAGGAGTCCATCAAGCTCCGTAACCCTTACGTGGACCCTTTAAATTATATCCAGGTCAGGTTCCTGCAGGAAAAAAACCAATTAAGCGACACTGCCGCCCATGAAGCCAGGCGCGCCAAGATCGACGAGATATTACTGTTGACGGTCAACGGTATTGCGTCTGGCATGAAAAGCACGGGATAAACCCCCGATGAAGTCGAAGGGCGTACGACTTAAGCCTTTCGGTATTGCATCTGGTATGAAAAGTACGGGATAATGAAGAAGATAATCCGTCATAGGGAATGTCTTGGATGCGGCAGGAAATTTATCCCGGTCTATAGCCACACGGAATATTGCCCGACCTGCGCCGGGTTTGCCATCCGCATGGCTGCCAAAAAACTCCCCTCTGAAGTTGTCAAAGAACTTTGGGATTACGTGCACCGGCATGGGTATGTCTGTTATTACACCCATATGGAGCTTGATATGGATGACAGGCATAGCCCATGGTACTGCGTTTTTGACCATTGGAAACCGCGGGACTCGAGCAAAATCGTCATCACCTCTTCCTTATTAAACGAAATGAAATCGAACCTGCTGGAAGAGGAGTTTTGGTATATCATCATAGCCCTGGCTGAGCACCGGCGCCGGGGGACGCCTTTTAAAAAGATAAAATTGGCTTGCTGGCCGGGACATGTGATGCCGGAAAAGAATGCCGTTGCCCTCGGACCCCAAGGGTCCAAGGCCATTAAGCCCATTTACAAGTGCAGCCTTTGCGGTAAGCGGATATTGGCCTATAATGCCAAATATTGCCCCCAGTGCGCCAAATTCGTTGCCCGCCTGCATTCCAAGAATTTGCCGCCCGAGACCATCACGGCCACCCTGGACTATGTCCGCAAGAGGGGTTTTATCTGTTATTACACAGATATAAAGCTTGTGCTGGATGATCCCTCAAGCCCCTGGTATTACGTTTTAGACCATTGGATCCCCCAGGACCCGGGAAAAATTGTGCTGACCTGTGACCTGTTTAATGTCATGAAATCAGACCTCACTGAGAAAGAATTCTGGTATTTCATTGAAGCTTTTGCGGATTACAAACTCAAGGGCAAAAAGGTGTGCCGCAAGAAGCTGTCCTATTTTTGGCGGCTTTTTCCGGTGGAAGACTGTTAGGCATGGAAAGCATGGATTAAAATATTCTAACCTGCTTGCAATATTTTTCTTCATTTTTTATAATATTTTCCTACTGTGGTATTTCCCATACAATTAATTTAAACAATTAGCCCCGCCTGCCGTTAGCGGCAAAGCGGCGGGGTCCAGAAGGAGAGGCGTACCATGACAAGCACGGGTGTAGGTGTCATTAATGATAAAGTTAAAAAAGAAGCGGGTGTTATTGATGCGATACGCTTTGAAACATCCAAGGTGATGGTTGGCCAGAGTGTATTGATAGACCGTCTGTTGATCGGCATATTGGCCAACGGCCATGTTTTAGTCGAGGGAGTGCCGGGCCTGGCCAAGACCACCGCCGTCAAGACCCTGGCCCAGACCATACAGGCCAAATTTCAGCGCCTGCAGTTTACTCCTGATATGCTGCCTGCGGATTTGACAGGCACGCTCATCTATGACCAGCGTACCGGAGCGTTTAATGTTAAAAAGGGCCCTGTTTTTGCCAATATCATCCTGGCCGATGAAATCAACCGCGCACCTGCCAAGGTGCAGAGCGCCTTGCTGGAAGCCATGCAGGAACGGCAGGTCACCATTGGGGAAGAGACTTTAAAATTGGATGATCCGTTTTTAGTTTTGGCCACTCAAAACCCTATTGAGCAGGAAGGCACCTATCCTTTGCCTGAAGCCCAAGTAGACCGCTTTATGCTTAAAGTGAAAATTACCTATCCCACTAAAGAAGAAGAATTAAAAATCCTCAAACGCATGGCCAAGACCGGCCAGTCGTTTTCTGTGCAGGCGGTTGCTTCCCCGCAGGACATTATCCGGCTGCGTTCGGTGGTGGATGAAATTTACATGGATGAAAAGATCGAAGATTATATTGTCCAAATTGTAGAAGCGACGCGTAATCCTGAACAGTATAAACTCAATGATTTAAAGGGATTGGTCCTTTATGGAGCAAGCCCGCGGGCCACGATCAATTTAGCATTAGCTGCCAAGGCCCACGCGTTTATCCAGGGACGGGGGTTCGTGACGCCGCAGGATGTCAAGAGCATCGGCATGGACGTCCTGCGCCATCGCGTCATCCCTAGCTATGAGGCAGAAGCTGAGGGTAAGACATCGGAGGACTTGGTTAAGAGAATATTAGACCAAGTCGAAGTGCCGTAGCGTTATATTCGGCCATTGTGTTTTTTTCGAAGGTAGTGGAAGGCTGCTTGGGCACGGTCCGCGAACGTTCAGTTCGCGGCCAAGCAGCCTGGTGACTAGCGATGCCGCACCGCAGGGTGCGGCGAGCGTGCCTGAGAAGAAAATACAATGGCCGAATAGAACACCTAATGTTCATGTGTCATTGCGAGAAGCGTAGCGATGAAGCAATGACACAACTGTTTGACGGCCAAGAAGCAGGGGATATTGACACGCCAAACATTATCCAATTTTTTAACATGCTTACTAAACAATACTATGTATATTTTTTGACGAATTTTACTAATAAAGTTATTTATGTTGGTGTGACGAATGATTTAAAACGCAGGGTCTATGAACATAAGCATGGTTTAGTTGATGGATTTACCCGAAGCTATCACGTAAATAAGTTGGTTTATTATGAAGTTGGTCAAGACATTGAAGGGGCAATATTGAGGGAAAAGCAGATTAAAGCTGGATCTAGAAAAAAGAAAGACGGGCTTGTTAAGAAATTTAATCCTGATTGGGAAGATTTATATGATCGGTTGTAAAAGATTGCTTCGTCGCCCTTCGGGCTCCTCGCAATGACACGAGTAGTAGTATCACAATGATACGGGTAGTAGTGTCGCAATGATACGGGTAGTAGTATCGCAATGACACGGGGAGTAGTATCACAATAAGACGTAGAAACGAATATGATACCTAAAGATATACTAGAAAAAATTCTGCGGATTGATATTACGACCAACCGTTTGGTGACGGATGTGTTTGCCGGGGCCTATCATAGTGTGTTTAAGGGGCGGGGGATGGAGTTTGATGAGGTGCGGGAGTACCAGCCGGGTGATGATATCCGCTCCATTGATTGGAACGTCACGGCGCGCACCGGCTTTGCGCATATTAAAAAGTACGTGGAAGAGCGTGAGCTGACTGTCATGATTCTGGTGGACACCTCCGCATCGGTGCATTTTGCCTCCACCGGCCAGATGAAAAATAAATTGGCGGCGGAGATCGCGGCGGTGTTGGCATTTGCGGCAATACGCAATAATGACAAGGTGGGCTTATTGATGTTCACGGACGAGCCGGAACTTTTTATCCCCCCTAAAAAGGGAAAGTCTCACGTCTTAAGGGTGATCCGTGAGATCTTGTATTTTAAGCCCCGCGCCAAAGCCACTAATTTGCCCAAGGTGCTGGAATTTTTGACAAAGGTGCTTCGCCGTAAATCAACGGTCTTTGTTATTTCTGATTTTCTGGATCCCAATGCGGATTATGGCCCCATACGTAAATCCATGCGCATTGCCGACCAACACCATGATCTCATTGCCATCACCCTGACAGACCCGCGGGAGATGGAATTGCCGGATTGTTCCCTGGTTGAAGTCAAGGATGCGGAAACAGGGGCGCGGATGGTCATTGATACTTCTGACAAACGCCTGCGTCAGGAATATCATGCAAAAGCGGTTGGCCTTATCAAAAA
>Ga0206818_1054_pt1 | contig 36842 bp, 41 predicted proteins | sample Alteio_BWOrgCont_86_FD_152881 | JGI IMG/M metagenome (GOLD analysis project Ga0206818, IMG submission 152881) | Enriched cells from forest soil in Barre Woods Harvard Forest LTER site, Petersham, Massachusetts, United States -... | ecosystem: Environmental > Terrestrial > Soil > Temperate forest >...
GTTGCAGCCTTTTCCGTGATAGCTATTTTGCTGGGTATTTTGTGCGCACTGAAGTTATCCCAGGCATTTTCTTCCTGGTTGCTGGAGCATGGTTATATAGCTTCGGGGTGGGCGCAGGTGATCAGTTATGTGGTGTTATTTATCGGGGTTGTATTGGTTGTACGGCTTATTGCCAACTTGCTGCAAAAGGCGGTGGAAGGTATGATGCTTGGCGTGGTGAATAAACTGGTGGGAGGAATATTATACGCCTTTCTCGGGGCTGTGCTTTGGAGTTCCTTATTGTGGATCGGGAAGCAGATGCACATGATAACGCCGGAAACAATAGCCGCCTCAAAAACCTATGAATGGCTATCCCGTTTAGCTCCCTGGTTTTTTGATGAGGCAGGAAAATTGTTGCCTTTTGTTAAGGATACCTTCAGCAAACTGGAACGCTTTTTCGATACCGTAAATCAAAAAATACCGGACCATGTGGGCGCTCATTGATAATTACGATTCATTCACGTACATACTCCGGGACTATCTTTTACAAACAGGCCATGAATGCGCAGTTTACCGTAATGATGAAATATCCCTGGAACAACTGATTGCAACAGGCCCCGAACGCATCATTATTTCTCCCGGCCCGGAAACACCGCTGCAAGCCGGCATTACTATGAGTGTTATAGATCATTTTCATAAGCATACACCTATACTCGGAGTGTGTTTGGGCCACCAGGCATTAGGTATGTTTTTCGGCGCTGAACTTATTCATACTTCCTACCCCATGCACGGCAAAACAAGCGTGGTTACACATTCTCACCACCCGTTGTTTAAAAATATTCCTTCGCCTTTTACGGTTATGAGGTACCATTCCCTGGCGGTAACTGGTTTTGAGGATACGCCATTGGAAGCAATAGCACAAACCAGTGATGAAACTATAATGGCGCTGGCACATAAGCAATATCCCAGCATGGGCGTACAGTTTCACCCGGAATCAGTAGGTACGGAATATGGATTGCAGTTGTTGAAGAATTGGGCAGAGCAATACCTCCAGGAGCAATTTAGCAGCGCAGCGCATTCATTAAAAAGTAAATAACCGTCAATATAATAATAGCGATAGATGTGCATGAGCCATATAAAAACCCCCATGCCAGGTTTTTCTGAAATTCAGAATAGCCTTCCTTACTGAATATAATGATAATGTTAATTGATAAAACCACCCCAAATAACAGGACTCCAAAATATAAATGACCCTGTAGTCTGATATAGTAAAGGAGTAACAGCTCTATTATTATAGTTATTAGGTAGAAGATAGACTTCATCATAATTCCTGCTGTTTACTTTTTCATACCTCTATTTCCCCGGTTTTAATAATGCCTGGTATTCGCTTTGCTTATCTAACAGCGCCAGCGCCTTATCCAGTTCAATGTCGTATTGCAATCCCTGCGCAATGCGGCCACGAACAAAATAATACCTGGAAGCTATTTCGTTTTCCAGCATTTGCTTTACCTGGTCTTTATGTTTCAGCAGGTCTTGTTTTTTATCGTGCGACAGTTTGTTTTTCAGCGATTCAAATTCATCTTTGGCGTCATCATAATATTTTTCCCTTATTGCCATTCTCTTTAGTGAATCAAGTCCCTCCTCGGTTTCCGTTTTATAAGAATAATCTTTGTTTTCGATCCATTTGGCAAACTGGTTAAACTCTGCGTCTGTTAAAGAAAATTTGTCGGCTGGCCCTATGGTAGGGTGCTGGCTGGCATATTCGGTGGCATAGTCGAATAAATAATTTTTTGTGTAGAGGGTTACCGCTATCATACTCATGGGTTCATCTTTCAGGTGTATATCGGGTTCCACGCCGCCGCCGCTAAGTACGGTGCGGCCTATCCTTGTTTTGAATTTTTTCTTTAAAGAATCCGGCATATAACCCACGCTGCCGTCGGCATTACGATGAGCATAGTCGAGCGCCTGTATGCAACGCCCGCTGGGCGTGTAGTATCTTGCTATGGTTAATTTCAGCCGGGCATTAAAGCCAAGCGGCCTTGTTATCTGCACCAACCCTTTGCCAAAAGAGCGCTCTCCTATTATCACGCCGCGGTCCAGGTCTTGCATGGTTCCCGCAACGATCTCTGAAGCGGAAGCGGATGAATGGTTCACCAGTACAGTCAGCGGGATGTCCTTATCCCATACATTGCCGGGTGTTTTGTATTCTTTATCCATATCGGGTATTTTACCCCTGGTATTTACAACCACCTGGCCTTTATCAACGAATATGTTGCAGACATTTACCGCCTCATCCAGCAATCCGCCGGGGTTGTTCCGCAGGTCCAGCACCAATCCTTTCAGGCCCGGCTGCGCTCTTTTCAGGCTATCGAAGGCGTCTCTTACCTGCCGTCCGCATCCCTGTGTAAACTGGGTGAGCCTTACGTAAGCAATATTATTCTGCGGCCCTATAAGGCTGAAATATGGTACGCTGGAAATTTCTATTTCGCCACGGGTTATCAGTTTGTCAGATTCCGTGTGTTTGAAAGCATCCTTTACCTTCATATTTATCTGTGTACCCGGCGAACCCTTCAGCAGTATGCTCAGTTCATCTATTGTCTTGCCTTTTACATTCTGCTTATCTATAGCCTCAATAAGGTCTCCGGGATGAAGGCCGGCTTTTTGTGCAGGGCTGTTTTCATACACATCGCCTATGTATATGTCATCTCCTTTGCGCCGCATACTGGCGCCAATGCCACCATACTTGCCGGTGGTCATAAACTCGTATTCTTCTATGTCCGACTCGGTGATGTAATTGGTGTATGGATCCAGGTCGTCGAGCATGGCGTCAACTCCGGTTTTCACTAATTTTCCCGGCTCTATCGGGTCAACATAATAAGTGTTCAGTTCCTTGAACAGGTTGGTGTAAATATCCAGGTTCTTAGATATTTCAAAATACGGGTCGCTGGTTCTTGCGTGAATAAAGAAAAATGCAACTGACGCAAGCGCTACCCCGGCTAAGAACCCTTTTGCTGTTTTAAGTTTTTTCAATAAAATCATTTCGCTAACTCTGTTTTATAACAAAGCAATGTACGAATTATACCCCTGCAAAAAACGGGTGGAAATGGTAATTTTTTTATAACTCCGTTAAAATTGTTGTAATTAATGGTATTTTGTAGTGTTTTACATTATTTATGCCACACAAACTGCTCGTTTTTTTGTTTCTTATTTTACTGCATGGGGGCTACACTCATGCACAGAAGATATTTACAGAAGGCACTATTGTTTATAAAGTAACGTTAGCATCTGCCGGCCAGAAAGAGTTTACCGGCCTTTATACATTTACCATAAAAGGAAGCCAGATAAAAAAAGAATTAAAGCTCAGTAACGGCTACCAGGATATTGTATTATTGAATTGCGGCACAAGCACTATCTATTCCCTGCAAAGCAGGAATAACAGGAAGTACGCAATACAACTGAGCATGAATGACGCAATCAAAAGCCAGGGAAAATTCACAGCTTTCACTATTAAAAATGAAGAAAAGAACAGTAAAAATATTTCCGGCTTCCCTGCTGACAAAGGACAAATCAATTACGCGGATGGCTCGGTTGCAGAAGTCTATTATACTAAGGATTGGCGACCTTCACAAGCAATAACATTTGAACGCTTCCCTGACGCAAAGTTTATTCCGTTATACTTCACTTACACAGATGAGCAAGGTATGGTGATGACCTTTGAAGTAAAAACAATTGAAGCCGGCCCGATTGAAAATGCCGTATTCAGGATACCTGCCGATTACAAGATGATCTCTTATGAAGAATATAAGGAGCTGACTAAGTGAGCGGTACTATTTACAATAAAGGTTTTTATTTTTCTTTTTGCTGCTTTTTATAAATGCTTAATACTTCATCTTTCTGCCTGATCGTTTCATCCTTCTCTTTTATTAACCGCTTGTAGAGTTCCGTACGATTTCGTCTTTCAGCTATTGTATAAATAATCCGCTTAGATGACCGCATTAACGTTTAGCGATAGGTAATATCATTTATTCTCTTTCTTTATTTCCCCCGATTTTTTTATAGTTTCGTGCGATCCGAAAACCAATTAACAAGAATGATACGGCGCTATACAATTAAGTTTCTCCATAGTTTTCGGCTTTTAATACTCTTCCTGCCCTGCTGCTTGTTTTTTATAAACGGGCGGGCGCAGGTGTCGCCAAAAACAGAAAAAAAGATAGAATCGGAAGAATTGCCCGCGCCACGCAATATCAAAGTGCTTAGTGAGCGTAATGATGGCAAGGGTAATATTATACGTATCGTACAATACGACCAGGGAGCGGCGAAGATAAAGGAAACACTTATTGTTCCGATAAACCAGAATGTGGGCCTGCACGCACTTATAAACCCCGATACTTTGGATAAAGATTCGGTGCTGCTGATCGTCAATAAATCAAAATTCACGCTGGAGGTCGTTTACCGGCGAAAGATTGTACGGTCTTATAAAGCTGTTTTCGGGCCGCATCCACTGGAAAATAAAAAAATGTCGGGCGACCGGTGTACTCCTGAAGGCTGGTTCAGGATACAAAACAAAAACCCCAATTCCAAGTACACCAGGTTCATGCTGCTCGACTATCCAAACGACTCCTCCGTAGCTAATTTCAATAGCCTTAAAACAAATGGGAAAATACCAAAATCAGCAAAGATAGGCGGCGATGTGGGGATACATGGAATATGGAAAGGCGGCGACGATATGATAGAAATGGGCGTGTGCTGGACAGACGGATGCGTGGCCTTAAAGAACAAAGACATAGAAGAACTGTATAAATTTACCAGCATAGGCACAAGGGTATTGATAAAAAAATAAAAAGCGGCTCATGCAGGAGCCGCTTCTCAATAATATAATCCATCAAACGTTAAATATCAATCTTTGCATACTTTGCGTGTGTTTCAATGAACTCGCGGCGTGGAGGCACTTCATCACCCATCAGCATAGAGAATATCTCGTTGGCATAGGTGTCGCTTTCTATCATCACGCTTTTCAATGTGCGTGTGGCAGGGTTCATCGTGGTGTCCCACAGTTGCTCCGCGTTCATTTCCCCGAGGCCTTTGTAGCGTTGTATAGCTACGCTGTCTTCTTTCCCGTTGCCCAGCTTCGCTACCGCTGCAATGCGGTCTTCTTCGGTCCAGGCATACAGTTGTTCTTTGCCTTTTTTCACAAGGTATAACGGCGGCTGTGCAAGGTAAACATACCCTTCCATCACCAACTCCTTCATATAGCGGAAGAAGAAGGTAAGTATCAAAGTTGCGATATGGGAACCATCCACATCGGCATCGGTCATAATAATTACTTTATGGTAACGGAGTTTGGTAGTGTTGAGCGCCTTGGGGTCTTCGGGCGTGCCTACGCTAACGCCCAGCGCGGTAAACATGTTTTTTATTTCCTCGTTCTCATATATCTTGTATTCCATTGCTTTTTCCACGTTCAGTATTTTACCCCTGAGCGGCAGAATAGCCTGGTAACTGCGGTCGCGGCCCTGCTTGGCGGTACCGCCAGCCGAATCCCCTTCCACAAGATATAGTTCGCATTTTTCGGGGTCGCGTTCAGAGCAATCGGCAAGTTTGCCGGGCATACCGCCGCCGGTAAGTACGCTTTTGCGCTGCACCATTTCACGTGCTTTGCGAGCCGCCGCACGTGCCTGCGCCGCAAGGATCACCTTATCAATGATCATCTTCGCATCCTTGGGGTGTTCTTCCAGGAAGGCTTCGAGTACCCGGCTAACGCATATGTCCACCACGCCCATCACATCATTATTGCCCAGCTTGGTTTTGGTCTGGCCTTCAAACTGCGGCTCCGGTACTTTTACAGAGATAATAGCGGTAAGCCCTTCGCGGAAATCATCGCCGGTGATCTCTACTTTGGCTTTCTCAAACAGCTTGTTCTTATCGCCATAAGACTTGAATACACGGGTTATAGCGCGGCGGAAACCGGCCACATGCGTACCTCCTTCTATGGTATTTATGTTATTAACGTAAGAGAAGATATTCTCGCTGTAAGAAGCATTGTAAGAAAGCGCTACATCAACAGCTACATTACTATCCTTATCATGCGCTTCCACAAATATGGGTTGCGACAACAGTGGGTCGCGTTTAGCCTTTGCGTCGAGCATCTGCACAAATTCAATGATACCTCCTTCGCTGTAAAATGTTTCGGTAGGCAGTTGACCTTCCTCTGTCATTTCACGGGCGTCTATCATTATTATGCGCACGCCCTTGTTGAGGTAGCTAAGTTCGCGCAGGCGGCCTGCAAGTATCTCGCGGTTGTAAACGAGGTCTTTAAATATCGTCCCATCCGGGTGGAAGTGAACGAGCGTGCCGGTATGCGTGGAAGCCTCACCTGTTTCGCGTACTAAATAAAGGGGAACGCCTTTCTCATATTCCTGTTCAAACGTTTTTCCTTCGCGCCAAACGGTTACATGCAGGTGCGAACTCAATGCGTTTACGCAACTGACGCCCACGCCATGTAAGCCACCGGAAACCTTGTAGCTGTCTTTATCAAACTTGCCACCGGCATGTAGCAGTGTCATTACCATCTGCAGGGCAGAGACGCCTTCTTTGGCGTTGATGCCCGTAGGTATGCCACGGCCATCGTCCACCACGCTGATGGAATTATCGGGGTGGATCGTGACTTTGATGTTTTTGCAGTACCCTGCCAGCGCTTCATCAATAGAGTTGTCCACTACTTCATATACTAAGTGGTGCAACCCCCTGGTGCCAATATCGCCTATATACATTGACGGGCGCTTGCGCACTGCTTCAAGACCTTCTAATACCTGTATGCTATCCGCTCCGTAATCGGCGGATATTTCCAAAACTTCATTTTCAGTATCCATACTATTCAAAAACCGAACTATTTATTTTTCTTAGAGGAATTGTCAAATACCAAATCAGATACATGGTTAAAATCTATAATCAAATAGATTTTTTGACCTTACAAAAGTAACTAAAATATAGCGTTAAAACAACACCAAAACCAATAATAATTGTTATAAAAATTGCGTGAAAAGCTGTATTTCAGAAAAGCAGGCGACTTTTCTTCTATGTGGCTGATTAGAACTGCGGGTATTAGCGCTTTTTAGATTCCTGTACTTTCAAACTTTTGTTTAAATATTCCTGCAAATTGGTTGTTTCATAATGATTATGGGTATCTTTTTTATTACAATCGCCGTCATTTTGCTGCATTTTTACCGTTAATTGAAATCCTTCGCAATGAACATAGGATTCAAAGACTTCCCTGAAATTAATAGACAGGAGGAAGTCTGTACCCATCCACCTTTCAAAACTAAAATTGGTTGATTTTTTCAGCATATTTTTCAGGTCATCGGGAGGCATCTCAATAAAAATGTTCATCATTTTTTGGCCATTCATCACTACTAATTCCACCGAATACCATACTTCCATAGGGCTATTGCAAAGCACTGTAGAGATATAACACTCATTAATAGTTATGGTTTGGAGAAATGGCCCATCCCATTTAAAACGGTTATTGTCAATATGTTCAATTTGCTCTTTTGCCAGCATTACAAACGGAAAGTTAGTGATAAAAGTCTGAAAATTTTTTATTATCACAGCATACCTGGATTTCATTATTTTTGAAAACTATGATAATAAGGCCATATATACCCGCAGACCGGGGACTGTGCATGGAAATTTTCAACAGCAATTCACCACTTTTTTTTGACCCTGCCGAATTGAAGGGTTTTGAACAATGGTTAGATGCGCATGATGAAGGATGATTTGCAAATGCTGGGCCTGAAGCGAAATGCTTTTATATTGCAGAACAAAATAACGAGATAACCGACTGTGGCGGGTTTTGCATATTGCCGGGAAGCATTGCTACAATGGCTTGGGGCATGGTTGCCAATGCGCATCATAAACAGGGAATTGGAGAAAAACTGTTGAAATACAGGATGCAGCAAATTGAGGCATTTTATCCGGGATATGAGATCATACTCGACACTACCCAACACACTTATGGCTTTTTTGAAAAGCAGGGGTTTGTAATTACCGCAATAAAGAAAAACTACTATGGCGAAGGATTGGATAGATACGATATGAAGCTGATCTGCTGATACAGTGTATCATACCAAGTTATGTGGCAAAATACAGCACGAAAAGCCTCTCGCAGAGGCGCAAAGGCGCAGCTTCTATGTAGTGTTTTAAAGTTCGCAAAGGTATCATCCAAAACAGATTTTCGAGTTTTAAGTGATATTAAAAACCAAAACCCACGCCAATTTCTCCAAACTCCGCCACGGTTTCATGGGTTTTCAGGAAGGCAGAGATGAAAAATTCTTTTATCGGGCCATGCTCTTTCTGCACAAGGTAGAGATGGCCGCCTATCTTTTCATAAAAAGGCTCAATGGGTATGGCCGATTGTTGCATGTAATAACCCAACTGGAACACAATGCCTACTCTACCTACCAAAAACTCATTGCCCGCAAAAACAGCGCTCTTATAAGAATTTTGTTTTTCGCGGCCAATGTCCATTTCATTGTTGCGAAGCCATGCGTAAATGCTTTGATAATAGGCATAATCAACCCCGGCAAAAACTTTGTTTTTGCTCCACCACCGCCGGCTTACGTAGCCTGTTGCAATGTAAACAGGATACAGAGGTCCACCGGGAGTATAGCTGGAAATATACGCCATACTGAAGCGCGCCTGTACAAGCCACCTGTTTTTCAGCGGCTCTTGTTTTCGGACTATGTGTACAGGCCGTGATGTTACCGGGGAATACCGGACGCCGAAATGGATACCGGCCATATTTATGCCCAGGTTTGGCTTATGAAATGAGGCGTCGGAAATATGCGTGATGTTGGCACCCGCTTGTAAGTCCCAATGGTTGTTTATAGGGTAGCGCAGATCGGTCATAAACATGGCAAAATCGTTTACATGGCTACCTATGGCCACGTTTACAGTATCAACAGGAGCGGTGCGCTGGTAGCGCTTTGTTACATATCCTATACCATCGCCCATGCGCAGATCCCAGGTTATTTTCCTGCCGCTTACTAATGGTAAAATAATATTGGGATAGAAGCCAAAACAACGGCCATAAACAGCATCATTGCCGTAATTGATATAGGCAACACCCAGCCCAACAGTTGGGTAGCGGCGGCGCTGTTCCCATTCTTTTTTTCCGTAGGTATGCAACACGAAATCCATGTCAAGGCCCGTAGTCAGTGCAGGAATCGGGAGGGTGAATTTTGGCTCATGCTTAAATACTTTTCCTGCAATAACAGATGCTTCTATCCCGAAGCCAGACCAGGGTGCAATATTTTGCGGAGCATCCTGCGCGTGGCCATAAAATGGATGCGAAAACAAGAATAAGGAGCATAAAAAAAATCCAATTCGATAATGAGACATAGCTATCAGACAAACAAATATACTTAGGGATGCTGACAAAATAATTTCCACACTTCTGCTCGCTCTTATTCGTTTTTTCGGCGTTGCAAAAGTCTTTAAATATTCCAATATTCGCAGATTTTGCGCCTTGAAAAAACAAATAATAACTTCGCATAACTTGTGGAACTAATTTTGTCAGCATCCCTTAAATCTAAAAATTTATTTTACAGGCGTCATTAATATAGAAATACCAATAAATATATTCAATTCTTTATCAATGAATAAGCAATTTGTGAATAAGATGTTTAATTTTTATACCTTATGCTGCAAGATTTCCTGTAATAATGTGAACTTGTTTTATGTACATTTGCGCCTTGCGACGCCTTGCAGCCATATTACTCAGATCTTTTTTACAGGGACTTCTTTTATTAAGCCCCATTGCCATAACCGGTTATGTACTCTATTCTGTATTCACCGGGGTTGATAACCTGCTGCCATTTGTACGGTGGCGCGGTCTGGGGTTTGTGGTCATTATTTCCATGGTAACCATTATAGGTTATCTTGGCACAAGATTTTTTATAGGTAAATGGCTGTTTGATTCGTTCGCATACCTGATGGAACATACCCCCGGAGTTAAATATATTTATTCCTCGGTAAGGGATGTCATCAAATCTTTTGTTGGGGATAAAAAACGATTTAACAAACCTGTATGGGTGTGTGTAAATATAAATCCCGAAATTTGGAGGATTGGGTTTATGACCCAACGCGATATGTCTCATTTCGGATTGGAAAGTAAAGTGGCTGTATATATGCCACACGCTTACGCCATATCCGGTTGGGTAATTGTGACTGATAGCATTAATGTAAAACCAGTAAAAGAAATGACCGCAGGCGAGGCGATGAAATTCGCGGTAAGCGGCGGTATAACCACAGTAGAAGACGAAGAAACCAATGCAAAGAAAAATCAACTTTAACGCGGGGCCATCAGAACTGCCGCCCGAAGTGCTGCATGAAGCATCAAAGGCAGTAAAGAAATATGAAAAAGCAGGATTGTCCATCCTCGAAATTTCTCACCGGAGTCCGGAATTCCTGGATATACTTTCAGAATCCAAACTGCTGGTAAGAGAGCTATGCGGCATAGGCGCTGATTATGAAGTGCTGTGGCTGCATGGCGGCGGGCGGATGCAGTTCTGCATGATACCGATGAATTTTTTATCGGAAAAGGACTCTGCCGGGTATATAGACAGCGGGCATTGGGCCGCAGAAGCCCTTGAGTATGCCACCCATTATGGCGATATACAGGTACTGGCTACCTCGAAGGAGGATAAATACAGCCGTTTACCTCATTGGCCATCGGCAATACCTAAGCAGCTTGCTTATGTACACCTCACCACCAATAATACCATATCCGGTACACAGTGGCACTCCATACCCAAAACGAAAACGCCGTTGATAGCCGATATGAGCAGCGATATATTTTCGCGTAAGCAGGATTATAAGCAGTATGCCATGTTTTATGCTGCAGCGCAAAAAAACCTGGGCGCAGCAGGCGTGGCATTAGCCGTTATCCATAAAGACCTGCTGGGGCGCACAGCAAGGGAATTGCCGCCTATGCTAAGTTATAAGGCGCAGGCAAAAGAAAACTCCATAGTGAATACAGCCAATGTTTTCGGTATTTACGTGTCGTTGCTGATGCTGCGCTGGATAAAAGCAAAAGGCATAGACGCCATTGAACGGGAAAACAACCAAAAGGCAAAATTGCTTTACGATACCCTTGATAACAGCAAGGCTTTCACCCCAAGTGTAAAAGAGAAATCGCAAAGGAGCCTGATGAATGTTTGCTTTACCGCAAACAGCCCGGAAAAGGAAAAAGCGTTCCTCGCTTTATGCGAAGAAAACAATATTACCGGCATCAAAGGCCACCGCTCGGTTGGCGGCTTCAGGGCTTCCATTTATAATGCCGTGCCTCTGGAATCGGTGGAACTGCTGGTGAAGCTGATGGGGGAAGTGGGAGCATAAACACCAAACCATAGAGGGCTTATGCTGCCGGATAAAAATTTTATTGATCAAACTTAAAAATCCCGGAGTTCCGGGATTTAATTTATGGCAAAGATCACTCCTTTCAAGGGCCTGCGGCCTACCAAAGCATTAGCGGCAGAAGTGGCTACGCTGCCATACGATGTGGTAAGCGTGGCCGAGGCGCGGGAATTTAAAAAAGACCCGTATAACTTTTATCATGTTACCCGCTCGGAAATAGACCTGCCCGAAAACGTGGACGTGCATAGCCAGCAGGTATATGACAAGGCCGATGAGAACCTGGAAGCCATGATACAGGATAAAGTATTGGTTCAGGACCCGGAGCCATGCTATTATATCTATGAACTGGTGATGGATGGCCGCTCCCAGACAGGCCTTGTGTGCGGTTCTTCTATTGACGATTACAACAATGGCATTATAAAGAAACATGAATTTACCCGCCCTGAAAAGGAATTGGACCGTATCAACCATATCACTGCTACCGGCGCACAAACCGGTATTGTGTTTCTTGCTTACCATGATTGCGACAGTGTGCAGCGCATCATTGACGAATGGAAAGCAACGCATGAACCCGAATACGATTTTACCGCAACAGATGGTGTAAGGCATATATTCTGGGTCATAGATGATTATCCACGGGTTGCGACTATTACGCACAATTTTGAGCAGGATGTACCGGCTACCTATATAGCCGATGGCCACCACCGTGCTGCGTCTGCGGCAAAGGTGTGTAAGGAAATGCGCGACAATGGCTACTCTGTGGATGGCAATGAATATTTCAATTATTTTGTCACCTGCATATTCCCGGCCAGCCAGTTGCAGATAATGGACTATAACCGTATAGTGAAAGACCTGAACGGGATGATACCGGAAGAATTTATACAGGCGCTGGAAAAAGATTTTGAAATACAGAGGCTCGGTAATGAGCCATACAAGCCAACCCTGCCGCATGAGTTTGGTATGTATCTTGGCGACGCCTGGTACAAACTGGTATCGAAGGCGGGTACTTTTTCAGAAGACCCTATTGGCATACTTGATGTAACTATACTACAGCAAAATGTACTGGATAAATTATTAGGCATAAAAGACCAGCGGACAGATAAACGCATAGATTTTATTGGCGGCATACGGGGCATGGGTGCTTTGCAGAAAAAGGTGGACAGCAAGGAAGCGGCGATAGCATTCTCCATATTCCCCGTAACCATTCAGCAGTTATTTGCAATTGCGGATAGCGGCAATGTAATGCCGCCAAAAAGCACCTGGTTTGAGCCTAAGCTGCGGGATGGGCTGGTGGTGTATATGATTTAAAAACCCCAAACCCCTGAAGGGGCTTTATGGGCAACTTTTGAAAATAACCTGTGGATAAAATTTTTTAGATAATTCATTTGTTTATTTTTTACCTTAGCAAAAATTGTTTTTATGGCATCGAATACACCATGGAAAGATGAAAGGTGGTTACCTGGGGTTTTGAATAAAGAACAAATGATTGCTCTAATGGAGGCTCATCTATTATTAAATGTAGATAGGGAAAAAACAATTGATAATGATGCATCTGCATTGGATTTACATTTAAGCGGTGATGCCTATTATATGAAACAAGGCTCAATTAAACCTTTTAATAAAAGCTACCATGAAATTATTAATGATTCAGTTTATGCTGAAAAACTAAATAAAAATGAAGACACATTTTTACTTGAAAAGGAAAAATGCTATATATTTAAAATAAAGGAAGCTTTACATCCCTGCATTAAAGCCTCACCAATTTTTGGTCAAGCAACTGCAAAAAGTACAGTTGGTAGAATAGATGTAATAGCTCGACTAATTGTAGATGGAATGAAAGAGTATGAAAAGTTCAATCCTTCTGAAGTTGTTTCAGGTGAAATGTTTTTAGAAATTACTCCAATTAATTTTAATGTAAAAGTCAAGGAGGGCATATCAATTTCACAGTTGCGATTTTTTTATGGAGAAATTGAACATTCTATAATCAATGATAGAGCATTTATAAATTCCATTTTAAATCTAAGAGACGATATACCAAATGATGGCACCTTATCTGTTGACATTTCAAATACCATTTTCCATCAATCAAATAATGATGTAGCGGCTGCATTTAGAGGTAAAGAACAAATTACCGCACCTATTGAATTATGGGGAAAGGATAACTATAACCCAGAAGATTTTTGGGATATAGAGAAATCCACGGAGATAAATAATTTGAAAAGTATAGTGATAGAAAGAAATAAGTTTTATATACTTAGATCAAGAGAACGTATATCATTACCGCCTGGTGTTTGTATTTATTGTAGGGCTATGGATGAGACTCTTGGAGAAATGCGTATTCATTATGCAGGATTTGTTCATCCTTACTTTGGATTAAATAGAAAAGATCAGAAAAAGGGTACTCCTCTCATTTTTGAAGTACGAGGTCACAATGTAAATGTTTTACTTACCCAAAGTGAGATTTTAGCAAGGCTATATTTTTATAGAATGTCTATGCCTGCAACTGAAGGGGCTGCAAATTATAATGAACAAGAATTAAATCTCTCAAAATTTTTTAAAGGGTGGGGTAAAGAATAAACTATGACTGATTTATTTTCCATACACAACAAGGTTAATATTGTTGAATTAACCAGTGTAGATGTCTTGACAAAAACAGACAACTATAACTTAGCATTTGAGTTAATCAGAAGGCATCAGGACAAATACCCTGAAATAGAAAAATGGTTCAAAACAAAAGTTGTAAATGGCATTATCCATAATACCAGGTCTGCATTTATAGGTTTTGATAATGATAAACCATTTGCTACTGCTGTGGTAAAAAAAGGAGAAGATTCTAAATTCTGTCACTTATACATTGAAGATGAATTTAGACATCGGAATATTGGGGACGTTTTTTTTATACTGATGTCAATGAGTATAAAAGATTATGCTCAAAGGGTTCATTTTTCACTTCCAGAAGGTTTATGGGAAGAAAAGAAAAATTTCTTTAACTCTTTTGGATTCAATAAAATTGAAAAATATCAAACCCAATATCGAAAGTTTGAGGAGGAATTAAGCACTTCAGTTGATTTTAGTAAATTATGGGATAATATTTTGTTTAAAATTCCTGATTTAATTAAACAATTTAGTCCTTATGAGGATAATCCTTTAAATGGTATTGTGATGAGTATTCAACCAAAATACTCAAAACAAATTTTAGATGGGAAAAAAGAAATAGAAATAAGAAAGAAATTCAATCCGAAATGGAAGAATCACAAAATGACTTTGTATTCATCAAGTCCGGTAAAAGAATTGGTAGGCTATGCAACTATTAAAGATGTCATCGAAGATAAACCTGAAATAATATGGTTACAATATGCTAGTCAATTAGGTTGCACTAAATCTGAATTTGAAGATTATACAAAAGGAAGTAAAACTGTATTTGCAATAGTATTAACTGACGTAAATAGATTCCAAAATAGTCTCTCTTTAAATTATTTGCGAGATTCCATTCATGGCACATTCACACCCCCTCAATCTTACAGTTCAGTAAAAAATACAGACTGGAAAAATGCCATTTCTATTGCTGAATTATTAGAAGGTCGGTTAAGTTTTGTTTCAAACGCTTATTAATGTATAGCCCTTGCTGGGGAGTATCTATGGAATACAGAAGAATGGGTAAAACAGGATTGCAGCTAAGTGTGCTTTCCTATGGTTCGTGGGTTACTTTTTCAAAGCAGGTGGATGACAACGCATCCGACCGCCTGATGGGGCTTGCGTATGATAATGGCGTTAATTTCTTCGACAATGCGGAAGCGTATGAGGGAGGAAAAAGCGAGGAAATGATGGGGCGCGTGTTGAGTAAGAAGAATTGGGACCGCACTTCTTATTGCGTTTCCAGCAAGGCGTTTTTCGGTTTGTATGGCAAGGATAATAAACCCAACCAGCATGGCCTTAGCCGCAAGCACTTAACAGAAGCCTGCCATGCAGCGCTGAACCGCCTGAAGGTGGACTACCTTGATCTTTTCTACTGTCACCGTCCCGACCCGGATACCCCGATGGAAGAAATAGTATGGACCATGAACATACTGTTGCAACAGGGCAAAATACTTTACTGGGGTACCAGTGAATGGGACGGCGAAGAAATTGTGCACGCCCATACTACCGCAAAAGAACTCGGCCTTATCGGGCCTGCGATGGAGCAACCGCAATACAACCTCTTTGAACGGCAGAAAATGGAACATGACTACCTGCCCATCTTCAGGAATATAGGTATGGGTACTACTATATGGAGTCCATTAGCATCCGGCCTGCTCACCGGGAAGTACAACAATGGCGTACCAGAAGACTCGCGCCTGGCATTGGAAAATTACGGCTGGCTTAAAGACCGTATGCTCCATGAAGACAAAATTGAGAAAGTAAAAAAATTAGAGCAAGTATCGAAGGAACTCAATACTTCTTTAGCCACGCTATCCATAGCCTGGTGCATTCATAATCCCGATGTAACCTGCGCCATACTCGGCGCCACAAAAGAGAAACAACTTACGGAGAACCTGGAAGCGCTTGACGTCTATCCGAAACTTACCCCCTCAATAATGAATGAGATTGATGAGATAATGGGAACAAGGCCGGAGGCTGTATAACATATAGTTGACAAGGAATACATTAGTGAGTTCAATCGCTGAAATATGGTATTAGCTAAATGGATTTGATGCAGTAATTCCCCCTTTAGCGAAGGCTGTGTGCGTGAGCGAAGGGGGTTAGGGGGATGTCAGGCAGAAACCCCGTCAGTATACCTTTTCGGGTGTCAGACGGGGTTTCGTTATGGACATAATACTATAGCATCAGCAACGTTTTTTGCCGTCTGACACCCTAAGAGGTGTACTGACGGCAAAAAAACTACTATTATAATTTATCCCACTCACACTAACTTAGTCTCAAAGCCTCTTTTTATACAGTTCTGCAGTTTCCCCCACAACAAAAAATAACCTTTCTGCTACAGCAGGCATGATATACGCAACATTCGCAATAAAAGGAATTTCTGGATGAATAGTTTAGCATTCTCAAATCATCAAACAAACCGCATTTTATGAGACTTGAAGAATTTGCCGAAAAAAATTTACGGGCTGATTGGTCCATTATCGCCTTCAACGCAAAGTATGCACGGAAGGAAGTATTTCTTAACGCCAATTCCTGCAAAAAAGGTAAGGTGATCGGGCTGATCAAATGCCTATCAATGGATGGAAAAAAACCTTCTTCACATCCTTTCCTGATAAAGGAGGAGATACGCGGGCTGGACATCCTAAAGGCGAATACCATTATCCTGATGGTAAATATCCAGTTGTCGAACATTAAGACAACAGAGATTGTTCCGCTGCATATATTTTATGAGGCCAACTCTATGGAACAGGTATTGGCGCACATGGCCGAAAACCAGATAGTGCCTTCGCGGAATTAATAATTAAGATACAGCGCGAAAAGTTTCTCCCCGCCGCGGCGGGGCAAAGGCGCAGTTTCATACGTGTTGTTTTAAAGACCGCAAAGGCACAACCTGATACAGGTTTTTTATGTTTTATTGATATAATTTAGCTTAACTGTACCTGATTACTCCATGTTCTTAAACTATAATTTTATGAATAGAGTTCCGTTTAGTAATTTATTTGAAATCAGGAATAATATTTTGTACGTGCGGCAAAAGGTGCAACTGCTTTACCAGGGACGGATGCAAAGCTGTGATGGTGGCAGCGCATTAATGGGTAGCGCGTTTCATGAAGGCGTGGAGATAAGAGGATGTAAAGGTTGCTATTTTGATCTGGTGTCCACCCCCGATGGCGCAAAGATCATTAATATCCATTTCAGGTAAGGAACGTTGCTATGCTTTACCCTTTACCGCCGCGAGATAATCAACTATCTTCTGGCAGGTGGCAGAGTCAATTTGCGCTTTGTATTTGGTGACCATTTTGGCTACCTCCGCATCCCATGTTTTCCGGGGGAAACCAGGTTGCCCGCTGATGTATTTTAAAGAGTGGCAAACGGAGCAGTAAGACATGAACAGCGCCTTGCCTTCATGCTCCGGGAAATCAGGCGTTTCAGGATGTATGACCATTTCCCGCACACTCCCATGAACTGCAAAAGTATTTTCCGGTTGCTTATCTTCCACTTTATTTTGTTTGCATCCACAGAATAAGAGGACGAAAATAATCATTATTGTGAGCGGTATGTATTTCCGGCTTTGTTTCATAAAAACGTTATTTGACATTTACATCCAGGTGTTCAATAAATCCCCTTCCATACCCGCTCCTGTTCCATTGCTTGTTGCCCTGCGTATGGCCGTTATTATCCGTAGCCCTTACACATAAATGATACATGCCTGCTGCGCCGGGAACCCAATCATACTTCCACCGCCGCCACGAGTATTTACCAAGCTCCGGGTTCAGCCTGGTTTCATTCCATGTTTTACCATCATCAAATGAAAGCTCCACTTTTTGTATCCCGGTACCATCGTTGAATGCCAGGCCCTCTATAAGGCACTGTTTTCCGGCATTCACCGGCTGTGTAGCGTCGGGTTCCACAAATATGGAATGCAGGTTGATGTTGCTGATAGGTACCGTTGTCTTTGCCAGGCTATCGGGCGATTCATTCAATGCCGGGTCTTTAGTCACCTGGTATGCCTTAGTCATCCAGAAACCATGAAAGGTATCCGTAAGCACATTGATGTTGCTCAATGATCCCACCCAATAAGTAGCATACCACCCCGGCACAACTAATTTCAGCGGGTAGCCGTTGAGCATAGGTAACGGTTGCCCGTTCATTTCATAGGCCACCATCACTTCGCCGTCTATTGCATGGCCTATGTCCAATGATTTTACAAAAGCAGGAGTGCCTGCCAGTGGCGCACGGTCAAGGCCCTGGAAAGTAACATTCAGTGCGCCCGGTTTCACGCCTGCCATTGCGAGTATGTCTTTTAGTTTTACTCCCTTCCATCTCGCATTTCCCATTGCTCCGTTCCCCCATTGTGTACCCGGAACTTTTGGATTAAACGTGCCTCGTGAGTTCCCCGAGCATATAGCTAAAGCGACAATTGAATCAGCGGCAAATTTCGTCTTCAGATCATTCATAGACAGCGCCAATGGCTTGTCAACAGCGCCGCCTATATACAGCCGGAAGGTATCAACATCTATCTTAGTAACGATCTGGGATAAATGCCAGCGGACAAAGAAATATTCATTGGGGGTAAAATCCTGCCGGAAAATATTTAACGGGGTTTCCAACTGTGGCGGGCGGTCTGTGAGCAATTGCATCTCGCCTTTCTCCGGGTATTTCACCATTTCTTTTGCCTCGGCAGGCGGCGTTCCGTTGCTTCCGCACGAAAGCAAAAAGGAGGAAACAATGAATAAGAAGAAAAAGTAAAAAATCGTTTTTTTCAAGCTACAGTTCGTTTTAAGTTTCAAAACATTTCTCTGAATGAAAAGTATAATCGTTCTTTGCCATAGGGAAAAAAGAATCGGAAAACCATATAAATATACTTGTTTTGTTTGTAAAAGCAATCTATTCTTAAAATATGGGCGTATGACAAATTGCACTTTTCACTCAATTGCCCCGGCCTTCAGGTCGGGGGCTAAAATAAAACTTGTCGGCTTTAGCCAAAATTTACTCGCATAGGTATTACTCATGTTGTGAATTTCGGCTAAAGCCAACCTACTATTTATCATTCCCCGACCTGAAGGCCGGGGCAATTGGAATTTGCTTAAAATTGCAATTGGTCATACGCCCTAAAATTTTTGCTATGCCTGATAATTTCAACCGGATGATACAATTGGCAGGATCGTTTTTTGATGCGAAAAATGATCCCGGCCAGCTTGATGTTGATGAACACATAATTGAGCAATTGAAGGAGATACACCCTGCCACGCTCTCGGAGTATGTGGACGGGGATGGGCCGGTGGTATGGATATTGCTGATACCGGCAACGCATGTGGCTATGAACCGCTTTCTGAAACTTGAAATATCGGAACGGCAATTATTTGCAGAAACAGTTGCCGGTGCGGGCTACGACAGTATTTACCTATGCTCCGCATTGGTACTACCCGAATACAGAGGAAAAGGACTGGCGAAAAAAAAAGCCATTGACGCTATCAACGAGATCAGGAAAACGTACCCGGTAACATCATTGTTCTACTGGCCTTTCAGCGATGATGGGAAACACCTTGCACAATCAATTGCAAAAGCCTGCGGCCTGCCACTATACGAAAGGCTGGGAACAATACACCCCCAAGTGTAAGAAAGTTTCTCCCCGCCGCGGCGGGGCAAAGTCGCAAATCTCTAAATAATTTGAAGAGCGTAAGAGTAAACAATTAAGGCCGCTAAGCCCAATAAATCCAATTCCTACTCGACATTAATAATACACTTTAGCTTCAACCTTTTTAATTTAACGCTAACAATCCCGAAGGGATTGAACGTTTATAGAAACAACAATTTTTAAATACCGATGCCGAAGGTATCGTACTATACCATGTATAGATACCCGCCCTCACTTGGTATAGTACGATACCTTCGGCATCGGCTATACTTCTTCTATGCTACTATAAACGTTCGATGCTTTCAGCATCGTTACATGCTATAGTTCTAAAAAGAATCTTATAGTAAAATGGTAAGTTTAAAGTCTATTTGGTATAATGCCATTTGAACTTCAAAACCTGTTTTACGAAACACCTTTGCGGTCTTTAAAACACTACATGGAAACCGCGCCTTTGCGCCTCTGCGAGAGACCTATTTCACGATCCGCAACTTTGCATAGTTCAGCATTATCTTTTTTATGCCATGCCCTTCGCCGAAGTCTATACCGGCTATTTTATTATTAGCGCCGCCCTCTAAAGTGAGTATTTTTCCAAACCCGAATTTCTGGTGTTCCACCTGCATACCTATTGCCATGCCTCCTGCGTCATCCGCAGCAAAGTTAGCCGTTGGCGTATGCGGGGCAGGTGCAGTTGCCGCAAGTTTATCTGCCAGCTTTTTCAGCGATGGCATTTTATCAAACGACTGGCCGATGATGCCGGTGAAGCCGCCAACCTGCGGGCGGTTGCTTGCACCGGTAAATGTTTTATCCAAGTGCCTGCCGGGGATCTCTTCTATAAATCTGCTGGCTTCATTTTGTATCAGGGTGCCAAAGCGGTAACGGCTGTTGGCATAGGTTATCCACAGCCGCTCCTTAGCGCGGGTTACGGCTACATAAAACAGACGGCGCTCTTCCTCCAGGTCGGCACGGTCGAAGAGGCTCATGGAACTTGGAAATAAATTTTCTTCCAGCCCCACTACAAACACACAGCCAAACTCCAATCCTTTTGCCGCATGTATGGTCATCAGCTTCACCACATCTGCATTCGCATCGTTGTCCTTGTCGGCGTCGGTGAGCAGCGTTATCTGTTGCAGGTAGCTGCCCAGACTCTTATCGCGCAGTTCGCCTTCTTCATCGGGCGTTTCTGTAAATTCTTTTATGGAGTTCAGGAGTTCCTGCACATTCTCATACCGCGCCATGCCCTCCACGCTTTTATCGTTGTATAGCTCGTGTACCAGGCCGGTATGCTTGCCTACCGCAAACGCCACATCGTAGGCATTCTGCTTTTCCAGCATGGCCTGGCAGCTTTTTATCATGGTCACAAAACTTTCCAGTTGCGTAGAATGGATACCGCTCATTTCGGGGTTGACTATTACCTCCCAGAATGTTTTGTCGAGTTCATTGGCCCGTACTATTATTTTCTCAATGCTCGTTTTGCCAATGCCGCGCGTAGGGTAGTTGATGATACGTTTCAGGTTTTCTTCATCCTGCGTGTTTACTATCACGCGCAGGTAGGCCAGGTAGTCCTTCACCTCCTTGCGCTGGTAAAACGATGTGCCGCCCACCAGCTTGTACGGTATATTCATCCGCCGCAGGCTTTCCTCAAACGACCGGCTTTGCGCGTTGGTGCGGTATAGTATGGCGAAGTCTTTGTTGCTGTAGTGGTTGCGCATCTGCTGTTCCTTTATAGCGTCTGCTACAAAGCGGCCCTCGTCATTATCGGTCATGGTCCGCGCCAGTATTATCTTTTCGCCCTCCACGTTGCTCGTCCACAGTTCTTTGGGTATCTGGTTTTTGTTGTTGCCTATTATATTGTTGGCTACATTCAGTATGGTCTGTGTGCTGCGGTAGTTCTGTTCCAGCTTCACTATTTTCACATCTTCATAGTCGTCCTGGAATTGCAGTATATTCTGCACCGTAGCCCCACGGAAGGAGTAAATACTCTGCGCGTCATCGCCCACCACGCAAATATTTTCATGGCGCGCGCCCAGCATTTTTATTATGGCATACTGCGCCAGGTTGGTATCCTGGTACTCGTCAATAAGTATGTAGTGGAAACGCCCCTGGTACTTTGCCAGCGCCTCCGGGAAGGTGGTGAGCAGCACATACATTTTAAACAGCAGGTCGTCAAAGTCCATAGCGCCGTTCTTAAAGCAGCGTTTGGCGTATGCGTCATAAATGTCTCCTATCAGCGGGCGGGTGGTGCGGGCGTCTTCCTGCTGTATGGCGCTGTCCTGCTTGTACAATACCGGGTCTATGAGGCTGTTTTTTGCCGCCGATATGCGGTTATATACATAGGCGGGCTTGTAGTGTTTTTCGTCCAGGTTCATGTCCTTCACTATATCCTTTATCACACTCTTGGCGTCGTCGGTATCGTAAATGGTGAAGTTATTGGGGTAGCCCAGCCGCTGCGCCTCTGCCCGCAGCACCCGCGCAAAGACCGAGTGAAAAGTACCTATGTACAGGTTGCGGGCTTCGGTATTGCCCAGCGCCCGTTCCACCCGTTCCTTCATTTCCGCCGCAGCCTTGTTGGTAAATGTGAGGGCAAGTATATTGAAAGCATCCACGCCCTGGTGCATGAGGTGGGCAATACGCGTGGTCAATACTTTGGTTTTGCCGCTGCCTGCCCCCGCCACTATCATCAATGGGCCGTCTATATGCTCCACGGCTACCCGCTGCTGCTCATTCAAACCCTCAAAATAATTCTGCATGGGGCAAATTTATGGAATTTGCGGGTGTGCTTGTAATGCTAATTTATTCCTTAAAAAAAATTGTAAGTATTCAATACTGCATTACAATTAATAAGGAAACATGCTACATTTGAGGTATGCGTTGCCTTAAAAGGGCTTTAAGAAATGAATTTATGAGTGCTATTAAGTGTCCAAGATGTGGGTCAGATGATGCTTCTGGAAAAGTAATTTACCATGGGGGAGAAAGTGCCCATTGTCAAAATTGCAAATCCACTTTTACAATTGATGGGCACGATTTAATAAAATGTCCCGATTGTGGTTCAAGGCTTGATTTGATAAAAGGAAAGGAAATTTATAGTTGTCACCGTTGTAAAGTAACATTCAAAAACGAAGGCGGGAAATATGTAAATTATGGCTTTAAGGCTTACTTAATAAGAGGAGATACTGCTTACCTTTGTGAACAATGTAAACATTCATTCAAGAATGAAAAGGGGAAGTTTATTAAATGTCCTAAATGTGAAAACGGGCTATTTGTAGCAAGAGATGGAGAAGAAGTGAAAACTATTGACAATAATAATCAGGCCATACGTAAAGAAAAAAATAATCAGATGGCGGATTGGGAAATAAAAAATAATAAATGGGTATCTAAAAGGCGATACTGGAAATATTATGCGTTGATTATAGTATTGACGTTAGTTTTTTCATTCATTTACCGATACAATACAAATAACACATCAACAGAAAATGTACAATCCAGTAATGTTATACCTTCAATGCCACCCAAAAACGATACGACTAACAGAATTGAATTTATCACTTCACCTTGTAAATATTCCATAGTCAATCGCGACCCAGCCCACCCTATGAATTATGATGTTTTAATTACCAAGCATTGCAGCAAAGAAAATATCCGTTGGATTGTAAAGGAATTATGTAATAAATACGGGAGTAAAATTTCGATTCATTTAGTAACAAACAAAAATGTGTTTAAAATATATAATGATTTTTATAATAAAGAGGATGCAGCTTTTCATCGAGCAGAAAAGGCTGTTACTGATGAAGAATATCAAAAGGCAATTGGGTACTATGGAACAAATTTAAAAGAAAAAGTAATTGCAATTGAAAAATTTAAGGTAGATAATTTTATAGCTGGTTATGAGGATGGTAATATTACCTACTTTGATAATTCTGAACCAAATGGGTATACAGAAGAAAAATATCCGTAAAAATGAATTTCAGTTAAAATATTACCAACTGGTCTAAAGTTGCATTAAAAATAAAAAGTAAAAACTGGTCGCTGCGTCCTAATATGCCGAAGCAGCCTACCGCTCCACCAGGCGGTGGTCCGCTTCCGTACAAATCTCCACACCATGATATTATAATTTATAATAATATTTTCTGGTAGTGGCTCAGTTTGAAATTATGGCAGTTCAACCGTAAATTCATACTTCCAATTTTTGTGAGCATCGCCCATAACATTGCTCTTTTCCCAAAATGAGAATAATTGCTCCGCAAAAGCATTTATTTCGGTGTCTCTATCTGCCGTAAATTGGCAATTAAAAACCGTCATTGATTCAAAAAGTTCACCATTTCCTATTACGGACGAAAGAGTTTTTATTACGAATGTATAAGTTTTCATATAGTGCGAAATTAAACAATAAAGGCTACAATCCCCAACTGGTCTAAGGTTGCATTAAAAATAAAAACGTAACACTGGTCTGAATTTGGTTGACCTTTTGTAGCTCAATACTACTTCCGGTTTTCCGGAAGTTTGCGGGGTTCCGAAAATGCAATTGATAATCAGCAAACAATAGATTATAAACTGCTGGAAAACTTCCGGTTGCTTCCGGTTTGGAGGCTTTACCGGAAGTATGCCGAAACATTATTTTACAGTTTTTTGGCCCAAAGGTCGGATAGGTTTTGTGATTGGACAAAAAGGAGTTTTATGATATTGCAGATAGCGGTGTATCATAGAAATTTGTGGATTCGTCCTTACCTATTCTTCAATCAAGCGTAAAAGATGAAATAAAGAAGATGCCCCTGCCGTTTCCTGCCTGGCGCGGGTATCGCCAAGCCCCGCGAAGGGCAGAGACTTTGCGGGGACAGAAAGATTTTCTATAAAAATTGGTAGTGTTTATTGATAATGCGAAAAACAAGAAGAGATAAGGACAGTAGTTTCTGTAACTTTATAGATCAACCTATGTTCATTGTCTATTCGCCTGCTCCAGTATCCTCTGAATTCATATTTCAATGCTTCCGGTTTGCCGATACCGTCAAATGGATTGCGAAGAATGTCGTGTATTAAATCACTAATGCGCAAAGCAGTTTTTCTATCTATCTCTATCCAATTCCTGTATTCAATAAAAGCCTTGGGTAAAAATTCTATGTTCCTCATAATAAATCACCGGCCTTTATTGAAATTACTTCTTTTTTAGCATCATATTCGGCAATTCGTTTTCGCAACTCATTTGCATAGGCAGGATTACTCAAAATGTAATCGGTATCATCAGATGGCTGGATAATAATATCTACAATTTTGTGAGGGAACATTTTTTTTATTCCTTCCATAATATCATACGTGAGCAAGTCTGTATTAATCCTGATTGTCGTTTCCATAAAAATATTTACTGTAAAGTTACGGAATTTAGTTTATTGCAATGTTCATCTGTCTAAGGTTACATTAAAAATAAAAACGTAACACTGGTCGAAGAGTCCATATGCCCCGGACTATGCAAATATGGTTTTACAAGGCGATAAAGATATGAAAGAAGGAAAAGGGAAGAAAATAACCATTGAAGAATTATAACCGGTTATTTGTAATTAAAATTCGCCAAAAACTTTTTTGCGTCCTCCACTTTTTTCCGATTTGCAGGAGAATCAGCAAGCTTTTTCAAGTCGTTATTTATTACCGCATATGGAAACAACTTAGAGAACGTTTCCTTTATTTTTATATCGTCTTTTGCCGTTTTCATACTGTAAAGGTATTATGTTATTTTCTTTTTACCAAAAAAGCATAATAACTGTTTAAAGGGTTAAAGAGTTCTTTAACATTTTCGTCAACAAAGCCTTCTATAATAAAAGTATCTTGTAAAACTGAATAATATTCACGGATAGCCCTGTGATAAACTGCCATTCTTTTACCTTCTTCATCGCTGCCTTTAAAGAATATTTTTCTTTCAGGAAATGCACCAGTGTAATTTATTAATATCTGTGTAGCCGTTGCCAATATTACTCTCATATCGCCATTATTTGAAACATTAGTATCGCTTGCTCCTTGTGGCAACACGTCCAACAAAGCCACGTTATAAATGTTTTCGTCAGCGAACATTAATTCAAAAACTACCGCTTTGGGTATTTCTCCCTTTGGCCCGATACTTACAAATTTATATTCAGAGTAGTCGTCTGCAGTTTCAAGAACATGGTATGAAGGTAGATGCATTAATGCTGTTTGGTCTCAAAAATAATTAAATTCTGTTTGCAATATGGTTTGTATTTCCGTCCTTGCCAGATATTCAATCAAACGTAAAAGCTGAGATAGAGGAGATGTCGTTGCCGTTTACTGCCCGGCGCGGGTATCGCCAAGTCCTGCGAAGGGAAGAGACTTTGCGAGGAGGATAAAATATATCATTTTATGATGCCAGTAATAATTGAGCAGGAATATGTAAATGATTATAAAGATTTTTAATCATTTTCAGGGTAAGCGGTTTTTTTCTGTCTAAAACTTCTGAAAGCCGGTTAGCGCCTCCCATATATTTGATTATATCTTTTTTTGAAATGCTGGTATGTTCTATACAGTATTTTATATATTCAATCGGGTCAGGGTCAGCAATAGGATAGTTTTTCTTCTCATACTCATCTGCAAGTATAGAAAGTACCTCAAGTGTATTTTCGTCTTTGCTTCCCGGTTCGCTATCCAACAGGGTCTCAATTATTTTCATAGTTTTTAAATAATCATCATTAGTCTTTATCGCCTTGATTTCAATTTTATCTGTTTCCATGATTGTTTATATATTTTTAATGTCAATTATCGAATCGTATTCCTTATGATTTCCAATAAATCTTACGAAGGCAATTTGAATTTTATATTTGAAAAGAACAATTAATCTGTATTTATTATGACAAATATTAAAAACAATTCTACCATTACCTACTATGTCAGCATCATTGAAAAATGCCGTAATATCATTCGGCTTGTTCCAGGTACCCTCTGTTATTGCCTTGTGCCAATTTATTAGTTCCTTTTCGGCATCCGAATTACCAGGTTGTTCCCAAAACACCTTTAAAGTAATTTTAGAAATGATTCGCATAACCGTATCAAAGGTAATAATTTCCCCGGAATCCGGGAACAATAAAGTCCCGTATTGTTCCGTCCTTGCCGGGTCTTCAATCAAACGTAAAAGCTGAAAAATTGTCATGGTGACTTGTTGTTATAGTGAGTTTACCCTACTACTGTTTTTCATCGTAGAAAAGGTACTCGGCTGTATAAGGCACTTCTGTAGTTTGCCCTTTGTTCGCCCTGTCAGCAGTTGCCGGGGCTTTGCCGCCCCTGGTGTGGATCCTTTGGATAAACAGCGCAGGTGTTAATGTACCGCTTCCGCTGGCAGCAGTAGCTTTCAGCAATAGCCAGGGAATGGCGGCGCTGTCGGGTGAGCTGGCTTGCTGCACTTTCATACCGCTGACTTTCGAACCGTCAGTATGCTCCCATGTCGGATTTTTACCGGCGTCGAAGTAGTGCCTCCCCACAAGATGATGGTAGCTGCTGTCTGTATATAAACTTGCGTGCGGTTCTTTAAATGCCCAGATATAGTGCGAGCTGTCGTTCGGGTCCTGGATACAAACATATACCTGAACGCCTTTGGCATAGGTATGTGCAATCAACCTGTTGCCCGCAGCAACCCGTATCGAAACGGGAATGCTATTATCCTGCCCGAAAACAGCCAGCGTATAAAAGACTAAAACGAAAGAAAAAATACCGCGTATCATATATGCTCACGATTAACCCTACGAAAGTATGAAAAAATCAGTTGTATTTTTTCGGGAGCAATGGATGAAGGGAGACCATTGGCATATTGATTTCTTTCTTATTTTTGTTAAAAATAACAATTTTAAGAAATAAACCGGGCTATTTAGAGTGGGTAGGGTTTTCTTTAACTTGCACCCGCTATGTTTGCCGATATTATCCTTCCGCTCAACCTGCCGCAGATACTCACTTATGGCGTTCCTTTTGAAATGGAGGAATTGTTACAGCCAGGTATGCGCGTGGAGGTAGCCCTGGGAAAGAACAAACAATATGCCGGCATAGTGGAAAGCCTGCACAACAATAAGCCCGAAACCTACCAGGTGAAACCCATAAAAGGCATCATTGACGAGGAGCCGGTGGTGAGTGAAAAGCAACTCCGGTTCTGGCGCTGGATAACGCAATACTATATGGCCGCTCCCGGTGAAGTGATGCAGGCAGCCCTGCCCGCCCACCTGAAACTGATGGGAGAAACACGGCTGGAATGGATTGGCGATGACAGCATAGTGTATGACTGGACAAATGAAGCCTTTCTTGCCGCAGAAGCCTTGCAGATGCGGAAAGAACTAACCATCAGCGAACTGCGCAACGTAGTTGGTACACGGCATTTTGCGCTTGTGCTGAATGAATTGCTGGAAAAAGAAGTGATACAGATCAATGAATCTTTAGAAACAATTTACCGCCCACGCAGGGAGAAAATAGTGACGCTGGCGGCTGTATATAAAGATGAGAAGGCATTGATAGCATTGTTCGACCAGCTTTCGCGAGCGCCCAAGCAACTGGAATTGCTGATGGCCTATACTGAGCTTTCCATAAAGCAGGGCGTGGTATCGCAAGCCAGCCTTTTAGAGCGCACCAATGCCTCCGCAACACAAATAAAGGCACTCGCAGATAAGGGAATATTTGTGATAGAAGAAAAGAATGTGGACCGGCTTATCTACGCATCTGTAAAGGAGGCAAAAGAGATCGTGTTCACGCCCGCGCAGCAAACCGCCTATAACGAACTGGATGAAGAGCTGAAAGAAAAAAACGTAGCCCTGCTGCATGGCGTAACCGGCAGCGGCAAGACGCTCTTATATATCCACAAAATAAAAGAGTGCATAGCGGCAGGCAGGCAAGCAATACTCTTGCTCCCGGAAATAGGATTGACCACCCATTTGGTAAGCCGGCTACATGCTTACTTTGGCGACATACTTGGGGTATATCATTCGCACTTCAGTAATAATGAACGGGTGGAGATTTGGGAGAAAGTGAGGAAGGGCGCTTATAAAGTGGTGGCCGGCCCACGCTCTGCCTTGTGGCTTCCCTACTCCGATATTGGCCTCATTATTGTGGATGAAGAACATGACGGCTCTTACAAACAGAAAGACCCTGCACCCCGCTTCCATGCACGGGACGCAGCTATTTATCTCGCTTCACTTTTTGACGCGAAGGTGATACTCGGCTCTGCAACGCCATCGGTGGAAAGCCTGTACAATGTGCAGCAACATAAGTATGCCTACATACCGCTTAAAGACCGTTACCTCGGCGTGAACATGCCGGTAATAGAGATCATCAATGCAAAATCATTAGAAACAGTACGGCAGCTTGGCGTAAAATTATTGACGCCGGAATTGCAACAGGCTATGCACACGGCGCTGCAGCAAAAGAAACAGATCATATTGTTCCAGAACCGCAGAGGCTACGCACCGTTCCAGTTGTGTACGGTTTGCGGCTGGGTGCCGCAATGCAAGAACTGTTCCGTATCGCTCACCTACCACAAGAGTACCGACAAAATGCACTGCCATTACTGCGGTCTTAAAGCTGCGGTATCGCATACCTGCCCGCAATGCGGCAGCAACAGGCTCATCAGTAAAAGTTTTGGCACGGAGAAGATAGAGGAAGAAGTGCAACAGGTTTTCCCCACCGCAAAAGTAGCAAGAATGGATGTGGACAGTATGCGCGGCAAGCACAGCATGACGGAACTACTGAGCCAGCTTGAAAAGCGTAAAGTGGATATATTGGTAGGGACGCAGATGGTGGTAAAAGGGCTTGACTTCGCATCGGTAGGGCTGGTGGGCATACTCAGCGCAGACAGCCTCCTCAGCTACCCCGATTTCCGGGTCAATGAGCGGGCTTTCCAGCTTATGGAACAGGTAAGCGGCAGGGCTGGCCGTGTGGATGGCCTGGGCATAGTGCTGATACAGGCTTATAATACCGCGCACCCGGTATTGCAGTGGGTGAAAGCACATGACGTACATGCTTTTTATGTGCAGGAGATAAAATACCGCGAATTTTTCGCTTACCCTCCCTTCAGCCGGCTGATAAAAATTGTTTTTAAACACCAGGACGAACCCAAAGCAATAACCGCAGCAGGCATGATGGCAGAAGCGCTCCATGCCTTTGAAGGTATTGCCGTGCAAGGCCCCGGCCCCGCAATAGTACCCCGTGTACGTAACCAATACATTCACGAGATATGGATAAAATGCCCGCGCGACAATAAAGTATTAGACGCCGTAAAAACATTTCTCAAAACCCAAAAACAAAGCATACTCGCGAAAAAGGGCAATACCAATGTGCAGATGATCTTTGATGTTGACCCTATGTAATACTAATTGAACATGAAAAGATGGCATGAAAGGTCTCTCGCAGAGGCGCAAAGACGCTGTTTTATTGTTTTGTTTTGAAGCCCGCAAAGGTATAATCCAATGCAGGTTTTTAATGCCTAAACAGTATAGACAGCACGGTATCCACATGGTGTGCGTTATTATTTTAATCTCCAATAGAAGATTATAATTCCGGTATTGTATTTTTGCGTTATGAAGCCAACGACTTTTGTTTTGTCAGTTTCACTTTGTTTTCTTCTTTTCTCTTGCTCGGGAGATAAAGAAAATGACACCCAAGTAAAGAAGAAGGCTGATCCTCCCGAATGGAATAAATCATTTACGTTGAATAATGCCATCCCTCAGAAAGATACTTTGTTAGTTAAGTACACGCCGAAATTTCCGCACCAGGCGCATGGCTATCCCGTTGTTACAGAAAACTATGATTCCAGCGGCAAGGCGGTTTCCAAGACCACCACAATTTTTGATACCAGGGGAAACCTTGTTGAAAACAGTACACAAAGCAAGGACAGCGGCTTATCTGCCAAAACGTTCTACAGATATGATACCAAGGGAAACGTTATTGAAAGCGTGGTTAAAAAGAATGGCAAAACGGTAAAATCAATCTATAAATACGATGCGAAAGGCAACCAGGTAGAGCAGGATATTTACAACGACAGCGCCTTGACTTCCAGAACCATTAATACCTATAATGACAAGGGAAAGAACACCAGCAGTATCACCACCAACGCATTTGGCAAACTGAAACTGGCAGCCAAAAAACAATACAGCGATGACGGCACACTCTATAAATACATGATCATTTCGCGGGGCAAGGGAATTATCACTAAGGATACTTATAACGATACCGACCGCAATAACGTTGGTAACTGGCTCAAAAAAACCGAAACCTGGAATGATACCACCAATGCCTTTACCATGCGGACAGTGGAATAGTACCAAATATACTTTAAACTTACCCTTCTCCCACAGGCTTCTTTGAGGGCTGTAGCATGTAACGATGCTGAAGGCATCGAACGTTTATAGTAGCACAGAAAAAGTGTAACCGATGCCGATGGTATCGTACTATACCAAATGAGGATGAGGGTATATATACATTGTGTAGTGCGATACCTTCGGCATCGGTGTTAATAATATTGTTGTTTCTATAAACGTTCAATCCCTTCGGGATTGTTGGCGTTAGCTTAAAAAGATTAAAGCTAATAGGATGCTATCAATGTCGGATAGATGTAATAAACGGGGAAATCTCATTTTACCCAAAGCAGAAACCCTGTCTGACCGCTTTTCGCTATCAGACAGGGTTTTGTTATTTGTGAAGTATATGACAGCAATCTTTTAGCTGCATGGCTTGAAACTCTTCCTATTTTGGTTTATTGGCAGCTTTCTCTTTATCCCTTGCTTTCCTTTCCAGCATTTCTATTACACTCGCTATGTTGCCATGATCCAGTCTTTTGCCCCTGATTATCTTCTTTTCATCAAGCAGGTAAATGGTTGGTGTGCTATATACATCGTACTTGTTGTGGTAGTCGCTGGTATGGTCGGGGTCCCAGGTGTTTGTCCATTCCTGCATATTGTTCTTCTTTACAAACTTATTGATTGTTGAATCATCCGTTTCTGTAGCAACGGTATATACTTTCACACCCTTTTCTTTAAGCACAGCCTTATATAACGAATCCAGTTTTGGTATCTCGTGCTGGCAGTGGCCGCAATTGGGAGAATAAAAAACAACGAGCGTATATTTGGCTTTGAGGCCGAGCATACTTTCTTCTTTCTTTGTGGCAACATTCGGCAGTTTTATTTCAGGGGCCACATTGCCGATCACGTTCGGGGCTATCTTCTGGGCGCGCTCCTGGTACTTGGAAAGTTCATCGTTTGTAAGCCAGAAAGCGTCTCCCTTCATGTAGTAGTTCTCCACCAGATAAACGAATACTTCATCCATACCCATAACCTTACTGTTCTCCGCATTGCGGGTCAGCCACCACAGCGTATAATGAAACATATCCTTTGTCCCTTTGGTTTTTGCAAGCAGTTCATCGCTTTCCTTTTCCACGCTGTCCGGCCACGGCAATACGAGCTTGGAGAAATATTCATCAATCCTGGGGTCATACAGCGGCGTATAGATCAGGCGGTCGTCTTTGAAATTAAAGCCATCCCAGTAATGGGTTTTATAGTACCTGTAAGCAAATGTGGAATCCTTGGTAACTCCATCTTCAAGAAAATGAGGGCCTTCGGGAATCTCAGGAGTTTCCATAGCATTAAAGATCGCCGATAATAAGGAGCCGGGATTTTTTTTCACATAATCGCGCCGGTAGTCGGTAAGTTTCTTCGATGCGTCTATTGACTTTTTACGGATCGCATCCGTGTCAGCGGTTGTTGTCGCAACCTTTATTTCTTCTTTTAATTTTTCCTGGATAGCGCTGTAGCCTTTCAGGTAATCAACGTATTCCTCAAAGCGTTCGTTTTCCGGTGAATTTTTAAATTTAACCCCATCGGGCAATTTGCTTTTAGTGGCAGTGATGGACATATTATCACCTTTATTGAGCAGAAATTCAAAATTGGTACGCGCCTTATCCCCCAACAGGATAATGTAAATACCGCCCACAAATGCCGGGTCTTTACTATCAAATACAGCCACGCCATTATTATCTAATTTAGTGGAGTCTGTGATAAATATGGTAGGGCGGCCTTTCCCGTAATAGTGTACGAGGTAAACCAGGGTGTCTTTAACATCCGTCATCTTCAATTGGATGTGATAGCTGTCGCCGACAGCAAAAGATGGTTTGGCCATACTCATTATGAGCAGTGTGGCGATAAGGATTTGTGTCCTGAATGTGATTCGCTTCATATGTTACTTGTTGTTTAGTTCCTGTTTTGTTTGTTTGCTATTTTTTCTACGCAATAGGCGGGCGCGGAATTAGCATTTAAGATCACTGCTTCGGCATCTGTTCCGGTTTTTATTTTTAACGCTTCAATGGTTATGGGCGCGTTTGTCTCCACATTATCAAATGACTTATCAGGGATTTGCCCGGACACGCCAGACTCAAGAATAGCGGTTGAGGAAATAGCCTGTGGCTGGTCGTTCTGGCATTTTATTTTCTTTATAGCGCATATCTCTGTAGGGCATGGTTTGCCATTGCAGATAAACTCCATCGTTTTGTAGTAGTTACTTACTTCATCCAGGTTATGCCTGCCATGCGCCTTATTGTTTTTTGCAGTTACCAACTGTTTATTTTGGGTATTGCTGTTTATATTGTTTTCTGATGCAGGTTGGTTGGGCTGGGCTGGTGCTGCTACGGTTTCTTGTACAGGTGTAATTTGCCGTTGAGCAACTACACCGTTATCTGAAATAGCATTGGTTTGGGATAATTGTTTTGAAGGATAATTATACATTGCCAATAAAGAAACAAACAGCAAAAGCGCTGCTGCGGCAGCCATGCGGTAGGATAGCAGTATTCTTCTTGCAGGCTTGCGTTCTATGCGTGCCTGTAGTTTATCCCATGCCTCCTCCTTTCCAAAAACTATACCGCCCGAAAGGGGGGTAAGTGACTCCATTTTTTCTCTTATATCCTTGTCGCTCATAAACTACTTTTAAAAAACTTTTTAAACGTACTACCTGCAATTTTCTAAAACTTTTTTCTGCAACATGACCCTTGCCTTATTCAGTTGCGATTTAGAAGTACCTTCCGTTATACCGAGCATTTTTGCAATCTCTTTATGGCTATAGCCTTCTACTACAAAGAGGTTAAACACAGTACGGTATCCTGATGGCAACTCCATTATCAATTGAAAAAGTTCACCTGCGCTCATCCGTTCCACTATACCATCATCAGCAGCTATTTCCCCGGCATTTTCTTCTTCCGTTATTTTCAGCCCGTCTTTTTTTCTAAGGAACATCAGGCACTCATTCACCATTATTTTTTTCAGCCACGCCCCGATGCTGCCATTACCATTATATACAAACCTGTCTATTGCCTTAAAAAAATTAAAAAAACCATTCAGCATCAGTTCTTCCGCATCCGGCAGGTTTTTTACATAGCGCATACACACCACCAGCATCCCATCGGAATAGGCATCAAATAAATACTTTTGGGATATACGGTCGTCTCTTTTACATCCCTCTATGGCCTTTTGCTCGGTCATTCTGTACAGTCAAAAAAATAATATCAAAAACCCCAAAAGCATAAATTTCGGTCAAAAGGGGTAAATGTATGACAAATACTTTGTTAACATCTACCCGGTGAATTTGTCTGTATAGGTATATATATGCGGTTTTGAGTGAAAAGGTTGCCTGAAGGGAAAATATTTTCGGGGAATATTAATTCTATTTGAAGCCTTTTTCACTACTTTTAGTTTATGAGAAAAATACTTTTTATTTTGTTGTTTGTTATTGCAATTACGACTAAAAAGAGTATTGCTCAAATATCCCCTAATGAGATTAAGGCAAGAATGAATGAAATTGATTCATTTTGCCAGAATTGCATAGATGCAGGAACGAATAATTTCGTGGACTGTGAGACAATTAGACACAATAAAATAGATAGTATTTTAAACGCTGTGTATAAGGAACTAAAAAAAGAAATGGATACTGGGAAATTTTCAGAATTTAAAAAAGAACAAAGATTATGGCTTAAAAAAAAGGATGCAAATTATGCTTCATATGCGGTTGAAATGCGTAAGAGCGATGCTGGAGTTGAGGCGGATCAAGCAATGACGATCAATAATGATTCTAATTTTATTGAACAGAGAATAATTTATCTTTTGAAAAAACTCAAGCAATAGCCCCGACCTTTAGGTCGGGGTTTAAATACAAAACTCATTGGCTTTAGCCAAAATTTGCTCGTGTAGAGTATTGCTCATGTTGTGTATTTCGGCTAAAGCCAACCTATTATTTATCATTCCCCGACCTGAAGGTCGGGGCAACTAAAAATTGAAATTTGGTAAAAGAATATAATTTGTCCTACTCCCTATACCTATTAACCTATTAACCATTTACCCTATTAACCAATTACCCTACCTTTGCGCCATGTCTAAAAAAGTAATGCTCATCATTATGGATGGCTGGGGGCATGGCAAAGTGCCAGCCTCAGATGCTATCGCCCACGCTAATACTCCTTTTGTAAAATCACTTTATAACAAATACACCAATACCGAATTAATAGCCTGTGGCGAAGCGGTGGGGCTACCTGCCGGGCAAATGGGCAATTCGGAAGTAGGCCACCTGAATATTGGCGCTGGCCGCATTGTGTACCAGGAACTGGAACGCATAAATGTGGCTATTAAAGACGGCGAACTGGAACGTAACCAGGTATTGAGCGCCGCTTTTAATGCTGCGAAAGGAGCAGGAAAAACATTGCATTTTATCGGCTTAGTGAGCGATGGCGGGGTACATTCCCATATCAATCACCTGGAGGAATTGTGTACCCTGGCGCATATGAACAATGTACCCCGCTTCGCAGTCCATGCCTTTACTGACGGGCGTGATTGCGACCCTAAAAGCGAGCTGGGTTTTCTTAAACAATTAGATAGTTGCTTACAGCATACCGGCGGTGTACTTGCTTCTGTAACAGGCCGCTTCTATGCTATGGACCGCGATAAGCGGTGGGAGCGGGTAAAGGTAGCATACGACGCCCTTACGCAAGGTATTGGCGCACAGGTACTGGACCCTTTTGAGGCAATGGAGCAATCGTATAGCAGCGGAGTAACCGATGAGTTCATTAAACCAATAATAGTATGCGACATAGAAGGGAAACCCCACGCTACCATTAAGGACGGCGATGTGGTGGTTTGTTTTAATTTCCGCACAGACCGTTGCCGGGAGATTACTGTTGCGCTTACGCAGCAGGCATTCCCGGAGCAGGATATGCACCCGCTGAACCTTCATTATGTAACTATGACGGAATATGATAAGAGCTTCAAGAATGTAGGTATTATATTTGATAACAACGACCTGAAAAATACCCTGGGCGAAGTGCTGGCAGCTAATGGTAAAACCCAGATACGCATAGCTGAAACCGAAAAATACCCGCACGTTACTTTTTTCTTTTCCGGCGGCAGGGAGCAGCCTTTTAATGGGGAGCGGCGTATTATGATACCATCTCCGCGAACGGTAACCACCTACGACCAGAAACCGGAAATGAGCGCGGTTGAAGTAACAGACGCTATTTTGCCGGAAATAAAAGCGCAAAGCGCCGACTTCATCTGCCTCAACTTTGCCAATGCCGATATGGTGGGGCATACCGGCGTATGGGATGCGGTGATAAAAGCGGTGGAAACGGTGAACAATTGCGTAAGCCGCATAGTGCCGCTTGCGCTCGAAAATGGCTATGCTGTTTTCCTTACTGCCGACCACGGGAATGCCGACCACATGCTGAATAATGACGGAACGCCCAATACACAGCACTCGCTTAACCCTGTGCCGTTATTCCTAATTTCAAATGATTTTAAAGGGACATTGAAGCCCGGCAAACTGGGAGACCTTGCGCCTACTATTCTTGCGTATATGGGTATTACCATTCCGGCAGAAATGACCGGGAATGTATTGATATAGGAAGGCATAATTTGCCGGTTTCACTTACTGCGGATTACCACCTGCGGCATTGGTAAAACTACCGCCTTTATGCTTTATGCTGTGATCAACAAACGTATCGTTTGCCGGATTGGTACGCCTGTGGTGAACCGCGCTGCTATTGTAAGCGCTTTCATTTGCCCCACCGCTGTTATTACCGCTACCACCAGACGACATATTGTTGCTGGCATTTGCAGATGCTGCTCCTGATGAGGTATCATTGCCGCCCTGTCCTTCGCCCATCATAGCGCCAGATGATGTGGAT
>Ga0206818_1029_pt1 | contig 36495 bp, 22 predicted proteins | sample Alteio_BWOrgCont_86_FD_152881 | JGI IMG/M metagenome (GOLD analysis project Ga0206818, IMG submission 152881) | Enriched cells from forest soil in Barre Woods Harvard Forest LTER site, Petersham, Massachusetts, United States -... | ecosystem: Environmental > Terrestrial > Soil > Temperate forest >...
CAAGGTAAAAATATTATCCGGGCAGCAACAGGCAAACCTAAAAATCGGGACATTGAAATTTTAGAAGAAGAGTTAAGGAAAATCCTGGGGACCAAGGTCTTTATCGAGGACAAAAAGGGCAAGGGTAAGCTTGTCATTGAATACTATACCCTGGACGACCTGGACCGCATTTTGGGAGTTTTACGCAAATGAAAACAGAGTCGGCGCTGGTTTTGATCAAACCCGACGGGATGCAAAAAGCCATTGCCGGGGAAGTGATCAGTTTGTTTTTGGCAAGCGATCTGAAATTGACCGGCATGAAATTAGTGCAGGTTTCCCCGTCGCTGGCGCGTGCCCATTACGGGCATTTGCGGGACCAGTTTTTCTTTAAGGAAATTGTCAGTTACCTGATGGGGGATTTGCATGGGGGCAGCCCCGTCGTGGCCATGGTCTATACAGGGCCGGGCGCCGTTGCCAAGTGCCGCCGCATCGCCGGGGCCACCAATCCGGAAGAGGCTGACCCAAGGTCCGTGCGCGGTAAATTTGGGCGCGTGACCACCAAGGGCGTATTTGAGAACCTGGTCCACGTGTCTTCAGACACCAAGGAAGCCCGCCGGGAAATAGCGTTATGGTTTAAGAAAAGCGAGGTTTTATGATAACAGGCATGACAGGTTTCGGGGCCGGCGAAGTGACGCTGGGTAAAATTAAAGGGATCGTCGAGGTCAAGACAGTCAATCACCGCTATCTGGACGTGGCTTTCTACCTTCCGGTGGGGTTCTCGTCGCTGGAAGACAAGATACAGAAGATCGTCGGCGGGCAGATCAAACGCGGCAGGGTCACGGTGTCGGTCAAGATCACCGACAGGCCGCAGACGAGCATTGTATTAAACCAGGATGCGGTCAAACGCTACCTGGATTTTGCCGGGGAACTGGGCAAAAAACACCACATCAAGAACGACATCACCGTCGCTGATATTATGCGCCTGCCCGGGGTGGTTGAGGCCAAGGAGGTTTTTGTGCAGGCAGGGGAGCTCTGGCCTGTCCTGGAGAAATCTTTGCAAAAAGCAGTGGCAGGGGTCGTGACCATGCGCCGGCGGGAAGGCAAGGCGCTTAGCGTGGACATCAATGACCAGCTTAAGCGCATGCTGATGCAAATCAGGCTCATCAAAAACCGCACGGCAGCGCTTTTAAAAGAAGGCAAAACGCGCCTGAGCGCGGAGGAATTTTCTTCGTTTCAAAAAAGCAATGATATCAACGAGGAGACGGCCCGCCTGGCGCATTATATCGATGAGGCTAAAATGCTTTTAAAGCAGGTGGAAGGGTCAGGGAAAAAGCTTGATTTTATCGCCCAGGAAATGCAGCGGGAGACGAATACCATCGGCTCCAAGGTGCAGGACAAGGTGGTTGCCGCTGCTGTGATTGCGATCAAAAGCAAGGTTGAAAAGATCCGCGAACAGTCCAACAATGTCGAATAAAGAATCTTTACCCCCCAAGTCGCGCATTGTCATCATCTCCGGACCGTCTGGCTGCGGCAAGACGACCTTGCACAAAGCGCTGCTGGCCATCCCTTTGTTGAAAGGTAAATTGGTCAAGTCCATTTCTGCGACGACCAGGCCTAAAAGGCCGGGGGAACGGGACGGCAGGGACTATTTGTTTTTAAGCACCGAGGTCTTTGAGCAGAGGATCAAAAAAGGCTATTTTTTGGAATGGGAGCGGGTTTTCGATAATTATTACGGGACACCGAAGACACAGGCATTAAACCTGCTTAAAAAAGGCATTAATGTGCTTTTGTGCATTGATGTCAAGGGTGCCAAGACCGTGGCCCAGGAATTCCCGCAGGCGTTGAAAATTTTTATTAAAGCGCCTTCCCTGAAAGTCCTGGAAGCCCGGCTCAAAGCAAGGGGCTCGGAAAGCAAGGAGAGCTTAGCGCTGCGTTTAAAGGTGGCCCGTAAGGAATTAAAAGAAGCCAGGCACTACGATCATGTGGTCATTAACGCGGATTTAAACAAAGCCTTAGGCGAACTGCAGCAAATCGTTTGCGCCGAATTACACTAGACAATACCCGTCGAATATGTTATAAAGTTGGCTTTCCGTAAGATAGGAAGAGTATACCTGTCTTCGTTTTTATGTATCAAAACAGGAGGGATTATGCGTATGGCTTATCAGCCGCTCGAAGAATTATTGCCTAAGGCAAGCATGAGTGTTTATCGTTTGGTGCGCCTGGCTTCAATGCGTGCCACCGAGTTGGCCACGACGGGTGTGAGGTTGGTGAATGTGCCTGCCGACCAGAAATTGGCCACGACGGCGCTGGATGAAATCCGCGCGGGCAAGGTCACCGAAAAAGGCGGGGACATCTTTACCCAGTACAACGATGCCCAAAAGAAAAAGCATGCCAAATCCTAAATCCAAACAGGTCGTTTTAGGCGTCTGCGGGAGCATTGCGGCGTATAAGGCGGGGGACATCGTCCGCCGGCTGCAGGACAATCATTGCGAGGTAACGGTGATCATGACAAGGGAAGCGGCGGAATTTATAACTCCGCTGACCTTGTCTTCCCTGTCCGGTAAAAATGTATACAGCGACATGTTTGACCGCGACTCCTGGCGCATGGCGCATATTGAACTTGCCCGTCTCGCGGACATTGTCCTTATCGCACCGGCAACGGCCAATTGCATAGGAAAGCTGGCCAACGGACTGGCGGACGATATGCTGACGACCTTTGTCATCACCGGCAAGGCCCCGGTTTTCATTGCACCGGCCATGAACGATGAGATGTATGCCAATGCGATCGTTCAGGAGAACTGCGCCAAGCTTAAAAAGCACGGGTTTAAATTCATTGAGCCCGTCAAGGGTAAATTAGCCTGCGGCACCGTCGGAGTCGGCCATTTGGCTGAAGTTGAAAATATCGTCAAAGCTGTTTTAAAATAATGATTTTAAAAACGGCGTGGTAGCCAAGTGGTAAGGCAGTGGTCTGCAAAACCACTATTCAGCGGTTCGATTCCGCTCCACGCCTCCAGAATATAGATTTGTAGAAGTTCCAGGGCGGGGTCGATTTTCTGGGAAAGAATTAAGGAATCGACACAGCGCCAAAGCTTTTCTAGTATTAAATTTGCAAATATTATAGAAGCTTTGGGCGGGTGGTGGAAACATTAAGAAGTGCAACGGTTGAGGCGCATCCGTGAGGTATCTTCTGGGCGGGTGGTGGAATTGGTATACACGTAGGACTTAAAATCCTATGACCGTAAGGTTGTGAGGGTTCAAGTCCCTCCCCGCCCACTATTGAATATTAATTACGGACCCGTAGCTCAGTTGGTTAGAGCGTTTCCTTGACATGGAAAAGGCCACAAGTTCGAGTCTTGTCGGGTCCACCAGAAATTTTATGGATTACAGCAAAGATATAGATAAGTTGCGGCACACGGCCTCGCATGTTTTGGCCCAGGCGGTCAAGGAATTGTGGCCGGATGCCAAGGTCACGATAGGGCCTGCCATTGACAACGGGTTCTATTATGATTTTGACAAGAAAGAGCCTTTTACCGACGATGATTTGCGCAAGATCGAGAAGGTAATGTACCGCATCGTCAACAAGAATCTGCCCATGAAGCAGTCCTCGATGAAGCGGGATGAGGCCATTAAGCTTTTTCGTTCCATGAAGGAAGATTACAAGGTCGAGCTCATTGAAAATTTGCCGGACCCGGAAGTTTCCATTTTTCATACCGGCGATGAATTCCTGGACCTGTGCAAAGGTCCGCACGTTTCAGCCACCGGTGCCATCAAAGGCCTTAAGCTTTTGTCCGTGGCAGGCGCTTATTGGCGCGGGGATGAGAAAAGGCCGATGCTTCAGCGCATTTACGGCACTGCTTTTTTTACGCAAAAAGAACTGGATGAATATTTAAAAATGCTTGAGGAAGCGGCCAAGCGCGACCACCGCAAGATCGCCACCCAGCTCGATCTTTTCCATATTTATCACGACACTGCCGGGGCAGGGCTTGTCTTTTACCATCCTAATGGCGCCATGCTCCGCAAGATCATGGAAGACTATATCCGCACCCAGCATTTAAAACGCGGCTATCAATTGGTCATGACGCCGCATATTTTAAAGGGTAAGCTTTGGGACATTTCAGGTCACGCCGAGAATTACCGTGACAACATGTATTATTTTAAAGTGGATGATGAGGACTATGCGGTCAAGCCCATGAATTGCCCGGGACACATCCTTATTTATAAGTCCCAGACGCGATCGTACCGTGACCTGCCGGTGAGGTATTTTGAATTAGGAACGGTTTACCGTCAGGAAAAGGCCGGAGTTTTGCACGGGCTTTTGCGCGTGCGCGGATTTACCCAGGATGACGCCCACATTTTTTTACGCCCGGAACAGATCAAGAACGAAGTCATTGATGTCATTGATTTTGTTTTTGATACCATGAAAGATTTTGGCTTCCATGATCTGCATATCGAGCTTTCGACCCGGCCGGAAAAATATATGGGCACCATTGAAAATTGGGACAAGGCCACCGCAGCGCTAAAAGACGCGCTGGACACCAAGGAATTAAAATATGATATCAATGAAGGCGACGGCGCTTTCTACGGACCTAAAATAGACATCAAATTAAAAGACGCCATCGGCCGTCAGTGGCAATGCGGGACGATCCAATGCGATTTCTTTTTGCCGGAGCGTTTTGAGATTAACTATGTGGACGAAAACGGGAACCAGGCCATACCCGTCATGCTGCACCGGGCGATTTTAGGCAGTTTGGAAAGATTCATCGGCACCTTAATTGAGCATTACGCGGGCAATTTCCCGCTGTGGCTGGCGCCAAACCAGGTGGCGATCATTCCCATCAAGGATGAGCACCAGGGTTTTGCCACTCAGGTTAAAATGGCCCTGCAGCAGGCGGACATCAGGGTTGTCGTCGATGATCGTAACGAGTCCTTGTCTAAACGTATCCGTGAGGCTTCAGTTAAAAAGATACCGTACCAAATAATCATAGGGGACAAGGAAGTCCAATCGTCATCCGTGTCCGCACGTTTGCAAAACGGCAGCGATTTAGGGGCCATGAGTGTCGATGCCCTGCTGGGCCGCCTTAAGCAGCAGATTATTGACAAGAAGTAGATTTCAGGGATAATAGAACGCTCTAAACAAGAATAATATATATTCAGGAGGATTAGCTATTTTAAAGAACATTCGGATCAACAATCAAATTCGTTCCAAAGAAGTCAGGGTGATCGGGCCTAATTCAGAACAATTAGGGGTGGTGAACATTACCAGAGCGCTCGAGTTGGCTGCTGAGTATGGGTTGGATTTAATCGAGGTGGCCCCCACCGCGGCCCCGCCGGTATGCAGGATCATAGATTTCAGTAAGTACAAATATGACCAGCAAAAAAAAGAGCGTAAGGTCAAAAAGCACCAGCATGTGACGCACCTAAAGCAGATCAGGATCAAGCCGCATATCGATGACCATGATCTGGAAACGAAGATGCGCCAGGCGATCGCTTTTTTGAGCAAGAAGGACAAAGTTAAGATCAACATGATGTTTCAAGGCAGGGAAATGAGCTTCCGGGACCAATGGAAAGCTGTTTTAGAAAAAGTGGTGGCAGCCACCGCGCAGTACGCGATAGTCGAGAAGTCACCCATGGCTGAAGGGCGCATCGTTTCCATGGTGCTGTCACCGAAGTCAGAAAAATGACACGTATGTGTCATTGCGAGGAGCCTGAAAGGCGACGAAGCAATCTTTTGAAAGGTGTAATGTAATGGCTAAAAAAGTTAAGAAAATGAAATTAAAAACCAAGAAAGCAGCGTCCAAGCGCTTGCGCATGACCAAAAGCGGTCTGCTCAAAAAGCGCAATGCCGGCCGCCAGCATATTCTGGGGAAAAAAACACGCAAACATAAACGTCAGTTGCGCCATAGCGGGTACATCTCAGCGACGGACGCAAAGCGCATAAGGAAGGTGTTGCCGTATGGTACGAATTAAAACAAATGTCTATTCCCATAAACGCAAAAAACGCGTTTTAAAAGAAGCCAAGGGCCAATTTGGCGACCGCAGCAAACGCTATAAAGAAGCCATCAAGTCTTTGATCGGTTCCCGTCAGTACGCGTATTTTGACCGCAAAAAGAAAAAAGGCGATTATAGAAACCTGTGGATCATCCGTTTGAATGCCGCTTGCCGTGAGTCAGGCATTACCTATAGCCGTTTTATCAGCGGCCTTAAAGCAGCTCAAATCACCCTTGACCGCAAGGTGATGGCGGATTTGGCTGTGACTGAGCCTGAAGTCTTTGCCCTTTTGATTGAAAAGGCCAAGATACTCAAGCCCAAGGTAGCGGTGAAAAAAACAGTTAAGAAGGCGTAACTGCCCCGTCCATGCAATGGAACTTTCAGGATATTCACAACCAAGCCCAATCTGAGGCCCAGGCCATCAACGGCCCGCAGGCTTTGGAAGCTTTCCGTCTGAAATATTTAGGGAAGAAAGGCATTGTCGCCGCTGTTTTTGCCTCTTTAGGACAGGCCCAGCCTGCAGATAAGGCAGCCATCGGCAAAGGGGCCAATGATCTAAGGGCCCTTGTTGAAAGCCTGATTGCAGCAAAATCCACAGGAATCAATTCCGCTAAAAGCCAAGAAGAGAGCATGGATATCTCCCTGCCGGGCACCGGTGAGGCTTTGGGGCATACGCATATTTTGACCCAGACCATGCAGGAGATCATCGCGGTCTTTGAGCAGATGGGGTTTGTGACCATTGAGACCCCGGAAATAGAAACAGAATTCCATAATTTTACCGGCCTTAATATTCCCATTGATCATCCTTCCCGCGATGCCTTTGACACTTTTTATTTAGACGCAGAAGACCCTTCAGCAAAAGGCCGTCGCCTCTTATTGCGCAGCCATACTTCTCCCGGACAAGTGAGGATCATGAAAAAGCACAAACCGCCCATGGCCGTGATCGTGCCGGGCCGCGTGTATCGTCCCGACGCCGTGGATGCCAGCCATTCATTTATGTTTCACCAGGTCGAAGGCCTTTTGGTCGATGAGAAGGTGCAATTCTCCGAACTTAAAGGGTTGTTGACGGAATTCTGCAGACGGTTTTTTGGCCCCAAGGTCATCATGCGTTTCCGTCCGCACTTTTTTCCGTTTACTGAACCGTCGGCGGAGGTGGACATCAACGCGGAGATCCTTGGGATACAGCGCAAGAAGTGGCTCGAGATTTTAGGGTGCGGCATGGTCAATCCGAAAGTTTTTGAAGCTGTCGGATACCCTAAAGGTAAATACAAAGGTTTCGCGTTCGGCATGGGTGTCGAGCGCATGGCCATGCTTAAATACGGCATTAATGACATACGCTTGTTTTACGAAAACGATGTTCGCTTTTTAAAACAATTTTGACCTCCACATAACCCGGTTATGTGAAGGTATAATTATATGAAATTATCCCTGAACTGGTTAAAAGATTATATTGATCCCAAACTCTCGACCGATGCGTTGATCGAGCGCTTGACCATGGCCGGGCTTGAGGTGGAGGCGGTGACTGTTGGTGCGGACACGGTGCTGGAACTCGAGATCACGCCTAACCGTCCGGATTGTTTGAGTATTTTAGGATTGGCACGGGAAATCGGGGCGATTACCGGTAAGGTGGTTAAATTTCCCAAAATTAAAAATTTGAAGATGGATTCCCGCTTTCGCGGGAATGACAAAACGACAAAATTTATTCAGATTGAAAATAAAAAAGACTGCAGCCGTTATATCGGGACCTTGATCCGTGATGTGCAGGTCAAGGATGCGCCCCGGGAGATGAAGCAACGGTTGGCATCGATGGGGATCAATGCGATCAATAACGCGGTGGACATAACCAATTTTGTTTTAATGGAAACCGGCCAGCCCCTGCATGCGTTTGATTATGATAAATTAGCCGGTGGAAAAATAATTGTGCGTCGGGCCCGCGCCGGGGAAAGCCTTGTAACGCTTGATGGTGTTGAGCGGAAATTGGACAGCTCCATTTTAGTGATTGCTGACGCCCAAAAGCCTGTGGCCATAGCCGGCATCATGGGAGGCAGGGACACGCAGATCACGGCGGGCACCAAGAATATTTTATTGGAAAGCGCGCATTTTGACATGGGGCTCATCCGTCGGGCAAGCCGCGCCCTGGGGTTGCGCAGTGATTCTTCTTACCGTTTTGAACGCAATGTCAATTTTGATGGCGTTTTAACCGGGGCCAATCGCGCCACTGATTTATTGGCGCAATTGACCGGCGGGAAATTATCCGGGCGTGGGGAGATTTTGTTTAAGGCTAAGAGCGCGGCTGTTCAGATAAAGGTCAAGATTGCGGACATAGAATCTTTGCTTGGGCTTAAGGTCATGCCAGGCAAGGCCAAGGCGTGGCTGGCCAGATTAGGATTTAAAGTAACAGTCAAAGCAGGCGCGTTGATGGTGGTCCCGCCGGGCAACCGTGCGGATATCGGGCAGGACGTGGATGCGATTGAAGAAATCGCCCGCATGATAGGCTTTGACCGCCTTCCTTCCCGATTACCGGTGGTCAATGCCCGGAACATTCCCGTTGATAACAGGCCGCGCCGGATAAAAGAACATATCCGTCGGGTATTAATGGCAGGAAACGTTGACGAGATCATCACGCACAGCATGATCAATAGTAAGGCGCTCGCGAAAAGCAATATGGCGGATATTAAGGCGGCACGGATTTTTAATCCCCTTAGCCAGGACCAGGAATTATTGCGTCCCAGCATGCTGCCATCCATGCTGCAGGCGGCCGTCACCAATATCAATCGCGGGCAAAAAGACCTCCGTTTTTTTGAGATAGGAAAAAGGTATTTTGTCGACGGAGAAAAAGAGACCCTGGGCATTTTGTTGGCCGGCCGCCGGCATGACGACTGGCGTGCGTCCAAGAAAGAGCAGGTAGGAATTTCTGATTTAAAAGGGCTGTGCCAACGCATCTTTCATGAGATTGGCATCAGCCCTGTTTACGAAACCAATCAGTTTCCGGTCCTTGATCCTGCTTGCGCGGCCTCCATTACACTCAACGGAAAATACCTGGGTTCCTTCGGCAGGGTTGACCGGAAAATTTTGAATAACTGGGACATTAAGAACCAGGAGATTTACTATGCAGGGCTGCATTTGGATGAAATATACCCGCTGCCGGGAAAAGTTTTGAAGTACCGGCCCATTTCAGAATTCCCTGCCATTGTCCGGGACGTTTCTTTGGCCGTTAAAAAAGAAATCCCGTACAGGAAAATCGAAGAGATTTGCCTGAAGCATGGCGGGGATATTTTAAGATCAGTGGATTTTATTGAACAGTATTTGGGCGACAAGATCCAGCCCGGCTGCAAAGGCCTGGTTTTTTCCTGCCTTTATCAATCCAATACCAGGACTTTACGCGAAGACGAAGTCACCGCGGCCCATGAACGCATCCTGCAAGCCCTCACCCGCGATTTGGCTGTTATCCGTCGATAAAAAGTAGTGGCGGCACCGGTTATTAGTGCTATAATTGATGTAACCCTGCGCTGTGCGACAGGATCTCGGATGTATTGAACCACAAAACAATACAACGGGAACCGGTAATCTGCGGCGCGCCTTTGGCGGCCTCACACTGGTACCCACTTGAGAATGATGGTTCTCATTTACACCAGATTCAACGGCAGAAGCGGGGCTTTTTTATCTTTAAAAGATTGCTTCGTCGCCCTTTCGGGCTCCTCGCAATGACACAAACCCTACGATGTCGATGCAATAGGGCCTTTTGACACAGTATGATTAATTTATTCACTCCCGATGAAAAAATAATTCCCGCGGATTCTCCCTTAAGTGCCCGTATGCGCCCTCGTTCCTTAGAAGAATACGTGGGGCAAAGGCATATTCTTGGCGATGGCAAATTGCTTACCCGCGCCATTGAGGCGGACAGGATCTCATCGCTCATCCTTTATGGCCCGCCGGGTGTTGGCAAAACCACCCTTGCTTTGTGCATCAGCCAAAAGACCCAATCACATTTTGAGAAAATCAATGCCGTGGCTTCCAACGTCGAAGAAATGCGCAAGATCATCGCCGCAGCGCAAAATCGCAGGAGCACCTCAGGGCGGAAGACCATTCTTTTTATCGATGAGATCCACCGCTTCAATAAAGCCCAGCAGGACGTCCTGATGCCGGACATTGAAGAAGGCAATATTATTTTAATCGGGGCAACCGTCTTTAACCCGTTCTTTGCCCTGGTCTCGCCGCTATTATCACGTTCTTTGATTTTTGAACTCCAGGCTTTGTCCCGTGATGATCTGATGGTTTTAATGCGCCGGGCCCTTGAGGATAAAGAACGCGGATTGGGGGGCCTGCCGGTTAGAATAGACGATAAGGCCCTGGAATTTTTATCTACTATCAGCGACGGCGACGGCCGCAAGACGCTCAATGCCCTGGAAGTGGCTGTCTTGACGACACCCAAATCCAAGGACGGCAGCATTCACATCACCGGCGCCATTGCAGAAGAATCCATCCAGAAAAAACAAGTGAATTATGACGGCGACGGGGATGCTCATTATGATACGGCGTCAGCTTTTATTAAATCCATGCGCGGGTCTGATGCGGATGCTGCCCTTTATTGGATGGCCAAGATGATTTACGCCGGGGAAGACCCGCGGTTTATTGCCCGGCGCATTGTGATTTGCGCGGCGGAAGATGTGGGCAATGCTGATCCGCAGGCCCTGATTCTGGCAAATGCCGCTTTTCAGGCCGCGGAATTTATCGGCTTGCCCGAAGCGCGGATCATCCTGGCCCAGGCCGCGGTGTATGTTGCTTGCGCGCCTAAATCCAATGCGGTTTATTTGGGCATTGACCGCGCCCTGGCAGATGTCAAAGAACAGCGCACCCATGGCGTTCCGGTCCATCTCAAAGACGCCCACTATAAAGGGGCGTCTAAATTAGGCCACGGGGAAGGCTATAAATACGCCCATGATTATCCGCAGCATTATGTGGACCAGGAATATATGCCCCATGAAGCGGTGTATTACGAACCCACCCTGCAGGGCTATGAAGCCAAGATCAAAGAGAGAATGGACAAGTTAAAGAAAAAGTGATATTATACGCGGCACATGAAGGATAAAGGTTCTTTAAGGACATATTATTTAAAGCTCCTTAAAGAGCAGAACAAAGAGGAAGGTTTGCGTAAAAGCCGTTTGATTGCAGAGCAATTTTGGAAATTGCCGGCCATTCAAAAGGCGCGCACCATCCTATTTTATGCATCCATGCCAGGAGAGGTGGACACCCTGGCGATGATTGAGAAGGCGATTATTTTGGGAAAACGGGTAAGCTTACCCATTGTTGAACAAAATCAGAGGAAGTTAATTCCTACATTAATTTCATCCATGGAAGATGTACATAAGAAAAAACACGGTATCGCAGAACCTCTTCTTGATCCTGACAAGGTGCTTGCCTTAAAGGACATCGACGCGGTGGTTGTTCCCGGCCTGGCTTTTGACAGGCTTCACAATCGCCTGGGGCGGGGTGCCGGCTATTACGACCGTTTTTTAAGTACGCTTCCGGAGACTGCAATCACTGTTGGTCTTGCCTTTGATTTTCAACTTCACCCCCAAAGCCTTCCCACTGAGGCGCATGACATGCGCCTGCAGCAAATCATCGCAGGGTAAATAAATCGTAAGGAGCAGCCATGGAAAGCAATACACTCGGCCAGGCATTTATTTTTATTTTTGCCGGCATTGTTTGCGTTATTGTCGGGTTTTTTCTCAACCGCATTTTAGGCCGCCAGCGCACAGACCAGGCCCATAAAGATGCCAGCGGGATACGGGATTTGGCCCAGCGCGAAGCAGAAACAACGCGCAAGGAAGCCCAACTGCAGGCCAAAGACCTGCTGTTGAAAATGCGCCAGGATTTCGAGAAGGAGACCAAGGAGCGCCGCGATGAATTAACCAGCATGGAAAAGCGGGTTTTACAGCGTGAAGAAAACCTGGACAAACGCGTCGATCTATTGGAGAAAAAAGAAAAAGATTTGAGTGCGCGCCTGGAGAGCCTGATCCGGGGTGAGGCCAGCATCAAACAAAAAGATGAAGAGCTGTCCAAGGTTTTGGCCCAGGAGAAAGAGCGCCTGCATACCATTGCCAATCTTTCCGCTGAAGAGGCCAAAAGGATCCTTTTGAGCCGCCTTGACGAAGAATTGCTTAACGAAAAAGCCCTGCGCCTGCGCCAGATGAATGAAGAGATCAAGGAAACATCTGACAAAAAAGCACGCGAGATCATCAGCACCGCCATCCAGCGCTGCGCCTCAGACCATACGGCTGAGACCACTATTTCAGTTGTGCCCCTGCCTTCTGATGAAATGAAGGGACGCATCATCGGCCGTGAAGGTCGCAATATCCGCACCCTCGAGCAGGCCACCGGCGTTGATATCATCATCGACGACACGCCGGAAGCGGTGACCATTTCAGGTTTTGACATGGCGCGCCGCGAGGTGGCGCGCATGGCCTTAGAACAGCTTATTGTCGACGGACGCATCCATCCCGGCCGCATCGAGGAAGTGGTGGAAAAAGCCAAGGCGGAGCTTGAGAAGAAAATGAAAGAAGACGGCGAGCGCGCGGCCATTGAACTTGGCATCCACGGCATGCATCCTGAGCTGATCAAATTAGTGGGGCGCCTGCGTTACCGCACTTCTTTCGGCCAAAACGGTTTAAACCACTCCATTGAAGTGGCCAAGCTCATGGGCATTATGGCGCACCAAATTGGCGTTGACGTTAAGACCGCCAAGCGTTCCGGGTTGCTGCATGATATCGGCAAGGTGGTCTCTTCCGACGTGGAAGAAGGCACGCATGCGATCGTAGGGGCACGGCTGGCGCGCAAATACGGCGAATCCGAAGAAGTGGCGTATGCGGTCGAAAGCCATCACGGCGAAGTGGAGATGAACACGGTTTACGGGATACTGGTCTCTGCGGCAGACGCCATCAGCGCCGCACGGCCGGGTGCCCGCGCCGAGAGCATGGAAACCTATATTAAACGTTTGGAGAATCTGGAGAAGATATCCAATTCATTTAAGGGCGTTGAAAAGTCCTACGCCCTGCAGGCCGGCCGCGAGATCAGGGTTGTGGTCATGCCCGAGAAGGTCAACGACGAGGAAGCCACGGTCATGGCGCGGGACATACGCAAGAAAATCGAAGAAGAAATGGAATATCCGGGGCACATCAAGGTCATGGTCGTGCGCGAGATCCGTGCCATCGAATATGCAAAGTAATACGATGAACATATTGTGCATGGGGGACATTGTCGGGCGGCCGGGGCGGGAGGCAGTGGCGCATGCTTTGCCGAAGATCAAAAAAGAGCATGCCATAGATTTCGTGATCGCCAATGCCGAGAATGCTTCCGGCGGCTCAGGGCTTATCCCTAAGAATGCCGACGAAATATTAAGTTATGGCGTCGATGTGATGACCATGGGGGACCATGTTTGGGACAAGCCGGAGATTTTCCCGTACCTGCAGGAGCACAGCCAAAAGATCATACGTCCGGCGAATTTCCCGGAAGGCGTGCCGGGTGTCGGCTGGACCATTGTCAAGGCTTCCAATGGCGTAAGGTTGGGCGTAATAAATCTTTTGGGACGCACCTTTATGAGGTATAATGTCCTCTGTCCATTTTTAACGCTTGAGGCGATTGTCGCCAAGATCAAAGAGAAGGCCTCTGTCATCATCGTGGACATGCACGCGGAGACCACCAGTGAGAAGGTGGCAATGGGGCATTTTGCCGACGGAAAAGTTTCACTGGTGTACGGCACGCACACGCACATACAAACAGCTGACGAGAAAATCCTGCCCCAAGGCACGGCGTATATCACGGATCTAGGCATGAGCGGGCCCTATGATTCAGTGATCGGCCAGGACAAGGCAAAGATTATCACGCGTTTTTTGACCAGCATGCCCCATAAATTTGAAGTGGCCAGGGCGCCGGGAACGGTGCATGGCGTTGTCGTGAAAGTTGACCCTAAAACCGGCCGCGCAGAGGGGATCACCCGCCTGCAGGTGGCCCACGGAGGATGACAATGGCTTGGGAAGGAATGGACCGCAGGAAATTCCCCAGAGTGATGTACCCGTGCATGGTCAAGGTCACTTCTTCCGACGGGAGCCAACAGCAGATCCTGACGCACACGGAGAATCTCGGGCAGGGCGGGCTTTGTGTTACCATTAAAAATGAGATCAAATTATTCACCCCGGTTGAGACGGAGGTGGATCTTTTGGGCATTGATGAACATATATATCCAAAGGGCAAGGTGGTTTGGAATGTGCGGCGCAAATCCATTGAAAAGGTCAAGCCCCTGTTTTATGATATCGGGATTGAATTCACGGAAATTTCCAAACGCGACCAGGAATGCCTGCGCAGAACACTTCAACTGTTAATTGACAAAGGTACCCCGCTTTCAAAGCCCTATATTTGACCTATGTTTGATTCTAATCAACGAAAATATCCGAGGGCCAATTATCCCTGCCAGGTCACCATGTGGCTGGAAAATGGCCTTAATGAGACGGTGCTGGCCAATACGGCGAACATCGGGCTCGGCGGTTTGTGTGTCCATCTTAACCAGGCGATTTCCCTGGGGACGAAGGTCGACATCCAACTCAATTTTACCAATACCACGACCCCTTTTAAATGCAGCGGGATGGTGGTGCGCTCCGAGCAGGAGAGTGAGAAATTTTATAATATAGGCATTATGTTTGAACCTTTGGGGGAGCTTAAACATTCTTTTCTTGAAGGCAAAATCTCCGAGCTCATAGACCTTGAGAAAAAAGGAAAAAGCTGATGGTCCGCGTCCGGTTTGCACCATCCCCGACGGGGTTTTTGCATATCGGCGGCGCCCGCACCGCCCTTTTTAACTGGATGTATGCCAAGGCCCAGGGCGGCCAATTCATCCTGCGCATCGAAGACACCGACAAAGTCCGCTCAAAGCCGGAATACCTGGAAGAAATCCTCGAGAGCATGAAATGGCTGGGGCTGGCCTGGGATGAATTTTATAAACAGAGCGACCGTTTCGATCTGTACCGCACGCATGCCCAGAAGCTGATCGCCGAAGGCAAGGCTTACAAGGACGGCGAGGCCGTACTTTTGAAGATGCCCAGGGAAGAAATCATCATTGACGACCTGATCCGCGGGCGCATTTCATTCGACACGACATTTTTTTACAAGCGGAATGAAAACAATGAGATAATGACGGGCACCGACGGAAGCCCTGTTTTAAAAGATGAAGTGCTGATCAAGACCGACGGCTCGCCTTCTTATAGTTTTGCTTGCGTCATTGACGATGCTTTAATGGAGATATCCCATGTGATCAGGGGCGAAGACCATATCTCTAATACGCCCAAACAAGTTGTTATTTACAAAGCCCTTGGTTTTAAATATCCCAAATTCGTGCACCTGCCGTTGATATTAGACCCCGAGGGCGGGCGGATGTCCAAACGTGCCGGTGCCACCGCGGTAACAGAATACCGCACGCAGGGATATCTGGCGGAAGCCATTGTTAATTACCTGATGCTTTTAGGCTGGTCGCCGGGGAATAATCAGGAAAAAATACCGATGGCCGCAGCACTTAAAACATTTTCTATCAAAAAGATAAATAAAGCAGGGGCGGCTTTTTCCATAGAAAAACTCCAATGGCTCAACAGCCAATATATCAAAGAAATGGACACGGCCCGGTTGGCAGGGATGTTAAGGCCGTTGGTGGCTGCAAAATACCCTGAAGCGAAAATCGAACAAAAAGACCTTGAGCACATGGCGCAATTGTACAAGGGGCGGATGAATACCCTTTTGGATTTCTTGGATTGGACGGATTTTATATTCAATGAGCAGGTCCATTTTGAAGAAGACGTTAAAGCCAAACATCTTTCCCAGGACATGCGCCGGGAGTTTGATGTATTGGCAGAACAGCTAAGCGCTGTCAAAGATTTCAATGTTAAAACAGCGGAAAGCACTTTTCGCGCGGTAGTCGCCCAATTAGGCATTGAAGCGGGAACATTGGTGCATCCGGTGAGGGTGGCACTCACCGGCAAAGCCGTAGGCCCGGGCCTTTTTGACACCATGGTGGTTTTAGGCCAGGAAAGGACCACCCGCCGTTTGGAAGAAGCGTTTAAATAATTGCTGCCTTGTCGTCTAATGGTAGGACATGAGATTCTGGATCTCATTATCTAGGTTCGAGTCCTAGCGAGGCAACCAGTTTGGACAGCCCTTCATTTTCGCCAAGAAGATGAAGGGTTGTCTGTTTAGAGAAATGGTGTTTGACAACAATGGTTTTTGTTGTAAAATGCAGGTAAGCATTTGCTTACTATTGATAAGCATGGAAAGGGAGCGGTAATTGGTTCGCAACAGGACGGTCCGTCAACTGGAAATAATCATAGCTGCGCGTGCGGTTATATTTTCAAAGGGAATTGAGAATCTGACGGTCCGGGAGATAGCTAAAGAACTTAAGATAACTAACGCTGCCTTATACAAGCATTTTAAAAGCAAAAGCGAGATTATAAGCCTATTGATTGATGATATTGAAGAGAACCTGTTATCTGCCATTCAAGCGGCTGCGGATAAAACAGGTGACCCTTTACATAAACTGGAGAGCATTTTTTACTCACACCTTTCTTATTCCGAACAAATGAAAGGCACCTCATTTACGGTCATCAACCAGGTGTCTGGCCTTAAAGACAGCCATTTGAAGAGGAAGATGTTCGGTGTTTTAAATAAATATCTTAAAACGATTAAGGGGATAGTGATTCAGGGCATGGAATCAGGAGTTTTTAGAAAAGACATAGATCCTAACTCCGCGAGCGTTTTATTTTTTGGCGCTTTACAGTCGATGGTGACGCTGTGGTGTCTTAGCGGGTATAAACTTTCTTTAAGAAAAGCACACTTTAAGCAGATGTTGGATATTTATAAAAGTTGGCTTGCAGCTAAATAAATATTTAAGACCCGCACCTCAATTAAACTCAAGGGGCTCTCCTTCCTTGGGCTTGATGGCTTCTCCTCCAAGAAGATCGGTGCGGGGTTTTATTTTTTGGTAATTCTTATGAAAAAAAGTTTCAAAGAAGAAACAGTGCTTTTTATAAGCATCGTGAAATGGGTATTTTTGGCGTCCGTCATCGGCATCATCGTCGGCCTTTCGACAACGGTATTCCTGAAAGCCTTAATTTGGAGTGTCGCAGCGACCAATCACCTGCCATTTTATTTTTGTCTGTTGCCCGTAGCGTTGTTTTTAAGCGCGGTTTTTACGAAATATTTAGCTCCTGAAGCCGGAGGGCATGGGACGGAAAAGGTCATTGAAGCTGTCCATAAAAATTCGGGAAAGATCAATGCCGCGGTTATTCCGGTTAAACTGATATCCACCATTATAACTTTGGCCTCAGGCGGTTCGGCGGGCAAGGAAGGCCCATGTGCTCAGATTGGGGCCGGGCTTTCTTCGGTTTTTGCGGATTTATTCAGGTTCACTGATGCCGAGCGAAGAAAATTGGTCATCTGCGGCATCAGCGGTGGATTTGCCGCTGTCTTTGGGACACCCATTGCCGGCGCTATTTTTGGCGTTGAGGTCCTATTTGCAGGCAGTATTTTGTATGACGTTCTTCTGCCTTCCTTTATTTCCGGGATCATGGCCTATCAGGTTTCCTCGTTTTTCGGGATCGCCTATTTTCATCATCCATTGAAATTTACCTATGTATTCAGCGAATTCTTCTTTTTGAAAGTTCTCCTGGCGGGGCTTTTTTTGGGGCTCTGTTCATTATTGTTGATAGAAGCGTTAAAACTCGGGAAGTATATTTCAAATAATTGGAGAATTTGGCAGCCGTGGAAGGGGGCTTTGGGTGGAGCGTGCCTGGTAGTTCTTGCATTGATCTTCTCCAAAATGTATTTGGGGCTTGGGCTTGATACTATCGAATTGTCATTGGCCGGAGGGAACATCGTCTGGTATGCATTTATTTTAAAGATCGTATTTACGGTGATCACTTTATCTTGCGGAGGCAGCGGGGGAATCATCACGCCGATTTTCTTTATCGGGGCTGCTGCAGGGAGCCTGTTCGCCACTATGTTGGGCCTGGATAAAGCTACCTTTGCAGCCATTGGGATGGTTGGTTTATTGTCAGCAGCGGCCAATACGCCTATTGCCGCAAGCATTATGGCCATGGAATTATTCGGCCCGCATATAGCAGCTTATGCAGCGGTAGCTTGTGTGGTCAGTTTTCTCATTTCGGGACATCGCAGCGTTTATCCTTCGCAGATCCTTGCCATCAGAAAATCGCCGTCAGTGGTGGTTGAGACCGGGATTGAAATCGAAGAAGTTTCCGTAGGTATCAGGCCGCGGGAAAAAAGTTTGTCCGGTAAAGTTTTTAAGATCGCCCGGATCGTCAGAAAAGTTTTGTATAGAAAAGAGACGGTGAAGCAGTAGCTTTTTAAAGTGCTCCTTAAAATTTTTTTAATTGTGTTCTAATGCTCTTTTAATCCGTTCCCATGTATCTTGGGCGTAAGTAACCAATTGCTTACTTATTGCGGTAAGGGACATGCATTTTAAACAGGGGGGCATATGATTGCAATAAAATCCGGCGTTCTGCCCATGGGCCGTGAACAATGGGAAGAATTAGGTGTTAAGCGTAATGGGGCATCGCTGTTAACGCCCGTAAGTTTAGTTGAAGGGGAGATATTGGAATTTATGGAAACCAGAAGCAAAACCACACTGAGCGAAATCGTGGCTCATTTAAGCTGGCCCGTGCCCATCATTATGATCGGTGTTGGAGGGTTGATCAATCAGGGGCTGTTGATAGCCATGCGACACGACACTTTTATATTATTGACCCGGAAATTTTGAGCGCAAAATACTTCGCGCCAGGATTTTTTATTTCTTAAATTTTTGCTTTTATTGTTGTTTAAGTAAAAATCTTATTTAGAATAAAAAATAGAGAAACATGTGTCATTGCGAGCCCTGCTTTTTTAGGGCGTGGCAATCTTTTTAAAGAGATTGCTTCGTCGCCTGCGGCTCCTCGCAATGACACAGTAAACTTCAATCAAAATCCATATCTAATAAGAGCAGGGAATTGAAAATTTCTTTAAGGATTTTCTTTGGGTGCATTTTATTGGCGGGTCTTTTCTCCAAAGACGCGTGGGCAGTGCCGTCGCCGCCGCCCTTACCGGCAGGCCAGGACCTGGAAGCCCAGGCAGAACGTTTCCAACAGGAATATTCGACCGAAAAACGTGAGCAGGAAGAGCAGCTCAAGAAACTGACCATCCAGGTCGAAGAGGAAAAAGAAAAGAAGGTCCCCCCGGGGCCTGTTTTTATCCTCAAAGGGATCAACGTCACCGGCTCGACGATCTTTAACCCCTCACAGCTTGCTTTTGTCTGGAAACCATACCTCGGCAAGAAGGTCGACCTGCGGAGCATCAACCATATTGTGGCCATGGTCAAAAGGGTCTATACGGACCTCGGCTATCTGACGACCACGGCCTATCTTCCCCCCCAAGATGTCAGTAACGGCGTCGTGGAAATCCGCGTGGTTGAAGGCAAGAGGGGCAATTTGACCGTTGAAGGCAATAAATATTTCAGCACCCCCTCCATCGAGAAATATTTCCATACCTACAGGGGAGAGACGATGGACATGGGCGAAGTCCAAAAAGACCTGATGCGCCTGAACAGTAATCAGGACTTAAGCGTCATCTCCGTGCTTTCTCCCGGGGAAGAGCCGGAAACAGTGGACGTGACATTGAAGGCCACGGAAAACCTGCCGTACCACGTTTCAGTCGGCGAGGACAACCAGGGGAGCCGGCTGACAGGGACCTACCGGACGCTTTTCACCGTCGATGACTCCAACCTGACAGGCAACCACGACAATTTATCCATCAATACCGTCATTACCGAACTTTCCAGCGGGGAATCAGCCTCGTACCAGACCCCTGTGGGGACAAACGGGGCGAAGATGGGGCTGGACGCGGGATATTTCGAGGCCACCCTGGGCAAGGAATACAGGTCTTATGATATCATCAACAAGACGACATTTTTTACCCCCAATGCGTCATGGGAGCTTTATCAATCCCAGGACATGCAGGCTGATTTGACATCGGGCGTCAGGATCAAGGACATTAAAAAAACGCAGATGGGGACCAAAATCACCGACGAGGATTTAAGCATCCCTTACGTGGGGCTAAACCTGATCAAATCGGACAGCATGGGGCAAACGGCCTTTGACCCGGAATTGAGTTTTGGCACGCCGGATTTCCTGGGGTCCTCAACGGGCGACAATCCGTCAGCCAGCCGCCTGCATGCCGACAGGTTCTTTGCCAAATACAGCCAGTACGTCAGCCGTACCCAGAAAATGCCTTTCGACAGTTATCTTCAAATCATCTCCCAGTTCCAATACGCTTCGCATACCCTGCCTACCGCTGAACAGTTCCAATTAGGCGGGGAAGGCTCGGTGAGGGGGTTTCCCCAAGGGGACTATCTGGCGGATATCGGCGGGGACATGGACACGGAATGGTATTTCCCCATGTATCCCATTCCTGCCTCATGGACCTTGTTTCATTCTGATGTCAATCTGCGCCACCAGATAGAGCCTTTTATTTTTTATGATCTGGGCGGCGGTAAATTGGTGGAGACCTATTCCGGGGAAACTAAAGGCGAGTTTCTGCAGGGCCTGGGCACGGGCATCAAAATCCATCTTAAGAATAATTTTTATTTGAAAATGGAATGGGGCATCCCTGTCGGCGGCACCAAACCCATCCACGGCACAGGCCCATCAACATTCGATGTGTCAGTGCAGGCGGGGACATAATAAAAAAACATTAAAAAACATTTCCCTTATAAAGAATTTGTAGTAACATAAAAATATCCAGTAGAGTTTGTTTAAGTGTGGCGAGCTATTTATTTGTGTCATTGCTTCGTCACTTCGTTCCTCGCAAGGACAGATGCATAGTGGTACGCAGAAGCAAATATTTTTTATGCCCAAACAAAAACTAACCCGGAAGTTCGTTCATGCGCGTGTGCAAAAGCACACATAAGCCTCACCAACCTTCCATTTCCCGTTTTACAGATTCTTTCACCCGGTTCCCGCAGAGCTCAAACCCTTTATTTATTAAGCCTTTAGTAACTTCACCCCTTGTTTTTAGGGCCCCGGACATGGTATACTCAAAACGGGAGCCTGTGAAGGCGAGGTGGTCTATGGGCAGTATTCTGCAGAAGCGATCTATCCGTAAGCATTTAAAATCCAGTACGTTATTTATAGGTATTAACATCTTATGTTTATCCATGGCCTTTGCCGATGGGGAGCATCATCATCACGGCTCCGACGGGGTTATCATCACGGGCCAGGGTACCGGCACCGTGGACATAACCACCACCCAGGAAAACACCGTTCTTAATCTTCACGCGTTTAATATTGCAGCAGGCGAAACAGTCAATGTCATTGAGCCCAACAGCGCTGCCAGTGTTTTGATACGGGTCAGGGGCAATTCAGCCAGCCAGATTGACGGCACCCTGGATTCCGGCATCCTGTCTGCCGCAGGCACATTAACTCCCGCCGGTACCCTTATCCTGACAAACCCTTACGGGATCAACTTTGGCTCGACGGCAAAAGTCAATGCCAACAATTTCATTGCCTCCAGCCTGGACATAACCACCAACAATTTTATCAACGGCAATTACGTCTTCCAGCATACCCCCGGCTCTCCTTATGGCGCGGTTTCCAATGAAGGCAATATCCAGGCCAATAATCTTGTATTACAGGGAAGCTCGGTCAATAATTCCGGGATCATTGTGGCTACCGAAGGAACAGTGCATTTGGAATCCGGCGATGCCACAACAGTCAGTTTTGATCCGCAGGGCCTTATTAATGTAGTCATCAATACCCAAACCAGCGGAAAAGCTGCCGGGGCCACCAGTGCGGTGAGCAATTCAGGCATTATCCAGGCGCATAGGGTGGTCATGGAAGCCCAAACTGCCCAGAATATCTTTGAAAATGTTATCAATCAGACCGGCGAGATAAAAGCGACGCAAATGGTTAAATCCAATGGGGTTATAAAAATTGTAGCCGATGGCAATGTGCAAGTGTCAGGCGACCTTACAGCTCCGGGAGGTGTAATCAGGATTACCAGTACCCAACGTTCCGTCAGGATTGACCAAGCCCTGGCTGCATTGGCCCAGGAAGTAAAGATCAGTGCTGCCAAAAACGTGATCATCAAGGCCCCTGTGACAACCCAGGGCAATACCACGATCCAAGCCAAGAACAATATTGTGGTTAAGGCGAATATTACCACGGATTCAGGCAATTTAAGCCTTTTGGCAGACAGCGACCTGGATGGGGTTGGCGCCTTGCTCCAGGCAGCTGGGACAACGATTAAGACCACAACCTTCGGGGACATCACCGTCCAGGGCTCAGGTGCCAGCACCTTGGCCAATATCTCTTCGGTAGGCAATATTATATTAAAGGTAGCAGGCGCGCCGGTCAGTTTTACCCAACAAAATAATGCCCTGGTTACGGCTGCTGAATCCATCACCATTAATCCCAACGTTACGGTCAATGCCGGCAATGCCACCTATGTCTTAGGCCAGAATTGGCAGAATTCAGGTAATTTCAATGCCCAAACTTCCCAGGTGGTCTTAACAGGCCCTTCCAGTGCCCAGGTCTTAGGGAATAACACTTTCAATGACCTTATCATTGATCCTAACCTGAATTTAGTTAATTTCCAGTCTGGAAATTATTCTCCAATCTTCTTTAGCCAGAATGGAAATTATGCGCCTCCAAGCGCGGAAGAGAATTCTGCTCAAATTTCCAAGGCTGTGAGTTTTGACGCAGGAGCCACCCAGACCATTTTAGGGGATTTGATTGTTCAAGGCGGTTTTGGCAAGCTGGTTAATATCAACTCCACCAGCACAACCATTCCCTGGCAGCTAAACATCCTGGGGGACTATTCCATTGATTATGCGAGTATCCAAAACACAACCAACATTAACACCAACGGTCCTCCTGTAGCCCCGTTGCAGACACAAAATCTTCTTGGTAACACCGGTTTTGATTTTTCAAATGCAGGTCCAGTATGGATAGGTTCACAAGGTAACTTAGATTGGTCAAACTCAGATAATTGGAATGGCGGATTCACCCCAGGCGTTGGAGACATCGCCACCTTTAACGGCAGTTCAAGTTTAAATTCTATTATAGATCCGGCTTTTGCAGGCACGATTGCCGGGTTGAGGATTTCTTCTTCATATACAGGGACTTTAGTCTTTGAGCGCTCTCTTTCGCTGGTAGGCCCCAATCCTTCTTATATTGCGGGCCATCTGGAATCTTCCCAGGCCATCCAGATCACGAGTGTTGGGGAGATCATATTTGCAGGATCCACCTTCCTGCAAGCCCCTGTTATCAGCATCACTTCCCAAAAGGATATAATCACCCAGGCCCCGGTCACGGTCAATACAGGCAGCATCACCTTCCAGGCACCTGGCCCTAATAGTATCGGCCAGATTAATAGCACAGGGGACATTGTTTTAGAGCAGGGCATTTATAATACCTTTGGCACCATCACCACTACCGGCTCTTTGGATATTTCTCCTAACGTTACCCTAAACGCCGGCAACACCCAATTTAACATAGGGACTAACTGGGACAATGAAGGCACCTTCGTTCCCCAACTTTCTACGGTTGATTTGGTATCTTCCAATCTGGCTGAAATCACAGGGGACAATACTTTTTATAATCTGGAATCTGAAGTCCCCGGCAAAACAATCAAGTTTGACACCACCATTGCCCCCATTGATGTCATCAACTTTGTGGCCTTGGTGGGTGGTTACGGCAATTTAATCACCCTGGAATCTTTAAATCCCAATCAACAATGGTCGATCGCCCTGCCGGCTGACAGCGATATTGAATACGCGCTGGTGGGTGATGCCAACAGCATCCGCGGGCCACCGGTCAGCCCCTTACATAGTGATTCACTGGGCAACAACACCAATTGGTATATCGATCCCTATTGGGTTGGAGCAGGGCCCGATGGCCTGTGGTCAGACGGCCTCAACTGGGATTCAGGAACAGCCCCCATCGCAACAAGCATCGTCACCTTTGACGGCACCTCCCACGGAGTAAGTAACGCAAATCCCAACAAAGACGCAAGCGTAGATACAAATTTCACCATCGCAGACCTTACCTTAAGCGGTTATACAGGCACCATCACGCTGGATGGCAACTTGACAGTTACCGGCAACCTTACTTTAAACAGCGGCACCTTAAGCGCAGGTTCGCAGACCATCACCGTGGGGGGCAACTGGACCGTAAATAACAATGATATTCTCCCAAATAATAATGTCATTCCCGCGCAAGCGGGAATCTTTAACGCCGGTACTTCCACGGTCGTCTTTGATGATGCCACCCAAATTTCCAATATCATCGGCAACAATACGTTTTATAACTTGAGCGTGGTGACACCGGCCAAGACCCTGGTCTTTCAAGCGGATTCCATGACCTATGTGGACGGCACCTTGACCGTGCAAGGCGGTGTTCAAGGCGCATCCTACCCCAATTTCCCTAATTATATTACCCTTGAATCATCCATACCATCGACCAGCGATGAATTCGGGATTTACATTAATGCTGTCAGTGACGGCAATGGCGACCCGTATCTGGATGGGATCATTGTCAATTACTCTCATGCCTACGGCCCGCTGGTGCGCATACCCACCCAGGATGAATTTGTCCTGGCTACCATTAATACAGGCTGGGACGCCACTGACGTATGGACCGGCGGCGGCTCAGACGCTAACTGGATGACAGCCAACAACTGGGGCGGGATAGCCCCTTCAGCGGGTGATGCCCTGGTCTTTACCGGCACTACCCAGGAATCAAACAACAATAACTTTACCGCGAGCACATCGTTTTCCTCGATCACTTTTAGCACAAGCGGCTTTACCCTGGCAGGCAATTCCATTGTCATCACCAATGGCATCACTGACAATGCCACCTCAGGCGGCAATACCATCAGTCTTGCCATGGCCTTTAACACCACCCAGACAGTCACGGTCACCAACAGCGGGGAGGTGTTGACCTTAGGCGGGATAATCAGCGGCAGCGGTGGCTTTGCCAAGGCCGGTGCCGGACAGGCAATACTCAGCGGAAACAATACTTTCAGCGGCGGATTAAATATTAATTCCGGCACAGTGGAGGGCACCACCAGCGCTAATGCCTTTGGCAGCGGCACCATTACGCTGGGCAATACCAGCGGCAGCTCCAATGCCACACTTTTAGCCGGCACCAATGGTTTGTCCTATAGTGATCCCATTATACTAAACGCGGGCACCACCGGCACCTTGACCGTGGGCAACACCGGCAGCGGCGTATCTGCGACCTTCACCGGCGGGGTGACGGGAAGTAACAACCTGACGATCAATGAAAATTCCGGGGCAGGCACCATCACGTTTTCAACCAATACACTCAATAATTTCGGTACCATCACCAACACTGGCTCAGGCACTGGCACCACAACAATCAGCGCTGTCATCGGTGTGAATGTGACCGGCGTCACCCAGAACAGTTCAAATTCAATGATGGTCTTAAGCGGTGCCAATACTTACAACGGGGCCACGACCGTTGACGCAGGGACCTTGCAGGCAGGCGGTGCCAATGTCTTTGGCGGTGCCAATTCCATTTCAGCCCTGGTGATGGCAGGCGGCACCCTGGACATGGACGATCACAGCGAAACCTTTGGTTCATTAACAGGCTCCTCAGGGACCATTACATCCAGCGCTTCCGGTTCGATTAACCTGATCATTGGATATAACAATACCAGTCCTGGTGCTTATAGCGGTGTTATTAATAACGGCTCAGGAACGGTTACTCTTTATAAATACGGCACCGGTACCCTTGATTTAAACGGCTCCACTGCCAGTACTTTCTCCGGTGGAATCAACCTTGAAGGCGGCAAGCTGGAATTAGACTTGAGTAATATGTCTACTCCTACCAATATTATTCCTTCTCAAGCACTAAATTTGTTTGATGGCGGGGAATTATACATCAATGGGGCAAGCAGCGGCTCAACCCACCAGACGCTTGGTGCTGTTGCTATCAACGCCGGGGCCAATGAGATCTTGGTCAATCCTAATAACGGCTCGGGAACGACGTTAACCTTGGGCTCGCTTACGGCGACAACAGCCGGGGGAACCTTGCTGGTAGGTACAGCTGCCAGCGCCGGTACCGGCACGGTGACCATCACCACGACCACCAATGATGCCAACAGCATTTATGACGGCCGTGTCATCTATACAACGGACGGAGGGACCACGGATGCTTTTGCGACCACAGGTTCAGGAGGCCCCACGTACACCTTGTCAGGGATCTCTGGTTTGTCAACCCTGCCGACAACGGGCTCTACATCCACGACCAATTACCAAATCGCCAGCGGTTCAGTGACACTTGGCGCCAGTGAAACAGTTAACACTTTAACGCTTGGATCAGGAACTTCTTTGAACCTTAACGGGTTTACCCTGACTATTGGCAGCGGCGGGCTGCTAGTGATAGGTTCTTCGGCAGTCACTATCAGCCCAGGAACAGGAGGCACCCTGACAGCAGGGAATACCAATATCGGCAATTACGAGGTGATCGTTTCCAATTATAACAGCGGGGGATTAACGATTTCCGCGGTGATTGCCACCGGTGGTGGTTCTACGTCCGTAAGTCAATCCGGCCCGGATGCCTTGACCTTGTCCGGCACAAATACCTATGCAGGCACAACGTATTTGAATTCAGGGAGATTGTATGCCCAGGCTGTGCAAGCCCTGGGCAATGCCGCGGCACTGGCACTTAATGGCGGGAACCTGGACATCCAAACAGCAAGCAGTATTAACGCGTATAACACAACTGTTAATGCGAGTTCAACCGTGACCGGAGATTTGAACACAGGTGGCGCGGGGATAACAGACACCTTGGGAACGCTGGCCATCAACAATGTCAGCACCTTGACTATTGCTGAGGGTGCCAATGACACCAGCGGTACTGCCGGCGTGACCTTTGGTGCAACAACGCTCAACACCAACGCTGTTTTTGCTCCGGGGGCTAATACCAATCTTACCTTGGGAGCTGTGGGTGGGGCTTTTAATTTTACTCTCAATGGGGCCGGTCAAATGACGCTGGCCACCCTTAGCACTCGTGTAACCACTGCAGGCACAACGACACTGACTAACGGTACTTTGAATTTAAATCTTGCCACGGCCTTAAATACAAACGGCGGCGGTGCAGCGCCTTTCTATCTTAACGGCGGCACCCTGGTCCTGGGAGTGACTGCGGGTGCTACCTACGACGGTGCTGCTATAACCGTAGGGGGTAACGCCACGATTGAATCCAACCGTTTGACTTCCGGTGCGGGTGTGACGCAAGTTTTAGGTACGCTGAGCATCGCTAATGGCGTTACCCTTAATATCATTGCTGGAAGCGTCAATGTGACCAGCGGCACAGCCGGAATCACAACAGGTGCCGTGACCTTGAATGGCAATGCCACCATCAATATCATCAACCCGACGAGCGGGACTGCTTTGTTGACGCTTGGAGCGGTCACTAACGCAGCCAATAATGTGACACTTACAGGCAATGGTAATTTTGCCCAGAGCGGGGTATGGGGCAGCGGCCCAGGCGGCTTGACCTTGGGCGCCAGCGGGAATCCTTTCTACGGGATTGCGACGCTAAGCCAGGCCAATACCTTTACCGGCGGGGTGACTTTGAATTCAGGTGCCACCCTATATATCAATAACGCCTCGGCTTTGGGTACAGGAACATTCACCATTAATGGCGGCATCATTGATAATACTTCAGGCGCCAGCATCACCAGTTCCACGAACAATGCCCAAAGCTGGAACGGGAATTTTATTTTCATCGGCTCTTACGCTTTAAACCTGGGCACAGGTGCTGTCACCTTAAACGGCAACTATACGCAGGACATATTGAACAATACAGTGGAGATGGATGGGGCGGTCGGAGACCTTGGGCATGGGTACAGCCTGACGTTGACGGGTTATGGGACATTGTATTTAACAGGAACCAATACCTATACCGGCGGGACGAATATCAATGGCGGTACTTTAGAGTTTGCCAACGGCTCACTTGGAACAAGCGGCAACATCACCTTTGGCGGCGGCGTCCTGGAATATGCCACGGGCAACACTCAGGATATTTCCAGCCGCATCAAGAACAGTTCTTCGAGTGTAAGCATTGATGTCAATGGCAATAATGTTACCTTTGCCGGTATTATCAACAGCAGCAATACCGGCGGGTTAAGCGTGGCAGATCCGCTTACTGGCGGCGGGATTTTGACTTTATCTGCGACCAATACGTTTACAGGAGCGGTTAACTTTAATACCGGCGGCGAGATCAATGCCGCATCACTCAGCAATCTGGGAGGCAGCACTACCCTTAACTTTACCGGCGGCACCCTGCAATTCGGCGGCGTCTTCGACCCATCAACAGATACCATGACCTTTAACAACACCAACGGGGCAGTGGGGGCCATCTTTGATACTAACGGACACAACATCACCTTTGCCAACGCGGTGGGTAATAGCGGTACAGGCGGCTTGACCGTAGAAGGGACAGGGGGAGGCATCTTGACCTTGTCAGGTTCCAACACCTTCACCGGCCCGGTCACCTTTGATTCTAGCGGCGAGATCAATGCCTCAAGCAATGCTAATCTGGGGCTTGGATCTTCCTTGGTATTTTACGGAGGCACCTTGCAATTTGGCGGCGTCTTTGACCCTTCGTGGCAAACCATGACCTTTAACAGCGGCGGCGCCACCTTTGACACCAATGGCAATAATATCGCCTTTGCCTATGCCGTGGGTAATGGCGGAATAGGCGGCATGACCAAAATCGGCACAGGCACCCTGATCATTGTTGCGCCCACGACCTATACGGGTGCGACGACGATCAGTGCGGGGACCATACAGGGAGGCAATAATTATGTATTTGACGGCCAGTATTCGACATCAGCCTTGGTGATGGGTGGTGGTACTTTAGACATGGGCGGTTACACTCAGGCTTTTGGTTCCCTGTCGGGTTCTTCAGGAACAATTACTTCCAGTGGCTCTGCTTTAGTGAATTTAATTATAGGTTACTCTAACACCAGCCCCGGAGCGTATAGCGGTATTATTCAAAACGGCTCAGGCACCGTGGCATTGACCAAGGTGGGCACAGGGATTCTTGATTTAAACGGTGCAACCGCAAGCACCTTTACCGGTGGCGTTTTTATCACCAGTGGGGAATTGGAATTAGACTTAAGCAATATGTCGGCACCTACCAATATTATTCCTTCCGGTAATACCTTGACCTTGAGTGAAGGGGAATTGTATGTGAAGGGTAAAAGCAGCGGCACAACCAATCAGACATTAGGTGCTGTGACTGTTTCGGGAGGCGCCAATGAGATTTTGGTTAATACCAACAGCGGCGGTGGTACGACATTAACCCTGGGTGCGATTACAGCGACGAGCGCAGGCGGAACCTTGCTTGTAGGCCAATCTATCAGCGGCAGTACCGGTGTTATCACCACTACCTCTGCCCCGGATGCGACCACCGGCATCTACGGCGGCCGCATCCTTTATACTTCCGATGGTGGGACTACCGTTGACTTTGCCACCGCTACAGGTTCAGGGCCGTATACGCTGACCGCCTATTCCAGTTACTCGACCTTAAACGGTTCAACAGATACCTCCACAGGCAATTATCAAATCGGCACTGGCAACACCGTGACCCTGACGACCAGCGAAACCGTCAACACCCTTAAAATCGGCTCAGGAGCCACCTTGGCCCTGGGCTCAAACACCTTGACGATCAATAGCGGCGGATTACTCATCGTGGGAAGCGGTGCGGTCTCCATTACTGGTTCAGCCTCTCCTGCGTTGGAAGCGGGCACCTATCTTATCGGCGGCTATGAGTTGGTCATCTCCAATTACAACAGCGCAGGGGTGACCATCTCCGCCATTATCGGCAATAACGGGGCCAATGGCACGGCTGTAACACAATCTGGCACCGGGATTTCAAATTTAAACGCGACTAATGCCTATACCAACGGGACCTATCTTGATTCCGGAACACTGGCAGCCGGTGCTGCCGGGGCTTATGGTTCAGCGACCTCAGGCTTGGTCATTTATGGTGGCAGTCTTGATAATAGTTCTGGTAGCCCACTGACTACTAGAAATTATGCTCAGTCTTGGGTTGACTCATTTACCTTTGTCGGTACCAATACGCTTAATATGGGTACAGGAGCCGTGACTCTACTTTCTCCGATAACGATAACAGTTAATAATAGTTCGACCTTAACTGAAGGCGGGGCCATCAGCGGTGCCTATCCGATTACCATGGCAGGCAACGGCACGTTGTTTCTTAACGCTAACAACAGCAGTTTTTCCGGCAACTTGATCATTGACTCAGGCAGTGTTGAGGGGGCGACCAGCGTCCATGCTTTTGGGGCCGGAACCATTATTCTCGGCAATACCAGCGGCTCTTCCAATGCCACACTTCTAGGCGCTGGCGGCCTGAATTATCCCAACGCCATTGTTTTATCCGGGGGCACTACCGGGACCTTGACCATAGGCAATACCGGTGCCACCGTATCCGTGACCTTCAGCGGTGGCGTGACTGGCGCCAATAACCTGACGATCAACGAAAATGGCACTACAGGCACCATCACGTTTGCAACCGCAGCCATTAATATCACCGGAACGATCACCAACGTCAGCACAAGCAGTTCAGCTACCGGAACGACAACGATCAGCGGCGGCATCGGAACCAATGTCACGGGCATTTATGAAGATAGCATATACTCAGCGCTGACGATCAGCACGACCGCGCTTACGGTCAACAGCGCAGGGACCAATCTTTACAATATGCTTGGCACTAAAATACTCACCGTCTCCGGCGGTGTGGGAGGTACCGGCAATCTTAATCTTTACAATAACAGCGTGCTCGCCAACGGCATTACGATTTCAACAACAGCAGTCAATAACATAGGTCTTATTACAAACGAAGGTACCAGCAGCGGGTCAGTATTAATCAGCGCTGTGATTGGCACCAATGTGACAGGTGTTACCCAGAACAGTGCCAGTTCATTGATGAACTTAAGCGCGGCCAATACCTACACCAGTCCCACGACGGTTGACACGGGAATTTTGCAGGCAGGTGCTGCCAATGTGTTCGGAGGAACATATTCACTATCTGCCCTGGTGATGAATGGCGGCACCCTGGATATGGATGACCACAGCGAGGCCTTTGGTTCATTGACAGGCAGCGCCGGGACCATCACCTCCAGTGCTGCCGGCAGCATTACCTTGAATATCGGTTATGCCAATACCAGCCCCGGAGCGTATAGCGGCACCATTCAAAATGGTTCAGGCACCGTGGCATTGGCCCAAGATGGCACCGGCACGCTTGATTTAAATGGTCCTTCGGCCAGCAGCTTTACCGGTAACGTTACTATCAACGGCGGGGAACTGGAATTAGACTTAAGCAATATGTCAACACCTACTAATATCATTCCTTCCAGCAATACCTTGAGCCTCTCTGGAGGTGAGCTTTATATGAATGGCAAAAGCAGCGGCACTACAAGCCAGACGCTGGGCAATGTCACTGTTGGTTTAGGTGCCAATGAGATTTTAGTAAATACCAATAGCGGCAGCGGGACAACCCTCGCCCTAGGGACAATTACCGCCACAACAGCAGGCGGTACCTTGCTCGCAGGCCAATCTGTCAGCGGCAGCACAGCTGTTGTCACTACAAGTTCTGTCCCGGATGCAAGCACCGGCATCTATGACGGCCGTGTTTTATATACCTCTAATGGCGGGACCACGGTTAACTTTACAACTTCGAGCTCGGGTTCATCCCCGTACACCCTGTCCGCCTATTCCGGTTATTCAACCTTACCGGCTTCAGGTTCTTCATCAACTTCTAATTACCGAATTAGCAGCAATACTACGGTAACACTTACGGGTAGTGAAACCGTCAACGCCCTTAAGATCGATTCGGGAGCCACCTTGGCCTTGGGCAGTAATACCTTGACGATCAATAGCGGCGGATTACTCATCGTGGGCAGCAGCGCTGTTTCCATTACCGGCACAGGTGCTCCGGGGCTGGAAGCAGGCACCTATCTGATCGGCGGTTATGAGCTGGTGATATCCAATTATAACAGTGCCGGAGTGACGATCACTGCTGTTATTGGCGATAACGGTTCCAATCCCACGGCCATCACCCAATCCGGAACAGGGACAACAAATTTAAATGCGACTAATACGAATACTAACGGGGCTTTTCTCGACAGCGGGACCTTGGCTGCCGGCGCTGCTGCGGCTTTTGGGACAGTGGCAGGGACCTTGACTATTGACGGCGGCAGTCTTGATAATAGTTCCGGAAATCCTCTCACCACTAATAATTATCCCCAAGCATGGGATGGTTCATTTACCTTTGCGGGTACAAATCCACTCACTTTGGGCACAGGGGCAGTGGCATTAAACAATCCCGTAACGGTTACAAACAACGGGACATTGACAGTTGGAGGGATCATCAGCGGTGCTTATCCGCTTACCGTGGCAGGTAGTAGCGGGGACTTGTTCCTTTCTGGTGTCAATACTTTTAGCGGCGGCTTGACAATTGACTCCGGCGGAGTCGTAGGAGAGACCAGCGTCCATGCTTTTGGAACTGGCACGATCTTCCTTGGCAATCCCAGCGGCTCCTCCGATGCCACGCTTGAGGTCGCCACCACCGGCCTCACCTTTGCCAACCCCATTGTGCTTAACAGTGGAATCAACAACGACTTGGAGATAGAGTCCGTCGTTGCAGCAGCGACCTTCAGCGGCGGGGTGACAGGCCCTAACAATTTGACGATTAATAATTCAGGGACCAACATGACGTTTTCAACCACTGCAATCAATAATGTCGGCACCATCACCAATACTGGCAGCAGCGGTACGACAACGATCAGCGGTGGTGTTGGCGCCAACGTCACGGCTGTCTACGAAGAAAGCTCAACGGCGCTGACGATTAGCGGCACGCTGACCGTCAACAGTAATGGCACCGTCCTTTTTAATGACGGTAACGGTACGCTTACCTTGTCCCATGGGACAACTGGTACAGGCAATTTGTATCTGTATGACAACAGTTTAGCGGCCAATAACATTACCCTTTCGGGAGCGACCACTGTTAACAATACGGGTTTCATTATCAATGAAGGTGCAAACAGCGGGTCGGCGTTGATCTCCTCGGTCATCAGTACCAATGTCACAGGAGTTATCCAACAGGGCACTTCACCCTTGAATTTGGATGCCACTAATACATATACCACCGCCACCAGTGTCAACTCCGGCACCTTGCAAGCCCAGGTGGCGCAGGCCTTGGGTGCTACCACTGACACGGTAGTCATGGGCGGCGGCACCCTGGATTTGGCCATAGCTTCCAGTATCGATGCCTATAACACGATCGTTTACGCAAATTCGACTATTGAGCCGGACAAGAACTCCAGTGGTGCTGGGATCACGCACACCTTAGGCACCTTAAATATCAATGGTTCCACCCTCAGTATCACCGGTGGCAGTAACGTGACCAGCGGCCTTTCCTATGTAGTTTTTGGCACAACGACGCTGGAGGGCAACGTCATCTTCAATATCATAAATCCAAGCGGCGGTGGTGCAACGTTTTTAGAACTTGGGGCGGTTACGAATGGGGCCAATACCGCGACTATTACTGGAAATGGCGATTTTTTACAGACCGGCGTGTGGGGCAGCGGCTCAGGAGGGTTCACTATTGGCGTATTAGGAGGAACAACTTTTACTGGGGCTGCCGAACTTAACCAAGCTAACACATTCACCGGCCCTGTGAATTTCAATTCCGGGACCATTGAAGCTTTAGCTCTTAATAATCTAGGGGCAGGAACAGTCCTGACCTTTAACGGCGGCACTTTGGAATTCGGTGGTGTTTTTGATCCATCGGTGGATACGATGACCTTTAATACCTACAGCGCTTATTTTAACACCAATGGCAATACCATCACCTTTGCTAACGCGGTGGGCAATAGCGGTGTGGGGGACTTGATTAAGCAAGGTACAGGCACCTTGATCTTATTGGGAGCAGATACATATACCGGGGGGACACAAATTCAACAGGGGGTTTTAAATTTTGCCAACGGCGCCTTGGGCACATGGGCCATTAATTTTAGCGGCGGCACCTTGCAATACGCGACAGGCAATACTCAGGACATCTCAAGCCAGATCGAAGGCAGCTCCTCGGCCATCACCATTGACACCAACGGCAATAATGTTACTTTCGCCAGTGTTATCAACAGCACCAATACCGGCGGGTTGACATACAATTCATCAACTGCATCGGATAAATTGACCTTGTCCGCGACGAATACATACACGGGCACAACGACGCTTACCTCCGGCACCCTGGTCGCCGCCAACACCCAGGCTTTTGGGCCTTCATCTAATTCGCTGGCCCTTAACGGCGGCATCTTGGATTTGGCGACGAACACCAGCATTGCGGCGTATAACACGTCAGTAGGTACGAGTGATACAGCGACAATTGCTTCAGATTTAGCTACGAGTGGGGCAGGCATTACACATACATTAGGCACACTAACATTAGGCACTTCAGCTAATATTAAAATCATTGTTGGGAGCAATGTTACCAGCGGTATTGCAGGGGTGACCTTTGGATCTACAGTTTTCAGATCCAATATTTTTGATACTGCTGCCAATACCGATCTAACGCTGGGAGCCTTGGGATCAAATTTCTCTTTTACTAAACAAGATGCCGGGGTATTAACCTTGGATAGTGCTGGCTCTTCGACTGGCGCTACCATGGTAGTTTCAGGAGGCACAGTCATCTTAGGCTCAACTTCTGCTTTAGGGACAACAGGATCAGCGATCACCTTAAGTGGTGGCACCCTGGATTTGGCGACTAATTCGACAATCAATGCATATCCGACAACGGTAAATGCCAACTCAACCATAGTCTCTGATTTGGCCACTGCTGGTGCCGGCATCACCCAAACCCTGGGCACACTGAGCATCGGCGCTTACACGCTCAACATCATCGCGGGAGTTAACGTCACTAGCGGTACAGCTGGCTTGGCCTTTGGCACAACAACGCTGACCGGCAACGCCACTTTTAATATGGTCAATTCAAACGCGGCTACGGCATCATTGACGCTCGGAGCCACCTCTGGAAACTTTATCGGAACCTTGACAGGCAGCGGCAGTTTCGCCCAGACCGGCGTGTGGTCCGGCACCGGCGGGGTGACGCTGGGTGTTTCAGGCGGATCAGCTGTGTATAGCGGTACCGCGGTGTTCAGCCAGGCCAACACATTTTCCGGTGGATTGACCATCAACTCCGGCACGGCCGAGGGCACGGTCACCGATGCTTTTGGCGGGACAGGTGCCGGGACCATTATCTTAGGCGACACCAGCACCAGCAATAACGCCACGGTTTTAGCCGGCACCACGGGGCTGACCTTTGCCAATCCGATTTACTTGAGTCCCGGCACTACCGGTACCTTGACCGTTGGCAACACCGGCAGCGGGATATCCACAACCTTCAGCGGCGGGGTGACCGGAAGTAACAACCTGACGATCAATGAAAATTCCGGTGCCGGCACCATCACGTTTTCAACCAATACACTCAATAATTTCGGGACCATCACCAACACTGGTTCAGGCACCGGCACCACAACGATCAGCGCTGTCATCGGCGTGAATGTGACAGGTGTCACTGAAAACAGCAGCGGGCCTTCAACGCTCAAATTAAGCGGGGCCAACACCTACACCGGAGCAACGACTGTAACTGCTGGAACATTGCAGGCAGGTGGAGCCAACGTGTTCGGCGGGGCCAATTCCATTTCAGCCCTGGTCATGGCTGGCGGCACGCTTGATATGAATGATAACAGCGAAACCTTTGGTTCATTAACAGGATCTTCAGGGACCATTACATCCAGCGCTTCTGGCGCGATTAATTTGATCATTGGTTATAACAATACGAGCCCAGGTGCTTATAGCGGTGTTATTAATAACGGCTCAGGAACGGTCACTCTTTATAAATACGGCACCGGTACCCTTGATTTAAACGGCTCCACTGCCAGCACCTTCTCCGGCGGGATTAATCTTGAAGGCGGCAAGCTGGAATTAGACTTGAGCAATATGTCCACCCCCACCAATATCGTTCCTTCCCAAGCGCTAAATTTGTTTGATGGCGGGGAATTATACGTCAATGGGGCAAGCAGCGGCTCAACCCACCAGACGCTGGGCGCTGTTGCTGTCAACGCCGGGGCCAATGAGATATTGGTCAATCCTAATAACGGCTCGGGAACGACGTTAACCTTGGGCTCGCTTACGGCGACAACAGCCGGGGGGACCTTGCTGGTAGGTACCGCTGCCAGCGCTGGTACCGGCACGGTGACCATTACTACGACCACCAATGATGCCAACAGCATTTATGACGGCCGTGTCATCTATACAACGGACGGAGGGACCACGGATGCTTTTGCGACCACAGGTTCAGGAGGCCCCACGTACACCTTGTCAGGGAT
>Ga0206818_1023_pt2 | contig 36019 bp, 39 predicted proteins | sample Alteio_BWOrgCont_86_FD_152881 | JGI IMG/M metagenome (GOLD analysis project Ga0206818, IMG submission 152881) | Enriched cells from forest soil in Barre Woods Harvard Forest LTER site, Petersham, Massachusetts, United States -... | ecosystem: Environmental > Terrestrial > Soil > Temperate forest >...
AACACACTCCCCTCCTGTTTTTAGGAGGGGACAGGCTGGATGAGGCGAAGGCCGAATACAGCCAGGGGTGGTTAACTCGCGTATAAGCTACACCTGCCGGAAATTCCGCTCAATCTCTGCCAGCACTTCATCAAGGGCTACAAAAACCATCCGGTTTTCAAACCGCAATATTTTATTGCCAAGTTCGGTAAGCCTTTTATCACGTTCTGCGTCATGCGCCATCTGGTCGGTATTAAAATGAACCTGCCCATCCAGTTCTATAATCAGTTTCTCTGACGGGCAATAAAAGTCAACAATGTAGTTTTCTATACTATGCTGCCGCCTGAATTTCCTGTCTTTAAACGCACTGTTCTTTAATACAGTCCACAGCTTTGCTTCTGCGGGGGTAAGGTTGTTTCTCAATGACTTTCTGCGGTCAGTTAAATAGCTTACGTTTTTGATTTGGTTCTGGCGCATGTAGCCATGTGTTTGATTGGCTAAGGTAAAAAGTTTTTGTGATTGTTGTGTGTGTTACCTGCTACCCGCGAGTTAACCACCCCAGTCCGTCGCAGGCTCCGGCCATCCCCTCCTAAAAACAGGAGGGGAGTGTGTTACCTGATATGCGCGAGTATATCACTTATTATCTGGAGTTCTAAAAATTTTTAGTTTGAAAATGAGGGCTGCGCAACACACTCCCCTCCTGTTTTTAGGAGGGGACAGGCTGGATGAGGCGAAGGCCGAATACAGCCAGGGGTGGTTAACTCGCGTATAAGCTACACCTGCCGGAAATTCCGCTCAATCTCTGCCAGCACTTCATCAAGGGCTACAAAAACCATCCGGTTTTCAAACCGCAATATTTTATTGCCAAGTTCGGTAAGCCTTTTATCACGTTCTGCGTCATGCGCCATCTGGTCGGTATTAAAATGAACCTGCCCATCCAGTTCTATAATCAGTTTCTCTGACGGGCAATAAAAGTCAACAATGTAGTTTTCTATACTATGCTGCCGCCTGAATTTCCTGTCTTTAAACGCACTGTTCTTTAATACAGTCCACAGCTTTGCTTCTGCGGGGGTAAGGTTGTTTCTCAATGACTTCCTGCGGTCAGTTAAATAGCTTACGTTTTTGATTTGGTTCTGGCGCATGTAGCCATGTGTTTGATTGGCTAAGGTAAAAAAGTTTTTGTGATTGTTGTGTGTGTTACCTGCTACCCGCGAGTTAACCACCCCAGCCGGTCGCAGGCTCCCGGCATCCCCTCCTAAAAACAGGAGGGGAGTGTGTAGCGCAGCACTCATTTTCTGTCCAAGAACTGAAAAAAATCAGGTAATAAGTGTGGTACTCGCGAGTACGTAACACACTCCCCTCCTGTTTTTAGGAGGGGACAGGCTGGATGAGGCGAAGGCCGAATACAGCCAGGGGTGGTTGGCTCGCGCCCCCCCTTTTTTTTATCTCTATACTTGCACATCTGAAAAAAATACGTATTTTTATAAAAAAGTAGTTATGAAATATGCCTTACTTATACTTCTTACCCTATGTTTTGTAGCAGGGGCAAGGGCGCAAACTACTGTTACCATACGCCCTCATTTCAATGGCAAGGAAAGTTTATTGTTCCGGCTTGACAGCACAAACCCCGGATGGTCGAGCAGCCCTTATATGCACGCAGACGCAGACCCTGATTCCACCAGCCCGATTTATAATTATCTTGCCTGGACATTTTCAGGCATCCCGGGCGTTACCAGGAACCTGGTATGCTTTACTGACCTTACCAATCCCGCTGTAATACCGACCGGCGCTATAGTTACTTCGGCAAAGTTGTACCTGTATGGCATACCAAGCACCCCTACCGGTGATTATGGAAATTCCACCTATCCGGGGTCTCCATACACTTCTTATGGCGATAACAGCGGATGGCTATATGAACTTGCAACTCCCTTTAACCCGCTTACAACTTGCTGGAATACACAACCAAATGTAAAGCATACCGATTCAGTTGCCATTCCTCCATCCACCAGCCAATGGGGTACCAGCGACACGCTTGATGTAACATCTATGGTTACAGACATGATAGCAACCGGGAATACAGGATTTGAAATACGATTACGAACCGAGATACTCTACAGAGAGCATTTATATGCTTCCAGCAGGTATGCCGATAGTACCTTACACCCTGCATTGGTCGTAACCTTTGATACTGTAGCAGTAGTGATTAAACCTCCTGTTGTTAATTTAGGCAATGATACTATCCTTTGTTCAGGTGATACTTTAACCTTACAATCTTCTGTTACTTACATAGACCCTACTTATTTATGGAATACGGGCAGTACAACGCCTGCTATTATTGTTACAAAAACCGGACAATATTGGCTAACGGTAACTACAAACGACAGCAGCGCTTCCGACACAATTAATGTTACTTTTAAACCAAAACCAGTAATATTTATAAGTAGTAAAGACACTATAATATGTATAGGCGATTCAGCTAGAATAACAGGTTCTGCCCCCGAACAGCCCTTTGTTACCTACCTGTGGAATACAGGCAGCACAGACTCCTCTATCTATGTATCAGATAGCGGAACTTATATACTTACTGTCACTGAAAGCGGATGTATTGCTACTGATTCCATTCATGTAAGTGAAGGTATTAAGCCTTATGTAAATCTTGGTCCCGATACTCTGTTATGTAATGGTACAGAAATACAATTATCTGCAAACCCGGATACGGCTTTATGGAGTACAGGAGTTACAGCCCAAAGCATTTCAGTAATTCAGGCAGGTATTTATTGGGCATCTGTTTCAACTCTTTGCGGTATTGCAAGAGATACTATTAATGTTTCGTACCAACCATGCAATATTTGGTTACCCTCCGCATTTACCCCTAATGATGATGGCAGAAATGATATTATCAGGCCGGTTGGGACTTTGGGATTATATACAGACTTCGCATTAAGCATATACAACCGTTGGGGTAACCTTGTTTATTATTCAAAAGATATTTATTCCGGTTGGGATGGAACGTTTAATGGTATCAAACAAGACGGTGGCACTTTCTATTACATGATGTCTTATACTTTTCAGGGTAAGAAAGGCATGATGAAAGGAGACATAACATTGATAAGATAAAAAGGATTACACTCACTCCACTTCAAACGCCGCATGATAATAATTGCCTTGCGCAGATATTGGTTTCAGCTTTATATAAAAGCATTCTGTGAACAGCCGATAAGCCATAAACTCATGGTTACAAACATTAAACTCATCAAACATGATCACATCTCCTTTATTCAGGAATGGATATAGTTGACTAAGTGCAAATAACGTAGCGCTGAATATATCCGCATCCATATGGATAACTTTCTTTCTTTCTTTTAACAATGGACCTTGCTCCTTTAAAAAATCTGTAAGAGTATCCTGGAATATACCTTTTATATATCGCCCACGGCTATCATTGAGTTCCGGCATTGCTGCTGACATATCACCCTTTGAATAATAATGCCCCCACGCTTCTGGTAAACCTTCAAACGTATCAAACCCAAAAAATCTTGATGATGCGTTTGTAATATTTTGCAGCCACCAATTAAAAGATCTTCCATCAAACACCCCAAATTCAAGGTAGCAAATAGAAGTATCGTTTAGCTTATAATTATTTATTATGCTGCTGAAACTTTTCAAGCGATCATCATAAGTCCTTACGGCGGTATAAAAATCATTCAAAAGCATCTTGTCTTTCTTATGAGCATGTACCCACGAAGTAAGCAAGTTGAAATTATAGATGAACCCAAATAACCTGTTGAAAGGCTGGAATATTTGTAATAGCCGCGTTGCGAGAAGAAAATCTTTCACAAATTTCAGCGTGTTTAGCCTTATAATTCTAATTGACATTAAATATGAAAATGTGGTTTAAAAATGTGGTTTAGCAGAACCTTCAATAATATACAAATGTATATGATTTTAATTTAGTTTCAAAGTTGTAAAAAAAATTACCCCACAGTATAATAAACACAAGTAGTCACAAAGTCCCTGAAGTATGGTATCCATGTTATTGGCGTCCATTGTTTGCGGGGTTGCAGTTTAAACTTATATTTATAGATGGGATTAATGAGGTAGTGTTGTTTATTCAGCACTTTCAGGCCGCTGCGTTTTATTATCCGTTCAAACCGCTCTATGGTTATCTGTGTGTCCACCACTTCCATCAATGCTTCAATAATAATGGGGTGTTCGCCGCCCATTTTCAGAATGCCCTTGTAAATGGGGCGTGGCAATACATGGTACCAGGGCAGCACGCTAAGCCACTTGGTATGGCATACCTGCTGGTGGCCGCCAAAGGGCATGTACCAGGGCGGGAAACCAAAAAATATCTGCCCGCCGGGCTTTAAGAAGGTGGTGAGGTGGGGTATAAATTTCTCCTGCTCCGGCACATGCTCTATCACGTCTTTGAGTATTATTATATCAAAAGAGTTTTTGAAGCGGGTTACAAAGTCCTGGTCATAGATGTTCTGGCAGATGAGTTCCACCTGGCCTGCGGCATATTCTTTTTCCAGGCACACCTTGGCGCCTTCTATGCGGTTGGGCATCAGGTCCACGCCCACACAGCGCAGGCCGCGCCGTATAAATGGCAGCAACACGCCACCCTCGCCCGTACCTACCTCCAGCACCGTGGTACCCGGCGTTAGCGTATGTGTTTTTTCTATAAAAGGCAACACATAAGCCTCCGAATTATCCACCTGCTGGAGGAACCGGGTCTCTGTGTCGAGATGATGCTTTAAAGCCATGAGTATAAAAAAGGGGTAAAATTAGTTTTATTTTCCGGTAAGTGAGCATGTGCGCGAGCCAACCACCCCTGGCTGTATTCGGCCTTCGCCTCATCCAGCCTGTCCCCTCCTAAAAACCTATCGTTAGGACACATCTTTATAAAAATGCGGTTGCGCCGTTAGGTGCTAACTCTTTGTAGCAAAATAAACCAAAAAACATGTGATGCGCCGTAGGTGCTGACCACTATCGCGAGTTTGGTTAGCACCTACGGCGCATAAACCCATATTTATTCCGTTTGCTACAAAGAGTTAGCCCCTCTGGGGCAGACCATATTATGCAAAAAATACTTGTGTCCTAACGGTAGCTCCTAAAAACAGGAGGGGAGTGTGTGGCGCAGCACTCATTTCCAAATTACGAGTAACTTTTGTTACTAAAAAAATCAAAAGAAAGAAAAAAATTGAGTAGCTCCGGTTTACTCGTGAACAGCAGGTAACACACTCCCCTCCTGTTTTTTTGCAAATCCCGATTCTTTCGGGAAGGAGGGGATCATGAATGAGGCGTTTCTGCCTCATTCAGGCGGGGTGGTTGGCTCGCGAACAGCAGGAAATGCCCTACGCCAAATGCAATTGTTTTCTTGCTCTCACAAGGTCATAGTTTAGCTGTACGCGCAGCCAGTACCCGGCGTCAATACCAAAGACCTGTTCCAGTTTGATGGCCAGCAAAGCGCTCACATTTCTTTTCTCGCTCATCAACTCAGAGAGATGTTGGGGCCTGATACCCAGATCGTGGGCTACATCCTGTTTTTTTAATCCCCGCGCTTCAATTTCCATTTCAACAAGATACCCTGGATGTAACGGATGCTCTGAGTTCGTGATTTCCTGGCCATCCTGGCCTACTGCTTTATAATTATTATTAAACATTTTTTGTTTTTTTGTCCGGTACATAATCTCATTCATAATGCTTGCTTAACTCTAAAATAAGGATTTCAATTTGACCATTCTTAACTTCTTTAAAAATAATTCTGTATTGGATATTGGCTCTTATAGAATAACAACCTTTAAACGCACTGCTCTTCAACTTTTCTAAATTAAACCCTCTGAACCTGGCTATTTCGCCCAGATCGTTTGCCAATAATAATGCGTCTATTCCCTTGCGGTAACGTTCTATCACTTCCCTGGAGTATTGCTGTTTCCCCAGATATTTGAGGGGCGTTTTATACAATTCTTCCAGGATACTGTCATTAAACGAAATTTTCATTTACCTGTCATTTTTTAGAAATACCCATTTCACAGTATTATTTCAGTCATGTTCTACGACTTCTTTTTTTACCAAAGTTAGGTAAGTTTTTTTATCCGAACCGGAATAGTTCTTTTGACATAAATTCTGAATGAGGAGTTACTGCCTCATTCAGGTGGGGGTGGTTGACTCGCGCACGGCAGGTAACACACCGCCCTCCAGCACGCCCAGTTGCTTGCTTATGCTCTCGTGGTGTATGCGTTCGTATAGCTCCACTATAAACTCTTTTGATAGCAGGCGCGCTTGTGCCTGTGTGCCCCTGGTCTCCACAATCTCGCGCCACCGCCCCGGCTGAAAGGCGGTCATGTTGCAGGCTCTTTTCACATCACCCATCTGCGTGCTTAGTTCCATGCGGCGTGCCAGCAGGTCTATTATTTCCGCGTCCAGGCTGTCCATCAGTTGGCGCAGGTATTCCAGTTGCATCAGGCCGGTCATGTCGCTGGTAAACTCTTCGCGCACCACCAGGCCCGCCAGCAATTGTTGTAGCTGCTGTGGCGTTATCTGCTGCGCGGCGTCGCTCCATGCGTTTTCGGGGTTCGGGTGTGTTTCTATCATCAGGCCGTCAAAGTGCATATCCATAGCCTTCTGGCTCACCTCTGCTATGCGGCCGCGGTCGCCGGTTATGTGGCTGGGGTCGCAGATCATGGTTAGTTCGGGCCTGCGCCTTTTCAGTTCTATGGGTATAGGCCAGTTGGGCTGGTTGCGGTAGCCAGCCACGCCTTTGTAGCCCGTAAAGCCCCGGTGTATAGCGGCCACTTCGGCAGCCACTGCCTGCTCAAACCGCTCTATGGCGCCCTGCCACAGGTCCACATCCGTATTCACGGGGTTCTTTACCATTACGGGTATGGGTACGCCCTTCAGCGCATCGGCCAGGCGCTGCACCTGGAAGGGGTTTACCGTAGTGCGCGCGCCTATCCACAGCGCGTCTATACCATGCCGCAGCGCCAGTTCTATATGGGCAGGCTCCGCTACCTCTATGGTAACGGGCAGCTTGTACAGCCGTTTCACCTCCTGCAGCCAGCCCAGTGCCACGGCGCCATTCCCTTCAAACGATCCCGGCCTTGTGCGCGACTTCCACACCCCCGCCCTGAATAGCTGGATACCCATGCCGCTCAATGCAGCCGCAGTTTCCAGCGCCTGTTCTCTGGTTTCCGCGCTGCATGGCCCCGCTATCACAAACGGTTTTGCTGTTTTGAAAAAAGACATGCTGCAAAGGTAATGACTTGATTAATGTGGAAATGCGAAAATGTGGAAATGTGATTGAATGTGGAAATGGCAACATTAATGGCTGGATTGCTGAATGGCTCAATGGCTGAATGAATGTGGAAATGCGGAAATAATGTGAAAATGTGGGGATGGTGCAAAATTAATGGCTGGATTACTGAATGGCTCAATGGCTGAATGAATGTGGAAATGCGGAAATGTGGGAATGTGAAAATGGCTCAATTACTGAATGGCTTAATGGCTGAATTTTTTTGTAACGCATTATTTTACACAAGGGACATCGAAGCCGTCATTTCGCAGCGAAGCCCCGATTTTTGCATCGGGGCAAAGCGGAGAAATCTCCCGAGCATTTGCAAGTACACCAATCAAGGAACTGCCGCAATAAAAAATACAGTTAGCTATTTGCTGCCGCAATAGGGATGAGTTCACCAATCAACTAATTGCTAATGTTGAGGAGATTTCTCCACTACGTTACATTCCGGTGAAAAACCGGAACGTAACTTCGTTGCGAAATGACGTCTTTATTGGGCTTTTCCTTTATTATTGAATCACCACAAACAAAAACACGAGTGATCCCGAAGACCACTCGTGCCAGATATTAATAAACGCCTGTCTTTACCGGTCATGTTCCGGCGGAAACCTTAACCCATGGCATTCCATTATCTTCAGGCCATGCTTGTTTATGTATTCATAGCATGGCGGGTCTTGCAACATTATATAGGATGTGTTTTTTGGCCATGCGGGTACTGCATTTGCGGGCATTTGCGGGTCAACACGGCAATAATTAAGGTCTGCGCGGCAAAAGGTCTGGCGGTCGGGCAGATAACCGGAATAGGCATTTTCCCTTTCTACCCTTATGCCGCCGGTTGCGGTTTCTTCATCCGTCTGCTGGCTGGCCGGTTTCGGATTTACCGCAACGCCAACGGGTTCTTTTTCCGGGGGAAAATATATGCCGGGGCAGTTCACTATATACAAGCCATCATGCCTTTTATACATGGTGCAGGGGGTATCGGTTACCACCGTGTAAGGGCCGTCGAACGCAGGTCTTACCGGTATTGGTTTTGCGTCTGCTTTCAATGGCGGGTGGTCTTTTGTAGAATACTGGAATTCATATTGTGCGTTGCTGCTTACTGCGGCGAGGCACAAGAGCGAGATCAATACGGTCGTTTTCATAAAATCTGTTTTTAATGGTTCGTTTATCATCTGTCATTAGAACAATAAATGAAATCCGTGCCACGCAGTGTTAAAGAAACCTAAAAAAACGAGCGGGAATATTGATTCTCGCAGAGGCGCAAAGGCGCGGTTTCCTTGTGGCGTTTTTAAGACCGCAAAACACTCAATTATTAATTGATCGGGATAAAACAGTGTATTATGAACGCTATGATTTAGCAACATCAAGCGGGAGTTTGCATTACCTGCCTTGCGCGAGTATCGCCAAGTCTCGCCAAGGGCGAAGACCCGGCGAGGACGCGAATTGATGTTTCCTGCCTGGCGCAAGTATCGCCGGGTCCCGCGAAGGGGCGGAGACCCCGGCGAGGACGCGAAAACAGGACATTAATCATTAACAATTAATCATTAACCATTTTCCCTATTAACCTTTTACCCTTTTAACCAATTAACCTTTTACCTTTGCCTTAATGCAAATAAGACCATCAGCCGCCGAACTTAAAAAGGGAGGGGTAATACTCGTGGACAAACCCTACAAATGGACTTCATTCGATGCGGTGCATCATATAAAAATATCGCTGCGTGCCAAAATAGGGCATTGTGGTACGCTGGACCCGCTGGCCACAGGGCTGCTCATCTGCTGCACCGGGGAGATGACTAAGCAGATCTCTGGCTACCAGCAGTTGCCCAAAGAATATACAGGCGTGTTCCGCCTCGGCGCCATCACTGCCACTTACGACCTGGAAAGCGAACCTACAGAAAACAAACCATTTGAGCAGGTAACGGAGCAGCACATACATGAAGCAGCCGGAAAGCTCACCGGCAATATAATGCAGGTGCCGCCCATACACTCAGCCATAAAAAAAGATGGCAAACGCTCTTACGACCTTGCCCGTGCCGGCAAGGAAGTAGTATTGGAGGCAAGGCCGGTGATAATAAGTGAATTTGAGATAACAGGCATTGAGTTGCCTGATGTTCGCTTCCGGGTGGTATGCAGCACAGGTACTTATATCCGCTCCCTTGCCCACGACTTCGGCCAGTTGCTTGGCTGCGGCGCATACCTGTCTGAATTAAGGCGAACCAAAATCGGCAACTTCGATGTGAAAGACGCGCTGACCCCGCTGCAATGGAAAGACCTGTGGAAACCGCCGGTTGTTATCCCTGATAAGTAATGTCAATGATATATCAAAATACGGCGCACGAAAAGTCTCTCCCCGCCACGGCGGGGCAAAGGCGCAGTTTCCTGTGTAATGTTTTAAAGTCCGCAAAGGTAGATCCAATACAGATTCTTGATGTTTAAAGCGTATAAATTTGTGGATCAGATTATATAGGTTTGCGGGCTTACCTATCACAATTTATCTGTTTCCGGTAATGCTTTGCGTCTCTGCGCCTCTGCGAGAAAATTTTTACCTTTTCCGGGAAAAAATTGCTATTTTTGTTGTCGGTTTTAACTGCTTTTTATGGCCCGGTTTTGGTCACTTATTTTTTAAAATAATTCACCAAACCCGTCCTAATGATATGTTATCGGGTTCCTAAGTAGCCGTTAAACCGATTTTTAGATTTGTTGAAAGATGAAAAAATATCGTATCCTTGTGTGCTAATATAGTATCGTATGCAATTTAAGAATCATCAATCACCCATTGAAAGGATCAATTCCTTTACAATAAAAGTGGAAGACCTGATCAGGGAAATTGTCATCCAGAATGATATTCCTTACTACAGGATCGAATCAATGGTAGAGCACCACACCCACGCCGGCGCTGAAGAGACTTACGTTCCTGTGATTCGTATTATTACCTATTTTGAAGACACTGTGAACAAGGTTTCTCATGTACTCCACGAAGAATTTGACGTGGACATTGAAAAATCCGTTAATAAAAAAAGGCTCCGCATCGAAACATTCTCTTACAAACATATCAATTACAGCGCGGCGTTAAAGATGAACCGCCGCGAGCTTACGGAATATAAAAGATTAGGGGGCAAAAAATTCGAGATACAGATCAGTTCCATGTTGCAGGATGCGTGGTCGGGTATAGAAAAAGAACTTGGCTATGACACCGGCGCTATTCCCGATGAAGCAAAAAGGGATTTTTACCGCGTAGGCGCCCTGCTGGAAATGGCCGATATTGAGTTTCTGAAAATAAGAAGCGAGATCACCAAAAAATATCCGAACCTTAACCAGGCCAATATAAGGAAACATGAAGCCGCAAGAGAAGAGGAACCTATAGAAAACCTTGCTGACGCCAATACCTTTATAGAACATCTGCAGGCAGTGGCACAGGTGGCAGCCCCCGCTCCGCAACCCGAAGTGCAAGAACCCGTAATGCAACAACCGGTATATGCACCGCAGGTATCTTCGGAACCCGAACCTTTTGTAGAATATGTAGCGCCCGTGCAACAACCTGTTTATACACCCCCTGTAGCACCAGAGCCGGAAACTATTATATATGCCGCTCCGCAGGCGCAACAACCTGTTTATACACCCCCTGTAACGCCAGAGCCGGAAACTATTATATATGCCGCTCCGCAGGCGCAACAACCTGTTTATACACCCCCTGTTGCCCCGCAGCCCGAACCAATACAGGTTGTACCGCAAATACACCAGCCAGTATTTTCACAACCTATAGCTCCACAACCGGAACCTATACAAGCCGCCCCGCAGGTAGTGGAGCAGCCGGTATATGCCGCGCCGGTAACGCCTCCACCGGTAATGCAACAGCCGGTAGCGGCAATGCAGCCGCTGCAGAACGCGCTTAATAATATTGCCGCTAACAACCCTATAGCGCCGCAACGAGCCATGCCGGCCACCGGCCCGGTCGGTATTGCGCCTAAACCAATTGCAGTACCGCACATTGTAGGTACCGCCGATATGAGCCTTGATAGCCTGAAAGCGCTTGCCGAAAGCATCAATCACATAGAACCTAAAATTGAAGTAGCTCCCCAGGCGCCTGCGCCAATACCACAACCGCAACCACAACCACAACCGGTTGCACAGCAGCAGCCGCAACCACAGCCGGTAGCTTATGTACCACCGTTGGTTACCGAACTGCCAAAAACAGTTCCGGTGCAGGAAGTTGCTCCGTTTATTGAAAAAATTGCCGCCACTCCCCCGCCCATACAACAGCCGTCTATGGCTGATAACAGGGTAAATAATGCCGGTAGCAATGGTAATGGTATTGAAGCAAAAGCTAACGAAATAATCCGCGAGAATGGCACTGAAAAAACGGTTCCGTTCTACGAAGAACTGCCAAAGGCCGCTAAAGCCATGCAACTGGACGAAAACGCCCAGATGACAGATATTACTTTGAGAGAGTACGTAAAGAACAGCAAGCTGCTGAAAGAAGTGGACCAGATGATAGCAGAGCGGGCGGGCGCAAAAATAAACGCCGATATTGATATAGAAGGCGATGTGGAACGCCTCCGCTTCCTGAAGGTATATACCCTGAAGCAACTGCACGACCGCATTTCTGATAATAAGAATGACATAGTGGCTTTTGCCGAAAAATGGATAGGCAAAGACAATGGCGGTTCTTTCGATTCGGGTATCTGCCTGTTTTATCTCGAATACCTGCTGGTAGGCAAAAGGAACGATCCTGCATTCGCTGTTGAGTATGTAGTGAAATTCATATCAGACAACGATTACAGTGCGCGTTACATTATCCCTACCTACAACTCTATACATAATGTAGAGGCTCCCAATTTTTCGCACCTGACTTTAAAGGCGTAAGGATAAGACTTTAGCAAGAAACAGTTTCCTCTTCAAGGTTTGGAGGGTTCTTTCTCCTGCCTTTTCTTATCTATAATTTACTCTATTCAGTTTTAGGCAGAAGTATGCATCTTCTAAAAAATGATTATTTTTACAAAGGAAATAATATCAAATGCCGGAGATAGCAAGATTTTATGGGTTAATTATCAAGATGTTTTACAGAGACCATCTTCCTCCTCATTTTCATGTTGAATACCAGGATTTTGAAGGTGTTTTTGAAATAAGCACTATGGAAATGATAGAAGGGGAATTACCCTCAAGAGCAAAAATACTTGCAGTTGAATGGGCTTTAATTCATCGTAAAGAGTTGGAAGATAACTGGGAAAGAAGAACCAAAGGAGAAACTATAAAACATATTGAACCACTACCATAATAATGCTTGTAAGAATTGAACATATTGAACCCCACCCCGATTTTTCCATTGACATCACATTTAGCGATGGAATTAAAAAGCATGTCCTTTTCAAGCCATTTATTGGAAATGACCAGTTAAGTCGCCCGTTGAATGATTATACTTATTTCAGTAAGGTTAGTGTATATGAAAATGGAAGGGGTATATACTGGCCTAATGATTTTGATTTCTGCCCGGATTATTTACATGATTTTGTTCAATAAGCCCTTGCTCAAACTTTTGGGTTTAGCACTTTGCATTTTTTGCAGCAATTCTTCTTCCATTTTTTTTATCCTGCTTTTCCTTGTCTCATCTTTTTTAGCGCCGGTAATAGCGGCATGGTATTCTCTTTTTGTGGTAAAGGAAAGAGTATTGAAAAATGCCGACATTCCTTTATGCTGCTCTAAAACTGCAACACCGTCAGCCGGTAGCTGCACGGTTCGTTTCACAAAATCTATACCTTCTACTTTTCTTTCCACCATAGGTAGATCGCAATCCGAAGGCTTTTTGCGGGGTGCGTTTGTAACCCGCAATCCGGTCCAGTCATCGTCAATAGATACAGACGTTTGCCCGCGGTAGCCGGAGTTAAAAACAATGTCCCATGCCTGCATCTGTATAAGGTCTGATGCAATAGCACCGGTCTTTTTGGGATAGCATATCCAGAAAAGCGTATCATGCCCCACATATCCGTCAATCACCGGCAGGTAATGTTGTAGCTCCATGCTGTTTGCTGCAAAAAGCATAAGCTGGCCAACTGGTTTCTGCTTGCCTGGCTTTTGCTTTATTTCTATACCTCCGAAAAGGTGCAGGCAGCCATCCGGTGCATTTACCAGCCATAACGGTAGTTCCGTATTTATCCTGAGTTTTTTAAGAAGCTCCATATTAGATCAGATATTTAGCGAAGTTTTTTCAGCCTGCTTACCGCCTCGTTGAGCGTTTCTTCTTTTTTAGCAAAGCAGAAGCGCACTAATTTATCATCCTTTTTATTTTTGTAAAAAGGGCTAAGCGGTATAGTTGCTACCCCATATTCTTTAGTCAGCCATTGCGCAAATTCCATGTCCGGCATATCACTTATCTGCCCATACCCCACAAGCTGGAAATAGCTGCCATTAGCCGGCTCAAAAACGGTGAAGGGCGTATCCTTCAGCAAAGAAAGAAAATGATCCCGCTTTTGTTGCATAACGGTATGCACCGGCGCAGCCGAATCATTATTCAGGTGCATAGCCAGCGCATACTGCCCCGGAGTATTCACGGTAAAAGATACAAACTGGTGTATGCGCCGGAATGCCTGTGTAAAAGAAGGAGGAGCTATACAGTAGCCTATCTTCCAGCCCGTATTATTAAATACTTTGCCAAAAGAATACAATGCAAAACTGCGTTGCCTTAGTTCGGGATGTTCCAGCACACTGTAATGCTGCAAACCGTCAAATACCAGTTGCTCATACACCTCGTCCGATAGTATGATGATGTTTGTGTCTCTTACCAGGTCAGCCAGTTGGTTCCAGTCCTCCTTAGTCCATATAGCTCCTGTCGGGTTGTGGGGTGTGTTTATAATAACAGCCTTTGTTCGGGGAGTGATGGCTTCTTTTATCTTATTCCAGTCCACTTCAAAACCAGGCGCAGATAATGCAATGGGTACTGCTATTGCCCCGTTCATTTCTATATTGGGGATATAGCTGTCATAGGCAGGCTCCAGCACGATCACCTCGTCACCTGCCTGTAAAATGGCTGTAAAGGCAGTATAGATAGCATAGGTGGCGCCGGGGGTGATGGTAATTTCATTATCAGCGTCTATATCCAGGCCATAGCGTCTTTTAAAGTTAATGGCTATTGCCTGCCGCAGCGCCGGCAGCCCGGCCATAGGCGCGTATTGGTTGTGGCCATCGTGCGCAGCCTCGCCCAGCAAACGCGAAAGCTGCTCATCAATATGAAAATCGGGAAACCCCTGAGAGAGGTTTATAGCGTTGTATTGCTGCGCCAGTGCGCTCATCACCGTAAAAATAGTAGTGCCGGTGGCGGAGTGTTTGTTCGGGAACTGCTGAAAGGGTTTTCCGATATTTTCCAAGATTGAATATTTAAAAAGTTAGAAAAGTTCCCAAACTAAAAATCTGGAATAAATCATTCCACTATCATAATTTCAAATGTAATCTCAAAGCATCTTCAATCAGGTTCATGTAGTTATGGGGTAAACTGCCTATTGATTTTACGAGACGGCTTTTGTCAAGAGTGCGTATCTGGTCCGCTTTTACCTTAGAGTCTTTTGGTAAGTTGGCAACACCTTTTGGTAATAATACCTCAAATGAAAAAACCCTTAGTGTATTTGATGTTACAGGTAATACCGAAACTACATTATTATTATCGTTGTTGGTATCATTAGATACAATGACAACAGGCCTGGTCTTACGTATTTCGCTACCTATTGCCGGATCAAGATTTGCCAGCCAAATATCTCCTCTGCTAATACTCATCATCCCATCCCTCCATATCTGTATGTGCGAAATCAAGGATCAACTTTGAATTTTCCTTTTTAGAAAGGCGGTATTCATCGGCAAGAGATAAAGGTTTATCAATTTCATTAATTTTCAAACGAAGTAATTCAAGGATAAAATGCTCCGCATTTCCGGTTATTGATTGCATTTTGTTTGCGAGATCATCAGGGATATGAAGCTGAATAGTGGTCATTTTACAAAATTAAGAGATAATAATCAATTCCTTTTCTACAAAAATACTATGAAAAATTATAAAAGACTAAAACCGGCGATTTTGGCTACCAAGATAGCCCAAGCAATAATTCGTAAATGAATTGGGAACATTGTGCTTGCAGTTTATTATGCCCCTTCATAGAGTAAAAACCAAATGAAATTTTGCAAGTAACTTTTTTTGTAAGTAGATTTGATTGATAATTGGCAATATAAAAACCTATGAAAAAATTATTTTGTCTCAAAAACCTTAGTCTCTTCTGTCTTTCCGCATCTCTCCTTTTATCCATACAAGTATCGGGGCAAACAAGTATAAATAAATTATTGGCTGATTTGCAGAAAGCTGAAAATGATTCCCTGAAGGTAATTGACTATAATAGAATCTTCCTGTATTACCAGTATTCCAACCCCGATTCTGATATATACTATATGAAACAGGGCCTTTCTCTTTTTACCACGCATAAATATAAAGAAGGCATGGCCCAAACGCTTGCAAATCTGGGTGGCCTGTATTCTAACCTGAGCATGCTTGATATTGCCAAAAGAACCGGAGATGATGCACTGAAGATATATATGGAAATGAACGACAAAAGAGGAATTGCCAATGCACAGGATATTTTAGGAGTTATTGAAGGAAGGAAAAGCAATTATTCTGAAGCCACCGATCACTTTTTCATCGCTCTGAAAATTTATGAAGAAATAAATGATACAGACGCTATTACCGATACCTATATAAAGCTTGGCGCTGCAAATGAAAATACCAATAATCATGATAAAGCGCTGGATTATTATTCCAGAGGATTGAACCTGGTTAATAACAAGCCGGTCAGCGACGTCACAATCTTTCTCAATAATAATATTGGCGCCGTTTATGTGTCAAAAATGGATTACCCGAATGGAATGAAATATCTTGAAAAAGCTTTGGAGGAAAGCGACAGTCCGGCATACGTGCAAATTCACATTTTACCTCTTGAGAACCTGGGAGACCTGTATTGTAAAATGGGAGATACTGCTAAAGCCTTAAATTATTGCCAACAGGCTTTAGCAATTGCAATAAAAGAAAATTTACCAGAAGATAAGGCCAATATATTAATAACTATTGCCGACCTAAAACAAAAAAGTGATCCGGGCAAAGCGCTGGAACTGCTGGATAGCGCATTTTTAACTGCAAAAAATATAGGCGCTAAAAGCGTACAAACAGAGGTGTTAAAGAGCATGATCGCTATTTATAAAGAGAAAGGAAATTATAAAGAGGCCTTTTCCCTGCTTGAAGAGCAGAAGAATTTAACGGACAGTATTTTAAACATTGATAAAGCGCGCACCATTGCCAACCTTGAAACGCTATATGACCTGGATAAATTAAATTCCAAAGTGCAGCATCTTCAATTATCTGAGCAAAAAGAACAACAAAAGAAGAATGCTATTGCAATTATAGCCATACTGCTTTCCTTATTTCTATTTATCCTTGTTTTCTTTTTATGGAAAACCAAACTCCTTAATACAGAACTTTACAACCGGGAAGTGAAGCTGAATAAAGCCAGTATGATAAAGAATAAACTGATTTCCATTATTGCCCACGATCTTATTGGTTCCATACGTTTTATGCCCCTGGCTTTGGGGCTTTGCAAAGACAATGCAATTCCAGCCGAAGAAAAAAACACACTTTTAAGCCAGGTGGAACTGAATGCTGTTGCTTCATTTGAAACCCTCCAGAATATGCTGGATTGGGGGAAGGCACAAATACAGGGAATCGTACTGAACCAATCTGAATTCAATGTAAATGAAACAGCGGCAGACGTACTGCGGTTTATTAATATAGCAGCAGCCAATAAGCTGATAACGGTCAAAAACAATATTGCTCCTGGGGTAATGGTATATGCCGACGCCAATCATTTTAAATTTATTATCCGCAACCTGCTTTCCAATGCTATAAAATATACCAGGAAACAAGGAGTGGTGGAAATTAATGCAACAAAATCTGCCGATGCGTCCTTCGTCACATTTTCTATAAAAGATAATGGCGTTGGCATCAGCGATGACATAATGCCTCAGCTTTTCGAGCCATTTGGAAGCAGCATAGCCGGAACCGACAATGAAAAAGGCAATGGCATCGGGCTTAATCTATGTAAAGAATTTGTAGTTGAAAACGGTGGTAAAATATGGGTGGAAAGCGAGCAAAATAAAGGCTCAGTTTTCTATTTCTCACTTAAAACGCAGAAGTAACTTTGTCATTCATTTCTATCAGGGTGGTCATTCGTACTCAGAATATGCACAGAAGCCATTTCAATCAGTTGGGGAATATTGGATGAACCTGTTTTTTCAAAAATCCTTTTCTTAAAAGTTGAAACCGTGCTATCGCCCAGGTTCAGCATCCTGGCTATATCATTTGTTTTATGCCCGTTTAATAAATAGTTCATTATTTCCAACTCCCTCGGAGATAGTGATGAAAACGGATTATTGCCGGAAGTATCTTTATTTTCAGTCAGTGGCCTTTCATCATTCAGGAACCTTGTGATGTAACTTATGGTCTCTTCTTCATTAGAAGATTTGTTGAGATAGTAATGGATATTATACTGCCGGAATGCTTCTGAATATATTTCGCCCAACTGCATGGAAAAGATCATAATTTTTATGCCGGGGTATAATTTCTTAATCACAGGTACAATTTCAAGAGAGGTGCCGTCCGGGAAAACCACATCTAAGATAAGATGGGTGCATTGTCCGTGTTTTAACTTACTCATTACTTCACTGCAGCTACCTGCTTCGTCAACATTTTTTAAAGATAGCCTGCTCATCAATAATAGCTTTATTCCCTTCCGTATCATAGCGTGATCATCGGCAATAACAACATTTGGCGTCATATAAAATATTATTAATTAATCATAGTGGTTTTTCCGTATTAATAAAACTACCAGCTAATTGGTAATAAAAATATTAAAAAAAAAATACAAATCATCGAAATTTTTCTACAAACAAAGATAAAATTGAATGTTAAACTTGCAATATGACTATAAATGAATAAGAATAAATAATCCTGTAAAAATAAATTAATTACCTCAAAATCCCTAAATATATGCTGATAATTAGTGTCATCGGTATTATCCGGTATCTGTCCCAAAGAATTAAATCACTACTGCCTGAGGAGGTTCCTGTATATGATTTTACCGGATGCACTCCCGCTTCCCATACAGGTATTATTAAGTTACGTGAATCATTTTCAGAACATTTGAATTGATAGAATTGAATAATTAGGATGGTCACACGCCCATAAAAGAAAACTATTTTCCCAACACCATAATTAAACAAAATCAGAAAAAAAATCTAAAAAAAATTCATCTCACATTATTTATTGAACAAGTTCAATGGTTTTGTGGTTTACCCAAAAGTATATTTGCAGTATTACAGATAAAATCTATAAATCTAACTAAATACTTATAATTTCTGAAAGAATAGATTTTTCACTTATAAAATAAGTAAATAGTAATCTGGAATTGGAATGAACAAGATTGCATAAACCTTAAAATGGAGTTATTAAAACAAAATATAGCTAAAAATGTAAACTTGTCTGACGATGAATGGCAACATTTTCTTCGACCTTTTAAATTGAAAGAAGTTAAAAAAAAGGAGTTCTTATTAAAACAAGGTGAGGTTTGCAGATTTGAAGCCTTTGTGAATAAGGGGTGTCTAAGGGTATTCTATATTGACAAGAACGGGTTTGAGCATGTTTTGTATTTTGCGGTGGAAGGCTGGTGGGTGGGCGATATTGATAGTTTTACAAATCAAGTTCCGGCACAGCTTTTTATTGAGGCGCTGGAAAATTGTGAGTTGCTAATGGTAGGCAAAGAAGATAAAGAAGCACTTTATGAAACGCTTCCTATAGTAGAAAGACTTTTCCGTATCATGAGTCAGAAAAGAGTTATAGCATTCCAGCAAAGAATAATTGACACCCAAAGTAAAACAGCCGAAGAGCGCTATAATGACTTTATCACAAAATACCCGCAGATCGTTCAAAGGATAACTAATCTGCAACTTGCTGCTTACTTGGGAATTTCTCATGAATTTTTAAGTAAGATCAGAAAAAAGAGATCTCAAAAAAATATTTAACCCGTGCGTAATTTATTGTACAAGTTCAACGGTTTTGTGCATTACCTAAAAATAAATTTGCAGTATTACAGATAAAATCTATCACTCTAATCAAAGACCTATAACTGCTCTATATGAAAAAGATCGTTTTTGTAGTATTTTTTCTGGCTGCTGCGTTCCTCAAGCTCAAAGCGCAGATTCTACCCGCTGAAGGCAGCAGTTTAAATTACAGGCTTATAGGTTTTACCTTCCCGGCACAGCCGCAGATAAGTGATTATAAAATTGAAATTGCGGAAGGTAACTTTAATGAGCGATCTTCTTTTGAAAAAAATATTACAAAAAAGGAGAACTGCAAAACCAACAAAATTATCATAGAGGTTCCTTCTTTCGGCAAAGACTATACCTGGCGCGTTGTATATAAAGGCAGTACCCCGGCAATGAACAACGACCTGCATCATTTCAGTACCAGGATCATCCCGGATGATGTTTTCCGGTTGAGGATATTAAAGAACGCCGGTAAATTTAATGATGCTTATGTATTTGTGGACGGGAATAATGCCATGTATGATATGAATGGGAAGCCGGTATGGTTTCCCTGCATTAAAGGAACAGAAATGCTTCTGCCGGGAACAGCACGAGACATGAAATTATCTCCCCGTGGCACGATTACATTTGTGATGGGCGACCAGGCGTTGGAGATCAATTACAACGGGGATATTTTATGGAAGGGGCCAAACGACGGAGCAGTAAGCGGTGATAGCCGGGAACATTACCATCATGAATTTACGCGCCTTAAAAACGGCCATTATATGGTGCTGGGAAGTGAACCGGCTTTGTGCAAATTACCTGATTCCACAGATCCCGATCTGCACATTGTCAATGATGACAAAAGTAAACCGGAAAACAAAAACACCACTTACCAAAAAATAGCCCTCGGCACAGTAATTGAATATGATGATGCAGGAAATGTAGTATGGTCGTGGAAATCTTCCAGTTACTTTATAGGGTCAGATATGGATTATTACAGAAGCCCAAACCCGAATGATAGGTATAACGTTGATGTGCATGAAAATGCGTTTTTCTTTGACGAGGAAGCTAAAGTCATATACATAAGTTTCAAAAACCTGAACCGGATAATTAAAGTAAAATATCCCGAAGGAATTGTACTGGCTACTTATGGCCAAATATACAAGCAGGATGAACCGGAATCAGAAAATGATTTGTTTTGCGGCCAGCATAGCTGCTTCCGCTCTCAAAGCGGGTCTTTATTGGTGTATGACAACAATTCCTGCAACCCCACCGGCCTTCCACAGATAGTAGCCCTGCAGGAACCTGCTGCTCCAAAGGAAGGATTGAAAAAAATATGGAAATACCAATGCACAACCGGAGACAGCATGGGCAACTCTGATTTAAAGAATAACTGGACAACTGGTGGCAATATTATTGAATTGCCCGACAGTTCATTATTTGCCTGTATGGGCGGCAATTACAGCAAGGTATTTATAGTGAACCGGGATAAGGAGGTACTATGGAGTGCGTTGCCGGAAAGAATATCAATTGACAAAAAGTGGATACCAAATCCCGGATACAGAGCGAGTATCATTACTAACCATAAGGCGCTTGAAGCACTGATATGGAATGAAGAATTGAAAGAATAGATTCTATAACTCTAACCAAACACCTATAATTTCTCTTTATGAAAAAGATCGTTTCTGCAATCTGTTTTATGGCTGTGGCTTCACTCCGGCTCAATGCTCAAATTCTGCCGGCAGAAGGCAGCAGTTTAAATTACCGGCTGATCGGTTTTTCTTTCCCGGCCCAGCCGCAGATAAGTGATTACAAAATTGAGATTGCTGAAGGCAACTATACTACACCATCTTCTTTTAAGAAGAACATTATCAAAAAGGAGGATTGCAAAACCAATAGAATAATAATGGAGGTGCCTTCTTTCGGCACAGAATATACCTGGCGCGTAGTATATAAAGGCAGCTCCCGCGCAACGAACAATGGCCTGCACCACTTTAATACCAAAACTGTTCCAGGTGAAGATCTTGGCGCATGCCGCCTCAGGGTTTTAAAGAACGCCAAGGTATTTAATGACGCCTATGTATTTGTGGATGATAACAATGCCTTGTATAATATGGCAGGGGAGCCGGTATGGTTTCCATACATTAAAGGATTGGATTTCGTACAGCTACGTGACATGAAACTTTCCCCCAGAGGCACCATCACCTGTCTCATTGGCGACCAGGCTTTTGAGATCAATTACAATGGAGATGTTTTATGGAGGGGGCCAGACAACGGGACCGTTAGTGGCGATAGCCGGGAACATTACCACCACGAGTTTACACGCCTTAAAAACGGCCATTACATGGTATTAGGATGTGAACCGGCTTTGTCCAAATTACCTGATGCTACTGATACAAACATGCACATTATCAATGACAACAAAAGTAAATGGGAAAGCAATAATGCTGCGTATAAGAAAATATCACTGGGCACAGTAATTGAATATGGGGATATGGGGATACGGGCAATGTAGTATGGTCGTGGAAATCTTCCGATTACTTTATCGGGTCAGATGTTGAAAATTACAGGAACCCAAATCAGAATGATAAGTATAACATTGATGTGCATGAAAATGCGTTTTTCTTTGATGAGGATGCAAAGGTCATATATATAAGTTTCAGAAACCTGAACCAGATAATTAAAGTAAAATATCCTGAAGGAAATGTATTGGCTACTTATGGGGAAATATTCAAACCCGGCGAGCCTGGAGAAGGAAATGGTTTGTTTTGCGGCCAGCATTGTTGCCTGCGTTCGCAAAACGGGTCTTTGCTTGTGTATAACAATAATTTCTGTAACCCTGCCTCCACTCCCCAGATCATAACATTTCAGGAACCCACTCCCGGGAATGATGGATTGAAAAAAACATGGGAATATCAATGCACAACAGAAGACGGCAGCGACAAATCGCAATCGAAATATATCTGGCAGGCAGGCGGCAATATTATAGAGTTGCCTGATAGTTCATTATTTGCCTGTATGGGTGGTAGCTACAGCAAGATATTTATAGTGAACAGGGATAAAGAAGAGTTGTGGAGCGCATTGCCGGAAAGATGGTTGCCATTTGAAAAGAAATGGTTCCCAAATGCAGGCTACAGGGCCAGTATCATTACTAACCATAAGGCGTTTGAAGCGCTTATCTGGAATGAAGAATTAAAAGAATAAACACCGGGGGTTACAAAAACTTTTCCCCTTTATTCCGCTTCACTTCCGCTACATATTCTTTTATCTGCTGTTCCCGGTTGCGCTCGCAGATGAGGAGTATATCGGGCGTGTCAACGACTATAAATTTTTCAAGGCCCTGCAGCACCACCAATTTTTCATTCGGCGCCTTTATCATGCACTCGGTAGCGTCTATCACCATTACATTTGATCCTAATACTGCATTGCCGAGGTAATCTTTATTGCAGTTGTCATACGCCGACTCCCATGTACCGAGATCGCACCAGCCAAAGTAAGAAGGTATTACATACACATTCCTCGCTTTCTCCATAATTCCGTAGTCTATAGATATATTGGTGCAATGCGGGTAAAGTTTGGTTATTGCCTCCCGTTCATCGGGTGTATTATAAACATCCTTTGCCTGCGAAAAAACCTCGTGCATTTCCGGCAAAAAATGCTCCAGGGCATCCATGATAGTCTGTACATTCCAGACAAATATTCCTGAGTTCCAGAGAAAATCGCCACTTTTTAAAAAGGTACGCGCAAGTTCCAGGGAGGGTTTTTCGGTGAATGTTTTCACCCGGTACGTTTTATCCATTTCCTGTTCCGGGTCGTATTGTATGTATCCATAGCCGGTATCGGGCCGGGTTGGTTTTATGCCAAGCGTAAGCAACGACCCGTGCAATGATACAAATTCAAGCGCCTCATGCGTGGTACGCTCAAAAGCGTGCTCATCCATTATCAGGTGGTCGGCGGGCGACATAATGATATTTGCCCTTGGGTTCAGCGCCATTATTTTGTGGGCAAAATACGCCGCACATGGCGCTGTGTTTTTCCTTGATGGCTCGCTGATAATATTAGAGTCGCTTATCTCCGGTATCTGCTTTTTAAGCGTACCAATGTATTGCTCGTTGGTTATAAAGTATATATTTTCCTTTGGGCAAATGTGCTTGAAACGGTTGTACGTCCACTGTATAAGCGAACGGCCTGTGCCGAGCAGGTCGAGGAACTGCTTGGGGTAATGCGTGCGGCTTACCGGCCAGAACCTGCTGCCGATACCCCCCGCCATAATAGCTACATAATTGTTTTGAATGTCCATTCGAGGTTAATAAAGTCAAAAAGGTTAAAAAATTAAAAGGGCAAATAGTCAACCCTGATAACCATACAAGCGGATAAAAATAAGATAAAGGCTGTATTTATCATAATAAATACAGCCTTTTCGGAATATTGTAACCCTAATATCATTAATCCGACAAACTATGAAGAGGGTATCTGACTTTTTATTCGGATTCCGCCACCACTTCCTTTACTTCAGGTATCATACGCTTCATCATGCCTTCAATGCCGGTTTTAAGCGTTATCATTGACGACGGGCAACCGGAGCAGGAGCCTTGCAGCATCAGTTTTACTGTGCCGCTTTCAAAACCCCTGAAACTTATGGCCCCGCCATCCATTTCCACTGCGGGTTTCACATAGTTTTCCAGCAATTCTTTTATGCGTACTACCACATCCTCGTCATTGGCGCTGATAACGTAGTCATCTTTTTTTACCACTACCTGGTCTTCATTGATAACAACCTTGCCTTCTTCCAGGTATTCTTTCAGAAACTGCCTTACGGTAGGTATCACATCATCCCAGTTGGTTTCCGCAGTCTTTGATAAGGTCACAAAGTTACTGGCTATAAATACGCTTCTTATAAAAGGGAAAGCAAACAATTCCTTAGCAAGTGGCGATGGCGCAGCGCTTGATTCATCAGGAAAATCAATGCTTTTGCCGGGGTATAAAAGTTTGTTGGCTACAAACTTCATCGTTTCCGGGTTGGGGGTCATTTCGGTATAAATACTCACAATAGTGTTTCCTGTCTTCAGCATTTCAAATAAATTTGGTACAAAAATACTGAAATACGCGCTTTATCCAGATTATTTATACCAATAGACGTAGTAGCTAAATCAATAAAGGTGAAATACCGGGTTTTTGAATTATTTTTGATACATTGCGAAGACTATCTGTTCTTAATAAAGAGTAATCTCAAACCCAATGAAAAAAGCAATAATAGCCGCCGGTATCCTGTTCATTCTATTCATCAGCTCATGTATAGAGGTACGGCCGCACCATCCTTACTACCACCGCAACCACCACCACTACTGGCACCATATATATTAGTCTGAAAAACAAATCTTTTGCCTTTTATGTTATTATTAACATAGCGGGGAACGGTTTTTAAAAGTGATACAGTGATAACATTTTGTATCATCCTTTAAAAATCAGAGATTATGAAAAAGATATTAATGGCGCTGGCAATGACAGGTTTTACTTATTTCAGCGCGGAAGCCCAGACAACACAAAACGAAGTTTGCAGAAGGACCCCACAAAATGGCGTATCCTGCTATAAAACAAAATACGCCGAAAATTTCAAAGTATGCAAGGGCTACTATGGCTATTTTATATGCGGGGAAACACCCAGTTACGCAAACTCTACCCATCCTAAATACCAGGTATATTACAAAACCGCTCCCCAATATGTAATGCAGGATGATTACGTATTGCAAAGTAACAATACGCCCGAAAATAACACACCTGCCACAACCCCTGCCGATATGATCGCTCCTCAATCCCAATCTTATCCAACCTTTGCCATGAGCAATTCCAACACTTATGAAGGGTACTATACCAAGAAAAACTACATAAAGGCTTGCTATGGCGGCGATAATGTTGCTGAAAATAACAGGAACCCCTATCGTGGATGCCCAAGCCCACAGGATGATGGCCCGGCAGTAAACAATGAACGTAATGTAAATGAAAGCGCTCCGTTTGAATTACCACCTATCAGCGGCAGGATACATGACTAAAACCCTAAGTTTAGATATAGACAGAAAAGGACGGCAAAAACCGTCCTTTATTTTTTTATGTTCACACCGCTTATCCAAGTAATCTAATTTGCTACTACGTTACATAATAGCTCCCTTTAGGGCTGGGGTTTGGTTTTATGCTTCAGCGCTTTCTTTTTGCAATATCCATTTGTCCTCGTTACAATGGGTAATGGAAACATCAAGATTGTAACGGGTTTTTAAATATCCCGCCAGTTGGTTTGCCGCATATACCGAACGGTGCTGGCCGCCGGTGCAGCCGAATGATACACTTAACTGCTCAAAGCCACGGGCAATATAATCCTCAACATTTATAGACACCAGGCCATAGACATAATTCATAAAATCGGGCATACGGGTTTCGCGCTCTAAGAACTGGCGTACCATTTCGTCGTTGCCGGTAAGGTACTTATACGCCACATACCTGCCGGGGTTAAGAATGCCCCTGCAATCGAATACATAACCGCCGCCATGAGGGCCTGTAGGCTTTGGCATACCCGCTTTGTACGAAAAACTGCTCACCTGAACCACCAGTTTTGGCTTTTCATTGGTTGTAGGGGTAGTGTATCTATCCTGCATATCATGCGAAGATATTTTTTCGAGCAATGACCTTAATTCAGGATAGGCAGGTGTTTGCGGGTGATCAGAAAGGAATATTTCTAAGTTCTTTAAGGCCGGGCCAATGCTGGTAATAAAATGTGCTTTATGTTGCAGCAGGCCACGGAAGCCATAAGAACCCAATACCTGCAATAAGCGCACCAGCACAAACTGCACATAACCCCGCCTGAAGTATATTTCATCCATACGCGGCACATGCAGGTCACTCAGGCTGCTGATATAGCCATTGAGCAGGTCTTCTTTCCATGCGGTTGGCAATTGCGCCCGCGCCTGCCATAGCAGCGATGCAATGTCGTATTGCGGCGGCCCCTGCATACAACCCTGGAAGTCTATAAAGTATATCTTGCCGTCCTGCACCATTATATTCCGGCTCTGGAAGTCGCGGTACATAAGGGTTTGCGGCTGCACTCGCCCCAGGTCTTTACTCAGCAGTTCCATTTCACTGATAAGCCCCGTGCGGTCGTATGGTATGCCTTGCAGGTCGGCGAAATAATACTTGAAGTACAGCAGGTCCGACATTATGGCCTTTTCATCAAACGCCTTTGAAACGAAGCATTGTTTATAATCCGCTTCGCGCCCGGCTATCCACTGCACTTTGGCAAGCTGCGCCAATGCTTTATGGTATAATTTACGCACCGGCTCTGTATAGCCGTCCTTTATCACCAGGTCAAAAAGGGAAGTCCTTCCCAGGTCTTGCTGCAGGTAGGCGCGGCGGTCTTTACTTATCTTATATACCTCCGGCACATTCACCTGGTGCTTACGGAACAGTTCGGTGAAGTAGAAATAAGTAGTATTCTCCGCTACGTTGGTATTGTAAGTGGCTATAGCGGTGGTTTTACCATTGGTGATACGGTAATACCGGCGGTCTGAACCTGAAACGGCAAGCGCTTCAACGGTTTCCGCTTTCTTCTCAAAATGCTCTTCAAATAACTTTTCTAAAATTCCGGTTATCTGTATGATTGATTTATTCGGCGTTATCATGTTTTCCTGGATATTCGTACAAAAATACTTTTCGTTTTGCAACGGCAAAGTTGTTCCATTCCTCCGCATCTATACTGGCGCCCACTATCCCGCAGGTTGGCATATTATCTATGCGGAACTCCGGTGAAAGGTGGTTTACAAATTCCGTAATCCCCGGGTTGTGTGCAATGATGAATACGGTTTTTATCCTATCGCCTACTCCTGAGATCACTTCTTCAAATACGGACGGGCTGCAATGATACAATTTTTCTTCCCATTTAATGGTTTCAATGTCGTAACCCACTGCGTCGGCAATCCTTTTGGCAGTTTGCCTGGTTCTCTTCGCGCTGCTGGATATGATAAGGTCTGGTATCACCCCCAGCTTCTTTAACCGTTCACCCATTATAGGCGCATCATGCTTACCGCGCTCATTCAGCGGCCTGTCAAAATCGCTCTCCAGCGGGTTAGCCCAACTGCTCTTAGCGTGCCGTATAAGTATTAATGTCCGTTGCATTTCAGTCTGAAGTCTAAAGTAGAAAGTCTAAAGTTTGCGGGTTAAAAGTCAATCTATATCCAAAATTACGCGAAGCAAGATAAAGTATACTGAAAAATAAAATTGTTAAATCAATGGTATCAGTTGATAATTATGTTATGCAGCTAAATAGTAGGTTCCCCTTTAGGGGACAGGGGTAAAGTATTTCAACTCCAATTTTTCCCCATCAAATTCTGCGTAGCTGTCATATTGTATCCAGTCGCCGAGATTCACATACAGGCTGTTTTGCGGCAGCGGATACTCAATAGCTATGTGCCTGTGCCCGAAAACAAAATAATCGAAATGCTCCTTGTTCAATGTTTCTAAGCAAAACTGCACCAGCATTTCCTTCTCCGGCCCCAGGAATTTTTTCACGGGCGCATCGGCAGTATGCTTTGGCCCCAGCCTGCTGAACCAGCCAGCCAGCCCAACGCCCGTATCGGGGTGTACACGCCGGTACAGCCATTGCGAAACAGGGCTGCGCAACACCGCTTTCAGTATTTTGTAGCCAGTATCCCCAGGTCCCAGGCCATCGCCATGCGCTATAAAGAACCGTGTGCCGTTTATCTCCCTAACTATCGGTTTATGATGCACAGGTATTCCCAGTTCCTGCTGAAAATAGTCCAGCATCCACAGGTCGTGGTTGCCGGTAAATGCCTCTATGTGCAGGCCGCTATCGCTAAGTTCCGCCAGCTTGCCCATAAACCGGGTATAGCCGCGTGGCACCACATTCTTATATTCAAACCAGGTATCAAAAAGATCGCCGACAAGGTATAGCTGCGCTGCATCGGCCTTTATGGTATCCAACCAGTTGCAGATACGTTTTTCCCGCTCCACACTGGTAGCGCGGTCGGGTATGCCCAAATGAAAATCGGAAGCGAAATAAATTTTTTTACCTTTAGGTAATTCCATGCGGCTATAAGAGTATGGACAAAGTTAGCGGAAATAAGGAATATCGCGGAGCGGCCGATGAATCTCCTCTCCGGTAACAGGATCAATTGGTGACTCTTTCATGTATTGTATCTTTTGCAATTCCTCTGCATCTTTAATTTTAAGCTCTATCGGATCCATTCTACATTCAGAACGGTCAAAATCTTCATAAATTACACTGTCAATTTTTATTTTATCTCCATTTTGTACTGTCAAGAAAATTTTCCTGCTAAGGCTATCCTCAAGTCTTGGACCGTTTTCTTTTGTACCAACGTAGGTCTTATTGAATATTTCTGAGTCTTTTCTTGTTATTGTGATGTTGAAACGTATAATGGGAAAGTTTGCATCACCGTCCCATTCCACAGTTGCTGTTGGAGCTATGGCAAGATAAAGCAATTTTGCCTGAATTTCTCCGCTGGTATTACCAACAAGAGAAAGAGTTGCCGGATATCCACGCACCCTTATGCGGATACTATCAACAAGTTTTATGCCTTTAGTGGTTTTATTTTTTACATAAATCTTAGCATCCCCTTTCCGCGATGGAATAAAAATATAATGGCCTTTGACACCGGCAGCTTCTATTCTACCATTATTGGTGGATAATTTTATCGAACTGTGCGGATACCCTTCAATAGCAACAGTAATATAGTTATACCCAAGGTAAGCTATCATTTCCTTATCAAATTGTACTGCAACCACCTGGCAACTACCAGCAAATGGCAACAATAATAGCAGAAAACAGATGATTATTTTCATCGCTCAATGATTGTTATATAAATGTAATGGTTTTACTGCAAATTTTCCAAATCATCAATAACTTATTTTGTTACAATAAAAATATTGTACTAAATTTGGTAAAATAATCAGCCTATGATCATTAAATTCAACAGTAGTTATCTTGAGCATTTAGCCGGGAATGACAAGATCATAGGTAAACCCAAGTACGATATTGAAGTCGTAATTAAGTACAGGAAAATATTAAAAATATTACAGGCAATGCCGGATACAAGAGGATTAAGAAATATGCGGAGCCTGAATTTTGAATCGTTAAAAGGTGATTTAAAAGGGTATTATTCTGTAAGAGTTGATTATAGATATCGCATGGTATTTACCATTGAAAAAGATTTAATAACCATTTCGGAAATAATAGTAATTGAAGATTTAAATAACCATTACCAATAATAAATTTATGAGGCAGTCAAAAATATTAAGTAAAACGGGAACGCAAATTGAAATTAATGTGCTCCTTCATCCTGGCGAAGTATTGGCAGATGAGTTGGCTGCCCGTGATGAAGTGAGGTCTGCATTTGCTATCAGGATAGGGATGTACCCATCGCATTTCAGCAGTTTATTAAAAGGCAAGAGAGACATATCTGCAAGCATAGCTATAAAGCTGGAACAGGAATTAAATATTCCGGCCGAATTCTGGTTAGGTCTGCAAATGGATTATGATCTTCTTTCTGAACGGCAGAAATTGCAGTTAGCTTAAAGGTGATGAAATAAATTACTCACACCAATTGCTAATTTCATCAAATCACGTTCTGACAATTTTCCCAGTTTGCGTTTCACAAGTTTTGTTTCCAATGTAGCTAATTTGTGAATCCTGATAATAGATGGTTTTAACAGGCCGGAAGATTGCCAATCAGTTAATTTCTATATCAAATTCCATTTCTTTAACTTGGCCGGTAATACGTGCAAGAATAAAATCGGAATCATTCGTGTCTTTCAAAACAACAGCAGGCCGTTGTTTAATACCCATAAGGTCTGTAAAAGGATATTCAATCAATAAAATGTCTCCGAAATTATACATACGGGCCAGGTAATTTATTACAGTTTATCGTATTCAGTATCTAAATCGGTATAGCCAGCGAAATACTGTTTTGTGACCACATCCTGCCAAGAGGCATCATTATCTTTCTTATCATCAATCAATACAATAACCCTTATATCCTGCTCTGCATCTATCTGTCCCTGGTATAATTCAGGTATCTCTATTGTATCGGGAGCATGTAACCTGGTATGAAACTCTACGGCTTTCATTTTTGTGCATTTTACTATACTGCAAGTTAAAGAAAAAACAGTTACGGCAATATCAAAATTAAATTCAGCCATTGAGCCATTACGCATTCCCCCATTATTTCCTAACTTTATCCAATGTCAAGCTCACATGTACGGCCATCAACTGATTTAAGCTCGCAGGAGCGGGAGTATGAAAACACCATACGCCCGCAGACCATAGAAGATTTTTCGGGGCAGCCAAAGCTGATAGAGAACCTGCGCATATTCATAAAGGCGGCCAATATGCGCGGCGAGGCGCTTGACCATATACTTTTTCATGGCCCGCCCGGGCTGGGCAAAACCACCCTTTCCCGCATTGTAGCCAACGAACTGGGAGTAAGCATAAAAGAAACCAGCGGCCCCGTGATAGAAAAACCTGCCGACCTTGCCGGCCTGCTCACCAGCCTCGAAACACGAGATGTACTGTTCATAGACGAGATACACCGGCTAAGCACGGTGGTGGAAGAATACCTGTACAGCGCAATGGAGGATTTCAAGATAGATATAATGATAGATACCGGGCCATCGGCACGGTCCATACAGCTTAATCTAAATGCTTTTACACTGGTGGGAGCTACTACCCGCAGCGGCCTCCTCACGGCTCCGTTACTTTCACGCTTTGGTATAAAATCGCGGTTAGAGTATTATACCGCCGAGGTGTTGCAGCATATAATTGTGCGTGCTGCCGGTGTGCTGGATGTGCGCATCACATCAGACGCCGCGCGGGAGATTGCCGGGCGCAGCCGTGGCACACCGCGTATAGCCAACGGGCTGCTGCGCCGCATGAGGGATTTCGCGCAGGTGCTGGGCAACGGCGTTATAGACCGGGGCATCGTGGAGCATGGCCTCAAAGCGCTCAACGTGGATGAGAGCGGCCTGGACGATATGGACAATAAAATATTGCTGACACTGATTGATAAATTCAAAGGCGGCCCTGCGGGTATCAACAACATTGCCACAGCGGTAAGCGAGGAAGCCGGCACTATTGAAGAGGTCTATGAACCCTTCCTGATACAGGAAGGCTACATAATGCGCACACCACGTGGCAGGGAAGCCACAGAGAAAGCATACAAGCACTTAGGCCGCACAAAGGATGTTGCAAATGGTACGCTGTTTTAACATGCCCGTGGGTGTGTTGAATAGTGTTGCTAATACTTTCTCTGCCTGATATTCTGTTCCTCTACAACCGTAAAATTGTTGTCAAGAGAGATGGACACATCTGATAGTAGTTTGATTAAGAATGTACCCGCAAAATAGGGTTCCCTTCCTTTGTACCGGAAAAAAATTACAGCAGGTGGAGTGAGTACGCCATACCTGAAAATCAATTCACCATAATCCTTGTCAAAAGTTAAGGTGATTCGATCATCCTGCTTTGCGAATTTTATTACAACTTCATCGCTTATACCAGACATTTCTTCTGCTATGCTTTTACATCAAAGCCATTGTCCCTGATTATTTTGATGCTTGGATTTGGGAAATTTTCGTTTGCAAGAAATTTCATCAGGCTGATTTTGACAATGGAAAGAATAATTCCTGCTGTACACATTCTTTGAGATATGAAAAAATTGCCTGCAGATGCACCTGTGACAACTGGGGGTAGCTTTTAAATATCATATCCTCGGTCCAACCATTCGATAGCAATTCTAAAACCACCTCTATAGATATTCTTGTTCCTTTAATTGTTGGTTTGCCAAGTAAAATATCTTTATCAGAAACAATAAAATTTTCCCATCCCATATTTCAAAGTTATTAAAAAAGCAGAAAACTATAAATAAAAAACCTTTCGGCATCCTGCAATTGCTGAATGCTATAAGGATTGCTTTATTAAATATTAAACGGCTGAACTCTTGAAGTCAGCCGTTTAATTCATCATCAGTAAACATTATCAATGCCCACACAACACCAATTTTCACATTTTCACATCACCTCATTTTCACATTCTAAAGGCATTACCACATTATTCCCACATTGTCGCATTATTCCCACATTACCTAATTAAAGTAAGATTCCCATGTTTCTCAAATTCACGCCCTGCACTCGTCAGTGCGCTGATCTCATACACATATACGCCTAATGGTTGTGGTGTTCCTTTATAATTGCCATCCCAGCCTGCGTTTATGTCTGTCGTCTCAAACACCATCACGCCCCAACGGTCGAATATGCGGAAGTATTGCAGCGTGGCTATTCCCTGCACTATGATCTTAAACTCACTGTTCGGCGAGCCGCTGCCGGGGCTAAACGCATTGGGCATTGCCAGCAAGGTCTCATCGTTTACATAAATATTTATCGAATCTTCCGCCTTGCAGCCCCAGCTTGTTTCTCCCTGCACTATGTACTTGGTACTCATTTCAGGCGAAGCTATCGGGTTCGATATATGCGCATCGCTTAAACCCGATGGCGGGAACCATGCAAAGGACGTACAGTTGGTCTGCGGGTTTAACTGGTATGTCTGGCCGGGATAAAGCGTTACCGAATCGCCTAAGTACAGCACTGCTCCAGAAAATACAGTTACCGTTACATGCGCCGTATCTGTGCAGCCATATTGGTTGCTCGCCACTACCGTATAGTGCATATCATTTTCCGCGCGCGATATAACTACCGGGCCGCTCGTGTCGCTCAGGTACAGGCTTGGGAACCAGTGGTAGTAGGCTATCGGGTCGGTGTCAACTGCTGTGAGTATGGCCGAATCGTGCGGGCATAAAGAAACATCAGGGCTGACCGTTACCGACGGTTGCGGGTTCACGGTTATCTTCATGGAGTCCAACCCGCTCATACAGGTGGCTACCGTTTGTGTCATATAGAACCACATTACCGTATCGCTTGCTGTTGGCGGTACCGGGGCTATATATGTTCCTGCTGCATTGGCTGCGCTGGTAGGGTACCATTCTATGCTGTCGCCATAAGCCTGTAGCGGCGGGGCGGCAAAATTCTGGCAATAAGTCAGCCACGGAACTACCGGCGGGGCGGGCGTTTCCCTTATGTTCACCGTATCATTGAACGGCAGCGATGCGCAGCCATTGAGGTACGAAGTAACCTGGTAAACACCTGCGTACTCCGTCTTTACAGGGGTACGATAGACACTCTGGGCTACAGATGAGAACACATACGGCCCTGTCCAGATAAAGGTTGTTCCGGGGTTGCTTATCACCTGTAAAAACAAGGTATCCGCGTTGCCCGAACATACAGGGCTGTTGCTCGTAGCCGTTATTGCAGGCGTTGGGGTTATACTCACCGTAATAATGGTTGAGGAACTGCACATACCCAATGTAGCTGTTACCGTATATAATCCCGTGGCTGAAGGCATCACACCAATTATATATCCAGGGTTCTCGTCTGTTGAAGAAAAACCTGCTGCACCGCTCCAGCTAAAGCTGACACCTGCTGTGGCATCGCCAGATGTAAGTTTCAGCGTATCGCCCTGGCAGATACTTGTATCGGGAGGGCCGGGAGAATTACTGCTTGCTGTAGGAAATGCAGGTGTAGAATCCACAACTACTATAAGGGTAGCCGTATCTGATATACAACCCAAAGGAACGCCCGGATAAAAGTAAGTAGCCGTTACTGAATATACGCCTGTTGCGGGTGTGGTCACTAAGGGTATTGTTGGGTTTTGCAAACCGGACGAAAACAAATTAGGCCCCTCCCATTTATAGATAGATAAGTCGGAACTTGCCGCTGTAAGAGTCAGGGTATTGCCGGAGCATATAGGCGCATCACTGGTCATCACCGGCAGGAAAGGCGTTGAGTCAACGACTACTGTTGTGGTGTTCTGCGAGCTACAGATAAGGCCATCATAAGGAATAGAAGCGGTGACCGTATATATACCAGCGTCTGGTAAATACACAGGTGAAAAGGATGGGTTTTGCAGCGCGGAAGTAAACCCGTTCGCGCCAACCCAGCCATAGCTGACGCCCGGCGTTGCATCGCCCGAAAAAAGCTGCAATACACCCCTCGGAGCGGAACAGACGGGGCTGTTGCTGCTGACAGCGGGTATTGCAGGAGTGGAATCTATAAATACAGCTACAAAGCCGCTATCCTTGCAGCCATTATACAGAGTCGCTACTTTATACAAGCCCTCATCGCCTACTATAGGCGCGGTTATTGAAGGATTTTCAACTGCGGATGAAAATCCATTCGGCCCGCTCCAGGCAAATGTTTCCCCGGCTGCAAAAAGAGACGCGGTAAGCGATAAAGTATTGCCGGTGCCGGAACATACCGGCGAACTGCTGGACGCCATAACTGCCGGTAATGGCTTTATGACCACATCGGTATTCACAGTATCATGCAATCCGTCAATTGACCTTACCGCAAAATAAACACCAGAGTCTGCTGCTGTTACCGGGTACCTTGACACGTATTGGGTTGTAGCCGTGTACCCACCGGGGCCATACCAGAAATAAGTAGCCCCGGTTGAATCGCCATTGCCATGCAGTATCAGTGAATCGCCTGTACACACAGGTCCATTGTTGCTTGCGTTAAAACAATAAAAAACTGCAGGCCCTACCGTTTTATAAGACGCCGCTGTATCAGTGGTGCTGCAACCCAGCGCGGCAACTTCGTAAGTTGTGGTCACGGTTGGCGTTACCACAACCGATGGGCCTGATCCCAGGTAGGCGTGTGTACTGCTGTCGTACCAGTAAAGTGTGGAAGCGGCATAGGGTACCGGGGCATAAGGAATAGAAGTAACCGTATAGGTCCAGCCGGTAGCAAGGCTGTCTGGTGTAAACCGCCACGCTTCATCTGTAGCTGCCCATACTGCGGGATAATCTCTTCCAGGGGCAGTAACCGCATCAGTGCCTGCCGCATTTATGACGCCCACAATGGCATGGCTTCCGTTCCACCCGGTAAGGCAAATTGTCCGGTGGCCAATGTGTACTTCCGCAATACCGGTCGTTTCATAAATAATGATCTGGGTAGTGATCCATTCCGTGGTGCAGGAAAACATAGCGTCATGGCAATAGGTAACCGCAAAACTCCTGAAAGGCGCTACGCCCTGCGTAGAATAATTGATCGTTCCTCCGGCGGGTACATATATATCGCACCAGGGGCCGCAAATACAGTTCACTATATCCGGCGCCGATGACGGGCTGGAGAGCAGCGTTCCGGGAATAGACCAGGTATTGAATGAAGAAGCATAAGATAATTCAAAACCAAGCGTTCCATTCGCGCCAATAATACATTGGGTATTGGGTACCCCATAAAATTTGTAAGAGAACCCGATGGGAATCACGCCCGACCAGGTATCATCTTCTGTTATCCCGCTCGCAGTAGGGATGCTACCGGTTACGGTAGCGGTAAGCGTATAAACATTACAGGCAGGAATGGCAGTGATACCTATCTGGCTGAATGCATTGTTAAAAACAAAAACAGAAAGGAAGGATAAAAAATATTTCATCTTAAAATAATTTTTTGATTTCATAGGATTTAATGAAAAGAGTATTTTAGTTATGTTATCGTTCCTAAGCAAATAAATCC
>Ga0206818_1055_pt1 | contig 35246 bp, 25 predicted proteins | sample Alteio_BWOrgCont_86_FD_152881 | JGI IMG/M metagenome (GOLD analysis project Ga0206818, IMG submission 152881) | Enriched cells from forest soil in Barre Woods Harvard Forest LTER site, Petersham, Massachusetts, United States -... | ecosystem: Environmental > Terrestrial > Soil > Temperate forest >...
AGAATTTCGCCCAATTGCGCCAAGTCTACAATTCTCTTATCCTGGCCACATGGTATAAAAAGAAAATCAAAGACAGCATTTTAGCGCAGGTTTATGAGAACAGGAATAAAGTCGCAGGAGTCAATATCAACGACCCCTTGGAAAAACAGAAGATATATGAGCGCTATCTGCAGGCATTTAAGAAGGGCGTCTACAACTACATCAAAGAAGAGACCGACCCGCTGATATCTCTAAAGCAGGTTGTCCAAATTTTGGCGCAATCATTGCCAAATCCAAGCCTCCTGAAAAATATTTCCTCGGGATAACCTGCTGCGTCAGCGGATCCGGCGCAAGTTTCAGAATTGGATTACAATGCGTTTTTAGTGGATGTTGATGCAAGCCCTGTGGGAATTAGCTTTAATAATGATTTTGCAATGGCATCAAAAGAGGCAAGGCGTGTTTTAAAAGAAGGTGATGATTTGTTAGGAGTTTTACAAGAATACATTGATGAACATATTAGAAATCTTAAGACGTACGCACAAGATACAGATTATAAACTACTGGAAACGTTTAAAATCTTTTCAGATGCGAATAAACGTTATCGCACGCCCCGAAGGGAAATTTTGGAAAAACTCAGAGGGATGATTTCAGAAGAGCTGAAAAGATCAGCAGAAAAGCATTTTTCTCCAGAGCGGACAGTTACGGCAATTTTGGAATCCGAAGGCACTATATTAGATGCGAAAGATATTGAATATCTGTATAGGGAACGTTTCGGGATGGGTGATGGAATTAAAAGCGTTAAGCAGATGGGTTATATTTTGGAAAGGTATTATACCGGGGTTCCTTTTCTCAGAAAAATGTTAGATAAGGGGGTGGTAGGTCCCCAAACGATTTTGACCCTTCCTCCTGTACGGGTTGATGAATTGTTGATTTGCTTAGACGCATTCTCTAAAAGGGAAGAGCTTTTGGATGTTGAAAAAGGTACGTTTTTATTTGGTATGCCAAATTTAAAACATGTAATAGCATCAGACACGGATAATTTTTTAGAAGCTGCAGAAATTTTGAATGAGGCCTACAACGATGTCATAAGTGCTTATGATTTTTTAGTATTCGAGAAAAAATTATCTTCTGCCGTGATTGATGAAAATTTTTATTTGAATCCAAAGAATTTTGTTTTTGCTATGTCTATATTGGGAAAACTTATCCAATCCCAGGAAGGAAAGGCCCGGATTGAGAAATATTTAAAAGGTAATAAGATCGATATTGAGGGCATCCTCAGAGATCACCCAAGTTCGGGTCAGGAAATAAGCGCTGCCAGAGGAAGCGTAAAATTCGTTGATCACCCTGTAAATACGGCCCCGGAAGACTTGGCTGCTTGGATGCGAGAGGTGAAGGCGAAGGGTGTTTTATCCCAAACAGTCGCTGATTTTCAAGCATTATGGTCGCAACACAGCCATTGCCCTGCCTTGGTTTTTCCGGAGACTTTAATAGAAAAAATCGTTGATAAAATTTCTATTTTGGATTCACCTATTCTTCTCCAAGTCATGTTTGGGGATTTTCATCCGGATGTTATTGCCGCATTGAAAAATAGCGGCGTTCATTTTAGCCCTGAAGAAGAAAATTTTATATGGAGAGTTTTCCAGCAAAAATATCCTGCCTGGGTTAACAGGGATTATTACCTTTTAGATCAAAGGGATTTTATCGGCGAATTTCTTAAAAGTAAACCCGTTGTTTCTTTGCTTGATATCGGATCCGGATCCAATGGGGAAGCTCTTGCTAAAATCAAGGAGCTTTACGGGGAAAAGCTGGATGCGGTAGGGTTAGATATGAATATTGATGAAGAAAATATTGCTCGCCAATATGGTGTAAAGTTGGTGCAGGGAGATGTCCGGCGTATGGAATTCGATAATGATTCCTTTGATATTATTAATGAATATAAATTGATGGGTTATTTCCCCTCTTTACATGAAACCGTGAGTATATTACGGGAAATCATGCGTGTTTTAAGAGTAAACGGTGTTTTTATTTTTACAGATAGCTATAATTTTTACAAAGACGAGGCAAGATTGAGAACAATTTTAAATGGGTTAGGCTATGAGGTCAATATTCAAAAGGGGATGGCAGAGGCGCTTTATATCCGTAAAATGTCTTATAAAAGGCCAAATGGAAGTGCACAAGCCGTTATAAGCAATATTGAAGAAAGTTTAGTAGCAATAAATCCGACAAAAGATAAACCGACGTCTCAGGACCAGGCGATGAATGCGCGTACTCAACGGATTATCATGAGGAACTGGCCGTTTAATATGCCATTAAGGGATCAACGCAAAATGTTGAGTATTTTGGAGGCTTGGACGAATAAAGTTTATTTATTCAACAGGGATTCTCAGTTCATTCGTAACTATGGGTTTAGTGCTGGAGATTATGCGAGTGCTTTACATTATATTTTGTATATTATAATCAAAAATGAAAAAAGATTTAAACAACTTGACCTCACAAAGCATGGCCAATTCGTGGATATAAAGGGCCGGCAAAGCGATGTTGAGCTGTTAGTGACTGAATTTAAGAAAGTCGTCCCTAAAATTGAAGCCGGGATGAATGATCAGATCATAAAACGATTTGCCAGGGCTATGGCTATGCTTCTGACGAGGCAGAGCAGTTTTGAATTTTCTGATCAAAATTCGGAACCAAACCCAGAACCAATGAGTAAAATAAAGCTGGAACAATCAGGCCCTGGACAGCTAACACTTTCCTTTCCTGAAAGCTTTCAGATGTCGACCTCTGATGTGTTGTATTTATTAAGAAGGTGGTTTTCCTTTAAATTTGAGGGAAAACTAACTGTTGTCGCCGGTGAACAGCCGAACACCTTTATTATCAAAAAAAGATCTAAAACCGGATCATGGGCGCCTTATCGAAGATCCTTACAAAGAAATTTTATTAAACGTGTGCAAGATGCGGCGATGAATGTCAGTACTGCGACGAATCAATGGTCAGAATATTTTTTTCCTAAGCCTATTGATGCACAGGTTTATAGCTATGCTGAGAAATTAATTCTTCAACAGGCGCATTTCAATCCCCAAACGGAAGGCAAAGAGATTGCTGCAGAGCAGGGATATTTAAGGTTGACCATATTTGGTAATAGTTTTGCCCAGGTTTATGATCAGGCAAGGGCTGATTACCTGGATTCTTTTCAAAAATACGGCTATGGGATGAGCCAATCAGGTTTCGCCTATAGTTTACTGGCTCATGCGGGGTTTGAAGCTACAGCCATGCCGAGGCTTAATTATTATTGGGAAATAAGTGATTTCGTGACCAAGCATAGTGATTTTTATGTTCAACACAACGCCACACTGACATTTCCCGACCTCCAATACCTTTTTGGCTACCGTTCCACTCGATTTGAGGCCTTTTATAACCAGTTGGCGGCCCTTAGAAAAAGCGGTATTACCCATGAAAAAGTAGTAGAGACGATGGAAACCTTCTTGAAAGATACAGCTTATGCGGAATTGACCCTTTTTGTTCAACGTAATAGGCACAGTGACTCCACCTATCGGCGCTGGGAAGGTGGTTCTCCTGAAACAGTGGCTCCTAAGCACGATAATCCTTATTTTATCGGGTTTTTAAAATTTCTTTTGCAATATAAGGCCAGCGAGGCATTTGCCAATTGGAAAAGGATCATTGCAGAAGGGGCCCATTATACAAGCACCAAGACAGATGAAGAATTAGTAACAGTATTGGGAAAAGAACAAGATGTGGTGGTTCTAACAAAAAATCAGGAAGCCGTAAGAGGCATGATTAGATTAACCATAGAAGCGTTAAATGATCTGGACCTGGTTAATGCGAGAAGATTGTTAGAAAAAATTACTCATCATTATGAGACAGACATAAGCGAAGAGCAGAAGCCCATCTTAGTAAATTTATTAACAGACTACAACAGGCTTTTTGGTAAATATAAAGAAGCGAAAAATGAGCCATTCATTATCAGGGAAGCTCATGAAGAATCTTTTACTGTTTTGGGTGTGATGAAAAATCTGGTAACTGCATCTTTGCTTGCGGAAGCTTATAGAAATCAAATGAAAGCCAATCATCCAGATGCTGTAGGTGGCAATGTAAAAACTGCGGATGAAATTGCCAAAACCATCAATAATGCAAGGGAGGAATTAAGAAAAGCATTAAATGCAAAAGTAGAACGAGCGAAAGCAAGGTCTGTCCAATTTCCAGATCAAGCAATGGTTGCAAAAGAGAATGAGGTCCACAGAAGCGATACAGGCGGTATCGATTTAACCTCTGACAAAGCCCTATCCGTTCAAAACAACGGCCAGGGGATTAAATTCCGTGTTGACCCCGCGATGCTTGAGCAATTGCAAAACGCCCCTGGCTTTACGCCGGTGATTATCAGCATCCAGCCGATGACCAACATCAGGGCCTTCTTAGGCCTTAAAGAAGATCCCCAGTCAATAGCATGACGAAAGATTGACATCTTCTTTCTGCAAATATAGAATATAATCAAGTTATGATTTTTTAAAATCCGGGGGGTAAGCTCAATTGTATTCGAATAAAAATAAGAGCATCCATCAAATAATTGTAAATATGAAATCCACACTTACACGATCAAAAGTTAAGACTGTTAATCAGTTAATTAAACCATACCCAGGCCGTTGGGTCGCGCTATCACAAGATGACACGTATGTTGTTAGTGTCGCTAGTAGTCCTAAAGCTGTTTTGAGCCAGGCTCGTAAAAAAGGTGAGACGAGTCCACATTTGGTCAAATCTCCTGATGGTTCAACATCTGCGATTGTCTTTTGAGCTATACCACCATTCCATATCAGAAAATTCAAATACCTGCCCGTGGTGATTTACCCTCTAAAATAGTTCATGCTCCCATCTTGAAGACAGCTTTATTGTATAAAGATAATGAGCCCTTTTATTTTGATTCTGTCGTTGATTCTGGTGCTGATTTTTGCGTATTTCCCGCAAGTTTGGGAGAACTCGCAGGCATAGATATTACTGAAGGCAGGAATGCTTTCACTTTTGGGGTCGGCGGTAAAGAAACGTTATACTTTCATAAAGTAAAGGTGCAGGTCACTATCAAAGATGAACCTTGGGTTTTTGAATGCCAAGCTGGATTTTCTACCAAAATGAATGCCAGAGGTGTAGGGTTTTTGGGAAGAGATGGCTTCTTTGATCTCTTTCAGGAGGTTGCTTTCAATCAAAAAACGAAAATGTTTCGTCTTAAAGAATTTTAGAGAGTCTAAGTAAGCTTGTTGACCTCAAGCCTTCAGCCTGTTAAAATACCGCCCTTATTGATGGAATGATTATTTTCGGGAAGTAGCGCAGTTGGCTAGCGCGCTTCGTTCGGGACGAAGAGGTCGTGGGTTCGAATCCCGCCTTCCCGACTTTTTATAGAAAAGGGATTCGAAGCCGAGTCGAGCGCCATTGGTCCGAGCGAGACCGGCCGGCTTCGGAGGAGGCCTGGCGAATGCCAGGCTGGGGGAGAAGGAATCCCGCCTTCCCGACCATACGCTTACCCGCCTATATGTTGGATGAGATCAAGCTTTTGGCCAATAAGAAAGATGTTCCTTATCAATCACTCATGAAGGTTTTCTTGGCTGAAAAAGTAAAAGAAGAGTTAGCTTAGTTTGGTGTCCTAATGGTTCGAGCCCATATTCATTTCTCAGGCACCGTTCAAGGTGTCGGTTTCCGCTATACCTGCCTTTCCTTTGCCCAAGCATTGTCCCTGACCGGGTGGGCCAAAAATTTATCCGACGGCAGGGTGGAAGTCGTTGCCGAAGGCTCCCGTGAGAAAATAGAAGAACTTATATCAAGATTAAAGAAGCAGTTTGGCGGTTTTATCCGGGACACAAATATTGAATGGTTGGAGGATAAGGGGGAATTTAGTAAATTTTTTGTTGTATTTTAATGGATTCCCGCTTTCGCGGGAATGACATAGGACGACGATGAATCAGGCTCAGGCTAAAAAGGAAATCCGGGCTTTAATTAAAGAGATCGAAAAGCATAATCAGCGTTATTATGTGCTCAATGATCCTTTGATTTCCGATGAGGAATATGACCGTCTGCTTAAAAAGCTCATTGGTCTGGAAGAGGCATTCCCCAAACTCAGGTCCCCGGATTCCCCGGCACAAAGGGTGGGTGAAAAGATAGCCGGAAATTTGCCGACGGTCAAGCATTCCCTGGCCATGCTTTCATTGGATAATACCTATTCACTTGATGAGCTCAAGCAATGGTACGAACGTGTGGTCAAGGGGTTAAACGGCTTTAAACCGTCATTGGTCGCGGAATTAAAAATCGACGGCCTAAGCTGTTCCTTAAGCTACCGCAAAGGCCAATTGGTTTTGGCAGCGACCCGCGGTGATGGAGAGACCGGCGAGGATGTTACCCACAATGCTAAAACCATCAGAGAAATTCCTTTAAGCTTAAAAGGCAAAGCCCCGGCCATGCTGGAAGTTCGAGGGGAAGTGTACATGGATAAAAAGGACTTTGCCGCCCTAAATCAACAGCGCAAGGACAGCGGAGAGGCCTTGTTTGCCAATCCTCGCAATGCCGCGGCAGGTTCTTTAAAATTACTGGATGCCCGCCTGACAGCGCAGCGGCGTTTGAGATTCTTTGCCCATTCTCCCGGTCTCCTAGAAAAGAACAAAGCCCCGAAAACGCAGTGGGAATTCCTGGAGCAGGCCAAAGAATATGGTTTTGTCATTAATTCATACAATCGTCTTTGCCGCAATTTTGACGAGGTCATTGCTTTTTGCGAAGAGTGGGCTTCCAGGCGTGATGGGATCAGTTTTGATGTTGACGGCATCGTTGTTAAAGTCAATGATCTGAGCCAACAGGCGCAATTAGGCTTTACCCTTAAAAGCCCGCGCTGGGCCGTGGCTTTTAAATTTCCGGCGTACCAGGCCACGACCTCCGTTAAAGAAATCGTCGTCCAGGTCGGACGCACCGGCGTGTTAACGCCGGTGGCGGAATTGGAGCCTGTTGCTTGCGCCGGTGTCATGATTTCCAGGGCCACCTTGCATAATTTTGATGAGATCAGGCGTTTAGGCGTCAATGCCGGTGACCGCGTGCTGTTGGAACGCGCCGGGGACGTTATCCCTAAAATCGTTAAGGTCCTTGAGAAACATTCCAAGAGTGAATTTATTATCCCCAAGACCTGTCCGTCGTGTAACGGCAAAATCCAGAAAGAAAAAGAAGAGGACGTGGCGTATCGCTGTTTGAACCCTTCCTGCCCCAAACAGCTTGAGCGGCTCCTGGTCCATTTTGCTTCGCGCGGGGCCATGGACATTGAAGGGCTGGGCGAGTCTGTTGTTGGCGAGCTTTTGGACAAAGGTTTGGCCCGTGATTTGGCGGACATTTATTTTTTAAAGAAAGAACAATTATTAGAATTAGATTTATTTGCGGACAAAAAGGCGGATAATTTATTAAAAGGGATCGATAAGAGCAAATCCAGGCCTTTGTCCAAGTTTTTATTCGGCCTGGGGATCGCCAATATAGGCATTAAAGCAGCTGTAAATTTAGCTGGGCATTTCGGGTCTTTAGATGCTATTATAAATGCTCATGCCCAAGACTTGCAGGCCATTGATGAAGTGGGGCCGGTGATGGCGGAATCTGTTGTTGAGTATTTCAAACAGCCCCAGGTCAAAAAGCTATTGGCCAAATTTAAGGCCGCGGGTTTGAATTTATCAGAACCCAGGCGGAAGGTTTCAGGCAATCGCCTGGAAGGCAAGAAATTCGTTTTTACCGGTGAGTTGGCAGGTGTCCCCCGTGAAGAAGCGGGGCTTTGGGTGCAAAATCAGGGCGGTCGTGTGGTTGCCTCAGTCAGCAAAAGCCTGGATTACCTGGTGGTTGGTGAGAACCCGGGTTCCAAGCTCGCACAGGCTGAGAACTTGGGTGTTAAAATACTAAATCAAAAAGAGTTCGAGGAGATGGTGCATGGCTAATTTAAATCCGCACAAGAAGGCGGTTATTGCTATTGCAGGGCTTCTGGTGTTGAGTTTGTCATTAAGTTCATGCGACACCTTACGCCAGAAATTCACGCGTAAGAAAAAGCAGGGAGAAGAAGACCAGACGTTCATACCTGTTCTCGAACCTGAAGAATATCCGGCACCCGAGCTAAGCCCGGAGCACAATTATAAAGAGAATTATGACTTGATCAAGGCCTGGTATTCGGACCTATGGACGGCCATTAACGACAGGGACACCGCGAAATACACGCATTATATTATCACTGAGGTCACCAATCATATTACCCAGATGGAAAAATTGGTGGATGCGCCCACCCAGGCGAATTTGGTCAAGTTAGCGGGTTTCCTGGACTACTATAAAGCTTCTTTGGATTATTCATGGCAGGCACGCAATTTTTCACGCATTCAAAGCGATTTGCGTGAATTTGACAGGTTCCTGCGCGACCATCTGCGCGCTGACAGGATCCAGGGCCACTTCGTTAAAGTCATCCAAGCTTCACCGTAACTTTACCAGCCACAAGGAATAAAGGGACCTTGAAAGCATTTATCGACGAGTTCTTGAATTACCTGTCCGTCGAGCGCGGCTTGGCCCGTAACACCCTTTTAGCTTACCGGCGTGACCTTGAAAAATACATCGAGTATCTTTCCCAAAAAAGCATTAAGGCGTCAAACCAGGTCAGCCGTGAGCACGTGTCTAATTTCATGTTTGATCTAAAGAAACATGATATGTCCGCAACATCGATTTGCAGGAACCTGGCAGCGGTCAAAATGTTCCATCGTTTTTTGGTACGGGAGAATTTGGCCAAGGAAGACCCCACGACGCTCGTGGACACACCGAAATTATGGACGCGCATACCTTCCGTATTGACCCAGGCGGAAATTGAATCGATGATCGCGGCGGCCTCGGGGAAAAAGGCCCAACAGGTCAGGGACCAGGCGATATTGGAGATTTTTTATGCCAGCGGCCTGCGGGTCTCGGAATTGGCAGATTTGAAGACTACAAGCATTAATTACGACGTGGGTTTTGTGCGGGCGGTGGGCAAGGGCAGTAAGGAGAGGATCATTCCTTTGGGCAAGAAGGCGCGTGAGGCCCTGCAGAAATATTTGCTCAAAGCCCGTCCTCAATTATTAAAGAGCCAGGCTAATGATGTTTTATTTTTGAGCCGTTTGGGCAAAAAGATCAGCCGCCAGAGCTTATGGGCGGTGATCAAGTTTTACGCGCGAAAGGCGAATATCAAGAAAACGATCAAGCCGCATACCCTGCGCCATACCTTTGCGACGCATTTATTGGAACACGGCGCGGACCTGCGGTCTGTCCAGGAAATGCTGGGGCACGCGGATATTTCCACGACGCAGATTTATACGCATGTGGATAAAGAGCGCCTAAAGAAGGTGCATAAACAGTTTCATCCGAGAAGCTAAAGTAGCGCCGATATGGTCAAATGGTATTGTTCCCGAAACGGGATATTTTGGCCGTCTGCTTCGGTTTACGTCAAAAATTTTCTAAAGATTCTCTTCATTTGGAAAATTTTTAACGTAATTCCTCGCAGACATTTGGCCAAAAATCCCTGATCGTTTCGTCCACAATACCATTTAACCATATCTTCACGAAGGCATCTAAAAAGTGAAAAATTTATTATCCAATTTAAATCCTAAATCCTTGGCCTTGGCGCGGGATATCGGCCTTTTGGCGCAGAAGCAGGGTGCTGCGGCTTATCTGGTGGGCGGGCCGGTTAGGGATTTGATGTTAAAGCATCCCAATGTTGATCTGGACATTGCGGTTGAAGGTAACGGTATTCGATTGGCTGATGGTTTTGCCGGCCTGCATCGCGGTGCCAAGGTAACACGCTACCCTGCTTTTAAGACGGCAACGGTGCATTTGCCGGATGGCTCCCTGGTTGATTTTGCGACTGCCCGTCAAGAGACCTACGTGCGGGGCGGTGCTTTTCCGGAGGTCGAACCTTCGAGCATTAAAAATGATCTTCTCCGCCGGGATTTCACCATCAATGCCATGGCCATCGCCATTAACCCCGAAACTTGGGGCAAGCTCGTGGACCCTTTCGGCGGCAGGACGGATTTGATCTCAAAGAAAATTCGCGTCCTGCACGAAAAAAGTTTTTTGGATGACCCTACACGTATTTTGCGGGCGGCCAGGTTTAAGGCGCGGCTGGGTTTTAAGATGGAGGCCAAAACGCTTCAATTGTTAAAATCTGCCATAAAAATTAAAGTGCTTGATACAATCAAGCCGCAGAGGTATCTTAAAGACTTTAATAAGCTCCTTAAAGAGCCTAAATCTAAAGAAGCTGTTAAGTGTTTAAAAGTATGGGATGCGTATAGATTTTAAAAAGATTGCTTCGCTGCGCTCGCAATGACACAGATCGAAGGGAGTAATACAGATGCGTATTGAAAAAGTCAATTCATCTATTAAACGGGAACTTGCTAATATCATTTTGTTGGGTGAAGTGCGCGACCCGAGGATTTCTTTTGTGACCATTCTCAATGTGGACGTCAGCAAAGATCTGCAGCATGCCAGGGTCAAGTTTAGCGTACTTGCCGATACCCCTGAGAAGATCAATGCGGCGAAAGCGGGCTTTGAGAGCTGCCGCGGGTATATCCGCAAGCTGATCAGCCAGCGGGTGCCCTTGCGTTATACGCCGGAATTCCAGTTTATTTATGACAAAGGCATCAAACATGCGGCTGATGTTGATAAGGTCTTGGAAGAGATCAAACAATTAAAAACAGCCCAGGAAAGCCAACAACAATGAACTCCTTTAAAACTGTTTTAAATACCATCCGCCGCCACCGCAAATTCCTGGTGACTTCCCACCATAATCCTGACGCGGACGCGATATCCTCGGTGTTGGCGATGGCGATGTTTTTAAAAAGCCTGGGCAAGCAAGCCTATGTGCTTAATGAAGATGCCTGCCCGCAATGGCTTAAATTCCTGCCCGGGACCTCCCGGCTTAAAAAAGCCGGTGATGTAAAAAAATTGGACTATGACGCTGCCATTGTGCTGGACAGCGGTGACCTGGAGAGGGTAGGCGGCGTTAATAAATTTATCCAAAAGGGCAAGCCGCTGGTCAATATAGACCATCATGTGACCAATAAGGGTTTTGGCAGTGTCAATGTGGTCCGGTCCAAAGCGTCTTCCACCTGCGAGATGATATTTGATATGTTCCAAGAGGCCCGCCATCCGCTTAATAAGAATTTGGCCGTCCTTCTTTATGCCGGCATCATGACGGACACGGGATCGTTCCGTTTTGAAAACACCTCCGCGCACACTCACGCCGTCGCTGAACAATTGATGGCTTTCAAATTCTCAGCGGCCCGCATGTATGACCGCCTTTATGTCGGGATACCGGTGGCGGACATGAAGATGTTTACGGACCTCATTCACGGCGCTAAATTACTCGACGGCAACAGGGTCTTTTGTGTGTCGTTGTCCAAGAAGGCGGCAGAGGGTTTCTCCAAGAGTTTTGACTTAAAAGAAAAATTATTCACCTTTTTGCGTTCGGTGGACGGCATTGAGGTGGTGGTGATTTTAACTGAATTGAAGCCCAAGGAAGTGCGGGTCAATTTGCGCAGCCAGAATGATTTTGATGTGGCTGTTTTAGCCCAGCAATTCAACGGCGGGGGGCATAAAAAAGCCGCCGGCGGCAAGATCTATGACTCTCTTTCAAACGCGCAAAAAATAATTTGTTCCGCCATCCATAAAAAATTATGAAACTCCAAGCCGCTGTCCAAAATTCTTTTCAGGGCATAGTGCTGGTCAATAAGCCCGCAGGCATCACTTCTCACGACGTGGTGGGCTTTGTCCGGCGCACGTTTAAAATGCGCCGCGTGGGGCATGCGGGCACGCTTGATCCGATGGCGACCGGCGTATTGGTCATTTTGCTGGGGAGTTCAACCAAGCTTTTTGATAAATTTGTGGCCTTTGATAAGACGTACCGGGCGACTTTGCGGCTGGGCCTTAAAACCACCACCGCGGACATCATGGGGCAGACCCTGCTGGAAAGGCCTTATGACGGTATTGATGAAGATGCGGTCAAAAAAGTCTTTGTGCAATTTACCGGCGAGATCGAACAAAAGCCTCCGATGGTTTCTGCGGTCAAGCATCAGGGAGAACGTTTGTACAAGATCGCCCGCCAGGGGATAGAGGTCGAACGCATTGCCCGCCGTGTCCGTATCGATGAGTTAAGGATCCTGCAATGCCGTCTGCCGGATGTGGAATTCCTGATGAGCTGCTCTAAAGGCACCTATGTGCGTCAATTGGCTGAGGATGTCGGCGAGATTTTAGGCTGCGGGGCGTGTATTTCCCAAATCGAGCGCACCAAGGTGGGGCCTTTTGACATCAAGGACGCCGTGACACTGGAAAATTTGAATGAAGGTCATATCCTTAAATGGCAGTTCTAAGCTGCGATTGAAAAAAACCTGCGCTGCTATCGGTATTTTCGACGGGGTGCATCGCGGGCATCAGTATCTGATCAAAAAGATGACGGCATGCGCCCGGCGGCTTGGCGCCCAGCCCATTGTCATTACTTTTTTCCCTCACCCGGCCCATGTGCTTCGGCCTGATTTGAAATTGGGGTACTTAACTTCGCTTGATGAGCGTTTCCGTTTGCTTGGTGATTTGGGTGTCACGGCCTGCCTGGTCATTCCTTTTAACCGGACCTTTGCCAAAATCGAGCCTCAGAAATTTATTAAAGATATTTTGGTCAAAAAATCAGGGGTCAAGGCTGTATTTGTCGGTGAGGATTTCCGCTTCGGCAAGGACAGGAGCGGGGACATCGCTTTATTTGAAAAACTCGCTTTAGAATGCGGCTATGAAATGCACGCTGTGCCGGGCCTCAAGCAGGGACGGACGGTTATCAGCTCGACGCGTATTCGGCAGTCGGTGGGTGAAGGTAAATTAAAGGAGGCGGGACAGCTTCTGGGCCGTGGCGTGTCCATTTCAGGACATGTTGTCAAAGGCTCAGAGCGCGGTAAGGGCCTGGGTTTCCCGACAGCCAATATTGCCTATGAGGCGGATATTCTTCCGCCGCAAGGGGTGTATATTGTCAAAATTTTGCTGGGGAAAAAGGTTTATCCAGCCGTCGCTAATATCGGTACAAGGCCTTCGTTTGAAAAACAAATTTCCAAACTGCATCTGGAAGCCCATATTCTTGATTTTTCAAAAGATATTTATGGCAAGCGTTTAGAGGTGGTATTTTTAAAGAAAATCCGCAATGAAAAGAAGTTTTCCAGCCCGGAAGAACTTGTCCGCCAGATCCAAAGAGACGAAGCCTTTGCCCGAAAATATTTTGGCAGATAACGCCAAAATATGGCATACTTTCTTCATGTCAGGATCATCTAAACTCTTTAAAGACATTATAAGCTGTTGGCTTATTGTGGCGTTTTTAGGCCTTTCGGTGTATGTCCCGCAAGCCCAGGCAGAAGATTTTGCTTCTACGCTTTTGCGATCCAAGGAACAGGGAATATTGGTCCATTTAAGTCCTGCCTACATTCCTGCTCACCTGATGGGGATGAGTATTCATACGGATAATCCTTTAAAATTTGACTTTTTAATCCATAAAGGTGATGGGAGTTTAAGCGGTACCCAGAAAAAGCAGGAATACACCAGGTTGGTCAAATATTTTTTGGCTTCATTGACCATCCCTGATAAAGACCAGTGGGTCAACCTGTCTCCCTATGAGCATAATCGCATTATAGCGGATAATTTTGGCAAGACCGAGATGGGCCATGATCTTTTAGGCCAGGATTATTTATTGAAGCAAATGACATCTTCCCTGATGTATCCCGAATCCGGTTTAGGCAAGAGTTTTTGGAACGAAGTCTATTCAAAAGCCTGGACTGAATTTCATACAACCAATATTCCGGTCAATACCTTTAATAAGGTCTGGATAGTCCCTGACCAGGCCACTGTTTATGAAAGTGGTAATACGGCCTATATCATTCAAAGCCATTTGAAGGTGATGTTGGAAGAAGATTATCTGTCTTTGTCTAAACACGTATCAACCAGTACGCACACCATTGGTTCCCAAGTTATCCGGGAAATCATCCTTCCCGCCCTGGAAAAAGAAGTCAACGAAGGCAAAAACTTTGCCCAATTGCGCCAAATCGTCAGCGGCATGATACTCGCCACTTGGTATAAAAGAGCACTTAAAGAATCCTTGCTTGGAAAAATTTATGCCGATAAGGGCAAGGTCAAGGGGGTGGACCAGGACCCGAGGACCAATGAAGAAATTTATCAGCAGTATCTGAAGGCTTTTAAAAAAGGCGTGTATAACTACATCAAAGAGGATGAAGATAAATATACTCATCAATCAATTCCAAGGAAGTATTTCTCAGGGGGATTTAATAGGGCGGCAGTTTCCATCGTTAAGGATATACCTGACAATTTGGTGCTCACGGTCCGGGATGAGTGGGCAAATGCAGCAATGGTGATTGATAGGGCGATGGTAAATATATTGCCTTCAGCACAAGCGGCGAATGCGGCGGTGGCTTCCCGTAGAGCCATGGGACAAAGGTTGAAAGGAATAATGGCTTGGGTTTCATCTAATGTAAAATCCACCAGACGGTTGCCAGGCACAAACATAGTTGCTTTTGATTATAAAAAAGAAGGGCTGCGCCGTTTGGCTCAAGTAACTATAGAAAATATAAATGCAAAGGAACAATCCCAGCCCAAGAATGTAAGGAATTATCTGATTGAAACAGTATTTAATAGTTATGTAGATCGGATAACAACAGAGGATGCTCCTGCTTTTGCCCAGGTGTTAAATGAAGAATGGAGAGCCTCTGGTTTTAATGAAAGGTACGGGCCGCTTTTTGATTGGATCGTTCTTAGCATGGGCGCTCAGGGAGGGTCTGTCAGCAGGGTTAAATATACTTATCAATGGATCTATCGCTTTTTAGAAGGCGGGAGTCCTTTAGAAAGGGCGTTTGGGTTATGGTTACTGGTAGTTGGGAATGTGTCCCATTTGCGGGAGCAAGGCCTGCACCCGGAATCTGATAAAAAAGGCGGCAGATTAATATATGCGGATAATAATTTGATCATTGGTGATGGTTTAAATCCCGGAATTTTACGGGAATATATTCAATCAATATTGCGGCTAAATGAAATGGGGGAGCTTACTGAAGTATTGTCGGGGCCTGACGGAAATCCTAATACATTGGGGTTGACTCCAAAAGATTTTTTATTGTGGGGACTGGTTTTAGCTGCAGACCCCTCTATCCATGCGCCGTTTGAATATTTTAGTGACGCTAAATTGCATACATTGCAGGATATATTTGGGAAAGATATGACTTTTGATAAAGTTATGGTCAAAAGTTTGGAAAAAGCTTTCAGTCATATACCTAAAAATAGTTTAAAAGAGATACAGCCTTTACTGATGGAAGCATTTTCTGTAACAGATGAACAATGGGCAGTCAAAGGCTTCAAGTCTCCTTATTTTTACGGGTCTATTGATTTTATAAATAATTTGGTGAGATCTGATGATTTTCAAAATGATGTTTTTTGGCAAACTTATCCGTTAATGGATAGATTTAAAATGTTTCCGTTTTTGAGGAAATATTTACCCGCTTATAAAGTAGTCAGGGGTTTGATCGAGGCAAGGGATATTTTTGAAATAGACCACGACCAGAGCATATATAGAAACCTGGCCGTAAAACAAAATCCTGACGGGCTTAGAAAATTCTATGCGCAGACCTTCACGTCACGGCCTTTGGCGGTGCTTTTGCCGGATGTTGCCGCTGTATTTGATAAAGAAAAACAAGACGCGGCGATGCAAACGGATTCAACAGGCTCAAATGCGCCGAGTGGGCCTTATCGTGAACTTGACGGAGGAAGCAGGTTAATAAAAATTACTCCCAATGTGAATGCGTTCATTAACCGTATTAAAGCTAAAAAAGAAGGTGAGCGCCTTCAGGGCGCATTTAGAATTACATTTTCTTTAGAGGATCTCGGCATTATCGAGAGCTTCCCGATAGCAGGCATGTTGAATTATCATTATCAAAAATATGTGAATAACGTCCCTCAAGATGGCTACGTAGACGTGTATGTTACGGATGCCTTATATAGAAAGAGTGTTCCAAGGATTGACTTTAAGATAAGGAAAGGCATTTCCAGCATACTGGTTTCAATCAATCCTTCCTATATCATAAGAATCGAAAAGGTTGATACAGTGCCTGAAGCGGTTTTTAAAAGCACGATGGTGGCTGAAATCCTCCAGACCAGCCAGGATTTGCCCAGCAAAGAGGCAATTATGGCTACGTTAAAAAACGTCAGCCTCGAAGAGTTTATTAGAAACATCGGTGAATGGTTAAACAAAAAACCTTTAATTACAAAATTAATAGTACAGGCGCTATTAAAACAACGCCCCGGCATAATAAATTTCTTTCGCCCCATTGATCCTTATTTTAAGGAAGCCTTAGGCCTTAGATTTGACGCGGCGATGAGTGGTCCGTCAAGATTAGCGGAAAGATTTTCTGAGATTATAAATCAATTGAGCCGTTCATTCTATCCGAGGGACGCAAGAAAAAGCGGGTTATTCAGGGAAAGCTTTAGGGGATTTCTTGACGAAATAGACCGGGGCCTTCCTTCCGTTGTTGCAAGGTCAATCAACAGGCGCTCTCTGGTGAGTATCGCATTCGAATTCCACGCCCTTTTTCAGACTCAATTTTTATTGGATTATCTTCCTGATGCAATGGAAGTTTTGAAAGCTACCGCCCGAAGGAGTGCCAGTAAATTTTCAGGAAATAAAATTTTACTTATGTACCAATTGGAATGGGACCTTGTTGCTGCCCATTACCTGAAGTTGGTAGGTAAAAAATTAGTTGAACGTAATGGTTTGGGCAGCTTTGTGCGGGTGAATAAATTAAGTAAAGGGGAAACCGCAATTGTCGATCTGATCCATACCATTTGGGTCCAATCAATGGGGGCAAAATATGCAGCTACTAAAGGCGTGCTTTCAGGTTATTACCATGATCCCGGCCCTATGGGTTTGGATACTTGGGAACAAGTAGCGGAGTTATTAAAGTACATTAATGGAATTTGTGACCAAGAAGAAGTTATGTCTTTTTTATCTTCATTAGATGAGCTTTCCAGCGCCAAAGAAATGGACAGGCCCAGGCATTTGGAAATCGTTGTTCCAACAATCCTAATGACGGTAATCCCGCTTTTGCTCGGGAAAAGAAAAAATAGCATTCTTAAACCTCAAACAGATCAATTTGATCATTTAAGAGCCAGGCTTAACCGGCTTGTTAACAGGATGAACCGTTTGATTATAACAAAGCCCAACGGAAACAGAGATCCCGATTTGGTAAGAGAGTATGAAAGGCAAGTAAACGGTATTTTGGAAGAATTCTTTGTAGAAAGGCATTATTTGTCATTTAGTCAATACAGTTCCAATATGCTTTGGGGATTGAGGGAAGATCTCCGGACGGCACAAATTATTTTGGAAGTGCCGGATTTTTATGAATCAAATGGGAATGACATTAATGAGGTAATCAATTATATATTATGGATTGAAAAAACCCAAAATCGGGATTTCTCTATGACGGCAGAGGAAGGTCAAGCTCAGATAAATAAGGACGCGGCGATGAATGTTGAGAACATAACATTAACAGATGATTTGAGGTCCAAGTTAGCTGCCACGGTCAACTCGCTATTTAAGGATGGGCGGACCAGAAAATCATTGAGGACGCTGGGTTTAAAAACGCTTTTGGATATCGTCATTGAAGAGGAAGGATTTTTCCCTGATGAAATCAGGCAGGGTGTAAAAGCTATCGTAGATAAGCCTCCTTTTTCTTTCCACGCTGCCAGATCACAAAATAATAATATAGAAGCTTCAACGTCAGTCTGGAGTTTTTTGATGATCGTCAGGCAAGACTTGATCAAAGGTGCAGAATTAGGGGGCGCAGAAGCTCAAGATTTTGCGGAAGATAAAAAAGGGATCCAACAAACAACAAGGTCAATTATCGGCAAATTGGTCTTACAGGGGATAAAAACGGTGGGAGAGTTTAAATTTAAAGACAGGAACGATTTGAAAGAAGGGAAAGAGGGATTAACGGATGAGGAGACAGCTTTTTTAGCTGAACAGTTAAGAAAATATGGATTTCATCTAAAGGGAGAGGAGCCTGTCATCGAACAGGTTGCCGTAATTCCGAGGGTTAAAAGAATAATACCTGCAGGGCCGATCAGCCTTGAATTAGAATTGGAAGCCGTAGATATGCCTGCTTCCATAAGAGGCATGATAGAAAAGATCGGGGCAGTGCCGGGAATTGAACGGGTGATCCAAGGCATGTATTCAGCGCATGCCAAGCGGGCCATTGACATATTGAAATGCGCGTCAAAATTGATCGATGAAGGCTATCTTTTAGTAGCTTTTGACTTGAATTTCGACATAGATCAAAACAATGGAAGGTTGCATATAGATATAGCGGCCAAGCACCCATCACCTATAGGAATGAAAACAAAAATAGATCTTTTCAATGTGGTCGATCCCCGGCCCAGGGTGCGTATGAACACTGAGCTTTATGAATATGGATATCCAGAAAAATGGGTCCAGTCAAACATACTCCAGGCACATACAGAATTACAAATGGAGAAATTCCTTAAGAAACTAAGCAGTGACGACGCTTACGGAACATTGCTGAACAGGCAATTAATAACACAATTAGGTGAAAACAACGGTCAAATAGTATTCGAATATTTTACGGGGTCGCCCAAAATCGGTATTTTTTATGTTGCACCGTACTCGGCGGGTTTTATTTATGTAGACGGGTTGGAGTACATTTATATCAGAAGATCAAGCGCTCCTTTGAGAGTTATGAACGCATTTTATGATGGCGATTTTCTTCCTAAGATCGTTCAGGAAGAGCTTGATCTTATGGACAATGTTTGTGCGAAGGCTTCTTTAGTAATAACTCAAAATGATAAACAAAGGCATGTTAACGTAGGTCTTGTATATGTCCCATTATCTCTGAACACGGAAGAAACAAGTTTTGTTAAGAAACAGGCCAGGTACAGCCAAAGCAAGGCCAATGCCCAACCGACCATTGTCATTCTTGAAGATGATGCTGTTTTAGGGCAACTCCTGCAAAGAGATTGGCAAATAGAAGTTAATAATATGTTTGGAGAAGGCAAGGTGGGCGTGCAATGGGCCAAGACTGTCAAATATGCGAGGGAAATCCTTGAGTCATATCATGTTGCTTTAGTTGTTGCTGATACTGAGAATAGAGGTAGCCAACAATGGATCGATTTTGTCCGGAAGAGAGCGGAAGAAGGCTTGATAAGTTCCCCTATTTTTGGTTCTAGTAAAAATAGTTTGAGATCATCAGAGTGGCCCTCAGTAAACGGTTTCGTCGGAGTGCTGGCGAAGCCATATGGTCCTGATGATATCCATGAAGCTTTGTTTAAAGTGGCTAAGAGTATTGAAAAGAGAATAGATCTATATGAGCGATTTTTGTCTGCAGCATCTGTTGAGGCTGACAGGGCGATGAATGTTTCGGATATTTTGAACAAGCCCGGGCAGTGGCAGGACAGAGAAATCATAAGGATGAAAACAACGGCATTGCATCAATTGTCAAAAGAAGTGGATGCAAGTCGGCTATCGTTTGAGCACATACTTAAGGACAATAAATCTGTACGACCCGAAGAAAGGGAGGTTTTTGAAGAAAATATTAAACGGCTAAAAAGCGGACTTAATAGGATTCGCACGCAAATCCTTGCCAGGGCGTTGTTAGAAGCGGTGGTTGAAAGAAGCGCTTTTGAAGCTGTGCCGCAATTCCGGGACGGCGGGGCCATATTTGACAAATTGGTCGAACGCGGCTATTTGAAAACCCGGTTTAAGGGAAAAAGCATCGCTGAGGCTAAACTATATGGTGTGCCCAGCGTTGATGATATTTTGAATATTTCTGAAGGAAGCATTTCTTATGAGGATGCTGAGAGGGCTGTCGGGATATTGCAGGAATCTTTGGGAGACCAGCCTTGGCGGAGTTTTGGAATGTTAATCAGTGATTATACTGCGCCGAAGGGCTTCGAAAGCGCCATAGCGACAAATCAAAAGCTTGACGTGTTAAGATTTTGGGCTGAAGAATTAAAAACAAAGGTAGTCAAGTTTCGGCGGCTAAGGACGATGCTCAGTCCATCGGATGAGGAAGTTCAGGAATTTGATATTCAGGAAGATGCGGTCGCAGATGCTTTAGCCATAATTGATAAAGTGATCAAGCAATATGGGAACGCCTTTGCCAATGCCCGGATCATAGAAGTATCGGGAAAGGGTGAAACAAGCAAAAACAGCGGGACGAATAATGAGGATGTCGAAAAGGATGAAAAAGCTTTAATGGTTTTGAAGAATTTTTTAGACTGGCGAAAGATCGAGAAAGGGAACAAGGATTTAACGGAATTGATCGTTTTTTTAAAGCAATCAAGTCTTGGGGACCTGGAAAAGTGGAGATTTTTATTAAAACAAAAAAGATACGGCAAGGCCCCTGAAATGGGCCTGGTCTCTTTTCGCGTCTATCAAATGTTTATGCGGGAAAACCTTTTGGGCGCTGTCACCAATGAGCTTGTTGAACGAAGAATTGAATTTAGAATCCAGGCATTCAATGAGACCAGGCAGAAGGCTGCTGCAGCCGCAGCGATAGAAGATGCTGCAATGAGCAGTGATGAAAACCCCGGTGGTATTGATTTAAACTCCGCGAATTTGAATTTGGAAATTAAGCGTGATGGCCGTGGGGTGCCTTTGCCGTTGGCCGATCAGGACATGGCGCAATTAAGCCGCATCCAGGGCTTTGAGCCGGAAATTATTGATATTAGACCGGCCGCTGATTTGCCTATCTTAAGGGAGCTGCAGCAAAAATTGCAATCCGCTTCTGTTGTTTCCATCGGAAAGTAACAAACTTTCTTTATTAAAATTCTTTTTCTGGATTCCCGCTTTCGCGGGAATGACAGTGTTTGTAAGTACGGGAATGACATAAGACAAAGAACCTATTTTGTGTATTGACAATGCTTTTGTCTGGGTCTATACTTGGTTTTAAGTGGAGCAAAGTGGAGGAGAGTGGAGTAGATGTTTTACGGTGAATACAGCCATGGTATTGATACCAAAGGCCGTTTGATTTTGCCTGCCCGGTTCCGGGAAGTGGCGAAAGAAAACGGGATCGATAAATTTTTTGTCACCCGCGGGCTTGATAAATGTATTTTTATGTTCGCCGAAGGGGAATGGCGGCTGCAGGAGCAGCGCTTTAAGAACCTTTCTTTCACTAAAGGCGAGGCGCGTTCTTTCAACCGTATGTTTTTCTCCGGCGCCGTCGAGGTCTTGCCGGACAAGCAGGGGCGTTTTATCATCCCCCAGTACCTTAAAGATTTTGCCGGCATCAAAAAAGATGCGGTGGTCATCGGGATTTCCAATCGCATTGAAATTTGGGAAACCGCGTCATGGCGGGAATTTTTCAGTAAATCCAGCGGGGATTTTGAGAAAACCGCGGAGCATATGTTAGATGTTGATTAAAAAGATTGCTTCGTCGCCCTTCGGGCTCCTCGCAATGACACCGGTGATAGAACATGAATGAAATATCTCATGTACCGGTCATGCCTAAGGAAGCCTTGGAATTGCTGCGCCTGCCGCAGGGCGGTGTGGCCGTGGACGGGACCTTAGGTTTAGGCGGACATGCTTTTTTAATGGCCCAGGCATTGGGGCCTCACGGACATTTGATCGGTATTGATCGCGATAGCGCCTCTTTAGGGCTGGCCCAAAAGAAATTGGCTTCTCTTATTTTAAAGATTGATTTGTTAAAGGGGAGTTTCAGCACGCTTGATAAATTTCTTGCCGGCCTTAAAGTCAGCGCTGTCGACGGTATATTGCTGGACCTGGGGATCTCGAGTTTTCAGCTGGATGACGGGCAGCGCGGTTTTGCTTTCAGCCACGACGGCCCTTTGGACATGAGGATGGACATAGAGGCCCAAGGGATGTCAGCAGCGGATTTGGTCAACACATTAAAGCAGGCTGAACTTGAGAAAATTATTTCAGAATACGGCGAAGAACGTTTTGCCCGCCGTATTGCCGAAGCGATCGTGATGCAGAGGTCCAGGGCAAAAATAACGACCACCAAGGGTTTGGCGGACATTATTTTGCGCGCCTTGCCTAAAGGTTATACCCGCGGGCGCATTCATCCGGCCACCCGCGCGTTTCAGGCCTTGCGCATTGCGGTCAATGAAGAACTGGAAGCGTTGTCTTTGGGTTTGGAAGTATGTTTCAGGGCGCTTAAGAAAGGCGGACGTTTGTGCGTGATTTCCTTCCATTCGCTGGAAGACCGCCTGGTGAAGAATAAATTCAAGTCTTTAGGCTTTGAGCAGGAAGGTGTTATTTTGACAAAAAGGCCGCTGGTGGCAAGTGATGAAGAATGTAAGGAGAATCCTCGTGCCAGGAGCGCGAAGATGAGAGGGATTGAAAAAGCGTGAAAAGATTGCTTCGCTGCGCTCGCAATGACACTAGGGTTCGACGACCAAGAAAGCATTCACTAAAGCCTTTTGCGGGGCATTGAAAGGTCCTGATGAGCTTAAAAGTTTATTTTAAAGTAGCCTCCTTTGTCACTATAATGGCTTTGTTGTACATCCATATGCAGATGAAAATTTTTGAATTATCCTACAACGGCAAAGATAAGGAAAAAATCATCCATCAGTTGAATGACAGCAACGGCGCTTTGAGCCACCAGATCCTGACCCTTGAATCCGCTAATAATCTGGGCAATCAGCTCCTGGACCATGATAATAACAGTTTGCAGTTTATGGACAATGAACGCGTCATGAAGGTCATGGCGCCGGCTAAAGTCGAAAAACCCGTCTGGAATATGTTTTCATTCTTAAACAGAGGTTAAATTGTTCCTGCGCAAGTATCCACTCCGCTTTGCGGTCGTGTGCATTGTTTTATTCATCGGTTTCGCTTACTCCATCGGCTTTTTGATCTTCATCCAGATTTTCCGTTCTGATTTTTTAAGTGATCTCGCCCAGCGCCAGCATGAGCATTCCATCGTCTTGGAACCCCGGCGGGGGACCATTTATGACCGCAACATGAGGGCCCTGGCCATCAATTTGCCGGTGTACTCCATTTATGCCAATGCCCGGGCCATGCACCAGGAAGGTGACATGGATGCAGTGGTGGAAAAAATGTCCGGCATTTTTAAAATAGACCCCAAACTGATCCGTGACAAACTGGACCGTGATAAATATTTCGTCTGGATAGCGCGCAAGGTCCCGCAGGAAGTTTATCTTTATATCAAGAATTTAAAATTGCCGGGCATCGGTTTTATTAAAGAGAGCAAACGTTTTTATCCCAACCAGAGTCTGGCCTCGCATTTGATCGGTTTTGCCGGCCTGGATAATAATGGCTTGGACGGCCTTGAGCGCGATTATGATAAATATTTGAAAGGGCAGCCGGGCCACGCCATCATCCTGCGTGATGCCCATTCGAGAGAGCTGATGTTTGATAAGGGTTATATTGCTCCGGTGGACGGCTTTAGCGTTGTCCTGACCATTGATGAAACGATCCAGTATATCGCCGAGCGGGCCTTGGATCGGATGTACAAAAAATACAATTGCAAGGGGGCCAGCATTATCGTGATGGACCCAAGGACAGGCGAAATCCTGGCTTTTGCCAACCGTCCCACCTATAATTTAGAACAGGCCTCCAAAAGCACACCGGAGTCACGCACTGACCGCGCCATTGTTTTTACCTTTGAACCCGGCTCTGTATTTAAGATCGTGACGGCCTCAGCGGCCTTGCAGGAGGGTGTGATCAGCGAGAATAGCATGATCAACTGCGAGCATGGCGCTTACCGCGTGGCCAATCATATTTTGCATGACCATGAACCTTTGGGCACGATCACCTTCAAGCAGGTCATTGAGCAGTCGAGCAATATCGGGACCACCAAGGTGGCCCAGCGCCTGGGCGCCCAGCGGGTCTATAATTACGCGCATCATTTCCGTTTTGGCATAAGGACGGGCATTGATCTGCCCGGCGAGGCCCAGGGGATATTAAAACCGGTGAGCCGATGGTCCAAGACGTCGATCGGTGCCATACCCATAGGCCAGGAAGTGACAGTCACACCGATCCAATTGATGGGGGCCATCTCGGCCATTGCCAATGACGGGACTTATATGCGTCCCTTTGTGGTGAAATACATCAAGGACGCCCAAAATCAAATCATTTATCAGCGCAGGCCTGAAATCCTGGATAAAGTCATTTCTAAACTGACATCCAAACGGATGAAGGGTATTTTAAAAGGGGTGGTGGATGAAGGGACCGGCACCAAGGCGGCCATCAAGGGTGTCACTGTCGCCGGTAAAACCGGGACCGCGCAAAAAGTGGTCGGCGGTTCTTATTCACACTCGCATTTTTACGCGACCTTTGCCGGCTTTGCCCCGGTGGATAATCCCCGCCTGGCCTGTGTTGTGGTTTTTGACGATCCGCATCCGGCCTATTATGCATCTGAAGTGTCAGCGCCTGTTTTTTCCGAAGTGGTGGGGGATGCTTTGAAATACCTTAACACCCAGCGGGAGCCTGCGACGGAAGATGATGCTCCCGGATAATCTAAAATATGCGCCTAAGTGAACTGCTCAAGGGAATTTATACCAAACCTTTGCCTGCCCATTTTCAGGACCTTGAAGTCTTGAATATTTCCTGTGATTCGCGTGAGGAACAAAAAGACGGGCTATTCGTGGCTTTGCCGGGTTTTAAATTCGATGGAAAGGATTTTATCAAGGACGCAGTGGCCCGCGGGGCAAGGATAATTGCAGTGAAGGGGGATGGCGTAAATTCGGGGGGCGATATCTGTGTCTTAGAGGTGGATGATCCAAAAAGTTTTTTGTATGCGATAGGCCGGCGATTTTACGGCAATCCCTCTGACAAAATTAAAAGTGTCGGCGTCACCGGCACCAATGGTAAAACCACTGTTACGTATTTGCTCGAGTCTATTATCCATGCCGACGCCAAACGCTGCGGTGTCATCGGAACGGTCAATTACCGCATCGGTGAGAAAATTCTTCCTTCTAAAAATACCACTCCCGGATTTCTGGATAATCAGCGTTACCTGGCGCAATTGGTTGGCTCGGGTGTTGATTATTGCGTGATGGAAGCATCAAGCCATGCGCTGGACCAGGGGCGGCTGGAAGGGATCAGTTTTTCAGCGGGCATTTTTACCAATCTGACCCAGGACCATTTGGATTATCACAAGGACATGGAAGGTTATTTCAGGGCCAAGTCTGTTTTGTTTATCAGCCTTGCCTCGCAAGACGTGGCAGTCATCAATGCCGATGATCCTTATGGCCAGCGCCTTTTGCCGATATGCCAAAGCCGGATCTTTACCTATGCCATCGACGCGCAGGCAGATGTGCGGGCCCAAAATATAAATTATCATTTGAGCGGCACTCATTTTGAAATTGTTTTTCCCCAGGGCAGGATCAAAATCCATACCCGGTTTATCGGGAAACATAACATTTATAATATTTTGGCGGCATTTGCCTGGGGGCTGTCCCAGGACTTTAGCCCGGAGCTTATCCGCCGGGGCATTGAAAATCTGACCCATGTGCCGGGCAGGCTTGAGCCGGTTGAGAATAATAATGGTTTTTTTATATTTATCGACTACGCGCATACCGAGGACGGGATCGTTAATGTGCTTAAGGCGCTCAGGGCTGTGAAGCCTGAAAAAATTATCATTGTTTTCGGATGCGGCGGGGACCGTGACCGTACGAAACGCCCTAAAATGGGGCGGGCAGCCTGCGATTTGGCGGATTATTCCATCGTTACCACCGATAATTCCCGCAGTGAAGACCCGCAGGCGATCATTGATGAAGTCGTGACAGGTTTTACAAAGAATAATTATGAAGCCTGCGTTGACCGCAAAGAAGCCATCGGCCGCGCGCTTAAAATGGCCCGGAAAAATGAAATTGTTTTAATTGCCGGTAAAGGCCACGAGGATTATCAAATATTCAAAGACCGTACCATTGCTTTTAATGAGCGGGAAATCGTGAAGGAATTATTGGGATAATGTTTACGATCGCTGAAATTATAGAGGCGACCAAGGGAAGCTTGGTGCAGGGGGCTGCCCGGGGGCAAGTGCGGGCTGTTTGTATTGACTCGCGCGTTGTTAAAAAAGGGGAATTGTTTATTGCGGTCAAGGGTGAAGTTTTTGACGGGCATGATTTTATTGACGGTGTTATTGCCAAAGGTGTGCGTGTCCTGGTCGTGCATAAACCTGTTAAGGTTAAAGACCCTAAAATCAGCGTTATCTTTGTCAAGGATACGGTGCGCGCTTTGGGGGACATCGCGCGTTTTCACCGTTTGCGTTTTAAAATACCGGTCATTGCCTTGACCGGCTCCGCAGGCAAGACCACGACCAAGGAAATGATCGCCGCTGTTTTAAGCCGCAAATATAAAGTTTTAAAGAATGAAGGCACCCAGAACAACCATATCGGCGTGCCTTTGACCCTGCTTAAATTAAAGCCGGTGCATCAGATGGTTGTTTTGGAATGCGGCACAAACCAGCCCGGTGACATTGTCTGGCTGGCTGATGTGGCGCGGCCTGACGTCGGTGTTTTTACCAATATCGGTGAGTCACACTTAGAAAAATTAAAGACCGTCAGCGGTGTCCTCAAAGAGAAATGGGCATTGACTTCTTTTATGGGGCCTAAGGACACGGTGATCATTAATGCTGACGATGCGCTGTTGTCCCGGCAGGCCCGGAAGAAAAATGTTTTTAAGGTCATTGCTTTTGGTATTAAAGCCAAGGCGCTTTGGCGGGCTTCGGACATTCATATCCATTCCGGCCGGTATCTGAATTTCCGGGTGGGGGGAAAAATAGTGGAATTGAATTCCTGCGGCGTTAATAATGTTTATAATGCTCTCACGGCCATAAGCTGCGGTGTATTTTTTAAAGTACCTTTCCACCACATTGTCCAGGCGCTCAAATCTTTTGAATTTCCGCAAGGACGCGGGCAAATTGTCCGTTTGGGACGAGGATGGCTCATTAATGATACCTATAATGCCAATCCCGTATCAATGAGATCGGCCCTGCAAACCCTGCAGGCCATTGAAACAGGTCAGAAGCGGATCTTTGTGGCTGCTGATATGCTGGAATTAGGCAAACAATCCAGGGCTTTGCATCAGGCCATGGGTGTAGTCATCGGGGCGGCGGGCGTGGATGTTTTGGTTACGGTGGGCCGTTGGGCCGGATTGATGGCAGCGAGCGCCAAGCGGCGTTTTAAAAAAATGCAGGTATTTGCTTGCAGAGATGTGGAGTCCGCGCAAAAATGTTTAGCAAAGGCCTTTCATAACGGGGATGCGGTTTTGATCAAAGGCTCCAGGCGCATGCGGATGGAGCAGGTGGCTGAATTCTTACTGGCGTCACCAAAGGGCTCAGGTTAAGCAAACGATCTAAAGAGGCCTTGGCCGAGCAAGAAAGAGGGAATATTGTTTTATTTTTTATCGCAATATTATTATAATTCCACCCATTTTAACATTTTCCGCTATATCACTTTTCGCGCCGGCATGGCCGCGGTCACGGCTTTTTTGCTGTGCATGATATTGGGGCCCATATTTATCGAATTAACCAAACGCCGCCGTATCCATGAAGCAGCCAAACGGCAGGATGCCCCCGGCCTTGATGCGTTTCAGGTCAAAAAAGAAGGCACTCCCACCATGGGTGGGATTTTTATCGTCGCCAGTATTTTGATTTCGGTGGGCTTATGGGGCAATTGGTCAAACATGTTTGTGGTCATGACTTCCTGGGTCTGCCTGTCTTTCGCGGTGCTGGGGGGGATTGATGATTATATAAAATTGAAAGGGATCGGGCCGCATCGGGGGCTTTCTTCCAAGACCAAAGCTTTTTGGCAGGTGCTGATCGCTTTTATCGTCGGGATCTTTGTGTATTTGTACCCGTTTATAACGACCAATCTGGATATTCCCTTCTTTAAGAATTTGATTATCAATCTGGGGCCGTTTTTTGTGTTCTGGGTGGTTTTAGTCGTGGTGGGCTCCTGCAATGCGGTCAACCTGACCGACGGCCTGGATGGTTTGGCCATCGGCACCACCTTGATGGTGGCCTTTACCATGGCGATCTTATCTTATGTGACGGGTAACGTTGAGATGAGCGATTATCTCTATGTTCCCTATGTGCCGGGGGCCGGAGAATTGACGGTTTTTGCTGCTGCCATTACCGGGGCGAGCCTTGGATTCCTGTGGTTTAATTGTTATCCGGCGACGGTCTTTATGGGAGATGTGGGGTCGCTGGCATTGGGCGGGTCTTTGGGGATGATCGCTGTGCTGATCAAAAAGGAATTATGGCTGGTTGTTTTGGGAGGGGTCTTTGTTATCGAAGCAGGGTCTGTGATCCTGCAGGTATTTTCTTTCAAGCTTACGGGCAAGCGCATATTTAAAATGTCGCCCTTCCACCATCATTTGCAGTTATCCGGCTGGAACGAAAATAAAATCATCGTTAGGTTCTGGATCCTCGCCATTATCCTGGCGATGCTGACGATAACGACGCTTAAAATCCGTTAAGGTATAAATTTATTATTTGATCATTGCATTCGGCTATTGTATTTTCTTCTCAGGCACGCTCGCCGAAACCAGCGTTTCGGCGTCGCTAGTCACCAGGCTGCTTTACCCCGAACTGGACGTTCGGGGACCAGCTAAAGCAGCCTTCTACTACCTTCGAAGAAAACACAACGTCCGAATAAACGCATAAATAATAATTTATAATTTGTATGTCTTTCAATCTCAAAGGTAAAAAAGTGACCATCATCGGTGCGGCGCGTAGCGGGATTGCTGTGGCTGACGTGGTGTTGCGTCTTGGAGGGATTGCTAAGATTTCGGAGGGGAAGGCGCTTGCGGAATTTAGGGATGTTTTGGATTCCCGGGTGATTGTTGAAGCTGGCGGGCACACCCGGAGTTTTATTGAAGATAGCGATTATGTCGTGCTGAGTCCGGGTGTGCGGTTGGATGCGGTGCCGGTGACGTGGGCACGGGCCCATGGGATTGAAGTGATGGGAGAGGTGGAATTTGCTTTTCGTTTGTGCCCTTGCCCGGTCGTCGCGGTGACCGGCAGCAACGGGAAAACAACGACTTCAACGGTGATCGCGGAGATTATTAAGCGTGCGGGGCGTAAGGTTTGTTTATGCGGGAATATCGGCTCTCCGTTTTCTAAACATGTATTGGATTTGAAGGCTTCGGACACGGTTGTGTTGGAAATCAGTTCTTTTCAGTTAGAGAGCACCATTCATTTTAAACCGCATGTGGCGGTATGGACGAATTTCAGCCAGAACCATTTGGACCGGCATAAAGACTTGGAAGAATATTTTCAGGCCAAGTGTAAGATTTTTGCGAATCAGGATCCGAAAGATTTTGCGGTGTTGAATTATTCGGATGATCGACATCGGGAGTTGGCGGAACATTTAAAAGCTAAAGTGCTTTTTTTTAAAAAGATTGCTTCGTCGCCTTCGGCTCCTCGCAATGACACAATGGTGGACAATCCTCATAATGGCACAATGGTGGATAATTTTCATAATGACGTCATGGTCGATAATCCTAATTATCTGGCGGCGATGCAGGCGGCGTCGGCTTTGGGCATTAGTGAAGATATTTGTTTAAAGGTGTTTTCGGAATTTAAGGGAGTGGAGCACCGTCTGGAGTTTGTGCGGGATTTGGGGGGAGTTGATTTTATCAATGATTCTAAATCAACGACGGTGGAAGCGGGGCGATGGGCATTGGAGCGCGCACTTAAGCCCATGGTGATGATCTGCGGCGGGTTGGACAAGCATTTGGATTATTCACCTTTAAAACCTTTAGTGGCCCGGAAAGTCAAACATATGATCGCCATCGGCCAGGCGCGTGAGATCATGAAGGCGACCTTTGGTGATGTGGTGGCGGTGGATACTTTCACTTCTTTGGAAGAAGCGGTGAAAGCGGCCAGGGAAAAAGCAAAATCAGGCGAAGCTGTCCTGCTTTCACCGATGTGTGCGAGTTTTGATATGTTTAAGGATTATGAACACCGGGGACGGTGTTTTAAGGAGATTGTTAATAGTTTGAAATGATGAGAGATTGCTTCGTCGCCCTTCGGGCTCCTCGCAATGACACGGAGATAATATGCGGCAGGAACGGGTTAATTTAACGATCACTGTTTTGACACTGATTTGTGTGGGCATTGTGATGATCTATTCTGCCAGCTGCGTCAATGCCATGCAGACCTATGGGGACAGCCTGTATTATCTGAAACGGCACGTGTTCTTTTTGGCATTGGGGCTGGTGGCTTCATTTTTTATTTTGCGCATGGACTATCGACAGATCCAGCCGCACGCGCGCATGCTGATCGGGATTTGCGCGGTCCTTTTATTTTTTGTCCTTATCCCTCATATCGGTTCTGAAAGTTATGGCGCCAGGCGGTGGTTTAAGCTGGGTGTTTTTCACTTTCAACCCTCTGAATTAGCCAAGCTTGCCATGATCATCTATACCGCGGATTTTTTGAGCCGCAAACAGCAGGTCATCAAAAGTTTCTGGCATGGTTTTGTGCCGCCTCTTTTAGTCATGGGTGTTTTGTGCGCTTTGACCGTCAAACAGCCGGATCTGGGCACCACCCTTGAAATAGCCGTGGTGACCTTGACCATGCTGTTTTTAGGCGGTGCCAGGCTTTGGCATCTGGCGCTTATTTTTTGTTCCGCAGCACCTTTGCTTATTTATTTAATTGCCAAGGAGCCGTATCGCATGGCGCGCATCATTGCTTTCTTAGACCCCTGGCAGGACAGCCAGGGCATTGGATTCCAGTTGACCCAATCGCAAATTGCCCTGGGGTCAGGCGGGATTTTCGGGGTGGGGCTGGGGCACAGCCAGGCAAAACTTTTTTATCTGCCGGCGGCGCATACGGATTTTATCCTTTCTATTATCGGCGAGGAATTAGGTTTGGTGGGGACGCTCAGCATCATCATGCTCTTTAGCCTTTTCATCTGGCAGGGTACCCGCATTGTCCGGCAGACCAATAATCCTTTCGGGTATTTTACAGGCATGGGCATTGTGATGATGTTGGGATTACAAGCCGTGGTCAATGTGGGGGTCAGCATCGGGGCCTTTCCCACGAAGGGGCTGCCTTTGCCCTTTATCAGCTACGGCGGGTCAGCGTTGATTTTCCATTTGATGGCCATTGCCTTGCTTTTGAATATTTCAAAAACAGAGGATTACTGATGAAGATACTCATTGCCACCGGCGGGACAGGCGGGCATATTTTTCCGGCCATTGAGACAGCCAAGGCCTTGAAGGTCCGCGGCCATCAGGTGAGCTTTGCCGGAGTTTTGGGGCCTGCTGAAGAAAAGATCAAAGCTTTGGACTTTCCTGCTTTTTCACTATCGGCGCAGGGGCTTGTTGACCGTTCATTTAAAGGGTGGATCAATTTTGGCAAGATCATGTCCCAGGCGATATTTCGTTCTTTTGGGGTGGTGCGCAAAATCGCCCCTGATAAAATCATAGGCTTTGGCGGTTATGGGGCTTTCCCGGTTGTCATGGCTGGGTCTTTGATGCGATGTCCTGTCTTGATCCATGAACAGAATGTGGTCCCGGGCAAGGCCAATACAGTGCTTTCAAAGATCGTTAAAAAAATTGCCATTAGTTTTGAAGGCAGCCGCCGGTATCTTGATCCGGCCAAGGTGGTGTGGACCGGCTGCCCGTGCCATCACAGCGCTGTCCCGTCGAAATCTGAAGGGCTTCTTGCTTTTGGTCTTGAGGAGAATAAAAAAACGATCGTGCTTTTAGGAGGCTCTCAGGGCAGTCAGCGGCTGAATGAGATTTTTTTAGAACTGATGAAGGATTTGTCCCTATCCGGGTTTCAGGCGATACACATGACGGGCAAAAAAGATTTTCCGTTATATGAAGCGCGTTACGGGCAGGCGAATTTACCGGTCAAGGTGTACGCTTTTATCAACAATATCAGTCAGGCCTATGCTGCGGCAGACATTATCATTGCCCGCTCCGGTGCGGCGACAGTCAGTGAACTGGGGCTTTTGGGGCTGCCGTCCATTTTGGTGCCGTATCCTTTTGCCGGCAACCATCAAAAATATAATGCCGATGTCCTGGCAGGTGCAGGGGCTGCGATCATCATTGAACAGAAGGATTTGACTAAGGCATCTCTCAAAGAGGCCGTGACCCGTATGCTGTCTTCAAATTTTTCAAGGGAAGAGATATTAAAGAAAACGCAGGGCTTGTTTCAAACGGACGCGGCGTTACAGTTGGCCTTGGTGGCGGAGGGGCTATGAAAAAAGACTGCTTCGTCGCTTCGTTGCGCTGGACTGCGCTTGCCGCAATGACACTATGTGTCAATGTTGCTTTTGCTGACGACGTTCAGAGTGGGTGGCAGCAGACGAAGGGGCAGGATTTTATTGTTTATTACCGTTCGGATGTGCCTGATGATTTTGTGCAGACGACGATGGACACGGCTGAGGATGAATTAAAGGAGATCACGGACAATCTGGGCATCACTAATAATCAGTATTGGGCCTGGGACTCCCCGGCCAAGATCTATATTTATAGTGACCACAAGGACTATGTCAGAAATGCCGGCCAGGCAGGCTGGTCGCACGGGGCGGCTTTTGCCAAGGCGCGTACGATCAAAACTTACCCGGAGGTCCAAGGGTTTTTTGATACCATCCTGCCTCATGAGTTGGGGCATATTGTTTTCAGGGATTACATCGGTTATACCGTCGGTGTTCCTTTATGGTTTGAGGAAGGTGTGGCTATTTACCAGGAGAAAGCCAAGCGTTTAGGGGCCGGTGATGATGTTCGCGCAGCGATTGAAAATGGTCAATTTATTCCTTTAACACAGCTCACAGGTGTGAGATTATATAAAGATTCCAAATCCCAGGTCGTGGATTTATTTTATTCTGAATCCGCCAGCGCTGTTTATTACATGATCACGGAATTAGGTGAACAGGAATTTTATATGTTTTGCAATGAGATCAAAAATGGCACGCCTTTTCAGGATGCGCTCCATAAAGTTTATTTGAGGTTTGAAACGATAGATGATTTGAATAAAGCGTGGGTTGAGTATTTGCAAGGATAGGATCATGAGCAAACATTATCATTTGATCGGTATTGGCGGGATTGGCATGGGGACCCTGGCTTCTTTGCTTTTGGATAAAGGGCATAAGGTGAGCGGCTCGGACTTGAAAGACAATGACATGTGCCGGGGGCTTCGCGCCAAAGGGGTGGTCATCCATATAGAACATAAGACCAGCAATGTTGTTAAGGGCACTGATTATGTTGTCTATTCTTCCGCGGTCAGGGTCAATAACCCTGAACTTATTGAAGCAGTGAGCCGTAATGTTCCTGTCCTGCGCCGGGCAGAAGTATTGGCCCAGCTGGTCAACAGCCAGGTCGGGATCACCATTGCCGGCGCGCATGGCAAGACAACAACGACGTCGATGGTTTCAAGCCTTTTGATCAACGCGGGCCTTAAACCCACGACCGCCATCGGCGGGATCATCAACGGCCAGGCGGCATATAATGCCAATTTAGGAGAAGGTAAATATTTTGTGGCTGAAGTTGATGAAAGTGACGGGACCTTCCTTTATTTTAATCCGCATTACTCAATCATTACCAATATGGATTTTGAGCACGTGGATTTTTATAAGAATTGGGAAGGCATCACCCAGGCCTATGCCAAGTTTATGGCCTGCACCAAGAAGGAGGGGTGTTTGATTGTCTGCGGTGAGGACAAGAAGCTCATTGAGCTGGTGCGCCAACAGAAGGTCCCGGCAATCACTTACGGCATGAGCGACGAACAAGAGGTGTATGCCACGCGAGTGCTGACGGACGGGTTCCAGTCTTCTTTTTCATGCCATACCAAGAAGGGCAAGCTGGGTGATTTTGAACTCAACGTCCCGGGCAGGCATAATATTTTAAATGCTTTGGCGTGCATCAGCCTGGGATTACAGCTGGGCATTCCTTATGAAGTCATGTTTAAGACGCTTAAGAATTTTACCGGGGTCAAACGCCGTTTCCAGTTGAAAGGCCGTGTCAATGAGGTGACGGTGATCGATGATTACGGCCATCATCCCACTGAAATTGCGGCGACCCTTAATGCCGCGCGCCTATTCCATCCCAAGCGCCTGGTCACTGTATTTCAACCTCACCGGTATTCCAGGACTAAATTTCTTCTGGATGAATTTGTAGGGTCTTTAAGCCTCAGCGATGAACTGGTATTGACGGACATTTATGCGGCCAGCGAGAAGGTCTCTGAAGGTGTGGGGATCGCGGCATTGCTTGAGAAATTACAAAAAATACTGGGGCCCAGGGTCGTGTTTTTAAAAAAAGAAGGCATTTTGAAGCATTTACAGGAGTATGTTCAGCCAGGCGACATGGTCATTTTTCTGGGGGCAGGGGACATTTATCATCTTTCCGATGAATTGGTTAAAATTTTAAATTTAGAAATGGATTCCCGCTTCCGCGGGAATGACAAGGCTTTGAGAGCATCATGAGTCGTCAGTCATATGGAACAATAGGCGTGTTGATGGGAGGCTATTCCTCGGAGCGGGAGATTTCTTTGCGTTCCGGCCAGGCAGTGGCTGAGGCTTTGTCCCAGGAAGGCCACCGTGTTTTACCTTTGGATATAACCACGGATGATACAGCCAAAATCATCCAGCAGATCCAGGCCATCCCGTTGGACATTGCCTTCATCGCCCTGCACGGGCGCCTGGGAGAGGATGGCGTGATCCAGGGCATTTTAGAAAAACTGGAAATCCCTTATACCGGATCGGGTGTTAAGGCCAGCCAACTGGCCTTTAACAAAATCCTGACCCAAAAAACACTTGAGGCGGCCGGTTTGCCGGTGCCGGCGCATTTTTTTATTACCGACGGAAGAAATGTGGATTTTAAAACGGCCTGGGCCCAGATCAAATCAACACCCCTGGTCGTCAAGCCTGCCTGCGAAGGGTCAAGCATCGGTGTGCATATTGTGCGCCACCCCTCCGAGTGGGAACCGGCTTTTAAAAACGCCTCAAGCTATGGGCCGCAGATCATCGTCGAAGAATTTATCAAGGGCCGTGAATTCACCGCGGGGATCTTTGACCGCGAGGCCCTGGCCCCGGTCGAAATTTGTCCCAAATCGAATTTCTTTAGTTTCAACGCCAAATATCAAAAAGGGGCGACCCGGTACGTATGCCCGGCAGAAATCCCTGAACATTTGACCCGCAAAATCAAAGAGCTGTCAGTGGCCGCCTATAATGCTTTAGGCTGTGAGGGCTTTGCCAGGGTGGATTTG